>SXGU01403638.1_pt1 | contig 22739 bp, 20 predicted proteins | sample 3174531 | NCBI WGS metagenome assembly SXGU01 (sample SAMN11356863, study PRJNA531348) | freshwater metagenome | isolation source: freshwater sample F1-140 | place: China: Fuxian Lake, Yuxi | collected 2017-12-25
CCCGGCCCTCTCCCGTTGGGAGAGGGGGATAAAGGTGGGGGCGTGAACGGTCACGGGGAATTCAGCCATTATCGCCGCCATGCCGGTATTGCGACTTAGACTGCACCTGTCATGCGACTGAACATCAAGCAACGGGACGCCATAGTAGAGACCTTACCTATCATGCGACTGAACATCCAGCAACGGGACGCCATAGTAGAGACCTTTATCGAAGTATTCGGCAAAGGGGAGATACGCCTGTTTGGAAGCCGGTTGGATGATAACCGGAAGGGAGGTGATATTGATCTTTATGTTATACCTGCGAGCCGGAATCACCTGGCGGAAAACCGGCTAACCTTTCTCGCCCGTTTGAAGCGTCGCATAGGGGATCAAAAAATTGATCTGGTCATTGCCGCAACTGAACCTCGCCCGATTGATCTGCTTGCCCGACAGCAGGGAGTTATTTTATGCCAGAGATACTAAGCCATTTACTGTCAAGTATTCGCCAAATGATGCAAAGTGCGGATATCGACCATGCTATTCTGATGTCAGAAAAAATTGACTCCCAGTGGTTTTTTGATTATAAAAACCAACGTATCGTCAATAGTTTTTTATTCAACTACATAAAAATACAGGACAAGATTGGAAGCAAGCTTTTTCGTGCTGTTTTAAGCCATTGGCGGGAATATGACAGCGACAGCATGACCATGCTCGATATTCTGAACCGGCTGGAAAAATTACGCATCATTGATGCCGTGGAAACCTGGGACAAACTCCGCGAACTCCGTCATTCCATCACCCATGAATACCCGGATGATACCGATATACGCATTGCAAACATTCGATTGGCACTTGAGGCTTATCTGGAGTTGAAGGCGATTATCGACAATATCGAGCGAGCCTTGCTTGCCCATCAGTAACCACTCAAGGGGTGACACCGCGATGGCGGTGGTATCCCTGTTGCATTTAGCCGTCCAGTTTTTCCACTCATCACGATATAAGCCCCATGTCTGAACCGAATACGCTCCAACCCGGCCTGGCGATGATTCATTCCAATCGTATGGAAGATCTCCGTGAGATGTTCATACACTGGTGCCGGACGTATCCGCTACCACCGTTTGAGCGGGAGATCATCCTTGCCCAGAGTAACGGCATTGCCCAGTGGCTCAAGCTCGGTCTGGCCGCAGATGAGGGGTTAGGGATTTGTGCCGGGGTGTCGTTTGATTTGCCGGCCCGTTTTCTATGGCAGCTTTACCGCAGTGTACTGAAGGATTTACGTATTCCTGAAGCCTCGCCCTTCGACCGGGAACCGCTGACCTGGCGGATTTATCAGCAGCTCCCGCAACTGATTGCCGGACAGCCTGACCGCTATGCGCCGCTGCAACGCTTTATGGCAGACGACTCGCATCAGCAAAAACGCTATCAACTTGCCGAGCAACTGGCCGGGCTGTATGACCAGTACCAGGTGCATCGTCCTGACTGGTTGCGGGACTGGAAAGACGGCAAGGACACGCTGATGCTGTCTGCCCAGGCCGTAAAACCCATCCCCTTGCCGGACGATCAGAACTGGCAGCCGCATCTGTGGCGTGCCTTGTTCGCGGACTTGCCTGAATCGGCCTGGCAATCCAGCCGGGTGTTTCTGAATGAGCGGCTGATTGCCACGCTCGCCGGGACGGAACCGGCGGAATTGACCGCATCCGGCCGGGTTCCAGCGCGTCTGATTGTCTTCGGCATCTCATCCCTGCCCCGGGAGACACTCCGCGCCATCACGATGCTGGGGACCGTCAGTCAGGTGTTGTTCTTCGTACAGAATCCCTGTCAGCATTACTGGGCCGACCTCATTGAGGGCAAGGAATTACTGGCGCATGAAGCCCGTCGCCAGGCCCGAAAGGCGACGTTTCCCGTGAATTTTTCCAGCGAAGATTTACACCTGCACGGTAATCCGCTGCTGGCGGCCTGGGGCAAACAGGGGCGGGACTTCGTGCGCTTGCTGGATGAGTGGGATCAACCCGAAGCCTACCGCGACTGGTTCAAGGTCATCGACCATTATGTGCCCGCACCTGCCGAATCAGCCGGGCTGTTGCAGCAGGTGCAAAACGCCATCCTCAATCTTGACCCGCTGCCAACCACGCCCGAGCAACGCGGCACGATTGCGGCGCAGGATGATTCCATCGTCTTCCACCTGGCCCATAGCCCGCAGCGGGAAGTGGAAATTCTGCACGATCAGTTGCTCGGTCTGTTCGACCAGCCGACGGTCGGCACCCGCCGTTGCGAGCCTAAAGATGTGGTGGTGATGGTGCCGGACATTGACCGCTATGCCCCGCATATCGAAGCGGTCTTCGGCCAACATGCCAGTGGCGACAAACGCCAGATTCCCTACAGCCTGGCGGATCGGCGTGAGCGCGGGCACAACCCGATTCATGTCGCTCTGGAATATCTGCTTGATCTGCCCGAAGCCCGCCTGACCGCGACCGAAGTGCTGAAGCTGCTTGACCTGGCCGCCATCCGTCAGCGTCTGGGGCTGGAGGTTGGCGACCTGCCCTTGCTGCGACGCTGGATTCAGGAATCAGGTATCCGCTGGGGGCTGGATGGTGACCATCGCAAGACCCTGTTGAGCGAGGTTGATTTGTTGCAGAACACCTGGCAATTCGGGCTGGATCGCCTGCTGCTGGGTTACAGCACGGGCGATGGTGCGGTGTATGACGAACGGATTGCACCCTATCCCCACATCCGGGGCATTGAAAGCGAACGGCTGGGACCCTTGTGTCTGCTGCTGGAACAATTGCAACGCTACCGCAAGACTTTGGCTGAACCGGCAGCCCCCGAAGTGTGGGGTGAACGTCTGCGGGCACTGCTGGCCGATTTCTTCAGCGTAACCGATGCCAGCGAACGCCAGAGCCTGGAGCGGCTGCATCAGGCACTCGATCAATGGCTGCAACAGTGCGAGGCGGCGGGGCTTACCGAGGCCATTCCGGTGCAGGTATTGCGTGAAGCCTGGCTGGGCAGCATCGACCAGCCGCAACTGACCCAGCGTTTCCTGGCCGGACGGGTCAACTTCTGCACCCTCATGCCCATGCGCTCAATTCCGTTCCGGGTCATTTGTCTGCTCGGCATGAATGACGGCCAGTTTCCGCGCAGTCAGCCGGAGCGCAGTTTCGACCTGATGAGCCGTCCCGGTGCCTATCGCCCCGGCGACCGTGCCCGCCGTGACGATGACCGCTACATGTTCCTTGAGGCTCTGCTGTCGGCGCGGGAGCGGCTTTATATCAGTTGGGTCGGGCGCAGTATCCGTGACGATTCCCAACTTCCGCCCTCCGTGCTGATACAGCAGTTGCGTGACTACCTCGAAGCGGGCTGGATGCTGGAATCGGGCGAGTCTGAACTGCTCACCCACCTGACGATCCCCCATCCCCTGCAACCCTTCAGCCCGGCCTATTTCGGCAGCGGTGATAAAAGACTCTTTTCCTATGCCCGTGAATGGCAGACCGCTACCCCGTCCGCGCCAGCCCCGGAACAGGTACTCGGTGCATGGACACCGCCAGACACCCTGACCCTGAACGCCCTGCAAGCCTTTGTCGACAAGCCGGTACAGTATTTTTTCAACCAGCGCCTCGGGGTGTTTTTCGAGGACGGTAGCGATATGGCGGAAGACAACGAACGCTTTGCGCTTGATTTTCTGGAGTCGCATCAACTGGGTAGCGAATTCATCCGCATGAAACTGCGTGAGCTGAAACCGGGCAATTCGCCAGACAGCGAGTTTAAGGATTTTCTCAGGAAGCAGAGCTTGCAAGGCGAACTGCCGCTGGGCAGTTTTGGCACACTCATGCAGCAAAACTTCCGGCAAAAGGCTGAACAGGTAGTCGAGCAATACAAGATGCTGCTGGAAACCTGGGGTGAACCGCAGGAGCAACCTGTGGCATTAGACGCCATCCCGTGCAAGCTGCCCAACGGGGATACCATCGTGCTGCAAGACTGGCTGACTGATGTGCGGGTTTATAAAGAGGACGATACCAGCCATTGCGCCGTGATTACCACCCGGCCCAGTGCGGTGTTGGATAAAGCCGGAAAGATCAAACACCACTACCTGATTCGCCTGTGGGTACAGCATGTCGTGGCCCACGCGGCAGGACGAACGCTGACATCGTATCTGGTGGGAGAAGACCGCATCATCGTACTGGAACCGCTGGCAGATACCGCAATGGCCCTGAACTGCCTGCATGATTGGGTAACCGCTTGGTACATCGGTCAGCAGGAACCCTTGCCGGTAGCGCGTAAAACCGCGTTTGCGTGGCTCACGGCAAAGAAGGACAAGGATGATAAGGCCCGTGAAGCCTACGAAGAGGGATACCAGTTCAGCGAAGTGAGTACCGATGCCTATCTGCAACGGGCCTATCCCACCGCAGACGATTTACTGACGGCCAGGGTTCAGGGACAGGGGTTTGAATACTGGGTTGAGCAGCTTTATCAGCCCCTGCTTCAGGTAGCCAGGGTACTGGAGACCACATAACAACAGACGGTCTGGCGGACTGTCGGTTACTGGCACCACCCCGTCAGGCTGCGCCTGCCACCCCTCCGGAGGAGGGGAATTTTGGGCGGGGTATTCCCCTCCTCTGGAGGAGTGCCCGAAGGGCGGGGTGGTCGTTGGGGGGAGTATAGCGGTTATTTTTATCGAAGTGGGTAATACATACCACCACCCCGTCAGGCTGCGCCTGCCACCCGTCCAACGGAGGGGAATTTTGGGGAGGGGTATTTAATTCCCCTCCCTTGGAGGGGTGCCCGAAGGGCGGGGTGGTCGTTGGGGGGAGTATAGCGGTTATTTTTATCGAAGTGGGTAATACATATCACCACCCCGTCAGGCTTCGCCTGCCACCCCTCCGGAGGAGGGGAATTTTGGGGGGGAGCGGAATGGCGGTCTTTTTTTGCTGTTATTCCGATTGCCTTGATCCAGTATTTCGAACCAGTTCATAGGTTTCCTCCGGGTCGTTGTCGCAATAAACTACCAGCATTATGCCGGAATTCAAGCGCGACATGATGGCCAGGCCATAATTAAAAATTTTCTCCACCATCGCCAATGTTAAGACGCCATCTGCCAAATTGACCCGGTGCAGGTAGCGGACATACCCATCCTTATAGTCCAGATGACAGCAGCCAAAAGCAATCCAGCCATGGTTGATGTACGTGAGTAATTCAGCAATTTGATTGCGCTTGTCTTCCGATACCCTGACCAGGGAATAGATATAAATGCCAAACACGTTGTCATCCGAGTCGCACTCTACAAAGACGTTGAACGACTCGGTACCACGGCGCATTTCTGCCATCAGCCCCTCACGGGAAGAAAGGCGTTCAAATTCGATGTTTTGTTCAGAGAGATATTGTTCTGCCAGATTTATCAGTAAAGCCATTGAGTTCACCTTTTTTGAGTTGTACACAGGAGGCGCATCCCGGGAAGTCGAGTTGCTGACCCTTCTGTTGCATTCAACGATCAAATGCGGTGATTTTTAAGAAAAATGGTGAAAACTTTACTGGATACATGGACGGGATGGGGCTGCAGCAGACGCTTGCACCAGTCATTCGGGTACCGAACTCCTGTTCAGGTGTACCAGGCTGACCTGAACAGCCGTTACCAGGGTGGGCTTTGAGGCTATCAAACCCATCTTAATTTTTGGCCTTATTGGTCTTTACGATGGGGGGTACTGCCTCAATCAGGTCACCGAATCAGGTCACCGATATTCCTCGCAACCAGATACGACGCTGGATTCTCGCCGACTGCCAACGCCTCGAAGTGAGCCTTGCCGCACAGGATTTTGGCATTCTCCTTGTCGCGTAAGTCCTCGGCAAAAAGACTGCTCTTGGTTTCGACTACGAAGTAAAGCTGCTCCTTGCCATCCACTTCCACCAGTACCGCCCAGTCGGGGTTGTAGGTGCCCAGCGGGGTCGGGACACGGAACCAACCGGGCAGCTTGGCATAGACCTTCACTGCCTCGTTCTTCTCCAAGTCCTCGGCAAACCCTTTCTCCACGCCGCCCGAGTCATACACCACATACTCATAGACGGCCTTTTTCGCGGGCAGCATGTTTTTCAGGTAGCCCGTCAGTTCCTCCTGATTGAACAACTCCTGGGCGTGATAGACATTGTCGCCGATACGCTGATACTTGATGCCATCGACGAGGGCCCTCCGCTTCGCCCGATTAACGGCATCGGCGACCAAATCGACGAACTGCTGCGGGTTCTTCTTGAAGTCGTCGAGCCGTTCGCTTTCGGTGAGAATGCGGACAAGGCTCTTGCGGGTGAGCTGCGTCCTGTCCTGCAACTCAGTCAGCAGGTCGGGCAACTCGATGTCCTGCTCTTCGAGGACGATGGGGGCCGACGTTACCGTTTCCATTGCATCGACACCGCCCTTGCCAATCGCCAAATCAGCCTTACGCCATTGCAGGCGGGTTTTCACGACGGTTGGCAAATCCTTGATGGCCTGAATGCAGGAGACAATCAAAGCCTCGTTGTCGAAAATGACGCGGTAGGTAGTCTTATGCTTGATTCTGTCCCACAACGCCTTGAACTCCGCACTTTGCAGCACCGCTTGGCGGGTCTTGATTTGCTTGCGTTCGTCGGCGTTCTTGACCGTGAGTCCGCCTGCCAGCTTTTTCAGCAGCTCGCTGACATCGCCTTTCTGCGAAGCAAACTCCTCAGGCAGCGTGAGCGTCTTTTCCTTTAATGCCGTGCGTAATGCGTCCTGCACCTTGCCGTTGGCATCCAGCATCCCCGCGTCTTTGAGGTAAGTCCAGAGGGCTTCGGACTTCTCCATGCCCAGCGGCTTCGTCTCGCCATTGGCATCCTTGACCACGATGGCCGCGAACTGGTGCTTCTCGACAATGCCGAATCGAATGCCCGTGTCGGCCTCGATTTCCTTTTGCAGATTGAACGCGAAATCCTCATAGCTTTCAGTGGCGACGACGGTGAGCGTGTTCAGCTCGAAACCGCGTTGCCGCTCGCCGCCCTGATTGACGCACAGCCGCAGGCCGCGACCGATGGTCTGCCGCCGCTCGCGTTCGGTGCCCATTTCACGCAGGGCACAAATCTGGAACACGTTCGGATTGTCCCAGCCTTCCCGTAATGCTGAATGCGAAAAGATGAACTTCAACTTCGTCTCGAAGCCCAGCAGCTTTTCCTTTTCCTTCATGATGAGGTTGTAAGCCCGTTCCGCGTTGTCGCGGTTGGCCTGATTGCCCTCCTCGGTATCCAGCCATTTGCCTTTCTTGTCGATGGAAAAATAGCCGTCATGGACTTCTGCCGCCTCATGGTCGAGGTCGATTTCCTGAAACAGGCTGCGGAACTTCGGCTTGGCGGCAGCCGCCTTGTATTCCGCCTCGAACATTTCGGCATACTTGCCTTTGGCGGCAACGCCATTGCTGTCGTATTTCCGATAGTGCTCGACCACGTCGATGAAGAACAGCGACAGAACCTTGATGCCGAGCGGGCGAAGGCGAAGCTCCTTGTCCAGATGCTCCTCGATGGTTCGCCGAATCATTTGCCGCTTAACAGCATCCTCATCGACACCGCCAATCGCCTTGCCGATACGCAAGGGCTCCTCCTGATTCGACAGTTGCAGGTATTCGTCACCTTTGCGGCAACCGATGTCATCGACCCGATACCCCGCATACAGCGGACGATTGGCAACCTGCTCCAAATCGTCGCCCGCCTGAACCGTAATCGACTCACGCGACACTGACGTTCCCCGCTGAACATCCAGCTCGATGACGGCACGAATGCGATTGGCCTTGTTGCAGACGGACACCAGCCGCACATACGCCTTGTTGTGACCGCCCTCGACACCCGCCGAAGCCACTTCGATTTGCTTCACCAGCTTTTGCTCGTAGGCATCGACGGCATCGAGGCGATAGACCTGATGATGCTTATCGACATGGGTCGCGGAATATCGCAGGGTGCAAAGCGGATTCATCTTGTCGAGGGCTTCCTTGCCTCGTCCCTCCAAGCCGCCATCGACACTCTGCGGCTCATCAACAATCAGGATGGGCCGCGTCGAGCGAATCAGGTCGATGGGCTTTTCGCCGCCCGTCTTCTCGCTGTCCTTGTAGAGGTTATTCACGTCCTGCTTGTTGATGGCCCCGACCGTGATGACCATGATTTGAATGTGCTGGCTGGTCGCGAAGTTTCTGACCTGTCCGAGTTTCCCCGAGTCATAGAGGAAGTAGTCGAACGGCACGCCCGCATACAGGCTGCGGAAATGGTCTGCCGTGATTTGCAGCGTCTTATAGACGCCTTCCTTGATGGCGACCGAGGGAACGACAATCACAAACTTGGTGAAGCCGTATCGCTTGTTCAGCTCGAACACGGTGCGAAGATAGACATAGGTCTTGCCCGTGCCCGTTTCCATTTCAACGGTGAAATCGCCCGAGGCCAGTGACGATGAGGGCCGCAGGCCATTGCGAAGCTGGATGGCTTTGAGGTTTTCCAGCAGATCGTCGTCGAGTAGCGTCAAGCGATTGCCAACACCCAACTCGTTCTGCACCAAACCCAGTTCGCCTTGCGAAAAGCTCCCGCCCGTCAGATCCAGCTCGCCCTGTCCGGCCACAGTCCTGGTTCCCTGAATGGAAACAGTGAATTCCGTTCGACAGATTTCCTGCCCGCGAAACAAATCGCACACGGCCTCGATGGCTGCGTGCTGATAATCGAGATTCGATTCAAAGTGAAGCTTCATGGCTGTTGATCTCTTGATATGGCATGGAAGATTCTGAGTTTCAGCACCTCATCGTCGGAGTCTCCCGCCAGGTGTGCGGCAATGACTTCGCGCAGTAAATCTTTGTCGATATTTCCAGCCGCCACGTGGTAGCTGATGTTTTCCATTTCCCGCAGGAAGCTGCTGGTGCAATAAAGGTAGCCATTCAGCAACAGCATCTGGGCCGAGAGCGTAATGGCAATGCGCTTATTCCCATCTTGAAAACAATGAAATTTACACGCGCTAAAGAACAAATGAGCCAACTTGTCCTCGAAGGTTGGGTAATAGTCGTCGTTCTGGATGTTCTGGAGTACGCTGTCCAGCTTGCCCAGTTCCAGATGCCCCAGTGCCCCACCGCCGCTCACTTCCACGGTCTTCTTATGGATCTCAATTGCCTGATCCAGGGTGAGATAAGTCCAGGCCACTAGCCACGCTCCTTCAAGCGTTTCATCACGTCCCTGGCTTCTTCCAGACGCTCGAAGAGTTCCTTGCTCTTCTCACCCAGGAAACGCTCGTAATCTTCCCTTTGCACTGGCGCGACATACTCTTTCAGTTGCAAATGCAAGGCATCACGGAAAGCCAGGTCGCGGCCGGCCATTTTTAGACGTGCCTTTTCAATCAAGGGCCGCCAATGTGCCTGACTTTCGAAGTGCTTGAAAAGCGCATCAACCTCCGCGACGTTGAGCTTTCGGCCTTTGTCAGCCGCCTCCTGTTGCAGGGCATCCCCAAAACCACATTCGTAGGCGGCAATCAGGTCCAGCACTTCGGAATAGAAGGTGGAGCGTACACAATCTTTTTGCTCCAGCCGAAGCACTTTGCGGTACTCCTGTGCTTTCTCCCGAAAGATGCTGACGTAAATTTTGTCGGTGTAAATGGCGTATTTGAAATTGCCCATCGCCACGCAGTCCCGCAGGGCATCGGTGAACTGCTTGCGGTAGTTGTCTTCGATAAATGCGGATTGCAGGAATTCCTCGTCCCGTTGATTGATGTATTTGGTACCACCTCCCGTGCGTTGGTTGATGGTGTCAATGACGACGTCCAGAATGGCTTGGCGAAGCAGCTTGGCTCGTTCACTCTCCGAAACCAGCATGGCGATGTTGAGGAATGATCGAAAATCGAACACCCCCAAAGCCGTGGTTTTGGTAACGAAACTGGTTTCGTGAGCAAGCGGTTCTTTCATGGCATTTTTGAATGATTTCAACCTGTTACCGCGCAAAACCTCATAGCCGTTTTGGCGCAGTTCGTCACCGTATTTTTCGATGTAGTTGTCAATCGTGCGGGGTGTCACTTCAAAGAACCTCGCCACCTGTTCTTTAAGAACGACCGTCTTGCCCTCGAAGGGAATTCCCTGAATACCAGCCGCCTTCTCAATCTCGGCAAGAGCATAGGGGTTGTTGAGAATGTTCTGTCTATCAATGGCGGAGTTGGTGAGGTCTTTGGCCATATTGCCTCCTACAAGCTGCGTACGTTTTCGAGCCCGTTCTGGGCAAGGATGGCGGCCATGTTGGTCTTCGCCACGTCGTCCGCAAACGCACTGTCGCGGAACACCACGGTCGAATCACCCGCAGGGGCAAGTTCCTTGTGCCACGACACGATGCCAGCGGCCACAGTCTCGACCTCCTTGGCAGAGATCGTCTCGGACAAACACAACATCAGCACGCCACCGCCGACGGCTTTAACCGTCTTGCCTGCAATTTCCCGAGACTGAATCGGAACACAGAGGTCGAGGCCCAACTTCAACAAGAGTTCATAGACGATATCGGCTTCTGTTCTGCCATCCAGAATATGTTCGTGGTGGTCGAGCAATGATTGGGCAAGGTTTTCAGAATCGGGGTTCCACTCACGAATGTTGGACTTATCGAGCTTAAAAACGCGGAACCCAGTGTCACTTTTCAGTAACGAATCTTCGACTTTCATCTTCGCTGCTGAACGACGAAGTCGCTCTTTTGTTAGTTCAGCGACTGTGTGCGGCTTACCAATGGAACCACAAAAATCAACTGCTTCACGTTGCCCATCATTACTTTTCTTCAACACCTCTGGGAGTTGAACCATAATGAAACGGCGGGAGCCACCATCTTCTAAGTTTTGAGAGATAACGGCATGTGCAGTGGTTCCTGAGCCCGCGAAGAAATCCAGCACTAGGTCATCTGTTTCTGGTGAAAGACGAAGAATCCTTTTTATTAGTTCAATAGGCTTTTTCCCATTTGAAAAAGCAATATCTCCTTCTTTACCAATATTGTTGTAGTCGATGTCATTCCAAAGAGTACCCGTCCGCTCTCGCTTAATGACGACTCCATTTTTTTCGAAGGCGACATCCTTAAGCCAAATAACTCTCCGCACCGTTGGACTTATGTAGTAATGAGTTACCCGTTTCCCCTTTTCTCGACCCGAAGTGGGAACATACTCGACTGCATACATCTGACCATCTTTTAAAGGGCCTGTTGCGTCAATAACGCGGGTCCGAATACTGGTTTGGGCATTCGTATCTGAAAACAAGCTGTCTAGATACTTTAAATACGCATGCTCCTCGGACAAGCCCTCTTCACGACATCTTTCTTTAAGCGTTGAACGCTTGACCCCCTCGCACAAATATATGTCTATTGGATTTCCATCGCCATCTGGAACCGTGGCAATCTTATTCTTGGTGCCATAATCAACAATCACGCTCGTATATTTCCAACTCTCCCCAGCATCCCTCATTTCAGAAATAACTTGCATCAGGGGAGTATCAACATAGTTATTTGAAAACCCTGGCGTAGCATCGAAACTTTTGGCATAAACAAGAATGTATTCGACATTCTTTTTTAGCCGTTTATCTTCGCCCCCACCAGAAGCACCAGCAGCCACCTTAGTCTGAACAGCTATCGTATTGAGATAGTTTTCTTCACCAAATATCTCATCAAGAACTCGTCGAAAGTTATGAAGCTCTACATCACTGATTTGAGCAACCATAAGACCATCAGACGCTAATAGATTTCTAGCCAATCTGAGACGTGGATAAATCATGTTTAGCCAGTCAGTGTGAAAACGTCCGCTGGCCTCAGAGTTTGCAGTAATCCTTGCTCCACCCTCGACTTGTCCCGTCAGTTCCAAATAACTGCCTATGCTGTCGCGAAAGTTATCTGGATAAACGAAATCACTTCCTGTGTTGTAGGGCGGGTCGATGTAAATCAGTTTGACCTTGCCCGCATAACTTTTCTGCAAGAGTTTCAGCACTTCGAGGTTGTCGCCCTCAATCATCAGGTTCTGCGTCGTGTCCCAATCAACGCTTTCATCGGGACAAGGCCGCAGGGTGCCTGTACTCGGGGTCAATGCGATTTGCCTTGCCCGGCGCTTACCGTGCCAGTTGAGGCCGTATTTCTCGTCGGCCTCATCAACGGCATCACCCAACAACTGCCGCAGCACGTCGAACTGAATCTTCCCCTCGGAAAATGCTTCGGGAAACAGCGATTGCAGTTGTGACAGGTTGTCGGCGACGATGTCGGCGGATTGGGTCTCGGGGTCGTTGGCGGTCAGTTTCTGCATGGTGTAACTCTCACAAAGGATTACCGTTGAGTGCGGATTGGTTTGCGGCCAGTTGAGATTCCAGCCGTTTGATTTTCAAGTTGATATCGACGAGTCGATTCATCTGCTTCTCTTTCGCCGCATCTCTACGCAACGCGGACAACTCGTCAAGGATTTGCGTATGGTGGGCGATGCTCTCACGCATGCGTCCCGTCTGCTCTGCCGATTGCGGCAAGGCGAACGCTCCCGTGATGCTCGATGCCATGAAGCCGATCGTCGATGACCACAAGGTCGTAGTTACCCCAGTTGATATGAGACAGGTCGATGTCGCCCGATTGCCCGCCCTCTCGGGACAGGTCGGTGTGGTTGAGTACGTCGTAGTGCAGGAATTCCCCTCCTCCGGAGGGGTGGCAGGCGCAGCCTGACGGGGTGGTGGTATGTATTACCCACTTCGATGAAAATAGCCGCTATACTCCCCCCAACGACCACCCCGCCCTTCGGGCACCCCTCCAGAGGAGGGGAATACCCCATAAGGTTTATTGGCCGTGATAGCCGTTACGATGGGTTGGTGACTCCCCCCACGGTACAGATCAGGACGGTGAATGGGTGCGTTGCTGGTACTCTCACCGTGCTTATCGCAGCAGTTTCTCCAGCAGGATTGTATCCCGCTGTTTCTGCCGGGCAGCACTTTGATAAAAGGCCTCATTTTTGGTGCAGATCAGGTTATATCGCGCTCTGTGCTGTGGATGAACCTGCACGACGACATCAACCTGCACTGCACGGTTTTTTATCTCGGTTCTGAGATGCTGACGTACCTGCTGACTGGAGCTGATCGTCCAGACGTTCTGGTCGGCCTGAGCCAGAAAAGCATTAAATGACTGGCAATGTTCGCATTTGCAGGTGAGGGCTTGTGCCCAGTCAAAGCAGGAAGGGTTTTCCAGACGGGTTTGCACGTGGGCAAGGCAGGCCTGCTGCAGTTTTTGCAGGGCCGGGTGATCGAGTTTGGGAGATACGTCCTTCAATCCCAATACCAGTGGAATGATGTACTGATCCAGTGGATACAGTTCGGGTACCTCTTCCAGAAGATGCCGGGCCAGTCTGTCTGCACCCTGCGGGTGATGCCGTACCAGCAGGGTCATAAACCAAATCAGGGTTTGTACGCCGATTACCGGGTAATAATACCGGGTGCTGCCGATTGTACCGTTTATTTTAAGGCTGGGCATATTGGCAAGCAGTACTTCCAGCAGTTCAGGCCGACCGATTGAGTCGGACTTTTCCATGGCACTCAGCAATGCCACGCAGTCCCTGAATGCTTTGCCGGGCTGTGGGGTCGCTATCCGGTTGATGTACCCACTCCACTCCTGTGCTGACAGTAACGAGCTACCGCGTACCAGATCATGGATGCACTTTTCATCCAGGCTACCGTCGGCAAGTTTCTCAAGAAGGCTGTGAAAATGTTCAGTATCACCCAGATCAACGACCACGGTCAGCAGTGCCCGGAATTGTTCAGTCCCGCTATCATACACCTTGCCGTTTTTAAGCAGATACCGGATCACCCTGTGACAATTTTGCCAGGGTTCCGCACCTGCCACCGAACCCTGCTTTTTCCATGCCTGTAACTGATTGTTCAGGTAAGGCAGCATCCCTTCGACCCCTCCCTGACTCAGGACTTCCAGTTGATGCGAGATTGGCCATATCACCAGAGCCGCTTTGGAGTATAGTCGGTCAATCGTGGCACCGGCATTGCCGGTTGCCTCATTGAAGCTGCAACTCTCCAGGTCAATCGCTTCAATACCTTGCGGGGTACATAATTCCTCCTCGCTGAACGGGAGTTGTTCTGGCAGTTCAGCAGGGGATTCATCGGGTGTGCGCCAGTCACTGAGATACATGGATTCTTCCAGGATTTCACCAATGTCACTCTCCGCGATGTCGTCATCCTCATCGTTATAATCATCAAAGTCACACTCAGCCTCGCAGGTTTGCTCAATGTTAACCAGTGCCATGTGTAACAGGCAGCCTGCGGTTTTGGTCGCTTCGCTCAGTATTTGAGCCACGGTTCGGTCATGTCCCTTCAAGCCCGCAAACGAGGAGCCTGCCGGTGTGTAGGCATGTTCAAGCAGGTAAATCAGCTTGTCCGGGGAGGTATTATCTGGCGCGGCCAGGTCTGTATTCCAGGCCTGCAACAGGCGGGACAGATGATCGCATATTGCCTGGTAATCAGGGGGGCTGGCTGGTATTGCAGCATCTTTCTGGATGAGGTTGTAAATCAGGGTCAGACGGCAACCGGTAGTCACCGGCAAAACCTCGTGGAGGCAATCGGCATAAAAAGCCGCATACGCCAACTCGCCCGGATCCTCTACCATCAGGTTTATTTTGGCTTCCTCAGTCCGGTGTCGAACACATAACTCACCCCCTGCATAATTTGAGGGCAGGGCAATCACCAGTGTGGCAAACATGCCGGGGGCTTTTTCGGTATCGCGGTGACTGATGAAAAAACTGCCCGTATCGTATACCAGCAGTTTGTATAATTCGGCTGTGACAGCCGCCCTGATCTCCAGGGTTTCCCGAATTTGATGGATAATCTGATTCAGGGTTTGTTGCCAGTATTTTCCTTCCAGGGTGATCTGGTCGGCGGCAATTTGCCAGGTACGGCGCACTGCGGTATCAACCAGCGTCTCCTCACCCCGCCCGTAGGGTGCCTGTTCGGCCACCTGTATGAGTTGTTCCATTTGTACGGGCAACAGCGGAAAGGCGATCCGGCCAACGCTTGCTACTGATAGTGCCGGGGGAGTGCCATTGAGGCGACCGTGTACACAAAACTGGCCAGGTTGATCGACCTGTTCCAGTTGTTCCCATAATGCGGTATTTATTAGACTCATGGAGATGCCTGCAGAAAAGTGGTGAGGATTTCAGGGTATCGCATACTGGCGGGTTTGCAGTGTGCGACAGTGTGATGGGGAGAAAAAATTTGTCAATACAATTGACAGAAGCGGTTAATAAGCCGGGCGATCAGGTCGATGCAGGGGGTGATGTGTTCCAGTGGCAGGTATTCATCCGGCTGATGGGCCTGGTCGATGTGACCTGGGCCCATGACCAGGGTTTCCATGCCCAACTGGCTCAGAAAGGGAGCTTCAGTGGCAAAGTCGACTGCGGTCGCCGTATGCCCGCTCAGGGCTTCGGCAACCTGGACGATGAGCGAATCAACCGGTGTCTCAAACGCGGGGATACCGGCAAACAGGGCGCGGTAAGTCAGGGACAGGGCAGGCAGACCGCTGTGGGCCAGGGCTGCTTCCAGTCGCTGTTGCAGGGTCTGATCCAGTTGATCCAGCGACATGCCTGGCAGGGGGCGCAGGTCAAACAGGGTTTCACAATGGCCGCAAATGCGGTTGGGATTATCACCGCCGTGAACCGCACCCAGATTGAGGGTCGGGTGCTTGACCGCAAAGGCAGGGTGGGTGTGTTCGCGTTTGAGATGATCCCGGTACTGTAGCAGTGCCGCCAGTACCGCCTGCATGCCTTCAATGGCATTGGCTCCCAGGGCCGGATTGCTGGAGTGGCCGGCCTGTCCCAGCACTGCAACGGCACGCATCAGAATGCCCTTGTGCATGCGAACCGGTTTGAGTCCGGTGGGTTCGCCGATGATGGCATAACGTCCGGGCCGCCGGTTACGTTGCAGCAGGGCTCTGGCTCCCTGCATCGTCGTTTCCTCATCGGTTGTGGCCAGTATCACTAATGGCCGTTGCAGGCGGGCCGGTTCAAACCGGGCGACGGCTTCCAGTGCCAGGGCAAAAAATGCTTTCATGCCAGCCGTGCCGAGGCCGTAGATGCGGTTGTCCCTTTGTGTCGCCCGAAATGGATCCGATTGCCAGCGTTCCGGGTTGCAGGGTACGGTGTCGGTATGACCGGACAGAACCAGTCCGCCCGGATCATCCGGATTCCCCAGTGTGGCGACCAGGTTGGCCTTGGTGGCGGACAGGGGCAGGAGTTCTACCCGAAAACCCTGTGTCTCCAGCCACTCGGCCAGAAGATGAATGACCGGTAGATTGCTTTGGTCGTGTTCAGCCCGGGTCGAACTGATGGAGGGGCGTTCGATCAGTTGGCTTATTCTTGTGAGGAGGTCAGGCAGGGCGTGGGTCATGGCTTTGTTCAGAATAATCGCATGATGAGTTGATAGGCGGCATCCAGAAAACCCGAGAACAGTTGGAGTACATCCGGCAGGGTCAGATCCATGAGGAGGGTGCCGAGCAGGAGGCTGACCGGAAGTCCGACCGAAAAAATATTGAGTTGGGGGGCGGCCCGGGTGGCGATGCCAAACCCCAGGTTGACAATCAGCAGGGCGGTGACGATGGGCAGTGACAGCAGCAGGCCAGCGGCAAACACTTTGCCCATCCAGAGGACAATATCCCACAATGCGGTTTGACTGGGGGCAAACTGGCCCACCGGAAAGGTTCTGAAGCTTTCCGCCAGCAACTGGATAATCAGCAGGTGTCCGTCCAGGGTCAGAAACAGCAGAATCGACAGCATCTGATAAAACTGGGCAATGACCGGTACCTGGATGCCGGTAGTGGGGTCGACCATTGAGGCAAAACCCAGGCCCATTGCATAGGCCACACTTTGCCCACCGAAGACGATGGCGGCAAAAGCCAGTTGCAGGATGAAGCCCATGGCGAGACCGATCAGAAATTGCTGAATGTCAATCAGGAATCCGGCCAGGCTGAATAACTCGACCGCCGGGGCGGCAGGCAGTATGGGCCAGATCAGAAAACTGGTGGCCAGCGACAACAATACCCTGACCGGGGCTGGCACCAGATGTCCGGCAAATACCGGCATGGCAACGAACAGGGCACTGATCCGCACCAGCACCCAGGAAAATCCGGCGACTGTGGCCAGTATCTGGGCTTCGCTGAAAGTCGGCGGCATCGTTAGCCAATCAGGCCGGGTATGGCCCTGAACAGATTGCGGGTGTAGTCAACCAGGGATTCCAGCATCCAGGTACCTGCCAGCAGAAACAAAACCGCCATGGCGATCAGTTTGGGGACGAAACTCAGCGTCATATCGTTGACCTGGGTGGCAGCCTGCAGGATGGCAATGACCAGACCGACCGCCAGGGTCAGTAGCAGGATCGGGGCACTGAGCTTGATGGCAATGATGATGGCCTGATGGCCGAGGTCAATAATGGTATCGATGTTCATGGCGGGTATCCGTCAGCAGGTCGCGCCATGACGGCGCACGCGGGCACTGTCGGGCAATCGCCCATACGCCTCATTCCACAAAAAAACTGGCGGCCAGGGTTTCGACCACCAACGCCCAGCCGTCCACCAGAATAAACAGCATCAGCTTGAACGGCAATGATATCACCATGGGGGAGAGCATCATCATGCCGAGTGCCATGAGTACCGTGGCCACAACCAGGTCGATGACCAGAAACGGCAAAAACAGTAGAAACCCCATTTGAAAGGCGGTTTTGAGTTCACTGATCAGGAAGGCTGGCATCAGGATGGCCAGGGGAATGTCATCCGGACTCTGTACCTCTTTTTTATCGGCAATTCGTAAAAACAACTCCAGGTCGGTTTCCCGGGTTTGTTTCAGCATGAATTGGCGGAACGGCACGACTGCTTTTTCGAGGGCGGTGTCGGGCGGCAATTTTTCGGCAATATACGGTTGTACGGCCTGGTCGTAGGCCTGGCTGAACACCGGCAGCATGATGAACAGGGTTAGAAACAGCGATATGCCCAGCAATATCTGGTTGCTGGGTGTCTGTCCGATGCCCAAGGCCTGTCGCAGTATCGCCAGAACCACCATGATCCGGGTGAACGATGTCATGCCCAGCAGCAGCGATGGCAGCAGGGTCAGCAGCGTCATCAGCACCAGGATCTGAATCGTAACCGAGTAGGTTTGCCCCCCCTTGTCGTTGGGGGCAACGGTAAAAGCTTCCAGGGCAGGCAGTGCCTGGGCATCGGCCCAACCGGTTAGCAGGCCGATCAGCACGGCGGGTAATAGCCAGGCGGCCAGCGGAACCCGGCCCTTGCGAAGCGTCATGTTGTTTGCCGTTGCAGTAATTGTCGGAGCATGTCGCCGAAATCCGGTGCGGGATCCGGCTCGCAGGCTTGCAGTCGTTGATCGCCCTCCAGGATGCAAAGCGTGTCGATTCTGCCGGGACACACGCCCAGTATCAGTTGTTTGCCACCGGCTTCGAGCAGCACCACCCGCTCGCGTTGTCCCAGTGGCAGGGCTGCCAGTATCCTGAATTGCCGGGTTTGTACCGGCCTGAGCGAACCGTAACGGCGTAGTAGCAGCAGACATACGACTGCAATCAGTAAAACCAGCAACAGGGCCAGCGTCACCTGAAGGGGTTCCGGCCCGAACCGGTTGGCAGCATGCGCGGTTTCTGCCGCGAGTCGGAGCGGTGCCAGCAGCAGGCTGATTGCCGCTACGCCGGTGCGTGTGTTCATTTCAGTTTTTTGACCCGTTCAGACGGGCTGATTACATCGGTCAGGCGGATGCCGAATTTTTCATTGACGACTACAACTTCACCGTGGGCGATCAGGGTTCCGTTGACCATTACGTCCATCGGCTCACCGGCCAGGCGATCCAGTTCGATGACGGAGCCCTGAGTCAATTGCAGGAGGTTGCGGATGTTGATTTTGGTGCGTCCGATTTCCATGGCAATCATCACCGGAATATCAAGCAACAGATCAAGATTAACCTCGCCGCTTTTGTTGGTCGGCTGATAGGCTTCGTAGTTGGTGTTGTCTTCCAGGTCTTCGTAGGAAACCGGTTCAGCCCGGGTGGCCGGTGGCGGCGCAGCACGGGTGTCTGATAGTTTGCGGGCGGCCTGCTGCTGTTCCTGTAATGCCGCTGCCCAGTCGTCGGTAATATCTTCGTCAGCTTCGCTCATCAATAGGCCTCACAGAAATTTTCAAGGTTCAGGATTCAGACTTTTTTGACTCGTAGAACTTCCTTGTCGATAGGGGGACGTGACAGGCTTTCCAGTATTTTGAGGGCATATTTGCCCTTGTGCGTGCCCATTTTGCACCGGAACAGCGGAATGTCCTCCACGTAAACCATTTTTTTATCGCTCATCTCAATGGGAAGCACATCACCCGGTTTCAGTTTCAAAATCTGTGCAACGTTCAGAATTACATTGGCCAGAACCGCACGGGCCTCCACCTCGGCATCCAGAATTTCAGTGTGCAGGGCACCGTGCCAGCGGTCATCCGAATCGTCGGCCCGATCCCCCTGAATACCGGCATCAAGCAGGTCGCGGATGGGTTCGATCATGGCATAGGGCATGGTGACGTGAAGATCGCCGCCGCCTCCGTCCAGTTCGATGTGAATGGTCGATACCACTACCACTTCAGTGGGTGTCACGATGTTGGCAAACTGGGGGTTGACCTCCGAACTCATGTATTCAAACTCAATCGGCATGACCGGATTCCAGGCATCCTTCATATCCTTGAAGATGACATCCACCAATATCCGTATGATCCGCATTTCGGTGGGGGTAAATTCCCGTCCTTCAATTTTGTTGTAAAACTGTCCGGTCCCACCAAAAAAGTTGTCAACTGCGGTAAAGACCAGGGTGGGTTCCATCACCAGAAGGGCGCGCCCGCGCAGCGGGTTCATGCGGATGACATTGAGATTGGTGGGAACAAACAGACTGTGTACGTATTCGGAAAATTTAAGTATCTGCACGCCGGAAACCGATATTTCGGCGGAGCGTCGCAGCAGGTTGAACAGGCTGATGCGGAAGTACCTGACGAACCGGTCATTGATCATTTCGAGGGTGGGCATACGCCCGCGCACGATCCGATCCTGGCTGGTGAAATCATACATTCTGACATTGCCCGGCTCCGGTTCGTCCGGTGCTTCCGTGGCAATCTCACCTTCATCAACCCCATGCAACAGGGCGTCGATTTCTTCCTGGGTCAGCAGGTCATGAACAGCCATGGCTCACTGCATGATAAAGCTGGTGAAGTAAACGCCTTCGATGGCATTTTTTTCCTTGATCTGCTTTTTGAGGATGGCGTCAATTTCAGCCTTGATCCTGATCTGCAGGGCGGCCTTGCCTTCAACCGATTTGAGAGCCACCGGATCCTGGGCTGCCAACATCAGCAACAGATTGTTGCGTATCATGGGTTTATGTTTTTTCACGGCTTCGGCAATGGCCGGGTCGGCCACCATCACCGTCACACCCAGTTGAACAACCCTGATTTCAGGGTTGTTCTTGTAGGTGATCGTGAATGAATCCAGCGATTCGTAGCTGGGAGGGTGGGCTTCCTCGGTCGCGTCCTTTTTGTGTTTTTTCTTGTCATGTTTGTGATCTTCCGGGTCTTCTTCCGCCGCTTCGTCCCCGGATTCCTCTTCGGTGGCGTGTTCAGCCGCCGCAGCGGCTTCGGTTTTTGGCGGGAAGATTCCCATGAAATACAGGGTGGTGAATACCAGGATCAGGGTGACCAGCATGGTACCGACGATGATGAGTATCATCTTTTTCATCGGTGATTCCGTTTCCGGTTCCAGTCCCAGATCAAGTTTGTCTTTTTCTGCCATCGTCGTGTTCGGTGAGGGAGGTGATCAGGCGCAAGGGGTAGAGGGCCGTGGATAAACGGGTTTGATGGGGAAGCCTGGCGGAACCGTTCGGGGCGCGTGTCATCCGCCCTGTTTTTCCCGCCGCCACCTTGTGGCAAGATAATGAGGTTTGCGAATCAATTCAACCCTTGTTTACGTCAAATTCCCGGGTATCGCCTGCCTCCTCCGGCAGAGCGCGTGCCGGGCTTCCTGTTTATTTATTCATCGAGTCAGAGAAAAACAATGACTGATCTAAGCCTGCAAGTTGCCAACGCCATCATTGATGGTGCCCTGCTGAAAGCCCGTAACTCCGGACTGGCTCCCCTGTGCGTGGTGGTTCTGGATGCCGGTGGACATCTCAGAACCGCCCAGCGGGAGGACGGTGCGTCCTTCCTGCGATTCTCGATTGCACTGGCCAAGGCATCCGGTGCGGTAGGCATGGGGGTCGCATCGAGAGAGTTGGGCAAAATGGCCCGTGAACGGCCTCATTTCATGAATGCCCTCGGCAACATTGCCGAGGGGCGGTTAATGCCGGTACCGGGCGGGGTTCTCATCAAGGATGCCGACAACGTGCTGCTGGGTGCCGTGGGCATCAGTGGCGATCTGTCGGATCTGGATGAAAGCTGTGCGGTTGCTGGCATTGAATCAGTAGGGCTGGTGGCCGACTGCGGCAAACGCTGAAGAAGCCTGGCTCAAATCTGCAACAACAGGGCGGCCTTTTGCAGGGTTTTGACGATGCCCCATCCCAGTGGCAGCAATACCCCGCTCCAGGCCAGGGTCAGTTTGAGGGGGTTGAGCCACGGCTGCGGCGGGGGCGTCTCAGACCCCTTCCGCACGGGATTCGGCTTGGGCTGTGTCGGCATGTTCGTTGTCCTCGGGGGTTGGCAAGGGGGTGTGATCGGCGAATTCCGCCATGAAGAACCGCCCGGCAACCGGCTTGACCGCCAGATTGCACAGCAGCCCCACACTGAGCAGACCGGCCAGCACGTACATGGTGAAATGATACGCTGCTGCCGGTGCCATGCCCAGTCCAAGCTGGTATTCACGCAGATAATTGACCAGAACCGGGCCAAGAATGCCAGCGGCTGACCAGGCCGTCAGCAGGCGACCGTGTATTGCCCCGACATACGCGGTGCCGAAACGGTCGGCCAGGTAAGCCGGAATCGTGGCAAACCCGCCGCCGTAAAGGCTGACAATGGCGCAGAAGGCAACCACGAACAATGCGATGGAACCCAGGCTTTCCAGCGTCGGGACGGCAGCGTACAGCACAATGCCGACCAGAAAAAACAGCGTGAAGGTGGTTTTTCGTCCCAGCGCGTCTGACAGCGAGGCCCACCCCAGTCGTCCGGCAATGTTGAACAGGCTCAACAGCCCGGCAAAACCGGCTCCCATACTGGCGACCGCCTGTTTCTGGCTGCCGTCCAGGGCAGACAGCGGCAAATCCAGGCCAATCAACCGGCCACCAAAAATCTCCTGCAACAGGGGAGACGCCATTCCCAGCACCCCGATGCCGGCACTGACGTTGAGACACAATACCCACCAGAGTAGCCAGAACTGCGGCGTTTTGTGGGCATCATCAAGGTGAACATGGCGGACGCTGATGCCTTGTTTCAGGGTGTGGACAGACGGCGACCACCCGGCTGGCTTCCAGCCGTCCGGTGGTACCCGGTATCCCAGGGCTCCCGCCATCATGGTGGTGAAATAGAGGGTTCCCAACACCAGAAAGGTGGGTAAAACCCCGACGGAGTGTTCGGTAGCGAAGTATTTCATCAGGTTGTCTGCCAGGGGGGCGCCAATCAGGGCTCCACCGCCAAACCCCATGATGGCCATGCCGGTAGCGAGTCCGCGCCGGTCAGGGAACCACTTGATGAGGGTGGAAACCGGCGAAATCGGCTGAAACCAATCCGGGGGCAGGCAGCGTGGAATCCACCCTGTTGCGTCTGTATCCGGACCC
>SXGU01040135.1_pt1 | contig 22692 bp, 25 predicted proteins | sample 3174531 | NCBI WGS metagenome assembly SXGU01 (sample SAMN11356863, study PRJNA531348) | freshwater metagenome | isolation source: freshwater sample F1-140 | place: China: Fuxian Lake, Yuxi | collected 2017-12-25
ATGCGGCTGTGGCTCCGCGCTTATGAGTCTACGGCCTAGAAGCCCCCGCTTCCGTCGAAGACGAGATCGTTCGGCCCCCAGAATGGCGTTGCCTGGCTAGGTCCGTACAGCGTCTCCCAAGCGCCGCCGGCGAGGTCGATGACCTGAATCGATCCGGGCGGCGTGTCGAGCGGCGCCTCCTCGAGGGTCAGCACCCTGGAATCCCGCGATGGCGAGAAGCCGCCATTGTTGCAAACGTAGCAGCGCCCATCGGGCCGATCGCCGCCCCATTCGGGCCACCACCGATTTCGACAACCACTCGCTTCGTTCCATCGCGCGCGACGCGCGTCAGCCGACCGCCGAGCACTTCCACCACCAAGAGGTCGCCGTCCGGCAGCGCCACTGGCCCCTTTGGAAAAGGAAGTCCGTCCGCGACGATCTCCAGCGTCACGTCGTCGCCAGCTTCTCGGCGCCGCCGGTTTTGACGCGTTTGCCCATATGCGTCCGCGCCCGCTCCTCCTCGGCCAGTGCGGCGGCGTTTGGATGCTGGACGGCGTCCTTGGTGATGCGGGGCGTAATCGGCTCCCAGAGGCTGACGATCAGGCTGCCGGTGTCGACGAGCGCCCAGTCCCGCAATCGCGTGTCGCGCCAAGCCTCCGCCGCCGCGGCCTGGTTGATTCGGTAAACGGCGACGAAATCATGATCTGGGCGACTCGGGATCATCTGACCGAAGCTGCGGTACGTCAGCAGCGCGCCGGATTTGACCCCCGCTCGCTTCGTCATGGCGGGCAAATAGTTTGCTTCATACCAGTCGCGGAACGCCGTTTCGCGTCCAGCGAGAGGCTGGATCTGCTCAACGATTACACCGCCCGTGTGCAGCTCGGCTGGATCATTGTCGCGAAACGCCAGCGGGTAGTAATGATAGTCCCACAGCTCACCGTCGTCGATCGCATCGCTGACCATCATCCGCGTGGTCAGCGCATTCTCCAGATGCTCGCGGCCGAACCGCTCGGGATCGAAGACGTCGTAGAGCGCGAGGTGCGTCCAGTCGAAGGCGCTCGGCAGGTCCTGGACCTGCGCCGCGCTGCGCCGGAAGCGCTGCGCCGCCAAGGAGCCGCGAAAGCGTAGCGCGTCGCGGATGTGTATATTTGTGTACCAATCGTCGAAATCCGCCTCGCGCCCCGCGACCGGCTTGGTCAGCACCACCAGCAGCGCATCGATCATGCGCCGAACTCCAGCGGCGCACCCATGCCCGTCCGATAGGACGGAGGCTGCTTGCCGTTGGTATCCATGATCCCATAACGTTGGCCGAGCTCGGCCCCGATCAGCGCCTGGCCCGACCGGCTCGGCAGTTCGGGATCGCGTGCAAGCGCCTCCAGCACCAGTGCGGAGAATTCCGGCGTCTCCCACGTCGGCAACGTCGCCCGCAGTTCCTCGGGGATCATCTCGGGCGGCATAGACTTGACGGCATCGGTCAGGATGAAGCCCGGCCAGAACGATACCGCCGACACGCCGTACGGCTTCAGGTCCGCGGCCATATCGAAGCTCATCTTATCCGTGCCAGCCTTGGCCGCGCCATAAGCCGGTCCGTGAAAATAAGAGCGGGCGCCGTAGAAGGAAATGTTGGCGATCAGGCCGCGTCCCGCCAGGACCATGAGCGGCGCCACGCACCAGGCCGCGACATAAGTCGAGCGCAGGCCGATCGTGATCATGTCGGCCAGCTTCAGCGGTTTCTCCCAAAAGCCGCCCGGTGCGATCAGTTCGGCGGCGTGCACCGCCGCCGCATTGTTGAAGAGGATGTCGAGCCGCCCTTCGGTCAATGCCGCCGCCTGCTCGAAGGCGGCCTTCACCTGATCGTCGTCGCGATGATCGCAGAGAATCGCGTGACCGGCGCCGCCCTGCGCCTCGATCTCCGCCACCGTCGCGGCAAGCGCATCCGGGTCCCGCCCGGTTACCAGCACGGTCGCCCCCGTCGAAGCGAAACCCCGCGCCATGCCGCGCCCGAGGCCGCGAGTCGCACCGGTCACCATCACGTTTGTCATGCTCTTGCTCCTCACCAGCGCCGACGCAGCTGCGCGCCCCGGCGCCGCTGCCGCAAACTGTCCTGCCGCTCTTCGACGGACATGAATGGAGTATCTGTCGGCAGATGGTCTCGCAGCGCGGCCATGGGCACAGCCGTCACAACCGGCGCCGGCCCGGAGCTCGCCTCGGTCCAGCGCAGCATCAGCGCGCCTTCGGTCCAGCCGCCGGGATCCAGCCAGTTCGGAACGCCCGGGTCCTCGAGTGCGACCACGGCTCGGAGCTTCCCGTCCGCGTCGATCCGCGCCTGGCCGCCGTTGAGGCTGCTCTGCCGGTTCACCCAGTCGATCGTGTTCCACGCCGGATCGCTGAGCTGCACATTCCAATAGCGTACCCGCTCCGGCAGCTCCGCCTCCAGAAGCAGCGCCTGGCCTGGCTCCAGCCGAAACAGCCCTTGGTAATAATGCTGCCCCTGCACGCCGCCCCGCCCGGCCCAGTCGTCATGCTCCAGCCGGTTCCATAGTCCCTTGTCGCGCTGGCTCTTCACGAAGCCGAGCCACAGGCCCGCATAGCGCTTCGGGAACGCGGCCAGCGCGGCGAGCCGCTCGGCGATCTCCTCGGGCGAACGCCGCTGCGGCGCCAGCGGCCGATCGACCCGCTCGATCGCGAAGCGGCCGTCCCGCCCCGCGCCCCAGTCGTAGGACGCCTGCCGCAGCGCCAGCGTCCTAGTGCGCGGATCGAGCGGCCACCAGTCGCCAACCCAATCCTGCGGCCGCTCCGCGCTCAGCACCAGGTCGAACGCTCCGCCAGGCCCGAGCGTCAGCATGTCGAAATCGATCGCGCCAAGCGACGGTCCCAGGCTGTCCATCACGCCGAGACCGCCCGCGACCAGATCGAGCAGCACGAACAGTCCGTCGCCGCGCGTTCCGCTGATCCGATAGCTGCCGGAGCCATCGATGGACGCGGCGCCGTAAATGAAGTCGGGATTGGTCGAGCTGGCATTGTGGATGTTGCTGACCGCCGGCACGAAATCCGGCAGATCGGGATCGGCGAAGGCGGTGAACCATCCCGCCGACAGGCTGAGGAAGAACAGCTTGTGCGCTTCTGCGACAAGCGCCGGATCGTCGGGGTGCTCGAGCAGATCCAGCAGCGCCTCGGCGCCGCCCAGCTCAGCGAGATAATCGCTCCAGGCCGGCATCACAGATACTCGGCATAGGCTTCAATATAGTCCGCATAGACGTCTCGCACCTGGTCTTCGGTGAGGCCGTAATCGGCCAGCGAGTAGGTGTGCCGACCATGCTTGTCCGAGGGATTGGCAGCAAGCCATGCTCGCATTCCTGCCTCGGCCTCGCCGGTGAAATCGATGCCGGCAAAGTCGTAAACATCCTGCACGGCTGCCACCGGATTTGCCGACAAATCCTTGTAGCGCATGTCGTAGACGGGTATGTGCGGATTGGCCTTGCGGAAGGCCATCATCCGCGCCTGCCCGTCATGCCAGAGATGGAGCAGCTCCCGGCCTAACGCCGCGCGGTCCTGGTGATCGAAGCTGACGCTGCGGATTACCTCGATCAGCCGCGAGATCGACGCCATCACCGTCACCGGATCGCGATGCGGCTGGACCAGCATCGCGTCGGGATAAACGGCAAGCAGCTCCGGCAGATGATAGGCGTGCTCCTGCACCTTCAGCACCCAGCGCGACCGTTGATTGCGCCAGGCGAGATGCTGCAACCACATCCGGTGGACGCGGTAGCCGAAGCGCGTGTCCGCCTCGAGATACCAGCGGTAGAAGCCGGGCAGCCGGAACAGCATCACCGGGTTGAGGCCCTGAAATGCCGTTTCCAGGATCATGCCGCATTCCTGCGGGATGCGGGCGCCGATCGGGTGCGCCTTCATCACGTCCGCCCATTTGCCGGCAAAGGTCGCCGCGACATAATCGTCGAACGCCTGCGCGCGCGGATCGCTGTCGAACGTCGCGGCCTCTGGCGGCGGCGTCGGCATCGCCACCTCCCACGACAGCGGCGTGCGCACGCCGGGATCGGCGCCGATCAGCGCGTGGAGCAGGCTCGTCCCGCAGCGCGGCAGGCCGAGGATGAACACCGGCCGCTCGACCATGACCTTCGAGATCTGCGGGTTCTCGCGTCGCGTTGCGTCGATCTGAGCAAGTCGCCCGAGATTGTTCTCGAACTGCTCCAGCGCCCGCGCGCGGCCTTCCGCGCTGATGCCTGGCTCCGCGTCCAGCGCCGCAAGCGCCGCTTCGAGGCCGGGCACGACTCCCGTCCGGACATCGTCCGAAAGCTCGACCTTATCGAGGAGAGAGGATGCGTCCATGGCGAGACGCTAGCCGGGCAGCCGGCGCTCAAACCCCTCGTCGGGTAGGTGAGCCAGCGACTGCAGTGCTCAGGGTCGGCGCGTACGGGAGCGCGCGAATGCTGATCAATCTTCATCGTCTCTTCGATCTCGCGGGCGAGGTCGCGATCGTCACCGGCGCAGCGCAGGGCATGGGCGCCGCCATTGCTCGCTACCTCGCCGGCGCCGGCGCACGCGTAGCCCTGATCGACGTCAAAGCCGACAAAGCGGAGAATGTCGCTGCCGCGATCCGGTCGGAAGGCGGTGCAGCTCGTTCCTACGCCGTGAACATCGCGGACGAAGCTGAGGTGATCGCCCTGGTCCAGGCGGTAAACCGCGGCCTCGGCACGCCCTCGATCCTCGTCAATAATGCCGGCACCCAGGACCGGGCTTATCTGGAAGACACAAGCACCGCTTATTGGGATCGCGTCATGGCGATCAATCTTCGCGGGCCATTCGTCGCGACCCGCGAGACGGTCGCGCTGATGCGCGCCGCCGGTATCAAGGGCCGTATCGTCAACATCGCCTCCAACAGCGCGTTTCACGCGACCGCACCGAGCTTGTTCGCCTACTCCACGTCGAAGACGGCACTCGCCGGCATGACGCGCGCAGCGGCGATGGAGGTTGTGAAGGACGGCATTCGCGTCAACGCGGTGTGCCCTGGCAATACCACCACGGAGGGGCAGATGACCGCCACCGGCCCCGCTTTTCCCGCCGAAAAGATCGCCGACTTCATGCCACCGATTGGCCGCGCCGGCACACCAGAGGATATCGCCGCAGCCGTTCTGTTCCTCGCCTCGAACGCCTCGGGCTTCATCACCGGCCAGACGCTCGTCGTCGACGGTGGTTGGCTCACCTGCTGAGCATGCGCCCGACTTATGATTACATCGTCGTTGGCGCCGGCTCATCCGGCTGCGTACTGGCGAACCGCTTGTCTCGAGATCCGCGCACGACCGTTTTGCTGGTTGAAAGCGGCCCGGACGACACCAGCCCGCTGATCCGCATGCCGCGCGGCATCGGTAAATTGCTCGCGCCCGGCAACCCGCACGTCTGGGACTATCAGGTGACGCCGGCCGGCAATCACCCCCCGGAAGTCTGGTTGAAAGGCCGCGTTATCGGCGGCTCGAGCTCGATCAATGGCATGGTGTACGTCCGCGGCGCGCCCGACGATTATGACGGCTGGGAGGCGCAAGGCTGCGCCGGCTGGGGGTGGGACCAGATCGGTCGGCACTTCGTCGCGCTGGAGGACCATCAGCTCGGACCCGGCGAATGGCGCGGCATCGGCGGCCCGCTCAAGATCGATGTTCACCCGTCCGGCAGCGCCTTGTGCGAAGCCGTGTTGGACGCGGGCGAGCGGCTCGGGGCACCGCGCGTCGCCGACATCAACGACGTGACGACGCTTCGCGACGGCGGCGGCCTCGGCTACCAACCGATCACCACCTGGCGCGGCAAGCGTTTTTCCGCAGCCCGCGCCTTCCTCGACCCGGTTCGCGGCCAGCCGAACCTCGACATCGCCAGCGGCACCGACGCGCTCCGCATTCTGTTCGACGCTCGCCGTGCAAGGGCGCTGCGCATCCGGGATCATGCCGGCGAGCGCGATATCTCGGCTACCCGCGAGATCATCCTATCGGCCGGCGCACTTCAGTCGCCCAAATTGCTCCAGCTGTCCGGTATTGGCCCCGCAGCCCTGCTCGAAAGCCTGGGCATCGACATTGTCGCCGAAGCGCCTGACGTCGGGCGCAACCTGCGCGAGCATCGCTACCTTTCCACCCAATATCGGGTGACGGGCGGCAGCGTGAACCGCGATCTCGGCGGCGTTCGCCTGCTTCGCGCCGCGCTCGCGTACGCGCTGCGCTCGTCCGGTCCGCTCACGCATGCGGCGCATGAGGTCGGCGGCTTCGTGAAGACCCGTCCGGGGCTCGGCCGACCGGACGCGCAGATCGGACTGGGCCTGTATTCGTTCACACCCAAAGACGGGAAGGTCGCGATCGATCCATTCCCCGGCATCACCATCCTCGGCTATTTTGCCCGGCCGGAAAGCCAAGGCGAGATCCGCATCGCGTCGCCCGATCCGGACGCGCCGCCGGTCATCGACGCCAACCATTTCTCGGCCGAGATCGACCGGGTGAGCGCCGTCTCCCTGTTCCGCTGGCTTCGCGCGCTCGGGCGGCAGCAGCCGCTCGCCGACTGGATCGTCGAGGAAACTGCGCCCGGCCCGTCGATCGAGACGGACGACGACATCCTCGCCAACGCTGTCGGGCTCGGCGGCACCGCGTTTCACGTCTGCGGCACCTGCCGGATGGGCGCGGACGAGAACGCCGTTCTCGATCCACGCCTCCGGGTGAACGGCGTCGAGCGCCTGCGCGTCGTCGATACATCGATCATGCCGACCATCGTATCCGGCAACACCAACGCCCCCGCCATGGCCATCGCGCTGCATGCGGCGGGCATGATCCTCGATGACCAGCGCCGATTGGACCAGCCGTGACCATTCCCTTTACCCACATCGACAAACTTTACATCGACGGCGGCTGGCACGATGCCGGGTCCGAGCGCGAGGCAGTGCTGAATCCGGCAACTGAGCAGCCGATCGGCCATACGCCGGTCGGCAAGGCGGCGGCTGCACAGGCCGCGATCGTGGCCGCGCGCGAAGCCTTCGATGCCGGTCCATGGCCGCGCATGAGCATGGCCGGGCGGGCGCGTGTCCTGCGCCGCATGCACGCCGCGCTCGATGCGCGCCGTACCGATATCGCCGCGCTGATCGTCGCAGAGGTCGGCTGCGCGCAGGGCGTCACCCACGCCATGCAGGTCGGCGCGCCGCTCGATCATTTCCTGTCCGCACTCGATCATAGCGCCCGCGAAGACGGCATCCGCCTGCCGCTCGATGTTTCGCCAGACTTTCTGAACCCGGATGGACCGAAGAAGCTCGGCGGCACGAGCGTGGTGCGCGAGCCAGTCGGCGTCGTCGCCGGCATCACTGGCTATAATTTCCCGTTCCTTCTTAACTTGGCGAAGATCGCGCCCGCCCTGCTTGCCGGCAACGCGCTCGTGCTGAAGCCCTCGCCTTTTACCCCGTTCTCGGCGCTGCTGTTCGGCGAGATCGCGGACGAGGTCGGGCTGCCCGCGGGCATACTCAACATCGTAACCGGCGGCGCCGAGGTCGGTACCCTGCTCACCACCGATCCGCGCGTGGACCTTGTCAGCTTCACGGGATCCGAAGGTGTCGGCGCGGCAATCATGGCGCAGGCCGCGCCGACCCTGAAGCGCGGACATCTCGAACTCGGCGGCAAATCGGCCCTCATCGTCCGCGCCGACGCCGACATCGCGCGCGCCGCGCAGATGGCGGTCGCCGTTCTGTCGGTGAACGCGGGGCAAGGTTGCGCGCTCCTTACCCGTCTGCTCATCCAGAACGAGGTCCGTCGACAGTTCGTCGAGACCGCCTGTGCGGTCGCCGCCAACTTCAAGATCGGCGATGCCGCCGATCCATCCGTGGCGATGGGCCCACTGATCCGGGAGTCGCAGCGCGCCAAAGTGGAGCGGTTTGTTCAAGCCGGGCGTGACGAGGGCGCGCGGCTCGTGCACGGCGGCGGTCGCCCGGCCGATCTGGCAAAAGGTTACTTCACCGACATCACGCTGTTCGACGATGTCGACAATCGCATGACCATCGCCCAGGAGGAGATCTTCGGTCCAGTGGGTGCGATCATCGGCTTCGACACGGACGAGGAGGCGATCGCGATCGCGAACGACAGTCGCTACGGCCTCAACGGGGGCATCGAAACGGCCGACGCGGCCCGAGCCTATGAAATGGCGCTTCAGATACGCGCCGGCAGCGTCGCCATCAACGGTGGCACCGGGCGCATGAGCTATGCGCCGATCGGCGGCTACAAGCGATCGGGCATCGGTCGCGAATATGGACCTGACTGGCTGCGCGAATATCAGCAGGAGAAGTCGATCTTCTACCCGGTCGGTCGCTAGTCACATCGCCCGCACTGCCGGCATGACACGCTCGGCGAGCAGATCGATCGCCGCCTCGCGCTGCGCCGGGTTGCCGATGCCGAAGGCCAGGTCGACCACGCCGACGCCGCAGTCGCGCAGCGTCTCGAAGCGCCCGATCAACGTCTCTGGAGCGCCGACGAAATAGGGCTGGGATACCATCGGCACCACGGGCGGCCCCCCCAGCGTGCCCTGCTGCAAGTGCGCCTGCTCGGCTGCTTTTCTACCGAAAAAGGTCATCATGTCCGCGTCCGCCTCCGCATCGGTGGCGGCTGGATAGGCGATGCCGCGATACAGCACATGGTCCGCAGTCGGCGCCCAGCCGGCCCGGGTCGCCTCCAAATGAAACCTCGCCACCCAACCCTTAACTGTTTCGGGCGGAGCGAAGGAAAAGGCGATCCCCATCCCCCGCTCGGCGGCGAAGGCGATCGACTCCTCGCTATTGCCCGATCCGTAGACGATCGGATGCGGCCGCTGCACCGTACGGGGCCATACTGAGACGGTGCTGAACTGGTAATGCTGTCCTTCCCACGCAAAGGGCTGCTCCTCGCGCCATGCCTTGAGGATCAGGTCGATCCCCTCCTGCGTCATCTCGCGCGTGCCATCTGATCCGGTATCGTAGGTGCTGTGCTCGTTGGGCGTGCCGCGCAGGAACAACACCACCAACCGCCCGGTGCTCAGTTGGTCCAGCATCGCCAGCTCCTCGGCAAGACGAACAGGATTGACCAACGGCACCAAGGGCCCGAGCATTGCGATCTTCGCCCTTCTCACCACCTGGCTCAAGGCCGCCGCCATCACGCAGGGGTTGGGAGTCATGATGTAGGGCGCGTAATGATGCTCCGACACGCTCACCCAGTCGAAGCCGTGCGCATCCACCCGCGCCGCCATCTTCAGGCTGTGCCGGAACGAGGCTTGGGCAACACCCGGCTCGCAATGCTCCGGCGCGGCCGGCCAGACCTCGATGCCGGGCGCGGGACCGTCATAGCCGGTCATCGCAAGGTAGGACAGTTTCACGGCAGCGCCTCCCGCACGCGGGATGCAACGCGCCGAGCCCCAGCCCGCCTATCCGAAGAAGGGCGGGCCACGCGCCACCGCGGCTATGCTGCGCGCAAACGGAGCGAGCGGGGGGGCGGCGATGGCGACCATGGCGAGGCCTTTGTGCGCCGACGATGAGCGCGCCATCGTTGCGGTGTTGACACGCTACGCGACGGGCATCGACACGCGCGACTGGCCGCTGTTCCGAAGCTGCTTCTCCGAAGATTTCGAGGGTGATTTCGGCAGCTTCGGCAAATGGCGCGGACCGCGCGAGATCACCGACTTCATGCGTGAGGCGCACCGGGAAGTCGGGCCGACGCTGCACCGCCTGTCAAACATCTCGATCGAGGATGAGGGCCATCATGTTCGCGCCCGCTCCTACGTTGATGCGCTGCTGATGCCGCTGGCGGAGGGTGGCCCCATCCATCGCGGCATCGGCTGTTACGACGACAGAATGATCCGCAGCTCAGACGGTTGGAAGATTGCGCGGCGGATCTTCGCCGCGGTGCGGCTCGGCTGATGAGCGCGCTCGACGGCAAGGTGGCGATCGTCACCGGCGCCTCGGCCGGTATCGGTGTCGCCACCGCCCGCCGGCTGCACGCGGCGGGCGCCACAGTGATCCTGGTGGCGCGTCGGCAGGAGCGGCTGGACGCGCTCACGGGCGAGCTTGGCGCGCGCGCCGTCCCCTTGGTGCTCGATTTGGCGACAGAAGAAGCGGCCGACCGGTTGTTCGATTTCGCCCAGCAGCAATTCGGGCACGCCGACGTCCTCGTCAACAATGCGGGCATTCTGCGCGTCGGTACGCTAGAAGCGTTCGATCTGGCGCAGCTCCGGTCACTTGTCGCACTCAACTACGAGTCGATCGTCCGCAGCTCCTATCTGTTCGCCCGGTCGATGAGAGCTCGCGGCAGCGGGCAGATCATCAACATCTCGAGCATCGGCGCGCACCTCAACGCAGCCGGCAGCGGCGTCTATGGCGGGCTGAAGCGCGCCCTGGAGGCGTTCACTGACTCGTTGCGGATCGAGCTCGCCGGCAGCGGCGTGAAAGTCGGCCTGATCGCCCCCGGCACCACCAGCACCGAGATTTTCGATGACATGAAAGCGCACGGCCAACCCGGCTGGGACGACTATATCCCCGCGCTGGACCCGGACGACGTGGCCCGCGCCGTCCAGTTCATCGTTGAGCAGCCGGCCCGGGCCAACACCGCCCGCATTCACGTCTACAGCGCGTCCGAGACCTTCTAGCCGTCGCTTCTGAAGCAGTAAGCGCACAGTTTGTTGCCGTCCGGATCACGCAAATAGCCACCATAGGCATGGGGCACCGCATCGCGGGGACCCGGCGCACCTGCGTCCACGCCCCCAGCCGAAAGCCCGTCGGCGTGGAACGCGTCCACCGCCCGCCGGTCTGGCGCCTTGAGCCCGATCGTCTGGCCGTTGCCGGGAGATGCCGGCTGCCCGTCCAGCGGCGCCAGGATCAACAGCTCGGGCAGATCTCGGCCATAGGAGAGGCCCTGATCGAGAAACGCGCCCAGCCGCCTCAGCCCGAGCGGAGCCAACGCCGCGTCATAAAAGCGGCCGGATGCCGCGAGATCGCTGCTGCCGAGCGACACATGCGTAAAGATGCCCATGGATCAGTCGTCGGCATCCTCGTTGAGCGCGAAGCCCACTTTGAGCATAACTTGGAAGCGATCCACCTTCTGATTTTCGATATGGCCGCGCAACTCGGTCACTTCGAACCACCGCAGATTGTCGACCGTCTTGGCGGCGCGATCGATGGCGCCGCGGATCGCATCCTCGATGCCGGTCTCGGACGTGCCGATCAGTTCGATCACCTTGGCGACGTGGTTCATCTCTTCCTCCTTCAGATCAATCGAGCGTAGCATAGGCATCGAGCCGGAACGGCCGCGGCTCGGCCCCCGAACGCGCCTTCGTTACCCATTCGGCATCCATCAGCAAGGCACGGCCCAGCGCGACCAGGTCGAACTCGCCGCGCTCGAACCGCGCCAGCACCCGATCGAGATTGTTGACGATGCGGGTCTCCTGAACGAACGAGGTCTGCAGATCGCGCGACAGGCCGATCCCCCCCACCGTCATGGTCGGCATGCCGGTCAACTTCTTGGTCCAGCCGGCCAGACCCATGGCGGAACCCTCGAAAGCGGGCGTGTCGAACAGCCGCGTGCTGGCGTCGAAGAGGTCGACGCCAGCATCGGCGATCGGCCCCAACAAGGCGGCGAGCGCGTCCGGCGTCTCGGCGAGCCGCGCGTCATAGTCCTGCAGCTTCCATTGCGAGAAGCGGAACACGATCGGGAAGTCCGGCGCGGTCGCCGCGCGCACAGCCCGCACCACTTCGGCGGCGAAGGTGGCGCGCGCTTCCACCCCCCGATGATCCTCCCGCTGGTTGGTTGCGCTCCACAAGAAGCTGTCGATCAGGTAACCGTGTGCACCGTGAATGGCGACGCCGTCAAAGCCGCAGTTGCGCGCATTCGCCGCGCTACGCGCATAGCCAGCGATGATGTCGCCGATCTCGTTATCGGTAAGCGGAGTGGTCTCCGCCGCCACCTGCTCGAGATAAGCGGGCGGCAGCATCGCCCGACTTGTCGGACCCCAAATGCCGGACGGACGCGCTGATGGCGCATTCGGTTCGGGACCCGTCCCATGCAGGCGGATCGGTCCCATATGCCACAGCTGCGGCATGATCAGACCACCCTTGGCGTGGACCCGATCGACCACCGCCCGCCAGCCCGCCAGCGGCTTGTCGCCGTGCAGCAGCGGGAGGTCGTGTTCGCCCATGCTGCCGGCACCAATTGCCGACGGATGATCGACGCCCGTTCCTTCGGTTATGATCAGCGCGACGTCGGCGTCGGCGCGGCGTTCGTAATAGGCCGCGACATCGACGCCGGGGACCCCGCCTGGCGAGAAGTTGCGCGTCATCGGCGACATCGCGAATCGGTTGCGCAGCCGTAGGGGCCCCAGCGCGAACGGGGTGAACAGGGGATCGAGAGAGTCGGTCAGGGACGGCTCCTGTCGCAGCGGCCGGGCTGTTCGCCGTTTGCCCAGGCTAATGCGCCCCTGCGTCCGGCGCTGACCTGCCGCGAGATAGGCTGCGCATGCATGTGATTGCGCGTAGAAGGATCGCTCCGAGTCAGGGCTTCAGATGCGACGCGCCGACCACTCCGTCCTTTTTCACGCTGGCGCCACCGCCAATGCGGACTGCGGACAGGCCTCGGCGCCCTCCTGGGCCTGCTCTTCCAGTCCCTCCGGGACGATCTCGTTGTCCGCATACACGATGCCGTTGTCGTCGAGTTTGAACACCTCCGGGCAGATTTCGGCACAGATGCCGTAGCCGCAGCATGCGGACTTGTTGATCACCACTTTTATCCGGTTAGCCATTCCTCTCTCCTTTCAACAAATTTACACCTTGAACAGAAAGTGTGCAAGGTGTATAACGATCTTCGGCAGAGGAGAAGCAGATGCTGCACAAGGCTGGTCTGGTGCTCAGCGACGGCACCACCATCGACGATCTCGTCATGCGCGACAGCAACGAGGTGTCGCTTCGCGTCATGTCGGACGAGGAACTCTACGCGCACGAGATGGAGCGCATCTTCGCGCGAACTTGGCTGCTGCTCGCCCACGACACGGAAATACCCAAGGCGGGCGATTTCGTTGTGCGCGATATGGGCGAGGACCAGGTCATTGTCGCCCGCGACCGGCAAGGTGAGGTCCACGTCTCGCTCAACGTCTGCCCGCATCGCGGTATGAAGGTGTGTACGGCCGAGGCTGGCAACGCCCACGCGCACCGCTGCATCTATCACGGCTGGGCGTTCCGCGCCGACGGCAGCTTCATCGGCGCGCCGATCGAGAAGGAGCGGATGCATGGCGACAAGCTGGACAAAGGGCAGCTGGGCCTAAAGAAAGCGCGCGTCCATGTCTATGGCGGCCTGATTTTCGCGACCTGGAACATCGACGGTCCATCGTTCGACGAGTTTCTCGGGCCGATGAAATTCTACTTCGACCAGCTCTTCTGCCGCACCGACCACGGCCTGGAGATGCTCGGGCCGCCGCAGCGTTTCGTTCTGCCGTGCAACTGGAAGATCCCGAGCGAGCAATCCGCGTCCGACGGCTTCCACACGCTGACGCTGCACCGCTCGCTGATGGAAGGCGGCATCATGGGTGGCACGCCCGAGTCGATCTACGACAATGCGCCCGGCATGTACGGCGTCGATGTCAGCTGCGACGAGGGCCATTCGCTGCGCTGCCTTGAGGCCGCGCAGACTTTCAAGATGTTCTCGAACGTCAGCTTCGAGGGCAAGTCGACCGAGGAGCGGCTGCACCTGCTGCCGCCCCCCGGTATCACGGCCGAACTCATCCCGCAGCTTTTCATTAACCTGTCGCCTGAGCAGGTCGAGATGCTGGCGACGATTCCCCCGCAGGTCGGCGGCATGTTCCCAAATGTGCTGGTGCTGTTCATCTTTGCTCCGCGCACCGACGGAGGCTCGTCCGGCGCGCTCGCGCTCCACACTTATGTCCCGCGCGGACCAGGCAAGGTCGAGTTCGTCAACTACATCTTCGCCGAGAAGGACGCGCCCGAACAGGTCAAGCGCGACATGCTTCAGAATACGATCCAGCAGGCCGGCACGTCCGGCGTGATCGAGCAGGACGATGCCGACACCTGGCCGCAGATCATGCGCAACAGCCGCGGCGTGATGAGCAAGACGATGACTCTGAAGTATCAGGCGCTGCACGGCCACGAGAAGCCGGAAGGATGGCCGGGCGGCGGCTACCTCTACCCCGGCTTCACCAAGGACGACACGCAGTGGAACTGGTGGCTGAATTATCACCGCCTGATGTCCAACGCCGCCTGATCGAGAGGACCGACAGATGATGGATCGCTCCACCGCCGCGGTCGCCAAGGCAGCCGTCCTGCGCGGCCTAGTGTCCCGCACCCGCGTGCCGCTCGGTTCCGAAATCTACAACCGCCTGCTCGAAACGCTCTATGACGAGGCGGCCGCCTTGGACGAGCGCCGGTTCGACGATTGGGTGGCGATGCTGCACCCGGAGCTCATCTACACCGCTCCGCTGCGACTCACCCGCACCGGTCCTAATCGCGACCGCGACGTGGTGCGGGTCATGACCCATTTCGACGATGATTACGCCTCCATTCAGATGCGCACCGGCCGCTTGTCGAAGAGCGCCTGGGCCGAGGATCCGCCATCGCGCACCCGCCGCTTCATCACCAATGTCCGCATCGCCGAATGCGAGGCGGCCGACGATTACGAGGTGGTGAGCTATCTCGCCGTGGAGCGCAGCCGCGGCGACAATCCGGACAATGAGCGCGTTACGGCCGAGCGCCGCGACATCTGGCGGCTGACGGACGGCGCCTACCGGCTCGTCCGCCGCGAGATCATCGTCGACCAGTCGGTGCTGTCCATGTCCAACTTCGCCATCTTCCTCTGATTGATGGCCAACACTCCGCCTCGCATCATCGTCGTCGGCAGCGGGCTAGCCGGTTACGGCGTGCTGCGCGAGCTTCGGCGGCTGTCGCCCGAGGCCGACCTGGTGCTGGTCACTCAGGATGACGGCGACTTCTACTCCAAGCCGGCGCTCTCGACCGCTTTCGCCAAGGGCAAGGATGCGGCGACGTTGGTCACGACCCCGGCGGCGAAGATGACGGCGCAGCTTCGCATCGATCTGCGCGCCGGACGCGAGGCGGAGGCGATCGATCCCGCCGGCAAGGTGCTGCTCACCACCGGCGGCCCGATCGCCTATGACGCGCTCGTCCTCGCATTGGGCGCGGATCCGGTGCGACCGCCAATCGACGGCGACGCCGTCCATCTTGCGCTGGCTGTCAACAATCTCGATCACTACGCCGCCTTCCGCGAAGCCTTGACCGAGCGGGCGCGCGTGCTGATCATGGGCGCCGGCCTCGTGGGAACGGAATTCGCCAACGATCTGTCTGCCTCGAGCTATCGGCCGATCGTAGTCGACATGCTCGGCCATCCACTCGCGCAGCTCCTGCCCGCGGAGGCCGGCCGTGCCGTTGAGGCCGCGCTCGCCGCGCAGGGTGTCGCCTGGCATTTCGGTCGCAAGGTCGTCGCCCTAAACAAGGCCGGCTCCGGCTATCGCGCCACTCTTGACGACGGCGCCGAGATCGAGGCCGATGCCCTGCTTTCCGCCGTTGGCCTGCGGCCGCACACTGCGCTTGCCCATGATGCTGGCCTTGCTGTCGGACGCGGCATCAAGGTCGACGAGACCGGCCGCACCAGCGATCCGTTCATTTATGCGATCGGCGATTGCGCCGAATATCCCCAGGGACTCGCCGCCTACGTGACGCCCATCATGGCTGCGGCCCGCGCCATCGCGCCGAGCGCCCTGGGAACACCGACGCCGATCCGCTTTCCGACCCTGTCGGTGCAGGTCAAGACCACTGCCTGCCCGATCGTGTTGCTGCCCGCCCCTCGCGGCGTGGAGGGGCGTTGGCGGAAGGTCGAGGATGACGAGACGGGGCAGAAACATGTGTTCGAGGACGGCGCGGGCGCGGTGCGCGGCTATGTGCTCACGCACAGCAAGTGCGAGGCGCGGGTCGAGCTCGACCGTAGCCTGGCCGAGCAGGTGATGGGACAGGCGGCGTGACGGGGTTGCTGAAGGACAAGGTGGCGATCGTCACCGGCGGCGCGAAGGGGCTCGGCTACGGCATCTCACGCCGCATGGCCCGCGAGGGAGCGCGCCTTCTCATAACGGGCCGCGACGGCGGCGCGACCGAGCGCGTAGCCGTGGAAATCCGCGAGCAATTGGGGGCGGAGGCGATCGGCATTGCCAGCGATGTCGGCATAAAGGCGGACGTGGAGGCGATGGTGGAACGCGCGGTTGCCGAGTTTGGCGGCCTCGACATTCTCGTCAACAACGCGTCGCAGCTTTCGCCCAATATCCTGCTCGAGAACAAAAGCGACGAAATGCTCAAGCGCACGCTGGAGATCGGCACATGGGGCACGTGGTGGGCGATGCGCGCCGCCATGCCCCATATGAAGGCTCGCGGGGGCGGGTCGATCGTCAATTTCTATTCGATCGACGCGCAGACCGGCGCCTGGCTCCATGCCGATTACAATATGAACAAAGGGGCAATTCTCGGCCTTACGCGATCGGCTGCTGTCGAATGGGGGCGCTTCAACATCCGCACCAACGCGATCGCGCCGACCGGGCTTGGCCAGGTCTTCGCGCAACTGGTGGAGGAGGTGCCCGGGTTCTACGAGATGGCGACCGCCAGCAACCCGCTGAAACGCGCCGGCGATCCCGAGGAGGACATCGGCCCGGTGGTCGTCTTTCTCGCGTCCGAGATGTCGCGCTTCGTCAATGGCGAACTGATCAACGTCGATGGCGGCCAGCATCTGCCGGGCTATGTCAGCGTGCCGCACAATCTCGCCGAACTGGAGGCCGGGTCGTGAAGCTCGTTTCACCGTCCGATTTCGGCGCGGATGTCGGCCAGGCGCAGCAATCCGCGAGCGTGCTCAAGATCCTCGATGGAGCGCTGCGGGCAATCAACGATCTTGGCGCCCGCCGCCTCTCTATGAGCGACATCAGCGAGGCCAGCGGAGTCTCGCGCGGCACGCTCTACCGTTATTTCTCGTCCAAGGAAGACGTACTCGCCGCGGTCAGCGAATTCGTCTGTATGAGCTTCGAGGAGGGCATCCGCACCGCCGGCGAAGACATTGCCGATCCGGTCGAGCGCTTCCGCGTCGTGATGCGCTTCTTCGCGCAATTCACCAACGAACGCTCACCGCAGCGCATCTTCGAGATCGAGTCGGCCTTTCACCTCGAGTTCTTCCGCAGCCACTTCTGCCGGCACAAGGCGGCGGTGCGCGCGGCGCTCGGTCCCGTGCTTGACCATTTCGAAATGCTGAAGGGAGAGCCGATCGATCGCGACGGCTTCGTCGAGTCGCTGGTCCGGCTGCAGCTCAGCACTTTGATCGTGCCGGCGGGCGAGCAGTGGATGCACTTCTGGAACAGCGCGCCCGATACGCTTGAGGCCTGGGCGCTCAAGATGGCCGATAAATCGGCCCGAATCATGGAAAGGGTGAACTGATGGCGACCGCTGTGAAACTCGACGACGACTACACCTTCACGTCTTTCGCGCCATCATCGGTGGCCGAAGGCTTCGTCGCCAAGGCGCGCAGCTTGCGCGATCTGCTCCGCAGCGAGGCAACCGAAGGCGAGCGGCTGCGCTCGCCGACGCCGGCAGTCGATAAGGCGCTTAAGGAGCACGATCTGCTCACCTTGCTGCTGCCGCAGCGCTGGGGCGGCGCCGGACTGTCCTTTTCAGATTATGCGCGGGTCCAGATCGAGATCGCAAAGGGGGATACGTCGATCTCCTGGGTCTCGCAGATCGTCAACGGCACCACTTGGGTCGCCAGCCTCACCTCCGACGAGACGCAGGAGGCCCTGTTCGGTGCCGGACCGAAACTCGTCTGCGGCGCCTACAACCCGCCGGGCAAGGCTAAGCGCGTCGATGGCGGCTGGATCGTCAGCGGCGCGTGGCCCTACACTTCGGGCTCCCGCCAATCACACTGGGCGCAATCGGGCGTGGTTCTGGAGGGCTATGAGGGTCCGGTCGTCCCAGGCATCAACATGGTCTACATTCCGTTCGAGCAGATCGAAATGCGCGACACCTGGTTCATGACCGGAATGCAGGGCACCGGCTCCGACACCAGCGTCGCCAAGGACGTGTTCGTGCCAGATCACCTGATGGTGATGATGGACAAGCCCTTCGGCTACGTCGAACCGGGCAAGCGCCATTATGGCGCACCGTCCGATCGACTCCCGGTCGTTCCCGTCGTGCGCGCGACCGGTCTCGCACAACTGCTGGGCGGTGCCGAGGCGATGCTGGAGATCGTGGAGGCCGAGTCGAACAAGCCGATCGTCACAACCACTTACACCAGCCGCAGCGCATCCGGCGCATTCCTGCACGATGTCGGCCGCATCGCCGCCCAGCTCGCCGCCGCGCGCGTGCTGCTGTTCGACGCGACCGCCACGCTCGACGACGTGGGCCTTACCGGCCGCGAGTTCAGCCACAACGAGCGGGCGAAGCACAAAGCGGTCTGCGCCCAAGTCGTTGAACTTATTCACGGCGCAGTCGAGAGCACGATGTTCCTGGCCGGTTCGTCCGCCTTCGCGCTCGACAAGCCAATCAGCCGCTTCTGGCGAGACATTCACGTCGGCCTGCGCCACGTCACCAACCTGCCGATGCTGAGCTACGAGATTTTCGGCCGCAGCCGCTTGGGCGTCGACAACATCACCCCTCCGGGGGCCTATTAAGGAGCGACCCCATCCTGGCGATGACGCGGACTCAGCGAGGCGGAAGGTGGCCCCGGCGTTCGTCGGCCAACCTACCCCTATGCGTCCCAAACCATAGGCAGCGTGACCGGCTGGATGATTCCGCCAAGATATGAATGGACCGGCTCGCCTTCCGCGACCCGGAACGGCGGGATGATCTCAAGGAAGCGCTCGATCGCCAGCCGCATTTCCCGCCGCGCCAGGTGCATGCCGACGCAAAGATGCGGGCCAAAGCCGAAGCTCAGGTAACGCGTCTTCCGATCCAGGATCACCTCGTTGGGGCGTTCATATTGCTCGGGGTCACGGCCGGCGAGGCAGGTCGGCATCGCCACTTTGTCACCTGGTTGAAAGGCGACGCCGCCGATCGAGACCGGGTTGATCACCGTGCGGAAGGTGGTCACCGCGGCGTAGGCTCGCATCATTTCCTCGATCGCATTCGGGATCATTGCCGGATTGGCGCGCAGCTGCGCCTGGTGCCCCGGATGCTCGGCGAGGTGGCGGAACTGCCAGGCCATGTTGGTCGATACGGTGTCGAGCCCGCCGATGAACAGATTGAACGCGAAGCCGATCAGCTCGTCATTGGTCAGCTGGCGCCCGTCGATTTCCGTGCGAATGCCGTAGCTCAGGAAATCCTCGCCCGGGTCCGCCTTGCGCCGGTCGATCTCGCCCTGGAGATAATCGACCACATTGCGCGTCGCCGCCGCGATCTCGCCGAGATCGTTGGTGTGGAGCAGGCCCATTTCCCATTCCAGGAAGGTCGGCGCAAGCTCGATCGGAAAGCCCATCAGTTCCAGGAACACCTTGATCGGGAACTCGAACGCGAAATCACCCATGAACTCGCAGCCGCCGCGCGGTCGCAGCCGCTCGCAATAGTTGCGGGCATAATCGTCGATCTTTCTTTCGAGCGCCGCCATCGCCTTGGGCGTGAACAAGGGGTTGATCCACTTGCGATAAAGGCCGTGCATCGGCGGATCGGTCTCCGCCGGCAGCGAACTCCAATTGCCGCCCACCAGCTTGGCGAAGGGCGCGAAATCCTTGCTCGAGAAATTGGCGGTGTCGGCGTAGATCGCCTGGAGATCGGCTGCGCGCCGCACGATCCAGGCGGGCGACCCGCCGGGATAGGCATCCATGGCATAGAAAACCGGTGGAAAGTCGGCATGGATCGCGGGGATCATCCGGTCGAACGGATTTTCGGGCGTCGTCGTGCCCATCTTGATCGGATAATCGCGAACGAGGTCGTCGGGAACGTGAGCAGGCTTGGCGATGGCTTGGCCGAACATGGCGACTCCTTGAACGTGCGCTGCCGGAGCCTCGCACGCCGCGTCTGCCGGACCGTCCCTTCCTAAGATAGGGCGGCCGGCCCTAAGCTGGGTCCTGCGCCGCCGAGCGCATCAGATCGAGGTGACGCGCGATCCCGGGATCGCCATGCTCCGCAAGGCCGGCGACGAGCTTGCCGAGCAAACGCTTCAGCAGCCGTGCCTCGTCCGGTTCGAAGCGGGTCTGGGCGTCGGCCTCCAGCGCACGCGCCATCACGAGCAGATCGATGGTGAGCGCGCGGCCCGCCTCGGTCAAAGCAAGCCGATCTCCTTCGGCCTCGCTCACGAGACCTGCGCCTCCCAGCTTCGCGACGGCCTCCGCGCTCAACCACACGCCGGTGTGATCGATCAGCTTGTTGACCTCCTCGACCGAGCAGGCCCCGCGGTGGAGCAGGATCGTCAGCGCATAATGATCGGCCAGCGCTAGGCCGGATGCGGCAGCCTCGGCCCGTACCGGTGCCAGTAACTGAAAATAGGCGCGAGCCAGCAGATAGCTGAGATCGTCCGTGCCGGGCGTTTCTTCTTCGCCTGGAAGGGCGTCGGCGCGCCTGGCATAGCGACCGCCGTGGAACAGCAACGGTTCGGCCGGGGCATGATCGAACCGCTCGATTCGACCAACGAAGATGATGTGGTCGCCGCCTTCGTAGCGATAGACCGAGGTGCATTCAAATCGCGCCGCGCAGCCCTCCAGCAAAGGTGCTTCTCCAACTCCGGCAACCGTTTCCAGTCCTGCAAACTTGTCGGCGCCCGATTTGGCGAAGCGGTCGGACAGGGACTGCTGATCGGCGCCCAGCACGTGAATCGCGAACACCGGCGCGTCGGCAAAGGCGGCGAGACTAGACGAGCTCTTTGCCAGGCTCCACAGCACCAAAGGCGGATCAAGCGACACCGAGCTGAAGCTGTTCGCCGTCACTCCGTAGCGCCGCCCCTCATGCGACGTCGTGATGATGGTGACGCCGGTGGCGAAGGTCCCGAACGCCTTTCGCAACTCCGCCGGATCGGCCATTCCACCCTCCTCCGCGGACCGTCAGGCGCCCGCAATCTCGCGCAAGATTTTTCCGCGCCCGAGACAATAAGGACATGGCTCGCCATCGACCTTGCCAGTCCCGTCGCATTGCGGACACACGTCCTCGCCGACACCCGCCGGCCCCGCCGTCTCCGCATCGCCGGGCGCTTTCTCCTCGAAACCGCTCATTCGAATGTCTCCGATCCGTGGCTGCGCAACAGCTAGTGGAAAGCTTATTCAACCCAGCCCAACTCGTATCCTGCCATTAGGCAGGCGTCTGGCGCACCCTTCCTGAGCAGACGTCACTCGCCGCAAGGCGATCGATGTTGGCGGCGGCTCTCCAACTCGGCCGCCCCAAGCCGCGCTAGACGCACGCGCGGCTCGTCATCTGGAGGCAGAGATACCGCATCTCGCCAAGCCGGCGGAGGCTATCGTTGAACAGTGGCCGAGTGACTGAAGCTGCACGTCTCGACGCTGGCGGCGCCTCGACTTTACGCGAATTCGGTAATTCGTGAAGTGAGTTCTTCCACCTTGAACGACGCGCAGGCCGTTTGCCAACTGCAATAACCGTTTCGACGATCAGCCCCAGCGCTTTATCGTCTAGCGCCGCGCTGCCGACGGGCGGCCATGGAAGCAGCGGTGATGTTGCAGCGCTTCGGAGGCCACTTAATCGGGCGCGCAAGACCAGCTCGATGAAACGATGCCACTCGCCGCCGACATCCCCGGGGCCAGACGCCTGGTCACGTGAGCGCGTCTTGTCGCTTCATGAGTCGCCAACATGATCAATGCCTGCGTCTGCGATCGACCGATACTTCGAAGTTCTCGGAGCGCTCAACCGCGGTCACACATTCCACCCAGACGGGATTTGCTGTCGGCGAATTCGCCGTCACCTATACGCTTATTGTTGGGCGCGGCGAAAGGCCCATAGACTTGAAGCCAAGGCGCGACAACGTCGGCACGGAAAGCGCACCTTCGAGGCGCTTTCGAACTCCACGAGCCAGATCCCGCGGCGATCCTCACAGACACAAACCAGGTGCATGCCCTCAGATCATCCGGAGATAATCTGCGTTATTTTCAATAAGTTATGATGGTGGAGCCGAGGGGGATCGAACCCCTGACCTTCGCAATGCCATTGCGACGCTCTCCCAGATGAGCTACGGCCCCGTCCTTCGTGCCGGCGCGAGCGGATGGCCGCTCCCGGCGCTGGTTCGCCGCCTCTATTGAAGGCGGCGGTTTTTGCCAAGCCGATTTTGCGCCCGCCGCGTGCCGGCGGGCGCCAAGCCTCAGATTTCCTCGTCCTCGTTGCCGCCGCCGGCCACGCCGATATCGTCGTCGCCGCCGAGATCAACCTCGTCGTCCGGATTCTGCTCGGCTTCCTCGTCGATGTCGAGATCGCTGTCGGCCAGGTCGGAATCGATCTTCTCAGGTGCCTCGACCTCCTTCTTGGGCGCGTCGAACGGCATCGGCTGCTTGGATTTCAGCACCGGCTCCGGCTCCCATGCCACGTTGCAGTTGATGCACGTGACGGGATTATCCTTGCCGAGATCGTAGAAACGCGTGGCGCACTTGGGACAGGTCCGCTTGGTGCCCCATTCAGCTTTCACCATGGGTGGAAGAACCTCTTCGAGAAACGGGAAAACGGCCGCGCACCGGCGCGGTCCGGATAGGGCGCGC
>SXGU01236604.1_pt1 | contig 22689 bp, 23 predicted proteins | sample 3174531 | NCBI WGS metagenome assembly SXGU01 (sample SAMN11356863, study PRJNA531348) | freshwater metagenome | isolation source: freshwater sample F1-140 | place: China: Fuxian Lake, Yuxi | collected 2017-12-25
GAGGTCGGAACGGGATTTGAACCCGTGTAGCGGGATTTGCAGTCCCGAGCCTCGCCTCTCGGCCATCCGACCTAGCTTTGCTTTTGCAGATGAAACTTTATAACTATTTGAGAGCGGACGACCGGGTTCGAACCGGCGACCTGAACCTTGGCAAGGTTCCGCGCTACCAACTGCGCTACGTCCGCGGAGAGCGAGGTGAAATCTATCGCATCTACGACTTGCCTGCACAATTGAATATTAGCTACCACGCGGTGGTGCTAGCGGTAGCGTTCAAACATGGATAAGTCAGATGCACTCTTTTGGATGGGTGATCGCCTTGCCAGTAATTGTGTGGAAATCTCAAATGACCCAAGCTCTCTTTCTAAGCCAGGTTTTTGGGCGGTAGTAAATACCTTTGAAGGTAAGTGGTTCTGCGCAAGATTTGCAACAGTTGTTAACGCAGTACTTCCAGTAATGCCTTGGCAGGGAGTCAGCACAGATTGGCGATCATCACAAAACCAAAGTACTTATGAAGATAATGTTAGATTAAATAAGGACAAGATTGCAGATGGAGATATTTATCAAGTAAATCTCTGTCGCATATTGAGCACAAACTGTGATCAATCATTACAAGGCCTAGCTAATAAATTACAAGCAGAGAATCCAGCTCCCTTTGCCAGCTACCTCAAACTACCCGGACTTGAGATTGCCTCCGCTTCACCTGAGTTATTTTTAGAGAAAAAAGGTGAGTTAATAAAATCAACTCCAATAAAGGGAACTGCAAAGACAGATTCATTTGGTGAAAAAGATAGGGCTGAGAATGTAATGATTGTTGATTTAATGCGCAATGATTTTGGAGTTATTTGCGAGCCAGGCAGTGTGGATGTGCCAAGATTACTTGCTACCGAATCTCACCCAGGTTTGTATCATTTAGTATCTGATGTAATTGGACGATTACGAAAAGATATTAGTTGGCCAGAGCTTGCTAAAGCCCTTCTACCTGCAGGCTCTATTAGTGGGGCACCAAAGTCATCAGCAATTAAAAGTATTAAACAGATTGAATTAGTCGAGCGAGGCCCATATTGTGGTGTAATCGGTTGGGTGGAAAATGATCAAGCACTTCTATCAGTTGGAATTAGGATATTTTGGTCACAAGATAATGGGCAGATTAATTTCGGAACAGGTGCTGGTATTACCTATCAGAGTGATCCAAATAGTGAATGGGAAGAGACGCAGCTTAAGGCGAGTCGGTTAATTGCGATTGCATCTGGGGCACTGAAATGAAGCTTTTAATTAATGGGCAACTCCAAAGTATGACTAACACACTGCCATACTCAATTAGCCTATTAAGAGGTGATGGCTTATTTGAAACAATATTAACTATTGATGAAAAAGTGATTGCTTGGGAGCTTCATTATGCTCGGCTTAGTAAGAGTGCTGAGTATTTGTTAATAACCTTGCCTGCGAAGATAGATATTGAAATTGGTATTAAAAAAATATTACAAGGATGTATTGGGCAATCACGAATGCGCCTTAGTGTGTTATCAGATGGGCAGTGGTTTATATCTGTTGAGTCAGAAATTAAAAATGATGAGACAGTCTCATTAATGAAAGCAACTGGGGTTAAAGCGTCTAATGGATCATTAAGTGGGATTAAATCAAATTCTTATGGTGAGTCACTTTTAGTAGTTAGAAAAGCACAGGAGTTGGGGTTTGATGATGGACTTTTTGTAAATGAAAATGGCCATGTTGTTGAAACTGCTTTTTCAAACATACTCATTCTCACAAGTCAAGGATGGCTAACTCCTAGTCTTAAAACAGGGTGCTTGCCTGGAATCACAAGGGAGCTATTAATAAAGTGGTTTGATGTTAAGGAGGCCTTTTTTACATATGAACAATTATTATCGGCGCAAGCGGTCTATTTGACCTCATCAATTAGGTTAATACAACGGGTTAGTAAGGTTGAAGATCAGTTATTTGATGAGAGTTTGATTGGAATTCAACTAATTAATCAGTTTAGTGAGCGGTTATTTAGTAGCATTAATCCATGAGCCCAATCCTAAAAAGAGTTTTAATTGGAATTGTTGGCGGGGTAGTAACTGTAATTGGCGTAGTGGCATTAATTGCTCCTGGGCCTGGTTGGTTAATAATCTTTGCTGGACTTGGAATCTTAGGTACTGAATTTGCCTGGGCAGCTAGGGCGCTGAAAACAGCAAAAGGTGTTGCCAATAGAGCCGTTGATTCAGCAAAGATTGATAAGCGTCAGCAGTTGATAGTTCTTGCGGTAATTGCGTTCACTGCACTGGCCTTGCTTGTTATTTGGTATAAATACCTTCGTTAATAACTCATCTTTTTACTCCGCTTTGCTAACCTAGCGGTATGTCTGATCAGTTCAAGATTTCAGTTGATGGTAAATCTATGCAGGTTGCTTCTGATCAACGGCCAACTCATATATTTGAAGGCAAAGATAAAATAGTAGTCTGCCGTATCAATGGCCTGTTAGCAGATTTATGGAGTGAATTATCAGATGGTGACGTCATTGAGTCAGTAACAATTGACTCACAAGATGGCTTAAATGTTTTACGACATTCTACCGCGCATGTCCTAGCCCAAGCAGTTCAGGATGTTTTCCCAGATACAAAACTTGGAATTGGCCCACCAATTCGAGATGGCTTTTATTATGACTTTGACCCAAAAAATCCTTTTACGCCATCTGATTTAGAAAAGTTAGAAATAGCCATGCGAAAGATTATTAAGGCAGGCCAGCGCTTTAAAAGGCGAGTGGTAAGCGAAAAAGAGGCGTTAGTCGAATTAAAAAGTGAGCCGTACAAGTGCGAGCTAGTTGGTTTAAAGTCAGTAAGTGCTGAGGATGGTTCAAATGTTGAAGTTGGTGGAGCTGAATTAACAATTTATGACAACTTAGGCAGAGATGGCAAGCCAACTTGGAGTGATCTATGCCGTGGCCCGCATCTGCCATCTACTAAACACATACCAGCGTTTAAGTTGATGAGAGCAGCTGGTGCCTACTGGCGAGGCTCTGAAAAAAATCCAATGTTGCAAAGAATTTATGGAACTGCATGGCCGACACAAGAAGAGTTAGATGCATATCTAAATTTACTTGAGGAGGCAGAAAAGCGTGATCATAGAAAGTTAGGAGCTGAGTTAGATCTATTTTCATTTCCAGAGGAAATAGGTTCAGGACTTGCTGTATTTCACCCAAAGGGTGGAATTATTCGAAAAGTAATGGAGGACTATTCTAGAAAGCGGCACGAGGAAGAGGACTACCAGTTTGTTTATTCACCCCATTTAACTAAGGCTTCATTATTTGAGACATCTGGTCACTTGCAGTGGTATGCCGATGGTATGTATCCGCCGATGGTGATGGATGAAGAGCACCATGCTGATGGCACAATTAAAAAAGCTGGGCAGAAGTATTACATGAAGCCTATGAATTGTCCTTTTCATAATTTAATATATAAATCAACGCCAAAGTCATACCGAGATCTGCCACTTAGGCTATTTGAGTTTGGCACCGTATATCGTTATGAAAAATCAGGTGTAGTTCATGGCATAACTAGAGCGCGCGGGTTTACCCAAGATGATGCGCATATTTACTGTACTAAAGAGCAGATGGGCGATGAATTAGATTCACTTCTCACATTCGTGCTTAATTTACTAAGAGATTATGGGTTAGCTGATTTTTACCTAGAGCTTTCAACTAGAAATCCGGAAAAATCAGTTGGTGAAGATAAGGATTGGCATGACGCCACTGAGGCATTAAGACTTGCTGCTGAAAAACAAAAACTAAAGTTAGTTTTAGATCAAGGCGGGGCTGCTTTTTATGGACCAAAGGTCTCAGTACGGGCCCGAGATGCAATAGGACGCACGTGGCAGATGTCGACCATTCAAGTTGATTTCCAACTGCCACAGCGATTTGATTTAGGTTATGCCGCCTCTGATGGTTTGGTTAAGCAGCCGGTGATGATTCATCGTGCTTTATTTGGTTCTATTGAAAGATTTTTTGGTGTTTTAACTGAGCACTATGCAGGTGCTTTCCCGCCATGGTTAGCTCCAGTTCAGGTGCGAGGTATTCCAGTTGCAGAATCATTTAACCCCTATCTATTAGATGTTCTTAAAGAGTTTAAGCAGGCTGGCATTCGAGCTGATGTTGATATCTCAGATGACCGTATGCAAAAGAAAGTTAGAAATGCTCAACTTGAGAAAATTCCTTTTATGATGATTGCTGGCGATGAAGATGCGGCTGTGAAAGCTGTTTCATTTAGATATCGAAATGGTGAGCAAAAAAATCAGATTCCAATTAAGGATGCAATTGCCGAAGTTCTAGCTGCCGTTAAAGATCGTAAACAGATTTAATGTCTGATCAAGTAAATTCTGGTGGGGCAGGGATGCCAGATAGTTGGCAAAGGTTATGGGCCCCTCACCGTATGTCCTACCTTGAAGGTGAAAACCGCCCGCTGGCTGGAAATCAGATCGCTTGTCCGTTTTGCAGAATTTCATCATTAGATGATGAGCAGGCTCTAATTGTCGCAAGAGGTAAACAGGCTTATGTTGTAATGAATCTTTACCCCTATAACGCAGGGCACTTACTAATTTGCACCTATCGACATGTGGCTGAATTACCAGAGTTAACAGAATCTGAACGTAATGAGGTGCAAGCACTAACTGCGCAAAGCATGAAGGTACTGCGCAAAGTTAGTAATGCAGTTGGATTTAATGTTGGTATAAATCAGGGCGAAGTATCTGGCGCCGGTATAGCAGAACACTTCCATCAGCACATAGTTCCAAGATGGCGAGGTGATGCAAATTTTATGCCAATTATTGGTAAAACAAAGGTGATACCTAAGTTATTGCAAGAAAGTAGAGAACAGCTAGCTGCGGGTTGGAATCAGGCTTAAGAAGTGTTTTATCTCAGAAATACCTAACTTATTTTTCAATATTAACGGGATAGCTGGAATTATTAAACCCTGCACAAATTGATCCCAACCACCTTCAGCTAGTGCGTTGTGCAGTTCTTCTTTAAATTCTAATACTAATTCTTGATGCTCTACATCGCTAGTTATTTTACTTACCTTTGAGTTTGAATAATCTGTAATAATCTGGTCTTCAAGATTAATTAGTGCAGTGGGTTCACCAGTATCAGCATGCAGCACTAAATATGGGGTTAGAACTGGTTCCAACATTTTTCCAACAATTGCGCTCATATCCTCAAAATCAACATCGCCAGCTTCAAAATCTGTAATTGCAACAATGGTTGGTATGTATAACTCTCTGAAAGTTATCCAACTCTTAACTATATTCGGATCAATTCCGGTCTTAGCGCTAGCTATTACTACAACCACATCAGAGGTAATTAAAGAGGGATCATCGATCTGAGCAGCGGGTAGTCCTAGGGCAGCACAAATTGACTCGTTATCAGCAGATATCCCAAGGATAAACCGTGCGTTAATTAGGTTCTCCATCATTGATAAGCCTACGATGGGAATTATGTTGCAGCGTTCATTACGTGTTCCTGTCGCCAAAATAATTGCTCCGCTCGTGAAAACCTTGGTCAAAGTAGGCGTTAGCGCCAACATGATATCTGCGGTGGGTGGGATCGGAGCGATAGTGAGCGCGCTTTATTTTTTTCCAAAGGGTGAATTTTTTTCAGGTGTAGTTTTTGTCTGCATTTTTGTTTTATTTGATTTATTTGATGGTGCCGTTGCTCGACAGTCAGCTAAGGGAGTGAGCAAATGGGGAGCACTTCTTGACTCAACTTTAGACAGATTAAGTGATGCTGCCATATTACTTGGTGCAATGATTTACTACGTTGATAAATCAGATCCATTAGTGCCAGTATTTTTAGTTGCAGCCTGTGCTTCATTTATGGTCTCTTACATAAAAGCAAGAGCTGAATCCCTTGGAGTTGAATGTAGTGGTGGGATTGCTGAGCGGAGTGAACGATTAATTATTGCCCTTACTGCATACGGATTAACTGGGTTATCGGTTGATTATGCGATGAGCACCGGCATCTGGAGTGTGGCAATTCTATCGATCATAACAATGATGCAACGCCTAATGATTGTTTATAAAGCGGTGAAGTAATGTATTTGTTGTATTTATTGGTTTGGAAAATAGTTGTACTACTACCAGAAAAATTGGCTTATCAAGTTGCTAATCAAGTTTCAGATCAAATTTTTCGTCGAAATAGTCGAAGAGTCCAGAGGCTGCGTAGCAACTACAAACGAGTACTCCCAGAGTTAAGTGAGGATGATTTATCAAAGTTAACCAAGGCTGGAATGAGGTCTTACCTAAGATATTGGTTTGACACATTTCGTCTTAACAAATGGAGTAAAGAGAGAATAATTAGTACCACAGAGGTTATAAGGGAAAATTTACTTCGAGACCCAATTAGCGCAAAGCAAGGTTGCATTATTGCATTACCTCACGCTGGTAATTGGGATCATGCAGCTGCTTATTTTTGTTCAACTGGAATTAATGTAACTGCCGTAGTTGAAAAGTTAAAGCCGGAGGCAATATTTAAGAAGTTTTTAGAGTATCGCAAAAGTATTGGTATTGAGCCAATTAGCCATAAGGAAAAAACTATTCCACTCCTTACCCAGCGTTTAAATGAAGGCAAATTAGTAGCGCTAGTTGCCGACCGGGATATGTCTAGAAATGGTATTGAAGTAGATTTTTTGGGTGCAATAGCAAAGATGCCTTCAGGGCCTGCTATTTTAGCAATCACAACAGGTGCACCTTTAGTTACTGCCTATATCCGCTACACAGATAAAGGTATTGTGGTGATTTTCGATAAAACTATTATGATTGCTGATACAGGAAGTAAAGATGAAAAGATAAGAGCAGTAACCCAATCTATGGCTGATAACTTTGCAAAACATATTAAGAAATCACCAGTAGATTGGCATATGTTGCAGCGGATTTGGATAGATGAAGAAAAGTAGAATTGGCATGGTTTGCCCATATGGCTGGGATACCCCAGGTGGAGTACAAACTCATATTCGCGAGTTAACTGAACATTTAATTACAGAGGGACATCATGTTTCAGTGCTTACTCCAGTAAGTGATGACACACTTGCTCTAGAAGATTATGTTGTAAATGCTGGCAAGCCAATTTCAATACCTGTCAATGGTTCGGTAGCACGGGTTTTATTTGGACCGATAGCTAGTTCAAGAGCGAAGCAATGGATAGCTTCTGGTGATTTTGATTTGTTACATTTACATGAGCCAGCTATTCCATCCTTAGCATTGCTTGCTTGTTCAGCAGCTGAGGGACCATTAGTTGGCACATTCCACGTTTCAACACCAAAAAAGAAAGCAATATACGCAATTGGTCCGATAATAGAACCAATCGTTGAGAAATTAACCGCTCGAATTGCAGTTAGTGAGTTAGCTCGATCCACTCTAAAAGATCATTTTGCAACAGATGCAGTAGTTATCCCAAATGGTATTGACGGCCATAAGTATGCAAATGCAAAGAAATCTGCTGAATATAGTGGTGAAAACACTATTGGTTTTATTGGAAGATTTGAAGAGTCTCGTAAAGGCTTACAGGTACTACTTGATTCACTTCCAATTGTTGCAAGATTTATTCCAGATGTTAAGTATTTAATTGCCGGACCAGGGGAGAGTAAAGAGTTTTTAAAGGAGATAGATCCACAACTTAGAAATCGAGTTAAGTTTCTAGGATTCCTTACCAATGAAATGAAGGAGAGCTTTCTCAAATCAGTCAAAATCTATGTTGCCCCAAATACTGGCGGTGAATCATTTGGCATTATTTTAACCGAAGCACTTTCCGCTGGAACTGCAGTTGTGGCAAGTGATATACCAGCCTTTAAAGCGGTTTTAGAGAACGGGGAAGCTGGCACGTTATTTGTAAATGAAGACAGTGCAGAGCTTGCTAAATTTTTAGTCGCGCTACTAAGAGATGATCAAAGACGTGAGAAGCTGTCTGAGAATGGAAAACTAAGCGCCCAAAAATATGACTGGCAAGTTGTTGCAGAGCAGATTGAAAGTGTTTATGAAATGGCAATTGCAGGTGGACAGAGAGTAAGTTTGTCATCAGAGACTAGATTTTGGAGTAGAAGATGAATCTAGAGACTTTGGGTATGGTTTTAGCCGTAGTTTTAATAGGCTGGTATTTATCTTTTTCAGCATCAAGATTAGACCGGCTACACCATCGAGTTGAAACATCATGGGCAACTCTTGATTCACTACTTCAACAAAGAGCAGCACTTGCTCATCAAATTGTGCTTGTATCAAATCTAGATCCAGCCACCGCCTATTTAATTTCAAATTCAGCAGCAGCTGCTAGAAACGCCAATATAGTAGAACGTTCAGCTGCAGAGAGTGTGCTCTCACAAGCGCTGAGGTTGGTACAAAATGCTGCCTTAGATAATTCACTTCAATTACCATCTGAACTTCTCGTCGAACTCTCTGGTATTTCAAGCAAAGTTAAGTTAGCAATTAATATTCATTTAGAGTCAGTAAATGCGACTAGAAATGTAAGGTCTAAGCCGCTGATTCGTTTATTCCGATTGGCAGGCAAAGCACCTATCCCAGTTCGGTACGCCTTCGAGGATGAAGTTTTGTGAAGTTAGCAAGACGCATCTTTCTGTTAATTTCCTTAATAGTCTTGCTCTTTTCAGTTACAGGTGTAAATCGACTATCTGAATTAGCTAATATTCAACTGAAACCTGAGGTCGAAAAAAATCTCTTTAATGGTTTGCCTGGTAGTAACAATCAGATTTTAGCTGTGAAAATAGATGACTCAACTCCAGCACACCCACAAATTGGTGTAGAAGATGCTGACTTAGTTTATGTTGAGCAGGTAGAGGGTGGAATTACCAGGCTTGCTGCCATTTACACTTCAAAGCTTCCACCATTAATAGGGCCGATACGATCTGCTCGTATATCTGATTTAGAAATACTTGCCCAATTTGGAAGAGTCGGTTTTGCATACAGCGGGGCACAATCGAAGATGAGACCAGTAATTGGTGCAGCAAATTTAGAAAATCTCTCCGCAGAGCGAAACCCGCCATCAATTTATGGAACAGATCCAAATAGACCTGGGCCAGTAAATATAATTTTAAAACCAGATCTTTTATTAGAGAGAGCAAACGCTAACCCAAAGATCAGCATTGATACTGCCACCACTTCACCATTTATCTTTGGTGATCAGCCAGAGATTGAGGTAATAACTTCATCTGTAAAAGTAAAGTGGCCGAGTGCTAGGTATGAATTACGGTGGGATTTAGTAAGTAGTAAATGGTTAATTTATTTCAATGACAAGCCAAAATTAGCAGCATCAGGTATTCATCTTTATGCTGATACTGCGATCGTTCAACTTGTCTCTATTACTCCTTCAATATATGTAGATAAATTTGGTGAGATAACACCATTTAGTAAAACAACTGGTAGTGGTAAAGCGCTCCTACTTCGTGATGGTTTTGCCTATCCAGTGGACTGGCAGCGAAATCTTGGAAGTGATGTGACTAACTGGCGTAGTGCAGATGGTGAGGATGTGAAGTTTAAGGCTGGCAAAATATGGATTCTTTTAACCGATAAGCCGCCAGTTTTAGTCCCATAGAGCCTGCCCGTGTGATCAAGGCTTCATTAAAATGATTTTGGAACACTTGAGTAATTAGTACAATAAGAGAATTGAAATTAAGGGAGCGAGAGAATGTCTAAGGAAACAGGAACAGCACGAGTAAAACGCGGCATGGCAGAGATGCTAAAGGGCGGCGTAATTATGGATGTTGTAAATGTTGAGCAAGCAAAAATTGCCGAAGATGCTGGCGCAGTTGCTGTTATGGCACTTGAGCGCGTACCAGCAGATATCCGTGCACAAGGTGGTGTCGCAAGAATGTCTGATCCTGACATGATCAGTGCAATACAAGCAGCTGTTTCTATCCCAGTAATGGCAAAAGCACGAATTGGTCATTTTGTTGAAGCGCAGATTTTGCAAACACGTGGCGTGGATTACATCGATGAATCTGAAGTTTTAACTCCAGCAGATTATGCAAATCATATTGATAAGTGGAATTTCACTATTCCATTTGTTTGTGGTGCTACAAATCTAGGTGAGGCACTTCGCCGAATTAATGAAGGCGCAGCAATGGTCAGGTCTAAGGGTGAAGCCGGCACCGGTGATGTCTCAAATGCGACCACACATATGCGAGCAATTTCAGGTGAGATTCGCCGGCTAACTTCAATGCGCGAAGATGAATTATTTGTAGCAGCTAAAGAATTACAAGCTCCTTACGAATTAGTTAAAGAAGTTGCAAGTACTGGAAAACTTCCCGTTGTGCTATTTACTGCAGGTGGTATTGCCACTCCAGCGGACGCAGCAATGATGATGCAATTAGGAGCAGATGGAGTTTTCGTTGGCTCTGGTATTTTCAAGTCAGGAGATCCAGCCAAGCGCGCTGCAGCTTGTGTTAAGGCTGTTACATATTTTACTGATCCAAAAGTAATTGCAGATGCTTCACGTGGATTAGGCGAGGCAATGGTTGGTATTAATGTTGCCGATATTCCAGTACCACACCGTCTTGCGGAGCGGGGCTGGTAGTTGTGAAAATTGGAGTACTTGCACTCCAAGGTGATGTTCGTGAACACATCCAGTCACTAAGTGATTGCGGAGTCGATGCACTTGCAGTTAAGACAAAGAGCGAAATAGAAAATATCTCTGCGCTAGTTATTCCAGGTGGTGAATCAACTACTATTGCAAAACTTGCTAGATCTTTTGATTTATTTGATCTAATCAAAGATCGTATTAAAAGCGGAATGCCAACCTATGGATCCTGCGCTGGGATGATCCTTCTTTCTGATGTGGTTGAAGATGCAATTATTGGGCAAGAAAGTTTTGGTGGAATTGATATGGTTGTTAAGCGCAATGCTTTTGGCAGGCAAGTTGATTCATTTGAAACCGATTTAAAATTTAAAGGGATTACAGATCCACCAGTTAGAGCAGTATTTATAAGAGCTCCTTGGGTTGAATCAGTTGGTGAAAATGTAGAAGTTTTAGCAGAGGTTTCTGATGCGTCAGGACAACGCCATCCAGTTGCAGTTCGGCAGGGTCATTTGCTTGCAACCTCATTTCATCCAGAACTAACTGGCGATAATAGAGTGCATAGATTCTTTGTCGAAAATATTTGCCGCCAAACGGTTAATTCCTATGGCCTATTGGGGAAATAATGAGCGGTCATTCCAAGTGGGCCACTACTAAACATAAGAAGGCAATCATTGACTCAAGGCGTGCTAAAAATTTTGCAAAATTAATTAAAGCGATTGAGGTATCTGCTAGATCTGGTGGTGCTGATGTTTCTGGTAATCCAACATTATTTGATGCAATAGCTAAAGCAAAGAAAAACTCGGTGCCTGCGGATAATATTGATCGCGCAGTAAAACGCGGTGCAGGCCTTGAAACTGGTGGTAAAGAGTGGGAAACAATTATGTATGAGGGCTACGCCGCGGGCGGTGTTGCACTCCTTATTGAGTGTTTATCAGATAATAGAAATAGAGCCGCATCTGATGTGCGAGTTGCAGTGACTAGAAATGGTGGAAACATGGCAGATCCTGGCTCTGTCTCTTACCTCTTTAACAGAAAAGGTGTAGTGATAGTTTCAAAACAAGGTGGCAAAGTGACCGAGGATAAATTACTTGAAGTAGTACTAGATGCTGGCGCTGAAGAGGTGAATAATTTGGGCGAATCTTTCGAGGTGGTTGCCGAACCTGCAGATCTTGTTGCAGTGCGTACATCTTTACAAACTGCTGGTATTGATTATGACTCAGCTGAGACTTCATTTTTGCCGACTATGTCAATACCTGTTGATGCAGATTCTGCGAAGAAGGTTTTCGATTTAATCGAGGCAATTGAGGAGCTAGATGATGTGCAAAACGTCTACGGCAACTTTGATGTTTCAGATGAAGTAATGGCGAGCCTTAGTTAGTATTCAAATAACGCTGATTAGGCTTTACTAATGCGTGTTCTTGGTATTGATCCTGGTTTGACTAGATGTGGAATTGGAATTGTTGACTCAATTGGACCACAAAATTTAGAGATAGTTGGTGTTGGTGTAATTAAAACTGATCCAAATTCTTCTCTTGAATTAAGATTACTTGAGTTAGAAAAAGAGATTCTAGTTTGGATTAAAAAATTTAAACCTGACGTGATTGCTGTTGAGCGAGTTTTTTCACACTTAAACGTGAGAACTGCAATGGCTACCGGACAGGCAGCGGGGGTAGCGCTGCTACTTGCCGCAAAAGCTGGCATTCCAGTTGTAATGCACACACCAAGTGAGGTTAAAGCTGCTGTTACAGGTTCAGGGCGGGCAGATAAAAAGCAGGTAGCAAATATGGTTAAGCGGTTGCTAAAACTGCGAGAAATTCCAAAACCAGTCGATAGTACTGATGCCTTAGCACTTGCTATCTGCCATCATTGGCGAGGGGTAGGTAATGCTCGTTTAACAACAGCAAAGAAAAAGGCGATTAAGAAACGATGATCAGTTCAATCTCAGGCATAGTGACTTCAAAGGCGAGTAATTCAATTGTTGTTGAAGTCGGCGGAATTGGTGTTTTATTACAAGTTCTAAGCCGAGTTGCTGCCGGGGTAGTGAATGGTAATTTAGTAAATTTTCATACTTATCTAATTGTTAGAGAAGATGCACTAACCCTTTATGGATTCACTGAGATTAGTGAGCGAGATTTTTTCGAACTTTTATTATCCGTTACTGGTGTTGGACCAAAGGTCGCACAATCAATATTGGCAAACTCTGATGCAACAGCAATAGCCTCGGCCATTATTTCTTCGAACCATAAATTATTGGAATCTGTGCCTGGGCTTGGGAAAAAAGGTGCACAACGATTAGTACTAGAGCTCAAAGATAAAGTTGCCAATTTTGTAGGAGGTGTAAGTAAAAGTAATCTGTCTATTACAAATCAGGTTGAAGATGCTCTGCAAGGTTTAGGCTATTCAGCAAAAGAAGCTTCTGCGATGATCAATGCCATTGCTAGTAATCAAAAAATTGGTCAGTTAGATAAGGCTGAAATACTAAAGTTAGCCCTTAAATCTGGAGTAAAGAAATAATGAGTGATCGAATAATTGACCAAGGCTCTGATGATGCTGAGCGAGTAGCTGAGTTAGCTCTGCGTCCTAAGAATTTAACTGAGTTTGTTGGACAAACTAGGGTACGAGATCAGTTAAGCCTTTTACTTTCTGCTGCTAAAGAGCGTAAATCTTGCGCAGATCATGTCTTATTCTCAGGCCCACCTGGTCTTGGAAAAACTACGCTTGCAATGATTGTGGCAACTGAGATGGATGCACCAATTCGTATTACCTCAGGACCTGCAATTCAACATGCTGGTGATTTAGCTTCAATACTTTCATCATTAGTTGAGGGTGAGATTTTGTTTTTAGATGAAATTCATCGGATGTCACGTCCGGCTGAGGAGATGCTTTATTTAGCAATGGAGGATTTTCGAGTTGATGTAATTGTTGGCAAAGGTGTGGGTGCTACATCAATTCCACTAGAGATACCTCATTTCACGTTAGTTGGCGCGACAACTCGTGCTGGCCTATTACCAAGCCCACTTAGGGATCGGTTTGGTTTCACCGCCCAATTAGATTTTTATGATGCAAATGAACTTGCTCAAATAATTAAGCGAAGTGCGGATTTACTTGAGATTACAATAGAACACCCTGCGATAGTCGAGATTTCTTCAAGATCAAGGGGGACACCTCGGGTAGCAAATAGGTTACTCAGAAGAGTTAGAGATTATGCACAAGTAAATAAAGAGAAAGTTGTCAAGTTAGAACATGCTCAAGCCGGACTTAAAATATATGAAGTTGATGAGATCGGTTTAGACCGCTTGGACAATGCAGTTTTGACAGCGTTGATTAAAAACTTTAATGGTGGACCAGTTGGTGTTTCGACATTAGCAATGGCAGTTGGTGAAGAGATTGAAACGATTGAATCACTCGCAGAACCGTTCTTAGTTCGAATGGGTTTTTTAGCAAGAACTCCACGTGGTCGAGTTGCAACCGCCTCGGGCTGGGCCCATCTTGGTATTAAGCCGCCACTTTCCGCTCAGATAGGAACTGATGTGACACTCTTTGATCAAGACCCTGATATCGCGCAATAATTACTTAATTAGCGCATAAATTTCAGTAAGAAGTGTTGGATTTCTCAATAAACACACCTATCCCTAGAATTACCCCATATGTCCGCGAATAAAATTGCTAATACACAATCCCGAGCACTACGAACAATTTCAATCGTGTTGCTATCGGTCCTGGCCTTTACTGGCATTGCGTTTGTAATTGGCGCGACATCATTTAAATTAGGTTTAGATTTGCAAGGCGGAACTAGCGTTACTTTGCAACCAAGAATTGAAGCTGGACAGGCTGGAAAAGTAACTAGCGAATCAATTGATCAAGCAGTTGCAATTATTCGCCAACGTGTTAACTCACTAGGCGTTGCCGAATCTGAAGTTTCTGCTCAGGGCACTGGCGTTAATCGTCAAATAATTATTTCAGTACCTGGTGAGACTGGCAGACGCATTGTTGATTTAGTTGGTCAAACTGCAGAATTAAGATTTCGCCCCGTTTTAGCAGAAGGGGCTGCAAATGCAACTACGGTTAGCGCCGATCCTGCAAATACAACCTTGCCAGCTGGAGTTACACCAGAATTAAATGCACAGTTCGCCGCACTTGATTGTACTAAGCCAGAAAATCGTCAAGGTGGGGGCGGTGATAATGAAGCAGTTGCAATTATTAGTTGTGATCGAGGTGGTATTGCAAAGTATATTTTGGCACCAGCTGAAGTATTAGGTCGTCAAGTTACTAAGGCTTCGTCTTTAATTGATCCGCAAGGCACCTCTGGTTGGTATGTAACTTTAGACTTTAATGGCGAAGGTAGTAGCAAATTTGGTGCTATGACAACTCGTGTAACAACTCTGCCGCCGCCACAAAATCAAGCAGCAATTGTTTTAGATGGTTTGGTTTATTCTGCTCCAAGAATTAATGAACCGATCAATAACGGAACCGCACAGATAACTGGAAATTTTTCTCAGATTGAAGCGCAAGATTTATCAAATGTTTTAAAATATGGTGCTTTACCCCTTGCCTTTGATCGTGGTGAGGTTCAACAAATCTCACCTTCACTCGGTGCAGAGCAGCTTCGCGGTGGTTTAATCGCTGGAGCACTTGGTCTTTTATTAGTTATTGTTTATTCAGTACTTTACTACCGCGGGTTAGGAATTGTTTCTGTTGGTTCACTTCTATTAGCAACAGTAATCGCACTGTTATCATTTTTGCTATTAGGTGAGTTGATCGGATTTACTTTGACTTTAGCTGGTATTGCTGGCGCTATTGTTGCAATCGGAATTACGGCAGACTCTTTTATTGTTTACTTTGAACGTATTAGAGATGAAGTTCGTGAAGGAAAGTCTCTTAAGTCAGCTGTTGAAACTGGGTGGACTAGGGCACGTCGAACTGTAATTGTTGCCGATGCTGTTTCTATGATCGCAGCCTTAACACTTTACTTCTTTGCAGTAGGTGGCGTTAGAGGGTTCGCGTTTACACTTGGCCTAACTACACTAATCGATCTAATTGTTGTCTTCTTCTTCACAAAGCCACTGGTAACTATTTTAGCAAAGTTCCCATTTTTTAACGAGGGGCATTCACTCTCTGGTTTTTCAAGTAAGTCATTGGGAATTGTGCAAAAACAGGCAACTGCAACTGGAGGTGTAAGCAATGGCTAAGTATTCAGGATTAGGTGGTCGTTTATATCGCGGTGAAACTTCTGTAGATTTTATTGGCAAGAGAAAGATTTGGTATGCATTCTCTGGATTATTAATTCTTGCCTCAGCTGCAACATTAATTACACAAGGCTTACATCTAGGAATTGAATTTAAAGGTGGTTCATCCTTTACGGTCACATCACAATCAGTATCAGTATCATCTGCTGAATCTGCAGTGCGAGATGCAGGTGTTACGACACAAGTTATTGTTCAAAAAATTGGTAACGACAAAGTGAGAGTTCAAACAGATGCTTTAACCTCAGTACAGCAATCTGCTGTGGAAAGTAAGCTAGCTGCCAAATTTAATATAAGTATTGATTCGATTGATTCACAGATCATTGGCCCGTCTTGGGGTGAAGAAATTACCCGTAAAGCACTTTATGGTTTATTTGGTTTCCTATTGGCGGTAATGCTTTATCTAGCAATGGCATTTGAATCAAAAATGGCAATCGCTGCGATCATTTCAGTTATTCATGACGTATTCATCACTGTTGGAATTTACGCATTAGTTGGGTTTGAGGTTACCCCTGCGACAGTCATTGGGTTCCTTACAATCTTAGGTTATTCACTATATGACACGGTAGTTGTATTTGATAAGGTGCGCGAGAATACTAAAGGGATTGCTGCTAGTGGTAAGAGTACATACTCACAAGCTGCGAATCTGGCAGTTAATCAAACTTTAGTTCGCTCATTTAATACATCTTTAATTGCATTACTTCCAGTTGGTTCAATTCTTTTTGTTGGCGCTGGCCTACTTGGTGCTGGAACTCTTAAGGATCTTTCACTTGCATTATTTATAGGATTAGCAACTGGTACTTATTCTTCAATATTTATTGCAACACCAATTTTGGCAGCTCTGCGTGAGCGCGAGCCGGCAATGCAAGCATTAGCCAAGCGAGTAGGAAATCGTGGTGATAAACCAGTAACTATTTCACCGGTAGCTTCGAGCCAATCCAGTGGTGGCCCGCGCAACCAACCTCGACGCAATCGTCGCCGTTAATATTTTGTAATTAATAAGGCAGCCACAGCGCTATGACAACACAAGAATTGTTAAAGCCGCTATCTGATGGATTAGCTCAATCTCACCCAGGATTTTCAAATAGTGATTTAGAAAAAGCCTTTATTGCCGCTGAAAAAGCACATAGTGGCCAAATAAGAAAATCTGGTGAGGCATATATAACCCACCCGGTTGCTGTTGCTCAAATAATAAATGATCTCGGAATGGATCAACCAACTGTGATGGCTGCTCTTTTGCACGATACTGTCGAGGATACAACTTATTCAATTGAGCAAATTAAAAGTGAGTTTGGGGAGGAAGTTACATCTCTAGTTGATGGAGTAACTAAATTAGATAAGTTAACTTATGGCCCAACTGCGGAAGCTGAGACACTTCGTAAAATGGTTGTGGCGATGTCTAGAGATATTAGAGTCCTAGTTATTAAATTAGCTGACCGTCTTCATAATGCAAGAACATGGGAGTTTATTGCTGCCGAGACCGCTCAGCGCAAGGCTAGGGAAACCATAGATATATACGCACCCCTTGCACATCGCCTTGGAATGAATGCAATTAAGTGGGAGCTAGAAGACCTTTCATTTAAAGTTTTAGAACCTAAAAAGTTTGAAGAAATTGAACGCTTAGTTGGGGAGCGATCACCAGCTCGTGATCAATTAACGCAAGAAGTGGTTACGGCAATTGATCAAGACTTAAAGTTAGAAGGTATAACAGCGCAGGTAAATGGGCGACAAAAGCATTTTTACAGCGTTTATCAAAAGATGGTAGTTCGTGGTCGTGAATTTAACGATATTTATGACTTGGTAGGAATACGGATATTAGTTGATTCAGTGCGCGATTGTTATGGTGTTTTAGGTTCGATACACGCAAGGTGGAGCCCAGTACCGGGGCGGTTTAAAGATTACATTGCGATGCCAAAATTTAATCTATATCAATCATTACACACCACAGTTATTGGCCCAAATGGCAAAGCTGTAGAAATTCAAATTCGCACATTTGATATGCATACTAGAGCTGAGTTTGGAATTGCAGCACACTGGAAATATAAATCTAAAAATACTGAACCTGGTAAGAGTCCTGAGGTGCTCTGGCTTCGCCAGCTACATGAGTGGCAGCAAGAAAGTGGTGACGTTAGTGATTTCCTAGAAACTTTGCGATATGACCTGCGAACACCTGAAGTTTTTGTTTTTACACCTAAAGGAAGTGTGATTGCCTTGCCATCTGGTGCAACCCCAGTTGATTTTGCCTACGCGGTTCATACAGAAGTAGGCAATAAGTGCGTTGGAGCCAAAGTAAATGGAAAATTAGTTCCACTTGAATCTCACCTAGTAAATGGTGATGTTGTAGATGTTCTTACAAATAAAAATGTTAATGCTGCCCCTAGCCATGATTGGCTTAACTTTGTTACCTCCTCTCGCGCACGTTCGAAGATAAAAGCCTGGTTCTCAAAAGAGCGCAAAGAAGAAGCTATCGAAGCGGGTCAAGAATCTATTGCTAGGCAGATGAGAAAAGCTGGATTACCACTACAGAAAATTTTAGGTGGTCATGCACTTCTTGAATTAGCTCATGAGCTTCGGTATGAAGATATTGAGAGTATGTATGAATCAGTGGGTAATGGCCACGTTTCAGCGCATTCAGTAATTGAGAAATTAATGATCTTACTTGGTACAACTGATGCCCATCCAGAAAATGATCTAACTCCATTAATTAATCCAGTAAAGCGTGAGCGAAAGAGTGTTACAGGAATTGATGTTGAAGGCGCCGGAAATGTATTAGTAAAGCTTGCAAGATGCTGTGCGCCTGTGCCTGGTGATCAAATTACAGGATTTATTACACGAGGTAGTGGCGTTTCTGTTCATAGGGCTGATTGTGTAAATATTGTTGATCTAAAAATTCACCAAGGTGATCGAATGGTTGGGGCTAAGTGGAATATGTCTGCTAAAAGCACGTTTTTAGTAAACATCCAAGTTCAAGCACTTGATCGAGCACGATTGCTTTCAGATGTGACTAAGGCATTATCTGATCAGCACGTTAATATTTTAAGTGCTTCCGTTGTGACAAATAAAGATCAAACAGCAATTTGTAGATTCTCTTTTGAGATGGCAGATGCTTCACATCTAGATGCAGTATTAATTGCTGTTAGAGCAATTGAAGGTGTTTATGATGTAGATAGGGTATTTAATAATTAGCTGGTGTACTCAGTTAAACCTTTTTGGGCCTGTTCTAACCATTCTCTACGTGCAGCTGCAGCTTCACGCGCCAACATAGCCTTTGCACTTTGCCCAGCAGCCTCTGCCTTCGCTGCTTGTTTTTCATAATTTTCAATTGCCTCAGCTAGCCCCTGAACAACCTTATTAGCTTGCGCCTTAGCAGTTGGATCACTCTTACGTTGCACGTTTCGCTCTATCTCAGAAATCTCTTCTTCTACTTTCTTAATTCGCTTTTCAAATACATCACGCTTTTTACGATCAGTCATACCGATTTTCTGCCACTTACCCATTAAGTCATAGAAATTCTTTTTTGCAGATTTAAAATCAGAAATTGGCAGTAATGCTTCAAATTCAACAATTAATGCCTCACGCTTGATCAAATTTTCTGCCATTGATCCTTTACGTTTTGCCATATCAGCATTCTTGGCTGTAAAAAAAGTGTCTTGAGAGGCTTTGAACCTATTCCATAATGCATCATCGGTAGATTTTTTACCCCGACCAGAGGCTTTCCATTGATCCATTAATACTTTAAAACGCTTTGCTGTAATTAACCAATCCTTTGAGTTAGCAAGGCTCTCAGCTTCCTTCACAATTACTTCTTTAGTTGATGCCACTAACTTCTGCTCAGAAGAAAGGTTTGCAAAGTGGGTACGCCGTCTCTTATCAAACTTATTTCGCGATGATGAAAACCTTTTCCAAAGCGCTGCATCATCTTTTTTATCAAGGCGAGGCGCTTTCTTCCAATCATCAAGTAAAACCTTTAGTCTGGCAGTAGTTACTTTCCAGGCAACAGAGTCAATAAGTGTTTCAGCCTCTGCCACAATCTTTTCTTTAATAGCAGCAGCTTCAGTTTTACGTGCTTGTTTTTCTGCCTGTTGCGCCGCTTTACGGGCTTGATAAGCGCCCTCATGTTCAGTTATTAGTGCGGGGATTTTTTCCAAAGATTGCGCAAGATTAACTAGATCGCCAACGCCATTTAGTTCAGAAATTTGTGTTCGCAATTTATTTACTGCTTCATGAGCATCACTGGGCACCATGGCACCGGATCTAATACGTGCGGCTAAGAGCGCAACTTCAGATGCAGCCATTTCAAATTTTTTAACAAAGTATGCAAGTGCTTCTTCACTGCTCTTACCAGGATATGAACCAACGGCGCGATCACCAGTGGGTGTAATTACGTAAACAGTGCCGTCTTCGCCAACTCGGCCAAATTTTGCAGGATCACCTATAAGTGCTGCAGCCGCCCCAGTATTAGAAAGGGTAGGTGTTGATACATTCTCCATGTTATGCCTTTCATTGCGCGGTTTCTGTGTAACAGATCCCGTTATGGGTGGCGTAGCAATCGATAGCTTTACGGGCTTTGATTACTGTGTTTAGTGCTGACTAAAAGATAACCTAAGTACCTAAATTAGGGAAATCTGAACGCAAAAAACGATGCTATGAAGGGGTGATTTTTGCTTATAGATCGAGTAGTTGCTGCCTACTTTGAAACAAATTGTTGGATCATGGCTACCGGTGCAGGTCAGGAAGCAATAATTGTTGACCCTGGTATCGGCAAGCCAAACTTAGTAAAAAGCATTGTTGAGAAAGTTCAAGAACATAATTTAAAGCCAGTTGCAGTTCTAATCACTCATGGACATCTTGATCATATGTTTTCAGTATTACCGTTGACAAAAGAGATACCAATGCGAACATACATAACTGGTCCAGATAGATTTTTATTATCAGATCCAATGGGTGCATTAGATCGTGGGGGAGTTAGTCAGCAACTAATCTCAGCATTTGGTTCAAATTTTAAAGAGCCAGATGATGTTATTGAACTAGAAGATTTTTCACATTTTGAAATAGCTGGATTAAATATCGGGCCAATATTTGCACCAGGGCATACAAAAGGCTCAGTAGTTTTTACAGTGAATGATGAGCAACTAATTTCCGGGGATGTTCTATTTGCTGGTGGGATTGGAAGGACCGATTTACCAACTGGATCAGCCGCAGATATGCGCAAAACCTTACGGGAAAGAATTTTGACACTACCAGATGGCTTAAATGTCCTACCTGGGCATGGTGGGCAAACTACAATCGCCATTGAGCGTGTGAGAAATCCTTACCTGCAGAGTGATTTTCTAGATCAGATCGGGCGGTAGTTGTGAGTAAATTCCAAGCGCCCAAAGGAGTCAGTGAATATTTTCCACCAAATTCGGCGTCATTTGAATATGTCAGAGATCAATTACTTAAAAGCGCAAAGCTAGCTGGCTATGAATTAATAGAGTTACCAGTTTTTGAAGATACTGAGGTTTTTACTCGCGGTGTTGGTGAATCAACTGATGTAGTTAGTAAGGAAATGTATACCTTTGAAGATCGCGGTGGACGTTCAATTACTCTTAGGCCTGAGGGAACTGCAGGTGTAATGCGCGCGGTTATTGAACATAATTTAGATCGAGGACAACTACCAGTTAAACTTTTTTATACAGGCCCATTTTTTCGAGCCGAGCGACCACAAGCTGGGCGTTATCGCCAGTTTTATCAGGTAGGAATTGAAGCAATTGGTTATAACGATCCAAGAATTGATGTTGAAGTGATTGCAGTTGCAGATTCAGCCTTTAAAGCATTAGGACTAAAACAATATAAATTAAATATAACCTCTTTAGGGGATGCGAAAAGTAGAGATTCACACCGAACGGATTTAGTAAAGTTTATTTCCACTCTAAAACTAGACGAAGCAACAATGGAGCGAGCAAAAATTAATCCATTGAGACTATTTGATGATAAACGTGATGAGATTAAATCTGCAATGGCTAAGGCACCAATCCTCCTTGATTATTTAAGTTCTGAGAGTGCTGAGCATTTTGAGGAAGTTAAGCGGTTACTCTCTGAAATAAATATTGATTACGTAATAAATCCAAGAATGGTTAGAGGATTGGACTACTACACCGGAACAACCTTTGAATTCGATCACCAATTACTTGGCGCTCAATCTGGAATTGGCGGCGGGGGTCGTTATGACGGATTAATGAGTTCGCTGGGTGGATCAGATGTAAGTGGAATTGGATTCGGATTAGGTGTTGATCGAATCTTGATGGCATGCCAAGCAGAAAATTGCTTACCAGCATCGATTAACCAATTAGATTTATTTATTGTGCCAATTACTGAAAAAGGAAAATCTTTAGGATTTAAGTTAATTTCTGATTTGCGCATTGCAGGAATCGGGTGTGATATGGCCTATGGAGATCGAGGCTTAAAGGGTGGTATGAAAGCTGCTGATAAAAGTCATGCACTTTTTGCCCTAGTACTAGGTGATGATGAAGTTGTAAGCGGTAAATGTGAATTAAAATTAATGAGTAGTGGAGAAGTAATATCTAGTAGCCTTACTGTTTCAGAACTAATTACTAGATTAGGAACAAAAAAGTAATGCTTCGTACTCACGATGCCGGATCACTTAATGCAAAAGCAGTTGCAACCAAGGTTGTGCTTGCAGGGTGGGTTGCCAGAAGACGAGATCATGGTGGAGTCGCCTTCATTGACCTCCGCGATTCAACTGGTGCCGTGCAGGTTGTAATCAATGATGAAAAAATTGCCGGTGAGTTAAGAGCAGAGTGGTGTGTTTTAATTACTGGAACGGTAAAACTTCGTCCATCAGGTAATGAAAATAAAGAAATTCCAACTGGTGAA
>SXGU01254926.1_pt1 | contig 22689 bp, 25 predicted proteins | sample 3174531 | NCBI WGS metagenome assembly SXGU01 (sample SAMN11356863, study PRJNA531348) | freshwater metagenome | isolation source: freshwater sample F1-140 | place: China: Fuxian Lake, Yuxi | collected 2017-12-25
AGAATTTTTTTGTTTATTTTCTTTTTAAATCAGCTCTTCCTTAGAATAAGCGGTGCATACAACTAAAAATTCCCTCCCCCCTTGGGGGGGTGGGTTTGGGTGGGGGGTAGCCAAAGAAATAGTAGACATATCCACCAAATCACTGGCTTGAACAAAACTCGCATCGTCAACCAACCCGCGCACAAAGCTTTCCGAACGCTTACCAACAAATTCTGACCATGTCTTACGGAGTGTCATATCCCCAATAATTCTCGCGTTGCCTGCTCAATATCCGCTTGCCGCATCAGCGATTCACCGACAAGGAAGCCATCAAAACCAACTGTTTGCATAAGCACAATATCAGAATTATTGGCGATGCCGCTTTCGCAAATTCTAATCGCGTCTTTTGGTATGTAACGCACCAAACTTTCCGAAACGGTGAGCGACACCTCTAAGCTTTTCAAATCGCGGTTATTCACGCCAAAAATCTTACCAATATTATTTGGATTAATTTTGGTCGCCCGCTCAAGCTCCCTCGAGTCATGAACCTCAACCAGAACATCCATCCCCAGCTCGCTAGCGGCAAGTTCCAGTTCGCTCGCCTGCTCGTCAGAAAGAGCCGCCATAATGAGCAGCACACAATCCGCCCCAAGAGCGCGGGACTCCATAATCTGATAGCTATCGAGCATGAAATCTTTGCGTAAAACTGGCAATTTCACCGCTTCCCGCGCTGCAACTAAATATTCATCCGCCCCCTGAAAATACGGAGTGTCGGTTAGCACCGAAAGACAAGTTGCGCCACCGCGTTCATACGCCTGCGCCAGAGCGACAGGGTCAAAATCAGCGCGAATAAGCCCACGGCTCGGCGAAGCCTTCTTTATTTCCGCAATCAGCGAAGGTTTTTCTTCCAAAATCTTTTTGAAAAGCTCTTTTTTGAAGCCACGCGGCTTGCTCTGCGCGGCTATTTTTTCACGCAACTGCGCCTCAGAAACCCGAGCTTTGCAATCAGCAATATGAACACGCTTATCCGCGCAAATTTTAGCCAGTATATCGGTCATAACGAAGCATTACTCAAATCTACAAGTTTCATAAGTACACTATGTGCTTTGCTGGAATCAATCGCTTCTTGCACTAGCTTTGCCCCCGCCTTCAAATCCAACGCTTTTCCCGCAATTACCAGCCCAGCCGCCGCATTATAAACCACCGCGTTACGATATGCGCATTCCATTCCCGAGATTGCCTCAACCAATTTTTTAGCGTTATATTCTGGGTCTTTTCCCTTCAAATCTTCCAAACTTGCCCTCGGCAAGCCAGCATCTTCTGGCGATAATTCAAATTCGCTTATTTCGCCATTTCTAAGTTCGGCAACAAATGAAGTTCCCGTTAGTGAAAGCTCATCCAAACCGTCCGCTCCATGCACCACGAAAGCGCGTTCGACCCCAAGCATTTTAAGCACCTCTACCATTGGGCGCAGCAGATCTTTGCTATAGACACCAAGCAGCTGAAACGACGGATGCGCGGGATTGGAAAGTGGCCCTAGTATGTTAAAAATCGTGCGAATGCCCAGCTCTTGGCGAATGGGCGCGACATGGCGCATCGCAGGGTGAAACTTAGTGGCAAGCAAAAATGTTATCCCACATTCTTTGAGCGTTCGCTCGCAAACCGCGGGTTCAGCATCAATTTTAACGCCAAGAGCCGCCAACACATCCGCCGAACCACTGCGCGAGGAAACCGAGCGATTCCCATGCTTCACCACTGACACGCCACAAGCAGCAAGGACAATGGCAGTAGCGGTAGAAATATTATAAGTTCCCCGCGCATCACCGCCAGTTCCACAAGTGTCAATCGCGCCAGCAACACTAGTAAATTTCGTGGCTTTCACGCGCATAGCCACCGCACCCGCGGTTATCTCCTCTACAGTTTCGCCCTTGATGCGCAGTCCCATCATAAACGCTGCCATTTGCGCTGGCGTTGCACCTCCATTCATGATGATTTGAAAAACTCGCGTGGCAAGCTCCTGCGATAGGTTCTTTCTATCAGCCAAAAGTGCCAAAGCTTGCTGGACTACGCCTTCGCTCATGGTTTTATAACTACCCCATCCAAGAAATTTTTGATTAGCAAATGCCCATATTCAGAAGCGATGGATTCTGGGTGAAACTGCACACCGTGGGTGTTGTGGGTTTTATGTTGCAAGCCCATAATCAGACTATTTTCAGTTGTTTTGGCATCAGTTGTTGCGGTGATTTCTAAACAGTCAGGCAGTGTTTCTTGTTCGACAATCAACGAATGATAGCGCGTTGCATTAAACGGGCTGGGGATGCCTTTGAAGACACCTTTGCCATTGTGAGTTACAGGACTAACTTTCCCGTGCATCGGTTTTGGTGCGCGGATGACCTTGCCGCCAAAAGCCTCGCCCATTGCTTGCATGCCGAGGCAAACGCCAAATAGCGGAATTTTGCCCGAGGCGGCTTTGATAAGTTCCAAACAAATGCCAGAATCCTGCGGCGTTCCTGGCCCTGGTGAAATCACAACCCCATCTGGCGCAAGCGCAAGCAAACCATCCACGCCGATTTTATCATTGCGGATAATATCCACCTCCGCTCCCAACTCGCCAATATAATGCACGAGGTTGTAAGTGAAGCTATCGTAATTATCTAAGAGGATGATTTTCATATATTTTTATTCATTTTAATAACTTGCATCACAATTAATATTATATTACAATCAGATGGCTAGCGGAGAGTTGGTTTGCACAAGCGAGCCACGGTCTTTTGACCTCTGTTAGCACTTTTTTTATGGAAAGTCTTTTGAAAATATCCAAGCCTTTCTTGAGCTTATTTGTTCGTGTTTTTTATAGAAATATTTTTGTCCTATATGAGCGTGTTTTTCTAGCCAATCTTTGAAATCTACATTGCTTAACTCTTCTCGCTCTAATTTGTATTGTCCGAAGAGTTTTATATTTGCTTCTTTCCCACGGCGAATCAAATAACAGATCACATCAGTAAGTTGCATCAAGTAATTATTATTAGATTTCACAAAATGCACGGAGTCTATTATTCTGTGATTATACAATTTTCCATTATACCCACCTTTTCCATAAAGACCTTGTCCATATCCTGTCTGTATTCCGTGTTGCTTAAAGTTGTCTAAATCATCAATTATATTTTGCTCTACTTCATCTTGCTCATCAGCAATAAGAAGACAGTAAGAATCTAAATGTCCTTGGAGCATTTCCTCTACTTTCTCTACCAACATAGAAAAAGCTGACTGCTGTATATGTAACTCACCATAATATTTCGCTTTTTCTATGGAAATATAGCCAATTTTTATTGGTTCATGTTTAAGAGCAATATCAACAATTTCATCTAGTATTTTTATTCTTTGCTCCAATGATAGCTTCTTAAAATATCTTCCGCGCTTATTGTAAATATCATCACCATGGAACTCAAAATCCGTGTTGCGTGATTCTGCGCCAAAATATTTATAGCTCAGTGTACGAATATCATTTTCTATTTCTTTTATATTTTCTGGCGGAACTAAAAGAGCCACCAGAACTAAATATGGCTGATGAACATCTTTCAAATTATTTCCAGTATTACCCGATTCATCTATATAGCAAAGCAGCATACACAATTTCCCTCATACAAACTTTATCGCCTCTTCGGCGGCTCGCATCATGGCACGGGATTTATTGATGGCTTCCTGATATTCCGCTTCGTCCTCGCTTTCGGCGACAATTCCGCCGCCTGCCTGCACATGTAGCACGCCGCCTTTAATCAGCCCAGTGCGTAGGGTTATGCAGGTGTCCATGTCGCCATTGCCCGAAAAATAACCGATGCAGCCAGCGTAAAAACTTCTCGCCTCAGTTTCCAATTCGTCAATAATTTCCATGGCGCGGATTTTCGGTGCGCCGCTGACTGTTCCCGCTGGGAAACCCGCTATCAGGGCGGAAAGTGCGTCATATTTTTCGTCCAATTCGCCAACGACATTGGAAACTATATGCATCACATGCGAATAATTTTCTATGCTCATTTTGTTTGTAGTTTTTACAGTTCCGATTTTGGCAACCCGCCCAACATCATTTCTGCCCAAATCGAGGAGCATCAAATGCTCAGAAACCTCCTTCGGATCAGCCAGTAAATCCGCCGCCAAAGCCGCATCTTCCTTTTTATCGCGCCCGCGTTTTCGCGTTCCTGCAATCGGGCGGATAGTAACCTCGCCATCGCGCAGCCGCACTAGTATTTCAGGGCTAGAGCCAACCAAAGTATAATCGCCAAGATGCAGATAAAACAAAAACGGCGAAGGGTTTAGCTGGCGCAGAGCGCGGTATAGCGCGAATGGCGGCAACTTAAATGGCGCGGAAAAGCGTTGCGACAGAACCACCTGAAAAATATCGCCAGCGCGGATATATTCCCGCGCTCGCTCCAACATATTATTGTAATTTTCGCGGGTGGTGTTGGAGGTGAAATCCGAGAGTTTTATAGGAGCATATTGCTTGCCCAAAGGCGCAGGAATTGGCTCTGAAAGCTTGGAAAGGATAAACTCTATACGCTGCACCGCCGCTGCATATTCCGCCTGCGCATCACCACGATTTTTATCGGCAAATACACTGGTGATGACGAACATTTTGTCAGTCACCGCATCAAAAACCACCATGATTTTCGGGCGGATAAAGCAACCGTCAGGAATGCCTATAGAGTCAGATTTTGTGGAGGGTAAATCCTCCATCAGCTTCACCATATCATAGCCCATAGTGCCAACCAAACCGCTGGACATCGGCGGCAAACCATCAGGAATTTCAATTTTTGACTCTTCATAAAGCTTTCGGAAACTCTCCAGCGCACCACCTTCGCAGGGGACAAATTCTGCCGTATCAGCACCATCAACAACACTATCAATATGACAAATTTCCGCCTTATTGCCTTTGCATCTCCAGATTAAATCAGGCATTAAACCAATAACGGAATAGCGACCGCGAATTTCGCCCTTTTCCACAGACTCCAACAGAAAACAAGGGCTTTTTGCGTCCATAAGGCGCAGCATGGCGGAAACTGGCGTGTATAAGTCGGCGGATAAAATCGTCCACAGAAGTTGTGACTTTCCCTCGGCAAACCGCTTGGTAAAATCCGCATTATTTGGCAATATTTCTTGTTGTAATATGGGCGGCATTAGTCACTGCTCTTTATTTTGAGAGCTTCAAGATTGATGGTCACAGGATATTTTTTTGCCAAATAACGAAGATATTGCTCGCTAATTTCATTCTGCACATCCTTGCTATATTGCTTGCCTACGCCAGCAAAAGCCGCTGCATCTTTACCGCCGATGCTTGCTGGAATAACATCAGAAATAACGGCAATAGCGTAGCTGCCATCAGCCTGCACAAAGGCTTTTGTCGCCTCTGTTTCATTTTTTGCAAAAATATCCATAACCATCGGTGCTGGTAGCTTCTGCCCACTTTCCTTGCTGCGAGATATAATAAGTGTCGCTGGTGCGGAAAGACCGTAACTTTTTATTGCCTGTTCCCGCCCCGCAGGATTCACAAATTCACCAGATATTTTATCTGATAATTCAGCAAGTTTTCGCGCTTTTTCATTTTCCATCCAACCCGCCGCCAGCTTGACTTTTACTTCATCAAACGGGCGCGAATGCTCGGCTTCAATTTTTTCAACACGCAGGATATAATAGCCATCTTTGCTGGCTACCGCCTGTGACTCAGTTTTTTCATCAGTGCGGAAAGCGGTTTCCAGAAATTTTTCATCCTTCGGCACAGCTCGCGCAGCCTCACCGCTAGCCAACAAGCCTTTTTTATCAATCGGCGGCAGAGTTTCAATTTTTAGAGCCAGCTCTTTTGCCGCCTCGGAAAGCGTACTCCCGCCAGCGATTAAATCCTCCAGCTTATTTGTAAGCCCCGTAAGCGCATCATCCTCGCTTTGCGCCTGCAAATCCTTCACTATTTGATCGCGCACCTCTGCCAAACCGAGCGTTGCCGCTGGTAAAATCTCGCTTACGCGGAAAATATGCCAGCCAAACTGGCTTTTAATCGGCTCGGTCACGCCACCAAGCTTCAGCGCGAAAACTTTATCCGCCGCCGCGTCTAGAACATTCGCCCGTTCCATCACACCAAGCGAAATCCTGTCAGGATTGAGAATTTTTGCTTCGCGTGCCTCTTGCTCAAATGTTTTCCCGCTAGCCATTGCCGCGACGGCTTTTTTTGCTGCATCTTCACTGCCAAATAATAGCTGCTCAAGGCGGCGGCGTTCTGGCTTTTTGAACTCGTCAAGCCGTTGCTTATACTCAATTTCAATATCTTTTTCGCTAATGCCAGAAGATTTTTTTGCATCTTCTTTAGCTATCCGCACAAAGCTAATAGTGCGATATTCTGGCACGCTGAACTGCGCGGAATGTGAGGAATAATATTCTTTAAGCTGCTCTGCGCTTGGCGTTGGCAAATCTTTAAGTTGCTCGGCGGATATGTTATATAACAATATTTTGCGCTGTTCATCACGCGCCGCGAGCAAAACTTCCGCAGCACTAGGCGGCGGCGTAACTGTGGGCATTATGGTTTCTATCAGCAACGCCACCGCCATATCCTCGCGGATGCTACGGACAAAATCCTTCTCGCTTTGCCCAATTGCCCTTAGTTTTGCCTCAAATTGCGCTTTACTGAAATTTCCTTTATCATCTAAAAACAACGGATTAGTGCGGATTTTTCTAGCCACTTCCGCATCACTAACCCGCAGTCCCAAAGCGTTACTTTCAAGCACAAATAACCGCCGATCAACCAGCCCTTGCAGGACTCGCGGCTCTATGCCAAAATTTTTGGCAATATCAGGCGTGAATTGCTTGCCAAGCATTTGGCGAAGCCTTTCTGTTTCCTGATGCACCCCGATAGCGTATTCTTGATACGGAATTCCCTCGCCGCCAACGGTCGCAACCTCAACATTGCCACCCGCACCACTCAATATATCACCTACCCCCCAAATCGCAAAGGTGAGTATAAGCAGTGCCAGCATTATTTTTGTGCCAATTCCTTTGGCAAAAGAGCGAATTTTTGCAATCATTTGTCAGTCATCCTGTGGGGAGCAAAGCGACAGCACAGGATCTCCTAGTAATTTAGTTAATAGATCCTGCCCTACAGGATGACTTTAAGCTTTACACCACCATTATAGATTGTAAAAGGTTTTTCATGCAGAAAATTATCATAGGCAACTGGAAGATGTGCGGCAGTCCCGATAGCGCGAAGCTGTGGGCGGCGGAAATGCGCGATTTTTTACTAAATACCAACTACCAGCTACCAACTACGATTATTTGCCCTCCCGCCCCACTAATCCCCATACTAGCGCATGAGCTGGCAGAAACAGGCATAAAACTCGGCGGGCAAGATTGCCATAAGCAAGCACAAGGGGCGCATACGGGCGACACTTCAGCCCAATTGCTCAAAGCTGTTGGCTGTGATTTCGTAATCGTTGGGCATTCTGAACGGCGCACCGACCACGCCGAAACCAGCGAAACAGTCTGCGCCAAAGCAGCGCAAGCAATTAATTCTGGTTTAACGCCAATAATTTGCATTGGCGAAACGGCTAGCGAGCGAGAGCAAGGAAAAACATTGCAAGTCTTGCAAGAGCAGGTTGAAAAATCTGTTCCCACTAATTGTCAAAACAAATTTATCCTTGCCTATGAGCCAGTTTGGGCTATTGGTTCAGGCAATATTCCAAGCACAAGCGAGATAGAGCAGGCGCATAAAGCCATAATTTCCTACACGGCGAAACACACAGGGCTTGCAGAAGAGAAGGTTTTCGTGCTATATGGCGGGTCAGTTAAGCCTGAAAACGCTAGCGAAATAATGAAAATTGCAGGAGTATCTGGCGTTCTTGTTGGCGGCGCAAGCTTGAAGGCTGGTGAGTTTATTAGAATATCTGAGTTTGGAGTGTAGAGTGTTGAGTGTAAATTTTTCTACACTCCAAACTCCACACTCTACACTCGTTCACTTTAGGGAACATATATGTACACAATTCTACTAGTAACCCACACGATAATCGTGTTGTTTTTAATTGTTATGGTGCTGATTCAGCGCAGCGATAGCGACGGCTTAAGCGGGCTTGGTGGCGGTGGTGGCAACCAGTTTATGACGGGGCGGGGTGCGGCTAACTTCATGACGCGCACAACCGCTATCCTCGCCACGGTATTTATGCTCACTAGCCTAATCCTCGCAGTAATGGCTAGCCGCATGACCTCTGGCTCAATTGTGGACGCCGCACCAGTGGAAAGCGTTGAAAAAACCAGCGAAAAAGCCGCAGAAACCTCAACCGAAAAGAAACCCGAAACACCAGTAGTGCCAAAAGGTGAGTAGCTAAAAACATGACAACGCGCTTTATATTTATAACTGGTGGTGTGGTATCCTCTCTCGGCAAGGGCTTGGCTTCGGCGAGCCTTGGTGCGCTGTTGCAAGCTCGCGGCTATAAGGTGCGTTTGCGGAAGCTTGACCCATATCTGAATGTTGACCCTGGAACGATGAACCCAACGCAGCACGGCGAGGTTTTTGTAACTGACGACGGCGCGGAAACTGACCTTGACCTCGGGCATTATGAACGCTTTACGGGCGTGAGCGCGCGGCGCAGCGACTCGGTTTCCACTGGGCAAATTTACTCCACCCTCCTTGCCAAGGAACGGCGCGGGGATTATCTGGGTGGCACAGTGCAGGTTATTCCGCATGTTACTGACCTCATTAAAGAATTTGTGTTAAGTGATATTGATGACGAGGATTTTATCCTCTGCGAAATCGGCGGCACAGTGGGTGATATTGAAGGGCAGCCGTTCCTTGAAGCAATCCGCCAACTTGGCTGGGAGCTTGGGCGCGAAAAGGTGATGTATATTCACTTAACCCTTGTGCCATATATCGCCGCCGCCAAGGAGCTAAAAACCAAACCAACCCAGCATAGCGTTAAAGAGCTGCGGATGATCGGCATTCAGCCTGATATTCTTCTCTGCCGCGCTGACCGCGAAATTCCGCTGGCGGAACGCCGAAAAATCGCGCTATTTTGCAATATCCGCGAGGAATCAGTGATTGCGGGGCTGGATGTTTCCTCAATTTATGAAGTGCCGCATCGCTATAGCGAGCAAGGTTTTGACGCGCAGGTTCTTAAAATCTTTGGCATTGAAAACAAAGGTGCGCCTGACCTTAAAAAATGGGATGATATTCTGGAGCGTGTGCAAAATCCAAAAACCGAAACCACCATAGCCATTGTCGGCAAATATATGGGCATTGGCGACGCTTATAAATCACTATGTGAGGCATTGGATCACGCAGGTATCGCCAATAACGCCAAAGTTAATATTAAATGGGTGGACGCCGTTGGTTTTGAAAATGCGGATGCGGACGCATTGCTTGCGGATGCGGATGCTATTCTTGTTCCGGGTGGCTTTGGTGAGCGCGGTGTTCTTGGCAAAATAGCTGCCATTAACTATGCCCGCACTAATAAAAAACCGTATCTGGGAATTTGTTTTGGAATGCAGCTAGCCGTGATTGAATATGCCCGCAATGTCCTTGGCATCAAAGACGCCGCCTCCACCGAATTCGCGCCTTATGCTGGTAAAGACCCTCGCGGTTCACTAGTGGGGCTAATGACCGAATGGCAGCGCGGCAATGTAAAGGAAACTCGCGGCAGTGACGGCGACCTAGGCGGCACAATGCGCCTTGGGGCTTACGAGTGTGCGATTGGAGCTGGCAGCCTTGCCGAAAAAATCTATAGCAGCGCAAATATTAGCGAACGCCACCGCCACCGCTATGAGGTGAATATGGAATATCGCCCTGACTTTGAAAAAACAGGCATGGTGTTTTCTGGTCTATCACCAGATGGAGTTCTTCCTGAAATCGTTGAGCTAAAAGACCATCCGTGGTTTATTGGCGTGCAGTTCCACCCAGAGCTTAAAAGCCGTCCATTCGCGCCGCACCCTCTATTTACCTCGTTCGTAAAAGCCGCACTTACCGAAGATAAAAAACAGAAAAAAGCTGCATAGATTTTACTCTGTAGATAGTGTCGTCACGAGTGCTAGGACGCAAGCGAAAACAGTAATTTACGAGAACCGCACCGCAGTGTACACTCAAGTACATGAGGAGCGGAAGCGCAGCAAATTGCTGTTTGCAGCAAGTAATAGATAACTCGTGACGACACTATCTAGTTTGACAGGCATAATTTTCTATGTTAGCTTTTGGAACAATATAATACAATAAACAGAAAATACTTCGCAGGCGTTTTTATCATTAACTTTTTTCAAAAGGGTAAATATGATGAAAAATGTCCTTAAAGGCTTGATGTTTGGGCTAATGGCTCTGACATTTGTTACAATAGGCGGAGCAGCTTTTGCACAGGATGCCGCTGCGCCCGTTCTTGATTCTGGCAGCACTGCTTGGATGCTGGTTTCCACCCTTCTCGTTCTTATGATGACCATTCCGGGGCTTGCGCTGTTTTACGGCGGGATGGTGCATAAAGAAAGCGTTCTGGCAACTCTGATGCAAAGCTTCGTGGCGGTTACTGTAGTTTCCGTTCTCTGGGTTGTGTATGGTTATTCATTCATCTTCACCGAGCATAACGGCTTTGTTGGTGGCATGGAGAAGCTAATGCTGGCGGGAATCGGTAAGGAGACGCTAAACGGCGTAATTCCTGAAACAGTGTTTGTAATGTTCCAAATGACTTTCGGAATTATCACCTGCGCCCTGATATTTGGCTCAATTGCTACCCGTGTAAAACTATCATCGGCTATCGTTTTCATTGCTGCTTGGTTCACACTGGTTTATATTCCTGTGGCGCATTGGGTTTGGGGGCCAAAGGGTATGCTCGGCGGGCTTGGCATTGATGGCTATAAAGGCTTGCTGGGTTTCGGCGCAACGCTTGATTTCGCAGGCGGAACAGTGGTTCACATCAATGCAGGGATTGCTGGCTTAATCGCTGCCATCATGCTGGATAACCATAAAAGCTTTGACGCAAAACTTCGCAAAATGGCACCTCCATACAACATCGTGTTCAGTGTTATTGGTGCGTCACTCCTCTGGGTTGGCTGGTTTGGTTTCAATGCTGGCTCGGCAGTAGCAGCCAATGGTAGTGCTGGTATGGCGATGCTGGTTACTCATGTTGCAGCGGCGACTGCCTCAATCGCGTGGATGTCGGTTGAGTGGGCAAGCAACCGCAAACCAAGCGTTATAGGTATCATCTCTGGTGCAGTTGCTGGGCTGGTTGCTATCACTCCTGCTTCTGGTTTTGTTGGGGTTGGCGGCGCAATGGCGATTGGCGCAGCAGCTGGGATTGTGTGCTTCTACGCTTGCCGCATCAAGTTCAAATTTGGCTTTGATGACTCGCTTGATGTGTTCGGTGTTCACTGCGTTGGCGGTATCATCGGTGCGTTACTAACTGGTTTCTTTGCTGTTAAAGAAATCGGCGGCACAGATGGCAGCCTAAGCCAATTCTTCGCGCAGTGCGAAGGTGTGGCGGTAACTATCGCTTATTGTGCAGTTGTGACCTACGCAATCCTCAAAATTATTGATGTAATTATGGGGCTGCGCGTTGATCAAAAAACCGAGGATGAAGGGCTTGACCTTGTAATTCACGGTGAACGACTGCACTAAATATATCTATTCCATTACCCTTTATTTGCCTGTAGATAATGGTGATGGAATCTACAAATAACAATAAAAATTATGAAGCTATAGGCAGAGTTTTGCGGTTGGCGAGGGAGGATTTACAGCTCTCCCTTGCCTCCGCATCTCGCGCTTTACATATCCGCGCTCATTATCTCCACGCTTTGGAAGTTGGTGAGCTAGAAAAACTGCCAAGCGCGGCTTATACCAAGGGCTATCTGCAATCTTACGCCACATTTTTACATCTGGATAAGGACGAGATTCTACGCCGTTTTGAGCAGGTAAAAAACACCATCCCAGAGCGCGGATATTTCTTTCCGCAAGTATTCAGCAAAGAAAAAAAACCAACAAGTGCAATAGTTTGGGGCGGTTTAGGACTGGCGTCTTTCATATATATCATCTGGCTTCTGGCGTTTAAGCCCGCCCTGCCGCCCGCCATCATCGTTGAGCCACTACCAAGTACACCTGTAAAACCAACCGAGTTATTCGTGTTTGATGCTTCTTGTGCGCTACCAGATATTGCTTTATACCCACCATGTTATTACAAGGAAAATGGCGGTATAACCACACGAACAGTAAATAGTGTTATGGAGCTTAGCTGGTAATGGAAAGAGCTGGAAAAATTATATTGGTCGGTGCTGGCTCGGGCGATCCTGAATTGCTAACGCTAAAGGCTGTTCGCGCTTTGCAGAATTCTGATGTTATTTTATATGACGCGCTGGTTTCGCCAGCAGTTTTAGAACTCGCCGATAAAAATGCGGAAAAAATATCCGTTGGCAAAAAGGGGCATGGGCTTTCCTGCCGCCAAGCGGATATTAACGAAATGATGGTGCGCCTCGCCCTTACTGGCAAAACAATATTGCGCTTAAAAGGCGGCGACCCACTTATTTTCAGCCGCGCCGCCGAGGAATTGGAGGCTGCCCGCGCCGCCAATGTCCCCGTTGAAATTATTTCAGGAATCACCACCGCGCAGACCGCCGCCGCCCTGCTTGGCATTCCGCTAACCACGCGGGAAACCGCCCGCCGCTTGCAATTTGTGACAGGGCATGACCACAAGGGCGGACTGCCAGAAAATATGAACTGGGCGGCACTGGCGGATGCAAACGCGACAACGGTTATTTATATGCCCAAGAAAACCATAAAAGCGATGCGCGATAAATTGCTGGAATATGGCTTGCCCGCCAACACACCCGCCGCCGCGATTATGGACGCAAGCCTTGCCAGCCAGCGCGTCATAAACGCGAGCATAAACGAGCTACCCGACCGAGTGGAAGAAGCGCAACTAGAAGGCGCGGTTTTGGTTATTATTGGTGAGGTTTTGGCGACCATAGAACCATCCGCTAACCGCTCCTAGAACCACCCAAAACACCGCCGCTACACCAATTGAAGCCGCCGCAAAGCCAGCGTTCAGCTCTGGCGGAACACTGCCGCCCATAATTTCAGTTTCTGGCGCACCGATGATATGCGGCAGCGCAATAGCAACAATCCCGATAATTTTCCAGATATTAGCGCGTGAAAATGCCAGCATTGCCAAGCCCGCTGCCGTCGCAACCGCCGTCGCAATCCACCAAATTTGCCGCGCATATAAATCCGCTGCCATGCTTCCCGGAAGTTCGGGCGAAAGACCAAATGAAGGCGCGAGTGAAAACACCGCAAAGCCAGCAACGCCCCACAATGCGCCTTTTTGCAAATTGACCTTATCGCCACTAAGCACAATCGCCCCGACCAGAAGTAGCGCGTAACCAACGCCAACGCCAATATCAGCAAGTGCGCGGTAAGCATTGCGCTCAAAGCCATTTTCTGGTTGCCAAGCATTTTCATCATGATGATGCTCTTCGCTTGCCACCGCATCATGATGCTGCTCTTGATTTTGTTCTGCCGCGTCTTCATAAACTTCTGCGTGCAAAATCATCGGCGAAAGCTTCACTTGTTGAATTCCAAAGCTGACAATACCAGCGATAAAACCTGCGACCAGCGCAGTTAATATAAGTTTTTGCATATTTTTATTCCTTAAGATTACAAATTACGAGCTACGAAGTACGAACTACTCAAAATTAGTGGCAAGGGAAGGCGAAGGAATGGCGCGTGTCATGCGCTGCATTATGCACCGCTTCAATATGTGAAAAGCCAATCAGGAAAATAAAACCAGAGCCAAGCAACAAGGCGACCAGTGCCGCCGCTTTTTCTTTGCTGATGCTGGTTGATTTTTGTGAGGTAACAGAAATATTCATAATAAAACTCCGATGCGTAAAGATTATACACATCACTTGCAAACTAAAACTTTCTTCCATTGGACAAAACGGAAAGAAAAATCCCACCAGTCACCCAGCCCGATGCGTTTGCGCGTGACACAATTTGACGGCATGTTTCCTGACTCGCGAATCAAACGCCTATCTGCTATCTTCCCAGTTTCCCAGTGACATATCGCAAATAAACTATCGCCTACAGTTGCAGGGGCAGTCGTGGAATTGGAAAATTGAAAAACAACTTTGCCGCACCACATTCCATTTTCACCATTTTGAACTCACGCCCAAAACAGAACCATCAAAATTAAGCTATAGACGGTCGTCTAATTCGTCAACCTTTTTATGCTGCGAGTGCCGCAAGGATAGCGTCGCCCATTTCGGAGGTGGAAACTTTTTTCTTGCCATCTTGCATGATGTCAGCGGTGCGAAGCCCTTGTGCGAGAACAGTTTTCACCGCTGCTTCCAGCTTGTCCGCCTCTGCCTTCATATCAAAAGAATAGCGCAGCATCATGGCAAATGACAAAATAGTTGCAATTGGGTTAGCAATTCCCTTGCCAGCAATATCAGGTGCAGAGCCATGCACAGGCTCATAAAGCGCAGGCGTTCCCGCCGCACCGAGCGAAGCTGACGGCAACATTCCGAGCGATCCAGTGAGCATCGACGCTACATCGGAAAGAATATCACCGAACATATTATTGGTCACCATCACATCAAATTGTTTAGGGTTACGGACGAGCTGCATCGCCGCATTGTCAACATACATATGCGACAGCGCAATTTTTGGATATTCCGCCTGCCCAACTTTTATAACTTCCTCGCGCCACATTTCCGTGCATTCAAGAACATTAGCTTTGTCAACGGAGCAAAGCTTGCCGCCGCGTTTCTGCGCGAGGTCAAACGCCACGCGGGCAATGCGGATAACCTCTGGCGAGGTATAGACTTCAGTATTTACGCCCTTTCGCGTTCCATCCGCCAGAGTTTCCACGCCGCGCGGCTGCCCGAAATATATGCCGCCCGTCAGCTCGCGCACGATGAGAATATCCAAGCCCGCCACTACTTCATGTTTCAGCGTTGAAGCATCTGCCAGCTCATCAAAACAAACCGCAGGTCGCAAATTCGCGAATAACCCAAGAGCCTGACGAATGCCCAGCAACCCTTTTTCAGGGCGCGAAGCGATAGGCAGCGATTCCCATTTCGGCCCACCAACTGCACCGAGCAATACAGCGTCAGATTTTTTTGCTGCCGTCACAGTTTCCGCGGGGAACGGTGTTCCCACTGCGTCATACGCCGCTCCACCGAGCAAGCCTTCGCTGGTGGTAAATTTTGTGCTTCCATTCGCACTAAACCAGTCAATAATCTTCTTGGTTTCCGCCACAACTTCAGGACCAATACCATCACCAGAGAGTAGTAAAATATGTTTTGTTGTCATTTGTTATTCCTTATTGTCATCCTGCGGAACGCAAAGCGTTAGCGCAGGATCTATTTAGTCGTTAATATTAGCTCCTGTGCTGCGACTGAAGTCGCCCACAGGATGCCCATTACTTTATAAAATCCTTAAATGTATCGCCCAATTTTGCTGGTATAACCTTCACCTCGCCCCAAACTTTGCCAACAACATACGGCTCAGTGGCAAGCCAAGCGTCAAGCTCGGCGCGGGTTTCATAATTCACGATGATGTTCGAGCCGATCATCTTTCCCGCATCATCAAGCAACGCCGCGCCGCAAAGCATATTTCCCGCTGCTCGCGCCTGAGCCATTGCCGCAGTATGCGCCTCGCGGGCTGCCATGCGCCGCGCCAATGCGCCGTCATCAGTTGCATCATAGGCTAGTATTACAAACTGCATAATTTCCTCCCATTAAGAGGAGTGTTTTTACACCATTTTTTCACGCGCTCAACTCATTCTTTGCATGACGGATGATTTTTATCGCACTGCTACCCTCAAGCCAAGCAATTGCCAGCGCGACCAGCAAATCAGGCACAAGGCTTCCGCTAACAAAAACCAAATAAGCTGCCAGTAAAATCATAAGATTAGCTATAATATCATTTCGGCTGCACAGCCAAACCGAATGCATATTGCTGTCGCGCCCGCGGGAAGCATATAGCATTGCCGCGCTTATAATATTTACGATAAGTGCGAGTGCGCCAACCCAGCCCATGGTTTCATAGGCAGGAGTTACATTGTTTATCAGATGATAAACTCCTTGTGTAATAGCAAAGCCAGCGAGCAGCAACATCATAAATGACTTGAAAATTGCGGCTTTGGCACGAGTGTGCAGATGCTTGGTGATGACATATAAAGTCACGATATAATTGAATGAATCACTTAAAAAATCCATGGAATCAGCGATCAGTGCGCTGGAGTCCGCCTTTATCCCTTGCCAGATTTCAAGCGCAAACATCGCAAGGTTCAGAGCAAGAACCAACCACAAAACCTTGCGGTCATGGGTTATTTCCGCATGAGTGTGGTAGTGAAGGTCGTGGTTGTGATGGTCGCCCATCGTTCTTTATGCCGCCAACCAAGGGGTGTTTTGCTTTTGTTTTTCCTCATACTGCGCTATGGCTGGCAGTTTTTCTAGCGTCAGGCCAATATCATCCAGCGCGTTGATTAGGCAATGTTTGCGGAATGGCTCAACTTCGAATTTGAAAGGTTCGGTGTTCTGCCCCTCGGCTTGAACCGTTTGTTTTTCAAGATCAACACTGATTTTTTTGCCAGCTTCTGCCGCGCTCATCAGGACGCTTACTTGCTCTTTGGGTAGCACAATCGGCAAAATGCCGTTTTTGAAGCAGTTATTGAAGAAAATATCGGCATATGACGGCGCGATGACGCAGCGAATCCCGAAATCAAGCAACGCCCACGGCGCATGTTCACGGCTCGAACCACAGCCAAAATTCGCGCCAGAAACGATAATTTCGGCATGGTCATATGGCGCACGATGAAGCACAAAATCTTCCACCTTGCTGCCATCCACGCGGAAGCGCATTTCATAAAACAAGCCTTCTTTAAGCCCCGTGCGCTTAATGGTTTTCAGGAATTGCTTAGGGATGATCATGTCGGTGTCAACATTATCAATCGGCAGTGGTGCGGCTATTGCGGTTAGATTTTTGAATTTTTGCATTTTTTATTTCCTACTCATATCTAGTAACAAAGATGACCCACATGTGTAATTGCAGTAAATAGCTGATATACCTTTTGAGTCACTGCTTGTGTCATAATAGAAAGTTGCCTTCCACAAGTCTTTTGTTAAGTTGTTTTTAGCAAGCAATTGATATATTTCCCCTGCTTTATCAACAGACATCCCCGACACCTGAATATGCTGATTTAGAGCCTCATCTCTATCTGTCTGGTTTGTTAGTTTTGTTAATTCCAACTCCGTAAAATAAATGCCATTTCCAACCAACTTAGGATTGCTTTTGACCATCTGTGCAGGCAAAAATACTGGGGTCAAAGCACCAGGTACAAACCAAGAAATATTCTCTTTTGCAGCTATAATATGACCAAATTTAGTACATCCAATTTTTATATATTTATCTAGCGGTGATGGTATAACTAAAATGGCTTCTTTTGGTGATGTAGAGCAGTCCACCTGCATTTCTTCAGCGTATATATCACCTCCAAACAGAGCTAAAATAATCAGAACAAAACTATTGATTTTCAATATTTTCATTACCTAAGCTCCCTAACATCCGCCAGATGCCCAGTTACAGCGGCGGCGACTGCCATCGCTGGTGAGAGCAGGTGGGTACGCCCACCGCGACCTTGGCGGCCTTCAAAATTGCGGTTACTGGTTGATGCGCAGCGTTCGCCGTCTTCCAGCTTATCAGCGTTCATGGCAAGGCACATAGAGCAACCCGGTTCGCGCCATTCAAAGCCAGCATCAAGGAAAATCTTGTCCAACCCTTCTTTCTCTGCCTGCTCTTTCACCAACCCAGAGCCAGCAACCACCATAGCGAGTTTTATGCTTGGTGCAACTTTACGACCTTTGGCAACGGCGGCGGCGGCGCGAAGATCCTCAATGCGACCGTTGGTGCATGAACCGATAAATACTTTATCAATCGGTATTTCGGTTAGCTTCATGCCTGCCTTAAGCCCCATATATTCCAGTGCGCGGGCTTTGGTTGGTGTGTCGCCAGCAGGCACAACCGCAGTTATCGGCAGCACATCTTCTGGACTTATTCCCCATGTCACTTGCGGGGCGATTTCGGCGGCGTTTAGCACGATTTCAGCGTCATATTTCGCACCTGCGTCGGACGGCAAGCTTTTCCAATAGGCAACAGCTTTATCCCAATCCGCGCCTTTTGGTGCTTGTGGGCGACCACGCAAATATTCAAAAGTTTTTTCGTCTGGCGCGATAAGCCCAGCGCGTGCGCCAGCTTCAATGCTCATATTGCAAACGGTCATACGCCCTTCCATGGAAAGGTCGCGGATAGCTTCGCCCGCATATTCAATAACGAAACCAGTGCCGCCAGCTGTGCCGATGCGCCCGATAACGGCGAGGGTGATGTCTTTGGCGGTGACGCCAATCGGCAATTTTCCGTCCACGCGCACGAGCATATTCTTCGCGCGGCGTTGGATGAGCGTCTGCGTGGCGAGAACATGTTCAACTTCGCTAGTTCCGATGCCAAAGGCAAGTGCGCCAAATGCGCCGTGAGTGCTAGTGTGGGAATCACCGCAAACAATGGTCATTCCGGGTTGGGTGAAGCCCTGTTCAGGGCCAACAATATGCACAATGCCTTGGCGTTTATCGTCCATCGCGTAATGCGTAATGCCAAATTCTTTAGCATTATCGGCAAGGGTTTGCACCTGAATGCGCGAGGTTTCGTCTTTGATTATACCTTGCTTGCGCTCTGGCGTGGTGGGCACATTATGGTCAGGCACAGCAAGCGTCGCGTCAGGGCGGCGCACTTTGCGACCACTGGTGCGAAGCCCCTCAAAAGCTTGCGGGCTGGTCACCTCATGAATTAGGTGACGGTCAATATAGATGAGGCAAGTGCCGTCATCCTGCTGTGATACGAGGTGGGAATCAAAGATTTTATCAAATAAGGTTTTTGGCATTGTTATTACTCTTTTAGGATATTTCTAGGAGCTCTTGGCTTTCTACTTTGGTTTTATTCATTATTCAATATTTTTAATTCTCATCGACCGCGGAATAATTTGGTATCATACGAATTAAAAATTCCTCAAATAGCGGCACGGTGAAGGCGGTATCTCCATGGGCTGGGCTGTAAATCATGCCTTTTTTAATTAGCTGAGAACGAATTGGTGCAACACTATTTACTTTAACATTCAGCATGTCGGCGATATCTCCTGAGCGTTGTGGATTAGCACCAAGCTCCGCCAGCGCACGCACATATTTTTTTTCACTAGGCGTAAGTCTATCAAATCTCACCTTGAAAAAATCCCTATCCAAATTTTGAATAGCAATTGTTGTTGCTTTTTTTACATCCTCGGCGGTTATTGGTGATTTTTCAGCAATATTCCACGAATGTTTCCCCCATTCTTGTAAAAAATATGGATATCCTTTGGTGGCTTGCACGATTTCGTCAAGGGCTTCTTGTGTGAATTCTACACCCAGCTCTTGTACAGGCTTTTGCAGGGCGGAGATTGCGTCATCTTTTTCCAATTTATCTAAAACTGGATAAGAGAATAATCGTTCGGCATAGGATTTAGAATTTCCAGCTTTACCAACCAGTTGCGGAAGTCCCGCGCCAATAACGATAACGGGAAGTGCTTCTTGCGCGACCTTATGAGCAGACATAATCAGTGCGCTTAGTTCTTCTTCTTCTAAATATTGCAATTCATCAATTATGATGGCAACGCCCGTTTCTTTTTCTTTTGCGGCTTCTCCGACGGCTAAAAATAATTTTGGCAGGTCGGTTTCTAGCATCCCACTATCGGCAACGCCAATTTCCGCGTCATAGCCTATTTCAATTCCGCTGCATTTTAATTTCAGCCCATTTATAAATGATTTGAGAACTCCAAGTGCGTGGCGAGCTTTAGCGGCAATTTTTTCTCCTCTATCTAATTCATAAAGAATTGCTCTAAGCTCGGGGGCGAGTAGTTCAGGAAGAGATTTTTTTTGTTTGCTCTCATGAGCCTCTACATAAGCTACTTTATAGCCCTTTTCTATTGCTAATGATTTGATTTCTACCAGAAGAACTGTTTTCCCAACTCCGCGCAGACCAACAATAAACATGCTCTTCTCAGGTCTTCCCGCCTTTATTCTCTCAAGTGCAACGCAAATGTCTTCCAATAAAGATTCGCGTCCAGCAAGCTCTGGTGGAGGAGTTCCAGCCCCAGGGGAAAATGGGTTTTTGCCTTTATCCATATACGCTCTATTTCTTGTTTATAATAAAATTAGGAAAAGTTATGGAAGTTATTATTATTTATGCTAACTCCAATAAATTAACATAACCTTGCTATAAATGGCAAGTATTTTATAAAAAAAATCCCCGACTGAGCGGAGATTTTTTGCGTTCTTAAGCGAAAAACTACGCTTCGACCTTGCGAACTTCGCGTTTTTCGGTGATGCGCGCTGCTTTCCCAGTCAGACCACGCAGATAGTATAGTTTCGCGCGACGAACTTCACCTTTGCGAACCAACTCAACGCTTTCAACGCGTGGTGAATAAATCGGGAATACACGCTCAACACCTTCGCCGTGGCTAAGCTTGCGCACAGTGAAAGAAGAGCGAACGCCAGCATTTTTCTTGCCGATGCACACACCCTCAAAAATCTGGGTGCGTTCAGTGTTGCCCTCAATAATGCGCACGCCAACCTTAATGGTATCGCCTTGCGAAAAAGCATCCAAACGCTTGCCAGCAGCAAGTTTTTCCATGTTTTCAGCTTCGATTTTTTGCAATATATTCATTTTTTATTCCTTTTTCTTATCAAACAAATCTGGGCGTCGTGCCGCAGTTATAGCCCTTGCCTGTTCCAGTCGCCACTGCTCAATCTGGCTGTGATTGCCAGAAAGAAGGGCTTCAGGGACAGATTTTCCATTCCAAAATGAGGGGCGAGTATAATGCGGATATTCAAGAAGTCTAGCATATTCTGAAGCCGAGCTAAAACTTTCTTGCGATAGCGCAGATCCCTTGCTTATTACCTCAGGAAGCAAGCGAACGCAAGCATCAATAATAGCCAGCGCGGCAATTTCCCCGCCCGAGAGGATAAAATCGCCAAGACTAACCTCCAGCATGTTATGATGCTCTATCACCCGCTCGTCCAGCCCTTCAAACCGCCCACAAACGATGATAAGATGCTCATTTTTAAGCTTTTCTACCAGTTTTTGGGTGAGTGGGACGCCGCGGGGAGAAGGGTATATAATCGTAGGTTGTAGTCCGTAGTCCGTAGTTCGTGAAAGTAAGGTTTTGGCGTGGTCAACCGCCGCGCTCACCACATCAGGCTTTAGCACCATGCCCGTTCCGCCACCATATGGCGGGGCGTCCACCGTTTTGTGCTTATCGATGGCAAAATCGCGTATTTGCACAGTTTTAAGCGACCAAATGCCTTTTTCTAACGCCTTCCCCGCCAGCGAATGCCCAAGCGTACTCGGGAACATCTCGGGGAACAGAGTTAGAACAACGGCGGAAAAGAGGGGGGCGTTAATCATATATTAATATATTGTATCATGTTGATAATCATGGTATGGTTAACATGTTTTCAGACTTTTTGCAAAAAGTTTTTTGCACAGGGATTTTGTGCCAACCGTTTAGTTTAGGATTGATCCTAAACTTTTCTTTTATCTGGAAGCAAAAGCTTCCTTTTCACGCCCAAATTCATTTGGGAAGGTGACTTATCATGAAAATCAAAACTTTTTTGGGTGCAATCTTTGCATCCGAAAAAACTTTGTTGGTAAGAACATTGCTTGCGATACCGCTTGCGATGTTTTTTGCGAAATTTTTGGGTAAAGACATTTTAGCTTTGCTAGATGTTTTTTCTAAAAGTTTCATCAGTGCTGTTTCTTGGGCTGCCTTTGGCATTGCCTTCACAGCCTTGTTTTTAGGGATTTCTGGGATGTTGAGAAAACATTCTGGGTTTTTCCTAATAGGGATGGCTGTCTATTTCCCCTTCTTTGGGGCGGTAGCGGTTGTCCTCACTTATGGTATCTTCCGTTACTGGGGATACCATTTCGTGGACGCATCAGCGATCAAGGAATTGATTGCTGGTATGGACACCAAGGTGGTTGAGCAAGCAAGCGTCTGGGGGAATAAAAACTTCTGGGCGATTATTGCAGCAATCGCAACCACACTGCTTCACGCAGTCTTTGGAGGAACGGAGCAATCCGCTATCTCCAAAGTTTGTGCCAAAATCAAGAAGGTAATACTTCTTGTTCTTGGTTGGGCGGTGCGGGTTCTATCTCCGTGGGTGGTTTTTGCCTCTGTGGCAAAGCTCTCCACCAACGGAGATTTCGGTAAGCTTTGGGAGGCTTGCGGGGGAATTGTTGGGCTGGTTTGGCTTGGCAATTTTTTGCAAACTTCCCTACTTTGCGGGTTTGCTTGGTTTGCCGTTAGGGTTTCCCCATGGCGACTGTGGCAAGCCTTCAAAGAGGCTTTCGTCGTAGGTTTTGCCACTGGCAGCTCTAAGCTGGCTTTGGTGAAACTTTTTGAAGGACTTCGCAATCTTGGCTTACCCCAAGAAAATGCCGAGTTCTTGGGTACAACATCGGCTGTCCTCAATATGGACGGCACGGCGTTGTATAGTGACTTTATTTAACAATTATACATTTTGATGATTTGTTCTAGCGTGGTATTTTGTGGTGCAAAGATGCGCCTTTTTTTGATGTTAGCGAAATCTTGTTCTATGGGGTTATAATCTGGAGAATAAGGTGGTAGA
>SXGU01462860.1_pt1 | contig 22681 bp, 24 predicted proteins | sample 3174531 | NCBI WGS metagenome assembly SXGU01 (sample SAMN11356863, study PRJNA531348) | freshwater metagenome | isolation source: freshwater sample F1-140 | place: China: Fuxian Lake, Yuxi | collected 2017-12-25
ACTGAAATTTTGAATCAGCGTATCCTTGCTTTTATTGGGTTCTTCAATGAAACCTTGGCAAAGCCGTTTCGTTGGACTTACATTGGCAAGCCTTTGCTTGTATAGGTTATCGGATGTATTTCGAGAGCTGGGTACTAGCCAATTCTAATGCTCAAGAAATATTAAATTTTGCCTTGTTTTTGCGGCAACGCGAAGAAGCGCGGGAATGGCAGAATTTAATGCTTGCCCAAGCTGAATCCTTGAGCGATTGGGATAACACGGAAGATGAGGTATGGAACAATGTGCCGGCCGTCTGATGGGGTAGTGTTGCCATTTCCGTTTACTGATCTTTCGGCGCGTAAAAAACGCCCGGTGCTTATTCTTAAAGCCGCCAATGCACAGGGGGATTTTTTGGCGGTGCAAATCACCTCGCAATCGGGTTATGAAGGCGCTTTGATTTTGGAACAAGATGATTTTAGTCTCGGTTTATTGCCTAAAATAAGTTTTGTTCGCCCGGATAAGTTGGTGACTTTGAATAAGTCGCTGATTGAGCAACGGGTGGGCGTGCTGACTCAAGAGGCTTTTGCCCGTATTCAAAAAGGCGTCTGTGCGCATTTGAATTGTCAGAAAGATAACTAGCCATTTCAAGGAATGTGATGCGTAAGTAAATAAAAAAAGGATATGTGCCGGTGTTGCGGTTTCCTGAGTTTCGGGAGGCGAGGGAGTGAAAATTTGTCATAATTTATTGAAGTTAAACTATTCTGCCGGAGTAGTTTCGATATGAACCCTGCCAAATTGATTGAAAAAATTCAGGCTTTGCCAATAGAAAAACAAGCCGAAGTGTCCGACTTTGTTGATTTTCTTGCATCGCGTAGCCAAGGGGCGGCGCATCAGCTTCGTATTTATGATGAATGGACAAATGCCGAGTTTGCTGAAATAGCAATGACGCAAGCCTTGCGCGGCATGGAAGATGAGCCAGTGCTTTATAGCTTGGATGATCTCAAGGAGCGTTGGCAATGAAACACGCGGGCAACTGTGCTAACGTCTTTCCCATATTCCGACTTTAAACAGGAGACCCCAACATGAATGCTATTTTGCAGCAAGTTCAACATCATGCAGCCGTTTTACCGTTAGCGTTACAAGCGGAACTGCTCAATTATGCTCTTTATCTGGAGCAAAAAACGCAGAGCCTGACGCCCACCCTGACCAAAGACACTAAGGAACAACAGCGTAAACGCCTTGCCGAAGCATTGGAACAACTCGCGGCGCTGGCCATTGCGTTACGCCAACAGCGGAAGATGTCCTTAGGCGATGCCCTGATTGCCGCTGCCTGTCTCGAGCATCAATTACCGTTGGCAACCGCGAATGAAAAAGATTTTGACTGGGTAGAGGGTTTGGAAATGGTCAATCCATTGGCGGGGTGGATTGCTGAGGAATAAGTAAGCAAAAAATAGCGGAAGTTTTCGCAGATGTCGCCAAATTACCCTGAAATAGGAGCGTATAAAATGCAGTTAGCCATTGAATTACCCGATGAGCTTGTTTTTGATATTCAAAACATATTAAAACAACAAGATATAAAACAGTTTGCACAAGAAGCCATTAAATCTAAATTTTTACAGGAAAAAGAGGCGCAACAACAAAAAGAACTCATGACGCTGATAAGAGCCATTAAGCCCGTAAAAGCACCTTATTCCTCAGAAGATATGGTTAGAATGTTAAGAGACGGAAAGGAACACGAATTAATGGATACCGTCGCTCACGATGAAAAATAAAATAGTTTTAGACTCTTGTGTTTTTAACAAGCTGTTTTTAGACGAACCCGATAGGGAACACGCCATTAATTTAATCGATACACTAACAAAACAGAAATATAAAACGATTGTCCCAAGTTTATTTTTATATGAAGTTTTAGCGGTTGAAAAAATTAATAGTATTCCAGCAGAACAAATTTATGACATTATCGTTAAATGCCAGGACTTGGGTTTTCAGCTTATTGAATTGGAAAAGCCAAGTATAGAAAAATCGTTGCAAATTTGTGAAGTTGGCCATGAAAAATCGGGATTTCCTTCGTTTTATGATGCCTGTTATCACGCTTTAGCTATTCTAAATGATGGTTATTTTATTACTGCCGACAAACGACATTTTAATAAAACTCAGCAATTAGGGCATATTGTGTTATTGCGTGACTGGGAGAGTATTTTATGAATGTGCCGGTGTTGCGGTTTCCTGAGTTTCGGGATGCGGTGGAGTGGAAAAAAAAGAGGTTTGAAGATATTGCGATATTTGCAAAGGGCAAAGGAATTTCTAAATCAGATATATCGCCGAATGGTAAACAACCGTGTATTAGATATGGCGAGCTTTATACTTATTACAATGAGACAATAGAATCAGTCATATCTTACACAGATATGCCAGCCGATGATTTAGTATTAAGTGAAGCTAATGATGTAATTATTCCAGCATCAGGCGAAACACAAATAGACATAGCTACTGCTTCATGTGTATTAAAAAGCGGTATTGCGTTAGGTGGTGATTTAAATATTATTCGTTCAAAAATGAATGGTGTTTTTCTATCGTATTACTTAAACAATGCCAAAAAGAAAGATATAGCTCAATTGGCACAAGGCATTTCAGTAGTGCATCTATATTCAAGCCAACTAAAAAAACTAAACCTCAATATTCCAGAACTATCTGAACAACAAAAAATCGCCGCCTGCCTGTCTTCCCTTGATGAACTGATTACCGCGCAAGCCCAAAAAGTCGAAGCCCTCAAAACCCACAAAAAAGGCTTAATGCAGCAGCTTTTCCCCGCAGAAGGCGAGACCGTGCCTAAACTGCGCTTTCCTGAGTTTCGGGATGCGGGGGAGTGGATTTTAAAAACAGGTGACGAAATCACAGTTAAAATAACAAAAGGAAGCTCACCAAATTGGCAAGGATTCAGCTACCAAAGCCAAGGGGTTTTATTTATAACAAGTGAAAATGTTCGTGATGGATATTTGGATGTTTCTATTCCTAAATATCTGCCTGAAGAATTTTATGAAAAACAGCAAAATAGCCAGTTATCTTTTGGTGATATTCTTATCAATATTGTTGGGGCATCAATTGGTCGAAGCTGTTTATATTTACTAAAGAATAAGGCATTTATAAATCAGGCAGTTGCTCTTTTTCGGGTGAATAAAAATACATCTTTTAAATTTATTAGTTATTACTATCAGAATGATGAAATACAAAGGGAAATGTTCGGAACTCAATCGGAATCGGCACGTCCCAACTTATCATTAGCAGATTTAAAGAATATGGAGTTTTATCTTCCATCATTTGATGAACAACAAAAAATCGCCGCCTGCCTGTCTTCCGTTGATGAACTGATTGCCGCGCAATCCCAAAAAGTCGAAGCACTCCTTACCCACAAAAAAGGCCTGATGCAGCAGCTTTTTCCGGCTGTGGACGAGGTGAACGCATGAACGCATGAACGCATGAACGCATGAACGCATTAACCTCTTTTCACAGCGATATAAAAAACATACTCGAACAGGCGCGGCACAAAGCCCGTTCAGCGGTGAATGCCGCAATGGTCGAAGCCTATTGGCTGATTGGTCAGCGTATTGTCGAAGAAGAACAGCGTGGCGATAGCCGTGCTGTATATGGACAACGGCTATTGGAAAATCTTTCAAAAGAGCTTTCTTCCAATTTCGGCAAGGGCTTTTCATACGCCAATCTGCGCAATTTTCGCCAGTTTTACCTGACCTTCCCTGATAAAACGATTTGCTACACACTGTGTAGCAAATTGGGCTGGAGTCATTTGCGCCTGATTATGCGGCTGGAATCGCCTGAGGCCATTGAATACTACTGCAAGGAAACACGCGAACAGCAATGGACGGTGCGGCAACTGGAACGCAATATCAAAAGCCATAGCTACCGGCGTTTGCTTGCTACACAAGCCGAACCGTCAAAATTACCCAGCGATTTCCTCCATCTGGAATTCATAAAAGACCCCTATGTACTGGAGTTTTTGCAATTGCCGGAAACCGGGCAGTTGAAAGAAAGCAGGCTGGAACAGGCCATTATCAATGAATTACAAAAATTTCTGCTGGAACTGGGCAAAGGTTTCAGTTTCGTGGCGCGGCAGATGCGTATCAGCACCGAAACCAGCCATTTCTATATTGACTTGGTTTTCTACAATTATCTGCTCAAGTGTTTTGTCATCATTGACCTAAAGACCGACAAACTCAGTCATCAGGATATTGGGCAAATGGATATGTATGTCAGAATGTTTGACGATCTCAAACGAGGCGAAGACGACAATCCCACCATTGGCATTATTCTCTGTGACAGCAAAGACGAAACCATCGTCAAATATTCTGTACTCGATGGTAATCAGCAACTTTTCGCTTCAAAGTATCAGCGGGTATTGCCTACTGAGGAAGAGTTGATTGCCGAGCTTGAGCGGGAAAAACGGCTGATTAACGCGCAGGCATGAAGGCAGTATGATTACCGACACAGAAATACGAGTAAAAGGCGTGCAAATTCCGGCTCAATATCTGGGTGATATTGAAATGGAGCGTTTTATTGCTTTAATCCAGAGAGAACCGTTTGACTATACCCAATGGAGACAGGGTATAGATGCCGATGACAGCATCGAAGCTATTAGCAGAAAAGCAATGGAACTGAGGCACGGGCAAAAATCATGACCGAACAGGATTTAAACAAGCTAAAAAGTCGTAGCCCTCAAAACCCACAAAAAAAGCCTGATGCAGCAGCTTTTTCCTGCAATGGATGAGATAGATACATGAGTTTAGATACCATTGCCAATCAACTTACAAAATTGGACGAGAATATTGTTCTCATTTATGCCTTTAATGCTACAGGAAAAACACGGCTATCTGTTGCTTTTAAAAATGCAACAAAAGACCCGGAAAGCGGTAAACATACGGGAGTTTATTACAATGCCTTCAGCGAAGATTTGTTTGTTTGGGATAATGACGAAGAAAATGACGGCGTAAATATACAGCTAAACATATTGCCTAGCAGTTTAAATAAATTCCATAGCTTTTTATATGAAAATTCAGATTTGGTTATGGATAAACTTGCTATGTATTCGCCTGAGTATCGTTTTCGATTTAGCCCTTATCAAGATATTGAAAAAGGTATCGAATCTGTCACTTTCTTTATAGAAGATGATGAAGAAACTGCAATAAAAATTTCTCGTGGAGAAGAAAGAATTTTTGTCTGGTGCTTTTTCTTGGCTTTGTTAGACGTGGATGGGTGGGCTGATGTGCAAGATGCTCATATATTTATTGACGATCCAGTATCTAGTCTTGATGAGCATAATATTTTTATTACTGCTGATACCATATTTCAGCAAATTGAAAATCACTATCTGAAAAAGCGGATCATCTAAAAGCGTTTATTACAATCAAACAGAAATGATGAATGCCACAGAACAAAGTTACTTTAACGATATATTCAGAAAACTCGTTAAAAAATATAATTTTGTATATACAGCAAGTTAAGCATGGCCTATCAACAACTCAACCAACTGAGCAGCAAACAAGAGGTATTAATAAATGGAAGCGATTCGTGAAATTCAAACAGTAGAAAATGGCAAAGTCCATCTTCAACTGCCTAAACAGTTCTGGGGGCAAAAAGTTGAAATTATCGTTCTTGCCATGCCACAACTGGACACACCTTCGCCGGTTCAAAAAAAGAGTTTACGCGGAGCCTTGAAACACTATGCCAATCCTGAATTGATTGCCAAGGAACAAGACGCATGGCAAGAAGCAGTGAGTGAAAAATATGAGCATGGTTGATGCCAATATCATTTTGCGCTACATCTTGGACGATCATGAAGAATTATCGCCCAAGTCAGCAGAAGTTCTTGAACAACAAGCTGTTACCTTACCAATCGAAGCGGCGTGTGAAGTGGTATATGTGCTGCAAAAAGTCTATAGCGTTGACCGAAAAACCATTCAACAACAGTTGACGAGTTTAGTGAATGAAGCACTGGTGACGATGGATAAGCCCGAAGTCTTTCTAAAAGCACTCGAATACTACAGCACCAGCAGCCTGGATTTTGTTGATACCTTGCTCTGTGCCTACCATACGGTAGAACAACAAGAAATTTTCACATTTGACAACAAACTCAATCAATTTATTCGACGCGCCGACCAATCATCAGACAATCTATGACCGATCAACAACTCAACCAACTGGGCAGCACACTTTGGAGCATCGCCGACCAATTGCGCGGCGCGATGAACGCCGACGATTTCCGCGACTACATGTTGTCATTCCTGTTTTTGCGCTATCTGTCGGACAACTACGAAACCGCCGCCCAAAAAGAATTGGGGGCGGATTACCCGAAACTGGCGGACGATGACAAACGTGCGCCGCTGTCGGTCTGGTATTTAGAAAACGCCGGTGACGCGGCGGAATTTGAAAAACAAATGCGCCGCAAAGTGCATTATGTGATTGAACCGCAACATCTTTGGAGCAGCATCGCCGAACTGGCCAGAACCCAGCATCACGATTTACTGCACACCTTGGAACAAGGTTTTAAATACATCGAAAACCAAAGTTTTGAAAGCACCTTTCAAGGGCTGTTTTCGGAAATTAATCTCAACTCCGAAAAATTGGGCAAAAACTACACCGAACGCAACGCCAAACTGTGCACCATCATCAGTAAAATCGCCGCAGGTATTGCCGGATTCTCAAGCAATACCGATATGTTGGGCGATGCCTACGAATATCTGATCGGCCAGTTTGCCGCAGGCTCGGGCAAAAAAGCCGGTGAGTTCTACACGCCGCAACAAATCTCCACGATTCTTTCCGAAATCGTCACCCTCGACAGCCAGGAACCCGCCACCGGTAAAAAGAAGAAGCTCGATAAGGTGCTGGATTTCGCTTGCGGTTCCGGTTCGTTACTTTTGAACGTGCGCAAACAACTTGGGGCGCATGGCATCGGCAAAATTTACGGCCAGGAATCCAATATCACCACTTACAACTTAGCCCGGATGAATATGCTGCTGCATGGCGTGAAGGATTCCGAATTTGAAATTCACCACGGCGATTCATTGCTCAACGATTGGGATATTCTCAAAGAAATGAACCCCGCCAAAAAACTGCAATGCGACGCGGTGGTCGCCAATCCGCCGTTTAGTTACCGCTGGGAACCCGGCGAAGCCTTAGCCGAAGACTTCCGTTTTAAAAGCTATGGTCTTGCGCCGAAATCCGCCGCCGATTTTGCTTTTTTGCTGCACGGTTTTCATTTTCTAAGCGAGCAGGGTACGATGGCGATTATTTTGCCGCACGGGGTTTTGTTCCGGGGCGGTGCGGAGGAACGTATCCGCACCAAGCTGTTAAAAGACGGGCATATTGATACTGTCATCGGCTTGCCTGCCAATCTGTTTTTTTCGACGGGCATCCCGGTTTGTATTCTGGTGTTGAAAAAATGCAAAAAGCCCGATGACGTGCTGTTTATCAACGCCGGCGAATATTTTGAAAAGGGCAAACGCCAAAATAAGTTATTGCCTGAACATATCGACAAGATTATCGATACTTACCAATATCGCAAGGAAGAAAATCGCTATTCCCGCCGCGTTTCAATGGAAGAAATTGCGAAAAACGATTTTAATTTAAATATTTCGCGTTATGTCAGCACTGCCAAAACAGAAGTGCAAATAGATTTGCAGGCGGTCAATGCCGTGTTAGTTGATTTGGAGAATAAAATTGGTACCGGTACCGGTAAGCATAACCAATTTCTCGTAGAGCTGGGACAGTCGCCTTTGCCTTATCCCTCTGACAGCGATAAATAGATTCGACCAGGCGGAAAATTTTAAGAAGTATCAAAAAATCCAGTTGCCAATGTGACGATTGATTAATTTTGTCGCGTCTAGGCTGATCCCCGGAAACCGGAAAACCCTCGTCCGGCTGATGCGCTTATTTATCAAGGGCAAACGAAAAAGGGACGCTATGACACAACCTTGGCAAAATGCTAATTGCGAACACATTCAATCATATTACGCACTTTATCCAGTACCCGTGGCTGCTTTGCTATGGTGTTTATTGCCAGTTGCCTTAAGTCAATAGCATTGGATAGGCATCAAGCCGTCCAAAAACATTTAAAAAATCCATTTTTTTGCATTCCGCCAGTGCGGCCTATTCCCCTTGCCGTTCAAAGCGCCTTATTTTGATGGCATTGAGCAAGTACCTGACCGTACAGACTTTATTGGCAGAAAGTGCTATCATCAGCGCCCTAAAAGCAGAAGAGAAGACTCTGGCAACTCCCCTGTGGCGCTAGCCTGATGTGCTGGGAAAATATCTGAATCCACGAGTGCAAAGCTCATAAACCGCCTAGTTTTTGACTTTTTCAAAGCCCTCCTGTGCTATTTTTTATCTTAACCGGCGGGTTCTGAAATGCCGGTACGAGGCCCTTTTATGACAGAACTCGCACAATGCTCACGCACCATTCTGCTGGTAGATGATGAAAACAACATTATCAGCGCTCTTAAACGTACTTTACGGCGTGACGGTTATAGTATCCTGACCGCCAATAGCGGCGAAGAAGGTCTTGCGTTATTGACGCAGTACGAAGTGGGCGTCATCGTTTCCGATCAACGTATGCCGCTCATGAGCGGCGTCGAATTTTTACGTAAAGTCAAAATACTGTATCCGAAAACATTGCGCATTGTTTTATCCGGTTATACCGAGCTTGAATCCGTCACCGGCGCCATTAACGAAGGCGCGATTTGTAAGTTTTTAACCAAGCCCTGGGATGATGATTTGCTTCGGGATAATATTCGCGAGGCATTTTTGCAGTATGAAATGGAGCGGGAAAACGCGCGTTTAAGTCAAGCGCTGCAGTCCGCCAATGAGAAACTCTCGCTTCTGAATCAAAATCTTGAACAGAAAGTGGCCGATAAAACCCGCGAAATTACACACAGCATTAATTTGCTGCAAATTTCACAGGAAATTCTTGAACATTTACCGATAGGCATTATCGGTATTGACGACCAAAATATAATAGTGGCGTCGAATCGGCGCGCCGAGGTGTTGTTCCGCCAACCTCCGGCTTCCTGTTTGCTGGGGCTTATGGCTAGCGATGTTTTACCCGAGGCGCTTTTGCAATTACTCCAAGGCGCCGCTTCCGATAACTTTGTCCAGCTTGACGACAGCATTGTCAGGTTGGCTGACGGCACGTCGATGCAGGTGTTAATAAGCGCAATGGGAGATAGCAGCCGATCGAAAGGAATCATTATGGTCTTGTCGCCATTCAAGGAGACTTAAGATGCCGCTGTTAAAAAAAATTGCGCGTCTGTCGAATCTACCGGCAATGCCGACCTTGCTCATGGAAGCGATTCAGCAGATTAACGACACGCAAAATCTGATGACGCTGGTTGACAAGATTGCTCAGGATCCGTCCATAGCGGTACGGATTCTGCGTATTGTCAATTCGCCCTTCTACGGCATGTCCAGAGAAATAGGTTCTTTACGCGAGGCCATTGTATTGCTGGGACTTAACCGAATAAGAGACATGCTGATCAGTATTTGTTTTGCCAAAATACTACCGACCCAACATAAAGATTTCGACTATCGCCGGCTCTGGCATCACAGCATGGCGGTTGCCGAATGTAGCCGGCAACTCGCAGGCTTATCCGGCTATAGCCCCGATTTTGCGTTTACAGCCGGCTTGTTGCATGACATCGGATGCCTGGTTATTGTTATGCTTTTTCCCGATGAATTCAGCCGGATTATTAACGAGCCTGCCGCCTCCCTGATAGAAACGGAACGCCGTATATTAGGCTTCGATCATCTGCAAATAGGCAGTAAGGCTGCACAATACTGGAATTTTCCTTTGGTTATTCAAGAGGCGATTGAACAACACGACAAACCACCTAAACCCGGTTTCGCCAAGTCGCTTGGGCGGCTGGTCTATACCGCCGATTTATTGATTATCAAGGCTGAACAATCCGATCAATCCGCTTTGGCGGAACACCAGCCGATTCGCGCCGCGCTTGCCGTACTCAATATTTCAATCGACCAAGCGATCACCTGTACTGATAACGGACAGAAGTTTGCCGATCAGTTCCTTGCCCTCTATTAAAACCGGGAAAAATATAAACAGCATGACTATTTTGAATTGGAATAAGCAATTGGAACTGGATATAGAGTCCGTTGACAAACAACATAAGCATCTTATCGACCTAACCAACCAATTGGATGAAGCCGTCGCCGTCGGCGCCGATCGCGACACCCTGATCAAAATCGTCAATGAGTTGATCGCTTATACCGTGTACCACTTTCGGCATGAGGAACAGCTGATGTCGGCTGCACATTTTAACCCAACGGTATATGCCGCGCATGAAGCGGAGCATAAAGAATTTGTCGCAAAAATGATCGCGGTCCAGCGCGAAGTCCAGGCCGATATTAACGCTCTTTCGGAAGACTTGATGGACTACTTGGTCAACTGGCTGTGCCATCATATCCTCAGCACCGATAAACAAATGGCGCTCAGTCTTATTAACGGCATCGATGCCGAGCAAATCCGTATCGACAAACACGAACACCATGAAATCATGCAGAGCAATCTGTACTCGGCCTTGCGCGAAAGTGAAAGCCGCTTTAAGGAATTGGCCGAAAATATTTCCGCATTAATTTGGATAACTAATTCCAATAACATGCCGATTTTTTGCAATCATTTTTGGTTTTCCACCTTTAATTTACCGCCCGAGATACCCAGCCGTGAGCAATGGCTAAACGCAATTCATCCTGATGATCGGGATAAAGTGACTCAAACCTATATCCGTGCGGCTGAAGAACGCAGTAAATTCAAAATTCAATACCGCTTGCTGAACGCCGACGGCAACGTTACCTGGATCTATGAAACAGCCGCTCCCCGAGTGCGAAAAAACGGAAGTTTTGCCGGTTTGATGGGCTGCGGCATGGACATTACTTCGCAAAAACAAGCCGAAACGGTGCTCGCTCGCAGCAATGCGCAACTGGAAGAAGATGTGCAAAAGCGTACCCAGCAATTGATTGAAATTAATCGAACCTTGGAAGTTGAAAAAAACCAACAGCTATTACTGAACAATCAATTAAAAGAAGCCCAAACGCATCTGGTGCAATCGGAGAAAATGGCCTCTATCGGTCAATTGGCCGCCGGCGTTGCCCATGAAATTAATAATCCTATCGGTTATATCAATTCCAACCTGGGTACCTTGAAAAGCTATATCGATAATTTGCTGGCATTAATCGCTCTTTATGAACAAGCTGAAACAACCGGCGCAAATACCGAGCGGCTCGCGCAAATCAAAAACTTTAAACAAAAGATAGATCTGGAGTTTATGAAAACGGATGTGCTCGATTTATTGGAGGAATCGCATGAAGGCGCGACACGGGTGAAGCAAATTGTTCAGGATCTTAAAGATTTCTCTTATCTGGGCAGCGACGATGATTGGCAATGGGCCGATTTGCATCTGGGGCTTGAAACTACGCTCAATATTATTAACAATGAAATTAAATACAAAGCGAAAGTGGTCAAAGAGTGGGGCGACCTGCCTAGAGTAAAATGCTTGCCGCACCAGCTTAATCAAGTGTTTATGAATTTGCTGGTCAATGCGGCGCACGCTATTGAGAGCGAAGGCACTATTACTTTACGCAGCGGAACCGAAAATAATCAAGTCTGGGTGGAAATCGGCGATACCGGCAAGGGCATAGCCCCGGAGCATCTAAGTAAAATATTCGATCCTTTTTTTACGACCAAGCCGGTAGGCACAGGTACCGGTTTAGGACTGTCGATTTCCTACACGATTATCAAAAAACATCAGGGAGAAATTCAATTGAGCAGCCAATTAGGTCGGGGAACGACGTTTCGGGTTATCTTGCCCATTAACGGAGCGATCATTGAAAGTGCATGAACCGGCAGTCTTGCCGATTGAAATAAAACTGGAGCGGTTATGCTGATTGAACCGGCGAGTGTTGACGATAAACCGGCCGCGATCTTGTTTGTCGATGATGAAACCAATGTACTTAAGGCCTTGCGCCGTTTATTTCATAACGAAGCTTATGTCGCCTACTTTGCCTCAAGCGGCGCAGAAGGTCTGGAGATATTACGGGAAAATGCCGTTGACCTGATTATTTCCGATATGCGTATGCCGGAAATGAACGGTGCGGAATTTTTAAGCCAGGTTTTTATGCACTGGCCGGAAACCATCCGCATTTTACTGACCGGCTATGCCGATTTACAATCGACGATCGATGCGGTCAATAAGGGACGGATTTACAATTACTGCAATAAACCTTGGCATGACGATGAACTTAAGCTGCTGGTTCGTAATGCTTTGGAACAAAAGCGCCTGCGTGAACAACGGGATCGTTTATCGGAAATTGTTCGCCAACAAAATACAGCATTAAAAGAACTTAATGAACATCTGGAAGAAAAAGTCGAGCAACGCACCGAACAGCTCAACACTGCAATGCTGCATCTTGACCGGGCGCACAAGAATTTAGAAAAACAATATGTCGAGTCTATCAAGGCATTCTCACGCATTATTGAAATGCGCCCCGGCATTAAAAGCGGACAATCAAAATATATCGCCGAAAAAGCCTTGCTGATTGCGCGTAAACTGGGCATGAGCCCGGAACAGAAGAAAAATGTTTTTTATGCCGGCTTGCTGATCCAAATCGGCAAGATGAGTTTGCCGGATAACTTGCTGGCAGAGCCTTATTACAAAATAGCTCTGGCCGACATACGCCGTTATTTAGCGCATGCGGTAGAAGGCGAAGCTTTATTGAAGGGATTAACGCAGTTAAAAGAAGCTTCGATTTTAATCCGGCATCAATACGAACGCTATGACGGCTCGGGCTTTCCCGACAGCCTGGATAAACAAAACATTCCCCAAGGCTCCCGTATTCTCAATGTAATCAGGGATTATATTGCTTATCTTGAAGGTTCCATGACCGGTGAAGTCATGTCCGTCAGCGCCGCAATCAGTCAATTAACAATGCGCAAGGAAAGCTATTACGATCCTGATATTGTCGACGCTTTCGTTAAAGAACTCAAAGACGACATAATCGTTGAAGAGGAACATTCCGTTCTTGAAAAGTCTTGGAAAAACAGTAGGCTGCGTTCTAATCAACAAAACGCTGCGGTGGCTCGCCCGGTTATTGAGATCTCATGGCTACAACTAAAACCCGGCATGGAAATAGAGACTGTCTATTTTGATAACAAGCCCTATATTAGAAATTGTATTGTCGATCAAAAAGTAATTAATAACATCATGTCGTTAAGAGAAAACTCCGGTAAAAATCCTGTCATTAAAATCCACATGGGCGCGAAATCAGTGTAAGGCTGGGTTAACGCTTGTTTCAGTCAAAGCCGCCACTCGGATATTGTTAACACTATCGACTTCGCTCAACCGGGACTTTGAACCCTGCGAGTCGGTTCTAGGATTCGTGCTGATCGATCGGCAGCGTAACCGTAAAAGTTGAACCGATACCAACGCTACTGTCGACCTCAATGCTACCGCGATGTTTGGCGATAATGCCCCAAACAATCGAAAGCCCAAGGCCGGTACCCTTGCCAACAGGTTTGGTGGTAAAAAAAGGATCGAAAATCCGTTTGAGGTTTTCCGGCGGGATACCTTTACCGGTGTCGCTAATCAAAATCTGGACCGCGGTGTTATCGTTTGGGCACAGGCGGGTAGTCAGGGTGATTGTTCCTTTTTCTTCAATCGCATGACCGGCGTTGACCAGCAAATTCATAAAAACCTGGTTGAGTTGCGAAGCGATGCAGCATACTTCCGGGACATCGGCACTGTAGTTTTTAATGACGGTGCATTTATATTTAAGATCGTGCCAGACAATATTCAGCGTCGATTCAAGCCCTTTGTGCAAATCGGCCGGTTGCCACTCCACGTCTCCGATTCGGGAAAAGTTTTTCAAATCGTCGATGATTTTTTTCATCCTTGAGAGGCCGTCTTTCGACTCGGCTATCAGTTCAAAAATGTCCGATTTCAGATAGTCAAAGTGTTTTTCTGTTTGTAACGCGATAATGTTATCGAGCTCATCGTGACGAACAACCGCTTCGCAAGCGCCGGTTATGTCTAAAATATCCTTAATATAATTTTCAAAAGACCCGAGATTTGAATGCACAAAGGCAATAGGATTGTTTAATTCGTGGGCGACGCCTGCCGCTAATTGGCCAACCGTGGCCATCTTTTCCGATTGCAATAATTGCTCCTTCGCCTCGGCCAGCTGCACGATTTTTTCTTCGTATTGTTTACGATCGGTAATGTCTCGCACTGTTGCCAGCAAAACCGATTTGCCGTCCAGTTCCATGGCGCTAAGTACGACTTCGGCCGGAAACGCTTTACCGTTATCGGCGCGCCGATGTAGCCATTCAAACCGATGGCTGCCCAGTTCTAACGCTTTGGCAATCATTTCTTTAGCGCCCGTCAATGAATCTTTGCCGGATGGCTGCTTAAGGGGAGAAAAGTCGCTCGGCTGCTTGGCGTAAAATTCCTCTTCGCTTGCGCAACCGAAAATAGCCAAGGTTGCTTTGTTGCAGTCGAAATAACCGTGTTCGCCCAACAGCATCACCGCTTCACTGGTTGCTGTATAGAGTGTGCGAAACTTTATTTCGGATTTGGCCAGTATGTCTTCGGCCCTTTTGCGTTCACTAATATCCCGCAATGCGGCCGCGATTAATAAACCGTCCGACGTATTGATCGGGCTAAGGCTGATTTCAACAGGAATTTTCTGGCTTTGCCGGGTTGTGATAAATAGTTCTTGCGGTTGCTCCGGCGATTCAGCCTGCGTATTACTTATATCGTTTTTGTTCAACCTATCGCGTATATAACTGAGTCCGTCCGGCAAAAAAACATCAACCGATTGCCCTAACAGCTCGCTTTTGCTATAGCCAAGCAAGTCTACGGCTTGACGATTCGCTATAGTAATCGAACCGTTGCTGTTGATAATCACCATCGGGTCAGGTGTCGATTCAAGTAACGCGCGAAATTGCTGTTCACTGCGTTTCAATTTCTGTTCTATCTGCTTACGCTCGGCTATTTCGACCGACAATTGCACATTTTGTTCTTCAAGTTCGGTTTCCGCCAATTCCTGGCTTTCTTGTCCCAAAATAACCCACCACGCGAAAATACAGATCATTATCGCCAGGACAAAAAACAGGGTAAGCAGGTTGAGTTTTAGCGCAGCAACAAATTCGGGAGATAAGGACGCGTTAGTGAGCTTATACGTCGACCAGAAGACAAGGCTTTCGATGCCAAGCGCAAAACCGGACACTTTGATGAATCCGGCAATTCTAAGAGTGGCCGGAGCCGAAAGCCGGTGTTTGAAAATAATCCCTATTACATAGCTTGCAAAGTGTTGGTAAGCCGAGGCCTGCTTAGGTTTGCATGAATCCTTGCAACTGGAGTCAAGGGTGCAGCACAGAGAGCAGATAGGCGCATTATGAAAAGTGCAATAGGCAAAATCGGTTTCGGCATATTGCCGGTCGCATACGCCGCAAAGATGTAGCCGGTTCGAGTTTACAAAACGCAGGTTAGGTCTGGCGATGTAATACTTTCCGTTAGTCAGTTTAGCGATAATGGGAACGAGCGTAAAACTGATCGTTATCGCAATCAGCCATGAATAGGCTTGGGCAACAAGCCCAAAAACACCGGTGAAAGCAATAATGGAAACCAGCGAGGCAACCGACATACTGACAAAACCGACCGGATTGTAATCGTAAAGGTGAGCGCGTTTAAACTCGACTATGGGCGGACTGAGCTTTAAAACTTTGTTTATGGTCAGATCGGCGACAACGGCAAAAATCCACGCGATTGCGACATTGGAATACAGTCCGAGTACTTTTTGTAAGCCTTCGAATACTCCCATCTCCATCAGCAGTAAAGCAATGCCGATGTTGAACAACAACCACACCACACGTCCCGGATGCGAATGCGTGACTCTGGAAAAAAAGTTTGACCAGGCTAAGGACCCGGCATAAGCGTTGGTGACATTGATCTTGATTTGAGAGGTAACGACAAAAACGGTGCTGACCAAAAGGGCAAGACCGGGATGCTCGAATACATAGGTATAAGCAGTGTAATACATATGCACAGGTTCTTTTGCTTCGCTATAGGCCAGGCCGGCTAAGATGACGGTGGACGCCAGAAACACGCCGGCCAATTGTTTTAAGCAGCCCAATACGATCCAGCCGGGGCCGGCGGTCAGCAGGGATAGCCACCAGCTTGCTCGGTTAGCTTTGCTTTTATCCGGCATGAAGCGCAGATAATCGACTTGCTCGCCGATTTGAGCGATCAACGAAAATGCAATTCCGCAGGCGATACCGAAGTAATAGGGATCGAATTCATCGCTACCTGAAAGTTGCCCTTTAAAATGACTGACCGCTTCCAGCGTATGGGGGGCTTTGGTATACAGAAAATAAAACGGCAGCAGCATCAATATCAACCAAATAGGCTGAGTCCATAAATGCAGGCGGTTAATGGCGGTGATGCCGTAGAAAACAATAGGAATAATAATCAGCGAACACAGCAGGTAGCCCAGATATAACGGCAGCTCAAAATATAATTTAAGCGCTTGAGCCATAATAGCGGCTTCTAAGGCAAAAAAGATAAAACAGAACGACGCGTAAATTAACGAAGTGATGGTTGAGCCGACATAGCCGAATCCGGCGCTGCGGGTTAACAAGTCAATGTCGATATTATAACGAGCGGCGTAGTACGAAATGGGTAAGCCGGCCCCGAATATGACGATCGATGAAAAAAGAATAGCCCATACGGCATTGGTATAGCCGTAGCTGAGTAACAGACTGGCCCCAATCGCCTCCAGCGCTAAAAAAGAGATGCTGCCTATAGCGGTATTGGCAATGAGTATCGGCGACCATTTTCGAAAGCTGGAGGGCGAATAGCGCAGTGCGTAATCTTCAATGGTTTCGGTCGCAACCCATCTATTGTATTGACGGCGAGTTTTCTCGACAGCAGGTTTCGTCATTAGTCGCTCGATAAGAGGTAAATCAATAGCCATGCCCAAAGGACATGGTTTTGCATTAATCCCCTATAAGCATAAGTATCTACACAAGTACCGGCTCCTTCTTCCTTGAGGGAGAAGGTTGGGATGAGGGGGATATAAAGGGGTGTTTTTATTCTCCTCACCCCAACCCTCTCGGCAACTGCTCCTGCGTTGCCCTACCTCCTGCATCCGTGCAAGTCGTCCAGCAGGAGAGGGAGTTAAACAGCTTTGTAACTATTTGTATTTATAATACAAAAAAGTTGTGTAGATACTTATGCCCTATAAGGGGGCTTTGGGCGTACTTTTTGTGGTGATAGATAAAAAGTATAACTCAATGATTTTAAATATGTTTAATGAGGCTAATGTATGAGCCGCAAAAGCAAAAAGGTAGTTGTTTTTTCTACGGTTTTAGTCGCCGCATCATTCATAAGCACAGTCTTAATGCTCCATGCCTACGGCTGTCTAAGTTTTAGTATAAACACTTATTATAGAGATGGTTTTAGGCGGGTTGGTTACGCTTAAAAATGTTGATTATTATAGATGACTGCGATAACAAAGTTGCCGCTGTTTTATTTTTGGCCTTGGATTAAACATGTCGGCTATATTTGTAAGCAATATATTACAAAAGATGAGCTAGCCGGGCTGCATAGTTATATAATCGAAATATAAACGCTTTATACGACAGCTATAATTGCATTTGCCGGAGCCGTTGAATAATGATCCAACGACTTGCGCCTAAGCTTCAATCATCAGGCCGGGATGTTAATAAGGGTAAGGCCTCTACCGCTGAAAAGCTCTATACCGTCTTGTCACCCTATCAATAAACACATAGGGGACTTAGACTTGGCAGTTACTTTATTTAAAAAACAAGTGGGTATGTAACAGTGACCTTATGCGAACCCAGTGACGAGCAGGAAAAACAGAGTGCCGAGCTCAGCTCAAGCAACTGCCGGAAAAAGCCCGAGTATTACAACCTTAAGGAGGCTTTTGTTGAGAGCGAGCGTAAGTTTCGTACTTTGGTGGAAAACGTCCCGGATAATATCGTTCGCCACGACTTGCAAGGCCGTGTACTGTATATCAATCCCCAGCTTGAGCAAACCCTGGGCCAATGCGCGCAGGCGTTGTTGGGCAAAACGATCGGTGCATGTTACCCGGACGGGCGTTTCGACGATTATCAGGACGAGGTCGAGAACGTCATCAGAACCGGGCAAAATAGCGAGATCGAGCTGACTTTGCCGGATAACGGCGAAGGTTGGCGTTATCTCTATATTCGGCTAATTCCGGAGCGGGAAGCGGACGGCAAGACCTTAGGCGTTCTGGCGATAGGTCGCGATATTACCGACCTCAAGCGCGTCGAACTGGAACTCCAAAGCAATCTTCGCTATTTTGAAGACATGGACCGGATTAACAGGGCCATACAAGGATCGAATGATCTCGATACAATGATGAGAGATGTGCTCGATACGGTGCTCTCTATTTTCGCTTGCGACCGGGCTTATCTTCTGTATCCATCCGATCCGGAGGCTTCTTCCTGGCACGTGCCGATGGAGCGCCACAGGCCCGAGTATCCCGGCGTCCATGCCTTAGGGCTTGCTATGCCCATGGATGAGGGCGCGGCGAAGGTATTTCGTATCTTGCTGGATGCCGGTCGGCCCGTAAAGTTCGGCCCTGTAGGGGACTATCCGTTGTCGCTGAACGTACCGGAGGATCTAGGCATTAAGTCGTTAATGTCGGTGGCCGTGTTTCCCAAGGTGGATAAGCCTTGGCACTTCGGGCTTCATCAATGCTCCTACCCGCGCGTTTGGACCGCGGCCGAAGAAAGGCTGATGCAAGAAATCGGCAGGCGTTTGGCCGACGGCTTAACCAGCTTGTTGGCGTATCGAGACATGCGGGAGCGGGAGCTGCACTTTCGCACTTTGGCGAAAAACTCTCCTGACAATATCGCCCGCTACGACCTGCAAGGCCGTATGATCTATTCCAATTCCCGGTTTGATCGGACGCTGGGTCTATTTGTACAGGAGTCGTCAACCAATCCGCTTAAAGGCGGCAATGCCGATGAACGTTACCAAGAATACCAGTCTATAGTGGAGACGGTAATCAGCACCGGCCGGAGTAACGAGATGGAGCTAAGCATACCGGATAATGAGGGTGGCTTGCGCTATTATAATATTCGGTTCGCAGCTGAGTGCGGGCCGAATGGCGAGATTATCGGCGCTTTGGCTATAGGGCGCAATATCACCGAACTGAAGGCGACCGAACGCTACTTGGAAGAGTCGCGCGCCCAGCTGCGCGCGCTTACCGCCAAGCGCGAAAAAGCCGATGAGGAAGAACGCAAACGCATCGGTCGTGAAATTCACGATGAACTGGGTCAGTTGCTCAGTGTGATGCGGCTCAATGTTACGACTCTCGATTTCCGTTATGGCGACAGCAATCCTGATTTACGCGATAAAGTGCAAAAAATTGTGAGTATCCTTGATCGTACGATTGCCAAAGTGCGTAACTTGGCGACGCGTTTGCGGCCGGTCATGTTGAATTTCGGCATTATTTCCGCTCTGGCATGGCTGGTTAAAGACTATGCCGAGAGTACCGGCATAGTTTGCGAGCTGCATGTGTCTGTCGAAGATATTCCGCTGGATGAAGACCGGGCAATAGTTGTTTTCCGCATCGTGCAGGAGTCGCTTACCAATATTTTGCGCCATTCCGGGGCAAAGCACGTCGTGATCAGCTTACGTAATGAAGCGGGTATCTGTGAAGTGGATGTGCAAGACAACGGCAAGGGTTTCGATCCGGCCGACGCCGGCAAACGCGATTCCCACGGCATAATCGGCATGCGGGAACGTGCGCTGATGTTGAACGGAACTTTGGATATTGTTCCTGCAAAAACCGGCGGCACGGTGTTGAAATTGCGCATACCTATTGAGCGGCAACAGCTTGAAGGCGGTGCCGCGGCTGGACCGGAACAGGCTTACCAGCGCTCAAGTTTATAAACGAACCAAGGTAATAAACAGATAAACAGTTATGATAAAGTTATTGATTGTTGACGATCATGAGTTGATGCGCGAGGGGCTCAAGCAGCTTCTTGAGGGTGAAAATGACATTATGGTTAGCGCGGAGGCCGGTAGCGGCGAAGAAACGCTTGCCGTTATGCAGGACGGGACCTTCGATCTGGTTTTGCTCGATCTTTCCATTCCCGGCATCCATGGGATGGAGCTGATAAAGAAAATCAAGGAACGACCGGATAGTCCGCCTATTTTGGTGCTGAGCATGCATAATGAGCCGGAAATCGTCAAACGCAAGCTCAAAGCCGGCGCTTCCGGCTATATTACTAAAGACAGTTCGCCTAAGGATTTACTGGAGGCGATACGCAAAGTGGCGTCCGGGGGACGCTTTATCGCGGCCGACATTGCCGAAAAAATCGCTTTCGAGGCGAGTGTCGGAATGCCGTTGGTACCGCATGAATTATTGTCCGCTCGGGAACTTCTGATTCTGCGCATGTTGGGCAAAGGTAAAAAGGTTAATGACATTGCCCATGATTTGGGTATCAGCAGCAAGACCGTCAGCACCCACAAAGTGCGCTTGATGAATAAAATGCATATCGACAGCGATGTCAAACTCATGCAATACATCATCACGCACGGCATGACTGTGTAAAAAGTCTCCAAATCATTGTTAACAAAAGCCCCTTTTTTCTGTCGGCGTCCTACATGGGTAGCCCTGTAGGACGACAGCGCCCTATTGAACCGGTCGGATCGGGGCGCTTGCTTGATGCGCTAATAGCTCCGCCGTGTTCCCTTACAGCTTTGTCCTGCTGAGTCCGTCTCTATAAACATGTGCTTCGTTGTAGTTCCTTCCTGAACCGCTTCCGCCGCTTCGCGTGTAAGGAAATCCTTGCTTGTATTCAGGATCGGCCTATTGTGGTTGTAACAGATGACGTTAAAATTAAGCACAGTTGTTTATAAAACATATGGCCGCTCTTGCACATCGAAGGCTATAGCGATTGCCTTGGCGCTATAGTCGAACGGCTAACCGTGGAAGAGCAAGCGGCGGGATACGATGGCGTGAAAACCGCGATCAGGATCGGCCAAACCAACATTACCTTTATTTGAGGAGCCCCACATGGCCAAGACAATACTGTTTGTAGAAGATTCCGCCTCGGTTCGGCAAGTGATGAAAAGTACCCTGAGCCGTGAAGGTTACGATGTGGTGGTCGCTTGCGACGGCCAGGACGCCCTGACCAAACTGGACGGCAGCAAAATCCACCTGATCATCAGCGACGTGAACATGCCCAACATGGACGGCCTGACCTTCGTTAAAACTGCGAAAAGACTGCCTGCGTATAAATTCACCCCGATCATTATGCTGACCACCGAAACCCAGCAAGACAAAATGAACGAAGGCAAAGCCGCGGGCGTCAAAGCCTGGATCGTTAAACCGTTTCAGCCGCAGCAACTATTGGCCGCGGTGGCGCAATTGATTCAGGCTTAAGGTGATTTCCATGATACCAAGTTTATAAGCTTCGTGATCTTCGTAGTGTATAGCAGAGCCGACTCTTTATCGGACACCACCGCTTTTAGGGTATGAGCATGGAATAACTTAGGCAAGTTGCCAATAGTCGGAGTGCAGGCTCCGCCTGCATGCGCAAGCAAAGCTTGCAGTCCTGCCGCATACAATTGTCCACTTTATTTCATGCTCGTTCCTAAGTAATCGGAAGCAAACAATGGCGAATCTAAATACATATCGAACAGGACGATCGCATCGTCGGTATTAATACGAAGCCGGCCAAAACACCGACAGCGGTAAATTGTTTAGCGAAACGAATCAAGCACTACGGTTTGGCGAGCTATGGCTTTATTTTCAAATGGCTACTGCCGCCAACGGTAAGCCGTAACTGCAAATGGCGGCGGACTTGCTGACGAAAGCTACTTCTTTCGCGCGCCCAAACATTCGGACATGATAAGACCTTTGCATCCAAAAGAAATATTTCTCCAACCCGGAGATTGTTGTTTTTCCGACCGGGATACCCGTATCAGCACGGTGCTTGGTTCCTGCGTGTCGATAACCTTTTGGCATCCTCAATTATCGGTAGGCGGAATGTGCCATTATATGCTGCCGAGACGCGGCAATGGACCTAGAAACGGCGATTGGCCTGAGCTGGATGGGCGTTATGCCGATGAGGCTGTTGCCTTGATGTTGAAGAAAATGGATGTGGTAGGCGCTTCTTACAAGGAATATCAGGTCAAGTTATTCGGCGGCGGCAACATGTTTCCCCATGTAGCGCAAAAAAATATGTTCCGAATCGGCATCAGTAATGCTCAAGCCGCTCGGCGCTTGATCCAACACTATGGGTTAACCTGCGTAGCCGAGCACCTGGGCGATAGCGGACATCGCAAGGTGATTTTTGAAGTGTGGAGCGGAGAGGTTTGGGTTAAGCACAATCATTTGCTGCTCTGCACCGCGCACGAAGCTGATAAACAAAGGGAGCTGGGATGACTCAGATTAAAGTGCTGATAGTGGACGATTCCGCCGTGGTAAGACAGGTACTGACCGCGAATTTGTCGCAAGACCCCGGCATTAACGTGCTCGCGGCCGTTGCCGATCCGGTGTTCGCGATGGCGCGAATGCAGATGCAATGGCCCGACGTGATTGTGCTGGACGTGGAAATGCCGCGCAT
>SXGU01007068.1_pt1 | contig 22679 bp, 15 predicted proteins | sample 3174531 | NCBI WGS metagenome assembly SXGU01 (sample SAMN11356863, study PRJNA531348) | freshwater metagenome | isolation source: freshwater sample F1-140 | place: China: Fuxian Lake, Yuxi | collected 2017-12-25
AGGATCGCCCGGGTGCGCCAGAGCAAGGCCGTCACGCGGCGCATGCTCCCAGCGCGCCGGTCGAGGTGGCCGATGTCCTCGTCGTAGCGGGCCACGAGGTCGGCGCGGTCGGGCTTGTTGGCCACCTCGCCGCGGCGGTCGGCCAGGAGGCGCATCTGCGCCTGCACCTCGGCGTGTCGCCCGGCCAGGCCCGTCTCCAGCGCCAGGAGCCGATCGGGGTAGGCGCGCAGGTCGTGGTCGAGCGGCTTGGGCGCCTCCGGGGGCTTCACGCCGATCAACGGGATCTTGCGAACCACCGGCAATCTACGCACCTTTCCTGCGGTCTTGTAAGCCAGCCTCGCGGCCAGGTAGGCGCCGAGCCCGCCCGCCAGCAAGAGCGAGAGCACGACCAGGAAGATGTTGACGACCCAGCCCATCGGCCCCGGTGGCTATCGCGCAAATGTACGCGCGGGCGGCGCCCTTTCGCGATACCATCGCACGCCCCGCGGAGGCCCCATGCGCGCGTTCCCCGCTTTCGCCCCGACCATCCTGCTCTTTGCCTGTACCGGCACCGCCGGCACCGGCGGCGACGAGCCCAACGAGCTGGTCACCTGGGAAGATGAAGACCAGGACACCATCCTCGACCTGGACGAGGGCTACGTCGACCCCCAGAACACCGAGGGTCTCGTCGCCACCAACACCGACGAGGACGATCTCCCCGACTACCAGGACAAGGACAGCGACGAAGACGGCATCGAAGACATCATCGAGGCCGGCGACGAAGACGTGCTCACCCTGCCGTGGGACAGCGACCTCGACCTCGTGCCGGACTTCCAGGACCTCGACAGCGACGCCAACTGCATCCCCGACGGCTCCGAGGGCAGCAAGGATCCCGACGAGGACGGCGTCCGAAACTTCGCCGACCTCGACGACGACGGCGACGGTCTCTACGACACCACCGAGATCGGCAGCGAGTGCGCGGTGGTCGACCACGACGGCGACGGCACCGAGGACTACCGCGACGATGACTCTGACGGCGACGGCGCCTCCGACGCCACCGAGGCGGGCACGAGCGCGTGGGACAGCGAGCCCCGCGACCTCGATGGCGACGGCACCCCCGACTACCTCGACGACGACAGCGACGGCGACGGCTTCTCCGACGCCCAGGAGGTGGGCAGCGGCAAGAAGGAAGCCGACACCGATGGCGACGGCATGTGGGACGGCGCCGACACCGACGCCGACGGCGACGGTATCGCCGACAACCAGGAGGCCGCGTACGGCACCGACCCCTACGACGCCGACACCGACGGCGACAGCTACACCGACGGTGCCGAGCTCACCGCCGGGTCGAACCCCGCCGACGGGTCGAGCGTGATCGAGGGCATCTACGTGACCGTGGAAGAGCGCACGAACGTAGAGGAGAGCTTCGAGTTCACGCTGAGCGTGTCGGCCGGCGACATCGGCTTCTTGCTCGACACCACCTGCTCTATGACCAGCACGCTCAACGGCATGGCCGGCGAGTTCGCCCAGATCGTGTCGCAACTCTCGGCCACGCTCCCCGACGCGCAGTACGGTGTCGCGACCTTCGACGACTACAACTACGGCTCCTACGGCACCAACGGCGACCTGATCTACTCGCTGGAACAACCAATCACCACCAGCACCTCGTCGGTGCAGAGCACCCTCTCCAGCCTGCGCGTGCACAACGGCGTCGATGGCCCGGAGGGCTCGATGGAGGCGCTCTACCAGGCGCTCAACGGCGGTGGCTACGACATGGACTGCAACGGGAGCTACAACTCCAGCAAGGACGTGCTCCCCTTCATCGCGAGCGGAGCCGACCCGTTTGGCGGCGGCGCGGGCGACAACTACGACGCCGGCGTGCCGGGCATCGGTACCAACGGCGGTATGGGCTTCCGCGACTTCGCGCTCCCCGTCATCGTGTACGCCACCGACAACTACATGCGCGACCCCGACAGCACCGACCGCACCTACAACGGGTCGCCCAACGGTTGCCCGGTCGACGGCGGCAGCGACGACGTCGTGCGCGCGGCCGGCAACCTCAACGCCTACCTGATCGGCATCGCGGTGAACTCCTCACTGCCCGAGCCCCAGATGAAGGACCTGGCCGACCAGACCGGATCCTACGCCGACACCGATGGCGACGGCCGCGCCGACGATTCGCTGGTTTTCCGGTGGACGGGAAGCTCCTCCTCGTTGCGGTCCACCATCGTGGGGGCGATCGAAGACTTGGTCGACAGCGTGCAGTTCAGCGAGGTGGTGCTCCAGGTCGAGGGCGACGAGTGGGGTTTCGTGAAGTCGATCGACCCCGAGAGCTACACGCTCTCCTCCAGCGCCAACGGCCAGGTGCTCGACTTCGAGATCACCTTCCGCGGGGCGGTGGCGGCCGCCGAAACCGACCAAGTGTACGCGCTCACCCTCAACGTCCTGGGCGACGGCACCGTGCTCCTCGACACGCTCGACATCTACGTGCTCGTCCCCGGGAGGTCCTACTGATGCGCAGCTTCCTCGTCCTGTCGCTCGCCCTCGCGGCCTGCAACTCCGACAGCGGTTTCCAGCACGTGGCCGACCGCTACGGCCACGGCGACGGCAGCCTGGTGGGCCGCGTGTGCGACCCGGCGCGCTACGTCTGGCTCGAGGGCGCGAGCGTCTACACCCACATCATCGACGAGTCGGGCAAGCTCCGCGACACGCGAAAGACGACATCTGACGCCGAAGGTTACTGGGTTCTCGACGATCTCGACGACGGCACCTACGAGGTGTACATCCAGTACGGCTCCACCACGATCGACGTGTTCAACGCGACCATCTCCGACGGGCGTGAAACCGAGGTGCCGCTCGAGGCCTGCACGGGCTCGGCCGACGTCGAGGTGGCCGTCGTCACCGGCGACTTCGACGAGTTCGACAAGGTGCTCGAAGCGGTGGGGATCGGTGGCTACCACCTCGTCAACGGCCAGACCGGTTCGGAGCTGCTCCAGTTCCTGCAGAACCCCGTGCAGATGGGCCTCTACGACGCGATCTTCTTCGCCGGCGGCCACCTTGAAGAGGGGGTCTTCTACAGCGCCGATGGCAGCGCCCAGGCCGACGTCGACGCGGTGCAGGCGGCGCTCAAGGACTACGTGAAGGCCGGTGGCGTGGTGTTTGCCAGTGACTGGTCCTACGACGTGATCGAGCAAACCTGGCCCGACAAGATCGACTTCCTCGGCGGGAGCGACCCCGACGCGGCGCAGATCGGCGAGATCGGCGAGCTCAAGTGCGAGGTGTCGAGCGACAACCTCGAGGACGAGCTCGGCAAAGACACCGTCGAGATGAACCTCGACCTCGACGCCTGGCCGGTGGTCGACGCCGCGGGCGACGACACCAAAGTGTACATCCGCGCCGACGCGCCCTGGCGCAAGGGCATGGAAACCGGCGAGGAGAAAGACTCCCCCATGCTGCTCGAGTTCGAGTCGGGCGACGGCGTGGTGGTGTACACCCCGTGGCGCATGAGCGCGAACCTCGACGGCAAGGCCGGCAAGGTGGTGAGCTGGATCATCGACCGCGAGCTGTGATTGATCGGCGTTCGCTGATCCTCGGGTCGGTCGCGACGGTGGCCTGCACCGGCGAGGCCAAGTCGGCCGAGAGCACGCCGGTGGTGTCGAGCCCTCGCCCCCTTGGTCCGGCCTTCGTGCGCGGCATGAACCTCGCGCACCTGCACCAGCGCGGCTGGGGCTACGGGAGCGACCGCAGCAAGGCCCAGGCGAACCGCCTGTACGAGCTGGGGGTGCGCGACGTGGCGCTCAACCCCTTCGCGTACACGCGATCTCTGTCGCGACCCGAGGTGAGCTACGGTGGCGATCCCACCATGACCGACGACGACCTCCGCGCCGAGGTGCGAAACCTGCGCGACCTTGGGCTCGCCGTCACGATGAAGCCCCACCTCTGGGCCTGGCAGTTCATGGCCGGCAAGGGCAACGGCGACATCGAGCTCGACGCGGCCGGCTGGAAGGTGTGGTTCGAGCGCTACACCGAGTTCGCGGTGCACTACGCGCGCGTCGCCGCCGACACCGGCTGCGCCACCTACTGCGCCGGCTTGGAGTACACCTCCGCCTCACGACACAACCCCGGTGCATGGGCCAACGTGGCGAAGGCGATCCGCGCCGTGTTTCCGGGTCGCCTCATGTACGCGGCGAACTGGTACGAGGAGTATGAGCTCTTCGCCGACTGGGACGCCTACGATCTCGTGGGGGTCAACGCCTACTTCCCGCTGACCGGGAACACGGTGGAGTCGCTCGTGGAGAGCTGGAAACCGCACCTCGACAACATCGAGCGTGCCGCTGGCGGGCGCCCCGTGGTGTTTCCCGAGTGCGGCTACCGGGCGGTCGCGCTCGGCACCGAGAAGCCCTGGGACCCGGGGAGCGGTCCCGCCGACCCGGCGGTGCAGGCACGGGGCTACGAGGCGCTCTTCCGTGCCTGCAGCGCCCGGCCGTGGTTCGCGGGCGCCTGGTGGTGGAAGTGGTTCACCGACCTGCCCGGCGAGGAAGACCTCTACGTGCCCGCGGGGATGCCGGCGGAAGACATTCTGCGCGGCTGGTTCAGCGCATGATCCGCAAGCTCTTGCGACGGGTGGTCGACCGGGCGCTGGTGGGGCCTCGTCCCGTCGTGAAGCCCGTGGCGGAGCCCGTGGGCAAGTGGACGGAGGCGCCCGCTGTCGCCCCAGAGGAGCCGGTCGACGATCTCGAGGTCGAGGACCCTGTCCCTGGCTCACTTGTCCTCGATGTCCGCGAGCCCGGGGAGTACGCGGGTGGCGTCGCGACCGAGGCGATGCTCATCCCGATGGACATGGTGCCCCACCAGCTCCCCCGGCTCCCTCGCGACCGCGCCATCACCGTGTACTGTGCCGCCGGCGTGCGCAGCTACGGCGTGGCCCACTGGCTCCGGGAGCAGGGATTCAATGCCTACTCGCTCGGTCCCGGCATCGGCTACTTCCGCGAGGCGGCCGTGCCTCCCGGGGTTCGTCCCGGCACGCGCGTGAAGCTCCCCGAGGGCGAGGTCGATGGCGCCTGGGCCCCGGCGGCGGAGGGCGAGGTGATCGTGCAAGAAGGGGATCAGTTGCGCGTGAGGGTGCGCGACGAGCAGGGCTTCTGGGTGGAGCGAAGGGTGGCGGCGCCGGGGTGAGCGGGGGTGTGTGGGTCGCCGGCCGCGGACCGGGCCGCCGCCGGACGGCTGCGGTGCCCGTGGGGTGCCCCGGGCCGAGGGCTCCTACGCTGGGCCGAGGCCGACCGTCGCAAGCGGTTGCTAGCTGGAAAGGAATCGTCGTGAGCACACGTTGGCTGAACTGGCACGCCTGGGTACGCGGTGCCCGGTCGACCGCCTCAGCAAGGGCGACCATCACGGGAGAACAGTCACTTTCTTGGGGTGCCTCGGCGCTGATGGCGCGCGCAGTCCGGCTCGGCTGGCCTGTGCTTACGACGATTCCGGTTCGAACGGTAGTTGGTCGCGACGCCCCCCCTCCGCGGCCGTGCCTCCCAGGACCGCCGCGCCAGCCCGGGCGGCCAGGCGTCCCGCTGGCGGCGCACTCGGTGCGGCGTGGCTCCCCCGGTTCGCCCTCTGGCGGCGATCCCCCTTGCGCCCCCTCGTGACTCATTGTAGAGTCACCATGCGTGACTCACTCCAGAGTCACTTCGGAGGTCCCCGTGCTCCACCTCGCCCTGCTCCTTGGATGCAACGACTTCGGGCTCAACCGCGTGGCCGACAAGGCCAGCGAAGAGCTCGACACCGCCGGCGAGTTTGTGCCTGCGGCCGACACCGGCAACGCGGGCGAGGGCACTCCCGACGACGACACCGGCATCGACACCGCGAGCACCGGCGGCCCCGAGAACCTCCCCCCGGAAGACACCGCCGCCGAGGAGGAGCCCACCCCCGACACCGCGCTCCTCGCTGACTGCACCGGCGTGGACTTCGGCACCTGGCAGTGGTGGGGCAGCCAGCCCTTCGACACCGAGGCGGCGCCCACCGACGGGAGCGGCAACGACTTCTACGACACCGCCTACAGCATGTCGGGCTGGTCGACCATCGCCATGCCCGAGCGGAACGTGCCCACCGGCTACGACAAGGCCTTCCTCGCCTGGTTCGAGCTGGCCGACGTGCCCCCCGACATGACGCTCACCGTCGCCAGCGACGACGGGCTCTGGCTCTGGGTCAACGGCCAGTCGGTGGGCCACTGGGGTGGCGACTGGCAAGAGGAGGGCTGCGTGAACGAGGGCGGCTCTTGCGACGTGATGGTCGACGTCGACCCCATCGACGTCACCGAGTTCCTCGTGCCCGGCTGGAACGTGATCGCCGCGCGGGTGAGCAACCCGGTGGTCGGCTCCTGGTTCGACCTCAGCGCCGCGTGTGTCCCGTGAGCGCGGCGAGCGTTTCCCCCCGGGGTGTCCCGTGAGCGGCCCCAACACCGGTCGCGACGCGCTCGTGGGTGATCTCGTGGCCCTGGGCCTCGGCCGCAACGAGGCGCAGGCCTACCTGGCGCTCCTCGAAGACGACACCGGCCGGGGGCTCACCGGCTACGAGGTGGCCGCCCGCAGTAGCGTGCCGCGGAGCGCGGTCTACGCGGTGCTCCGGGGGCTCGAGGAGGCCGGCGCCGCCTTCGCCTACGGCCAGGAACCCCAGCGTTTCACCGCCACCGCGCCGGAGAAGTGGATCGAGCGGCTGCGTCGCGACGCGCTCGCGCGAATGAGCGAGGCCGAGCGCAGCTTGCAGAGCCTGCCCAAGCGCAACCGTCCCGAGCCCATCTGGATCCTCTCCCGCTACGACGACGTGATGGCCCGGATCGACAGCATGATCCGGGGCGCCGAGAAGAGCCTGTGCCTGTCGCTCTGGCCGCGCGAGCTCGACCTCTTGCGCCCGGCGATCGAGGCCGTGGCCGGGCGATACCTGCACCGCGTCCTCCACAGCCCCGCGCGCGTCGAGTCGCTCCCCGCGGGCTTCTGCCCCTGGATCGACGACGTCACCGGCGACGAGACCAAGGCGCAGTGGTCGCACAAGGCGCTGGTCGTCATCGACCGTCGCGAGGCGCTCATTGGCGGCACCGAGCCGGGCGCCGACAACCACGCGGTGTGGACCACCAACCCCTCGCTGGTCGACGTGGCCACCAACCACGTGATCCTCGACATCACGCTCATGGCGCGCGCCACCGGTCGCGACTGCGTGGGCGACGTGGCCCCGCTCATGCGCCCGCACCTCGCGTGATCCTCGCGCTCCTCGTCGCCTGCGAGCCCCCCCGCGACTGCGGGACGGCCTTGTACTGGGTGGGCGAGGCGGAGCGCGTGTCGGCCGTCGGCGCGTGGAATGGCTGGAACCCCGACGCCACGCAGCTCGTTCGCGACGAGCAGGGCACCTGGCGCGCCCAGGTGCACCTCGATGCGGGCGACTACCCCTACCTGCTTCTCGTCGATGGTGTGGAGGAGATCGACCCGTTCCAGCCGCTCATCGACTACAGCACCGGCGAGGAGCGCTCCCTCCTCCGTGTCCGCGAGTGCGACGAGCCCCGCCTGTCGCTCGACCTCGCCGAGAGCGACGCCGACAGCCTCCTCGTCGAGGCGACGCTCGATGTCCCGGTCGCGACCGCATCCGCGATCATCAACGGCGAGCCCCTGGACGTGCAGATCGAGGGACAACAGCTGCGCGTCGAGGCAAACGATCTCGCCCCCGGCAAGCACACCGTCACCCTGCTCGCGACGGACGAGTCTGGTCGCGACACAGCTTTGCGCGTTCCGCTCTGGATCGAGCCCGAGCCCTGGGATGGTCGCGACGCGCTGATCTACCAGGTGGTGGTCGACCGCTTTCGCGGCAACGACGGCGCCCTCGTGGCCCGGGGCCCCGGCGAGAGGCACGGCGGCACCCTGCGCGGGGTGACCAACGCCATCGAGAGTGGCTACCTCGCCGAGCTCGGCGCCAACACGCTGTGGCTCTCCCCGCTGCTCGACAACCCCGATGGCGACTGGCCCGGCGACGATGGCCACGACTACTCGAGCTACCACGGCTACTGGCCCGTCTCGGCCAACGACATCGAGCCGGAGCTCGGGACGGCCAGCGACCTGCGCGCGCTGGTTTCGGCCGCCCATGCCCGGGGTTTCCGCGTGCTCGTCGACGTGGTGCCCAACCACGTGCACGAGGAGCACCCCTACCGCGCCGAGCATGGCAGCGACTGGTTCCACGAGGGCGCCGAGTGCATCTGCGGTGACTACGCGTGTCCCTGGTCGAGCGAGATCGAGACCTGCTGGTTCACCGACTACCTGCCCGACCTGTCCTGGGAGAACCCCGAGGTCGCGGCAACGGTAGGTCGCGACATCGTCGAGTTCGCAATTGCCTACGATCTCGACGGCCTGCGCATCGACGCGGTCCCCATGCTGCGCCGTCACGCGGTGCGGGAGCTCGTCTACCAGCTCGCGGCGGCCACCGAGCAGGGTCCGGTCGACTTCTACGCCCTCGGGGAAACCTACACGGGCCTCGACGGTCACGCCGACATCCGCATGAACCTCGGTCCCTTCGGGCTCGACGGGCAGTTCGACTTCCCCGCGATGTGGGCCCTGCGGGCGCTGGTGGCCGAGTCGAGCGGCGACACGGCGGCCTTCGACGCGGTGGTGGCCCAGGGCGAGGCGGCCTGGGACGGCTCCGGCTCGGTGATGGCGCCGATCCTCGGTAACCACGACACCACCCGCATCGCCAGCGCGATCGAGGGCAACGATGGGCAAGACCCGTGGAGCGCGCCACCCCCACAACCGGCGAGTGACGAGGTGTACGACCGCGTTTTCCTCGCCACCGCGCTCCAGTTCTTCATGCCCGGGGCGCCGGTGCTCTACTACGGCGACGAGGTGGGCCTCGCCGGGGCCGATGACCCCGACAACCGGCGGCCCCTCCCGGCCGACGAGGATCTCTCAGCCGCGCAGCTCGAACTTCGCGACCGGGTGGGCGCCCTCGGCCGCGCGCGGGCCTGCCTGCCTGCGATGCGACGGGGCAGTCGCGACACGCTCCTCGCCGAGGGTCCCGCGCTCCTCTGGCGTCGATCGGGCGACGACCCGGTGTACCTCTACGCCAACGCGGGACCAGCCCCCTTGTCCCCGGAAGGCCTCGACGAGAGCCTCGTCGACCTGTTCGACCCCGACCTCGACCCTCGCCGCGTGCTCGACCCCTGGTCGGCACGCATCCTCGTTTCCCCGGGTAGCCCCTGCCTCGGAGGTGCCTCGTGATCTTCTTGCTCCTGGCCTGCGAATCAGAGTGCCTCGGCGACGACTGCGACAGCGCGCCGGTCATCCCCTGGGACCCCGGCGACGGCGACACGGCCGGCGATGCCTACGGCTCTGGGGACGACACCGACACCGACGACACCACACCCATCGACACCGGGCGGACGGTGGTGTCCGGGCGTGACTGCAACGTGACAGTCACCACCGAGTCCTCTGCCAGCGCCGTGCAGATCGCCGGCGAGTTCAACGGCTGGACGCCGGCCGACATGGAAGAATCCGGTGGCACCTGGACCGCCGACCTCGGCGAGCTCGATCCCGGAGAGTACGCCTACAAGTTCATCCTCGACGGCGCCTGGGAGGGCGACCCCCCGGCCACCGTTTACAGCAAGTGGGTGGACGGCAGCGAGAATCGCAACCTGCGGGTCGGCGACTGCCAGAAACCCCTGTTGCAGGCGGTGAGCGCCACCGCCAGCCCCGAGGGGACGCTCCGCGCCGAGGTCCAGGTGGCCCTGGCCGCCGATGGCGCCCTGCTCGACAGCGTCACCGCCACCGTGGGCGACGTGCCCGTGGCCGCGGAGTGGGACCCCAGCACCGGCGAGATCGTCGTGGAAACGAGCGGCCTCGCCCCGGGCAAACACTCGGTGCGGGTGTGGGCTACCGACGCGTCCGGTCGCGCCGCCGAGAACGAGCCCTTGTGGATCCCGCTCTGGGTGGAAGACGAGCCCTTCGAGTGGACCGACGGCTTGATGTACTTCACCTTCACCGACCGTTTTCGCAACGGCGACTACGGCGCCTCCGACGCGCTGTACGACCCTGAGCCCGGCGTGGCCACCTGCGCCAACTGGAACGGCGGCGACTACCTCGGCATCATCGACGCGCTGGAGGAGGGCTACTTCGAGGCCCTCGGCGTGCGCACCCTCTGGCTGTCGCCGGTGTACGACAACCCCGAGGGCGCCTACCTCGGCTCCGACGGCACCCACGACTTCACCGGCTACCACGGTTACTGGCCCATCTCCGGCACCCACCTCGAGTCGCGATACGGCGACGTCGACGCGGGGGCGGACGCGCGGCTGAAAGAGCTGATCGCGACGGCCCACGCGCACGGCATCCGCGTGCTTTTCGACCTCGTGATGAACCACGTGCACGAGGAGCACGAGTACGTGGCCGAGCACCCCGAGTGGTTTGGCGGCGGCTGCGTGTGCGGCGCGTCCGGTTGCGACTGGGACGAGCGCGCTCGCGACTGCTGGTTTACCGACTACCTGCCCGACCTCGACTACCGGAACCACGACATCGTGGAGCGGGTCACCGACGACACGCTGGCCCTGCTCGAGGCCTACGACATCGACGCGGTGCGGGTCGACGCCGCCAAGCACATGGACCACGTCGCGATGCGCACGCTCTCGATGCGGCTACGCGACGAGGTGGAGGCCGGGGGCGGGGCTGACTTCTACATGGTCGGGGAAACCTACACCTCCGACGCGTCGCTCATCATGGACTACGTCGGCCCCACCGAGCTCGACGCCCAGTTCGATTTCCCACTCTACTACGCGATCCGGAGCGCCTTCGTCGACGACGGCAGCTTCTACGACCTCGAGAACACCGTGTCCGGGCTGGCGAGCGTGTACGGCAGCGCCCCGATGTCGCCCTTTGTCGGCAATCACGACGTCGAGCGCATCGCGACGGCCATCAGCGGCCAGAGCGGCGACTGCTGGTCGAGCTGGCTGGAAGACCCGATGGCGGAGGGCAGCGATGTAGACCAGTGGGACCTCATCCGTCGCCAGTCGATGGCGCTTGCGTTCGCGTTTACCCAGCCGGGGGTGCCGCTCCTCTACTACGGCGACGAGATCGGGCTGCACGGCGGGAGCGATCCCGACAACCGTCGCCCGATGAACTTCGATCCCTACCTGTCGGCCAACCAGGCGGAGCTCCTGTCGCGAGCGCAGGCCGTCGGCACGGCGCGCGGGGCCAGCGAGGGCTTACGACGCGGCGCGCGTACCCAGCTCTGGGTGGACGACACCCTCCTGGTGTACAGCCGGGGCAGCGGGACCGACGTGGCGATCGTCGCGATGAACAAGGGATCGTCTCGTTCGCAGGCGGTGTCGGTGTCGGGCCTCGACGGGGTGACGCTGGTCGACCAGGCCAACCCCTCGCGAAGCTTCACCGTGTCGGGGGGCTCGTTGTCCCTCTCGCTCGAGAGCTGGGACTACGCGATCCTGGTGCCGCAGTGATGATCCTGTTGTCCCTCGCGACGGCCGCCGAGTTTGGCCTCGGCTCCTACGGCCGGGTGCAGGTGAGCACCGAGGCCCAGGGCGGCCAGGGCGAGCCGGCCGACGTGGTGCTCTACCCGTCGCGACTGCAGAAAGACCCGTACGTCGAGGTCGACCTCTGGTGGCGCGCCGAGGCCGAGGATGGCGCGGCCTTCAAGGCGGTTTTCACCCCGGCGCTGGCGGGGGAGCTCTTCCACTACGACGGCAGCTTCGACGCCGACCTCGCGGTGCGCAACCTCTACGTTGAGGCCACCGGGCTCGGGGCGGCGCAGCTCTCGGCCTGGGCCGGCTCGCGCATGTACCGGGGCGAAGACGTGTACCTGCTCGACTTCTGGCCCCTCGACGAGATCAACACCGTGGGCGGCGGTTTCCGCGCCGCGCCCGGACGCTGGCAGTTCCTCGTGCACGGCGGCCTGTCGCGACCGGTGGCCGACGAGTACCAGCTCCAGTACCTCGACGTGCCCGAGGCCGGCGGTGTCGGCACCGACGAGGTGCTCGCCCTCGACCGCCAGCGTGCCATCGCCTCGCTCGGCGTGGTGCACGACCTCCCGCTCGGCGAGGCCACCCTGCGGCTGAAGGCCTGGGGCGAGGGGCACCAGTTGCCCCCGGGGGAACGCGAGGTCGACGGGATCGTGGAGGCGCTCCCCCGCGACGGCGGCGCGCTCGCGGGCGTGATGGTCGGGGCCAGCGGCTGGCGGCCGGGTAGTCACGTGAACCTGTGGGGTCGCCTCGCGACGGGTCTCGCGACCTGCGGCGAGCTCGGCGTGCCCGAAGACGGCCTCGCGCTCGACGGCACCGTGGCCGACGCCCGGGAGGGGCTATTCGCGGTCTCCGCCGCCGAGCAGGTGGGCCGCGTGGGCCTGTTGGTCGGGGCGTACGCCCGCCGCTACGACGACGCCGACGGCCAGTCGGACGACGTGGACGATCGCTGGGAGATGAACGTGGCCCTGCGCCCCGCCATCCACGTGGGTGAGCACGTGCAGCTCGCGATGGAAGTGTCCCACCAGTGGTTGCGACCCGACGGCCTCAACCCCCAGACCGACACCTACGCCGCCCCGCAGGTCACCAAGATCGCGGTCCTCCCCGCGCTGCAACTGGCGCCGTCGATCCTGTCGCGACCGCAGTTGCGTTTGCAGTACGTGTACAGCCACCTCAGCGACGACGCCCGCCTCTGGTTCCCCGCCGGCGACGCCCGCCGCGACAACACCCACCAGCACTTCGTCGGCCTGGGCGCGGAGTGGTGGATCGACTCTGCGAGTTACCGATGATCCTCCTCTTTCTCGGCTGCACCCCGCCCGGCGGCTACGAGGCCGACCCCGAGATCACGAGCCTCGTCGACGACTGGCGCGACGAGGTGATCTACCAAGTGCTGACCGACCGTTTCGCCAACGGCGACCTGAACAACGATTTCAATGTGAGTCGCGACCCCGACGACCTCGCGCGTCACCTCGGGGGCGACTGGCAGGGGCTCATCGACCATGCCGGCTACTTCGAGGCCCTCGGCGTCACCACGCTGTGGATCTCCCCGGTGGTCACCAACGTGGAAGAAGATGCCGGGGTGGCCGGCTACCACGGCTACTGGGCACAGGACTTCACCCAGCCAAATCCACATTTTGGCGACCTGGCCAAGCTGCGCGAGCTGGTGGATGTGATGCACCAGAGGGACATCAAGGTTGTGGTCGACATCGTGGCCAACCACGTGGGGCAGCTCTTCTACTATGACATCAACCGCAACGGCCAACCGGACGAGCAGGTGTGGAACGCGACGGACGGCAGCGGCGAGCAAGAGATCGTGAGCGAGTGGGACCCGCCCTTCGACAGTCGCGGGATCCAGAGTTTCACCAGCCTCGGCGAGGCCGGCGAGGCGCCGATCACGTGGGTAGACATGCCTGAGCTCAACCGCATGCCGCCGGTGCCGAGCGAGTTCGCCGACGAGAGCTGGTACAACCGCAGGGGCCGCGTGACGGACTGGGCCGTCACCGAGCAGGTCGAAACAGGTGATTTCCCGGGGGGACTCAAGGACCTCCTCACCGAGAACCCGAACGTGCAGCAGGCCTTGATCGAGGTGTACGCAGACTGGATCACCCGGACGAACATCGACGGCTACCGGATCGACACCGTCAAGCATGTCGAGCACGAGACGTGGCAGGTGTTCTGCCCGGCGATCCGCCAGCACGCCGCCAGCCTCGGGAAGGAGAACTTCTTCCTTTTCGGCGAGGTTTTTGATGGCGACGACCAGCTGGTGGGAAGCTACACCGCACCCGGGGAGCTCGACTCGCTCGCGTATTTCAGCCAGAAGTACCAGGTCTTCGACGAGGTGATCCGCGACGGCGGGGCCACCAGCAAGATCGCGAGCTTGTGGGCGTCACGTTCTTCCAACTGGGGGACGGTCGAGCACGAAGGCGGCATCGGCCTCGCGCCCACCGACGTCCCGGTGAACTTCATCGACAACCACGACGTGCCGCGCTTGCTGTCGGGGACGGACGAGGACGGCTTCTTCCTGAGCTTGTTGTTGTTGTTCACCGAGCCTGGGGTGCCGGTGCTCTACTACGGCACCGAGCAGGGTCTCGACGGCGCCAACGACCCCGCGAACCGCGAGCCCATCTGGCCCACGGGCTACGACACCGAGAGTCCCAGCTTTGTGGCGGTCGCCGAGCTGATCGCGCTGCGGCAGTCGCGACCGGCCCTGCAACGCGGCGACGTGACGGTGCTCGCCTCGGGCGACGCGGCCGGTCTCTTCGCCTTCGAACGCGCGGTCGACGACGATCGCGTGCTCGTCGTGCTCAACACCGCCGACAGCGCCATGGAAGGCGACGTGCCGACCGCCTTCTCCCCGGGCACGGTGGTGTCGGTGCTCTGGCCCTACGTCGGCACCTTCACCGTCGCGAGCGACGGCACGCTCCCGGTGGCGCTCGACGCCCGCGCTGGCCTCGTGGTGGGCTCGTGATCTGGGTCGCCGCCGCTTTCGCCGGTACGCTGTCTGGGCTGGTCAGCGCCAATGGGCACGGCGCCGTGGTGCTCGAGTGGGACGACAGCGGCTACGGCGTGTTGTCGCGTTTCCACGACCACCTCTACAAGACCCCGTCCCCCAGCGCAGAAGACACGCGCGACCTGCTCTACGACAGCTACTTCGGCCTCCGCGCCGAGGGCGCGTCCGGCTGGCTCACCCCCGTTCACGGCGTGGAGACCGAGCCGGGAACCGGCATCGTCCGCGTGGACCGCTCGGTCGGCTCGCTCGTGGTCACCGAGCATATCTTCGCCCCGATGTCGCTAGGACGGCCTGGCTTCGTGCACCTGCTCGAGGTCCGCAACGAGGGCGCCAGCGAGGTGGCCGAGGTGGAGGTGTTCTCGCTCCACAACTACCACCTCGGCGACGGCGAGGGGCAGGGCAACGAGCAAATCGTCGCCACGGCGGAGGGACTCGCCGAGTGGGGCAGCACCACCGGCCTTGGGATGTTCATGCTCCCCTTGTCCACGCCGACGGCCACGAGCTGCGACGACGTATGGGCGCGGGTGAACGCCGGGGGTGACTACACGCCCGGTTGCGACAGCACTGGCGACGACAGGGTGGGCGGGTTCCAGTGGAGCCTCGGCCCCATCGCCCCGGGCGAAACGCGCTGGGTGGGCACTGTCGATGCCTTCAGCCTCGATCTCGAAGCACTCGCGACGACTGTCGCGACGTGGATATCTGGTCGCGACATTGAGTCACTCGTCGACGCCGAGCGGGCCGACTGGGCCGGCTGGCACGGTTCCGACCCGTCGGGCTTGTCGGGCGACGAGTCGCTCGTCTACCAGCAGTCACTCGCCTACCTGCGCATGGCGCAGGTGCGCGAGAGTGGCGATCCGGAGGGGCAGATCGTGGCGTCCTTGCCCTACGCCGACGGCGCCTTCACCCACGTGTGGAACATCGCCTGGGCGCGCGACGGCGCCTACGCGGCGCGGGCGCTCGCCGAAGCCGGTCACCCCGAGGAGGCGGCGCTGGCGCTGCGTTTCCTCGCCCGCGAGGGCAAGATGGGCGCGTACGCCGACTACATCGAGGGGCTAGACTACACCGTGTCGCTCTGCCGTTACTACGGTGATGGCACCGAGTGGAGCGACGACGACGGCACCGGGCCCAACATCGAGCTCGACGACCTCGGCCTTTACCTCTGGGCGCTGCACGGCGCCGTCGAGGCCGGGGCGGAGCTCGACGGCGAGATTCCCCGGGCGCTGACCGGCGCCGCGGACGTGCTCGCCGCGCTGGTCGACGAGACCGGGCTCGTCACCGAGGACAGCTCCATCTGGGAGCGCCACTGGAACGGAAACCAGAAGCACTTCACCTACACCAGCGCCTGGGCTGCGCGCGGGCTGCGCGACGCGGCCGATCTTGCCGACCGGATTGGGGACGATCGCGCCGAGACTTACCGGACGGCGGCCTCCGGGATCGAGTCCGCCATCGCCTCGCAGCTCGTGATCGACGGCGTCGTGCTCGGCAACCTCGAGGAGTCGAGCGCCCTGGATCTTGCCGCGGTGGACGCCTTCAACAACGGCAGTCTCAACCCCGAGAGCGCCGACGCCTCGCTCGCGGCCTGGGAAGCCCTGCGCGTGACCGCGGGTGGCTACAAACGAAACGACGACGGCGACACGTACGACGAGCAGGAGTGGCTGTTCATCGACCTCCGCCTCGCCGAGCTGCACGCCCGGCGCTGCGAGGACCACGGCCTCCTCGACCGCGCCACTGCCCTCGCTCTGGACAACCACGGCGTGCTCCCGGAATTGCTCGACCCGGCCACCGGGGAGGTGACGGGCCCCGCCCCGATGATCGGCTTCGGCGCCGGCGCCTACGTGCTCGCGTTGCACGCGCGGGCGGACGCGACATGCGACGAGCCGGGGGACACCGGCGGTGACTCCGACGGAGCTGTCGACACTGGGGTGCCGGCCGACACGGATGACACCGGGGACAATGCCGACAGCGCCGATTCCGACGACACCGGAGCGACCGATCGTCCCGCCGTGGTGCCCCCGGACTGCGGCTGCGCGGCCGGTCCAGGGGCGTGGCTCATGCTGCTGGGCTGGCGGGGGCGGCGCCAATCACCGGTCAAACTCCTGCGGAAAAGCCCCCCTCCCGCGGCATCGAGGTTGTAGACTCCCCCGATGGCCGGCGACCAGACCTACCGTCCCAAGACCCCCGCTTCCTCGAGCAACGGCCCCACGGGCACGGGCACGCAGAGCGGCAAGACCAACAGCGTGCACAGCGCGAACGTGGCCGCCGGGGGGGGCAACGCCTACGCAGCGAGCATCCGACCTTCGCCGCCGGCGCAGCAGGAAGAGCTGGAAGACCCCGGTGTCTTCGACAAGCTGGGCGCGGTGATGGGCTCCTCGCACATGAAGACGAGGCTCGGCAAGAACGGCCAGGGTGTCAACTGGGACGACCGCGAGAAGGGCGCCAACCGGATGGAGGTGGACGTCTGGGGCAAGGACGAGGTTCGAATCCCCAAGTTGCGCATCGGCAGCGTGGCCCGCGAAGGTTTCTCCGCCAAGGAGATCAGCGGCGACAACATCAAGCTCAACGAGCAAGACAAGGCGAAGGATGGCTCCTACAACGCCAAGCTCACCGTCGACCGGGCGGGCGCGAAGGATGTCAACAGCACCACCCCGGCGATGAGGGCCGCGGGCGTGGCCGTCCAGGGCGTCACCGTCAACCGCAACCTCGCGAAGGGCTCCGATCTGCCTGACTTCTTCAGCAAGCCGGGCGCCACCACCGTGGAGGTGCAGAGCGCCTCGGTGTCGGGACTCGACTTTGCGGGGGTGCAGGCGGGGTCGATTTCCGCGCAGAACGTCGTCGGGTCCACGAACGGTCACGACCATCAGCTCGGCATCGGCGCCCTCGGCGCGCAGAACCTGTCGAGCGCGGGCATGAGCATGGACGGGGTGAACGCCGAGAAGGTGGCGATGAAGGCCACCAACGACTCGGCGTCGATCAGCGCGCAGTCAGTCAGTGCGCGCGGTGGCAAGGCGGGCGGCCTCGAGATCGGTACCGCGCAGGCGAAGATGTTGGAAGCTGAGATCAGCAAGACAAAGTCGAGCCTGAAGGCCAAGTCATTGACGGGCACGGGCCTCGCCGCGAGCGGCGTGACGATCGACAATGTCGCAGCGAGCGACGCGTCGCTCGCGACCGGCGACGGGGTGACCACGGCCCAGGCCTCCCGGGTTGACGGCACCGGCGTGACCGCCGGCAAGACGAAGATGGCGAGCGTAGGCGCCAACAACGTCAAGGTGGGCAACCAGCAAGGCACCACCACGCTCGGCGTCGACAACGCCACCGCGACGGGCATCGCGGGCGACGGCTTCGGCGTGGGCGAGGTGGGCGTCAACGCGGGCGGCGCGAGCTTCGGACCTGCCGGCACCAGCGTGTCGGCGAAGGGCGCGACTGCAAAGGACATCGCGGCCGGGCCGGCCAAGATCAAGCAGGCGAGCGCGAGCGACATCGCCATCGGCAGCAAAGATGGCGTCACGACGCTCGGCGTGGCCGACATGAACGCCGGCGGGGTGTCGGCCGGCGGCGTTGACATCGCATCGCTCAATGCGCAGGGCGGCACCGGCAGCATCGGGCCAAGGGGCACGCAGCTCGGCGTCAAGAGGCTCGGCGCCACCGGCATCAGCGGCGACAAGACCTCCGTGGGCAGCGCCACCGCGAACGACGCCTCGCTCAACATGGCCAACGGCACCACGACGATCGGCCTCGGCTCGGCCTCCGCCAAGAAGGTGAAGGCGGGCGGCGTGGGCATCGACGACCTCGGCGTCAACGGTGGCAAGGCGGTCATCAGTGGCGGCGGCGCCGACCTGTCGGCGAAGGGCGCCAATGCCAAGGGCATCATGGCCGGCAGCACCTCGGTCAACGGCGCCAGCGCGACGGACCTGTCGCTCGGCGTGCGCGACGGCAAGGGCACGCTTGGCGTCGGAACGGCCACGGCGAGCGGCATCAAGACCGACGGCGCCAGCGTCGCGACCGCGAATCTCAAGGGCGGCTCCGCTGTCATGGGCGGCGGCGAGACCGTGCTCGGCGCCAAGAGCGTCGATGCCACGCAGCTCGCGGTGGGCGACGTGACCGCCGTGAAGGTGGGCGCCACCGATGCCAAGCTCACGGCCAACGCCCAGGGCCTGGGCGGCTCCGCGGGGGGCCTCACCGCGAGCGACATCAAGGCCGGGGAAACCACCGTCGCGAGCGCCAACGTGGCCGGCGCCGAGTTCCAGAGCGGCGGCGGCACGCTGAGCGGCGGCGCGAAGAAGGTCGACGTGGGTGCGGTGAAGTCGGGCTCCACCTCTGTCACCAGCGCCTCGGCCAGCGGTGCCAACTTCTCGAGCGTCAAGGGCAACACCTCGGTGGGCGCCGACACCGTGGCGGCCAATGGGGTCAAGACCCCCGCGGTGAGCGCCAAGAGCGCCAAGGCGACGGGGGTCAAGGCCGACGTGGGCGGCGGGAACACCAGCGTCAACGCGGCCACCCTCGCGACCACGGGCTTCGACGCGGGCGCGGTGAAGGCCGACACGCTCGGCGGCACCGGCCTCGCCGTCAAGAGCGGCGACGGGAAGACCTCGGTGAACGCCAAGAGCGCCAACGCGACGAACTTCGCGGTCAACGCGGGAGGAACGAACACCACCGCCAGCAAGGTGCAGACGGGCGCCATCGGCATTGCCACCGGCTCGCCCGGCAAGAAGTCCACCCCGCAGAAGCCGGTGATCGAGCAGGCCGCCGCGCTCGTCGACGATGCCTCGCTGCACGTGACCGCGCCGATGAACGGCCAGACCATGGGCTCCGGCACCAGCAAGATGACGGTTCAGCCGGGCACCACCGCCTACGTCGAGGTCAAGATCGACGGCGGGCGCCTCGTGCCCAGCGGCACAAGCGCGAAGTTCAGCAAGCCGCTCGACACCTGGGGGTGGACCAGCGTGCCCGGCGTGTACCTCGACAACGCGGGCAAGCTCTACGCCGACGTGCGCGGCCTCTGGGACATCAACCTCACCGAGAAGGCCAACGAGGCCATGGGTGCCAAGGGCGACGCCATCCCCATGTCGGTCACCCAGATCGCCAAGGGCATGGGCGGCGGGTCCACCCCGGCGCCGACCCCTTCGAGCAACCAGAACAAGAGCACGTCGAACAAGTCCGCCAAGTCCACGCCTGCCTCGCCGCCGCTGGTCGACCCCGACCAGGTCCGCGTGCAGGGAACGGTGGGCCTCAAACCCGGTACGATCGCCACCGACGGCATCTCGGCCACGCTGGGACAAGGACAGGGCGCCAACGTGGCCCAGGTCGACCGCAACGGCGCGCAGTCACTCTCGGTGGGCGTGTCGAAGCTGTTGCTCGACGCCCTCGGCGTGCAGGCCGGCGACGTGAAGGTCGACGTGAAGTCGCTGAAGGCCGACAACGCGGCGATGAAGACGGGGAAGTAGCTACAGGTCGCGACCGAAGAGCACGCCTACGGGAAAGTCGAAGGTGTCGAAGGGCTCGATGCGCGCAAGCTCGTCGGGCCCGTGCACGCTCACGATGACGTAGCCCTCGAGCGACCAGCGCAGGGCGGTGAGCGACTCCTGTTCCGGGTCGACCAGCCAGTAGTGGCCCACCTTGGCGCCGTGGTAGGCGCGGCGCTTCTGGATGAGGTCGCGGCGAGCCGTGGAGGGCGACTTCACCTCGCAGACCCAGTCGGGGATATCGCGAACGGGGAAGCCCGTCGGGCGAGTGGGCAGGCGGTCGCGTCGCCATCCCGCGACGTCGGGTCGGAGAACGTCATGGAGATTGAAGGCGATGGTGATCTCCGCGTAGATCCACCATCCTGTGTCTCGACCGTCGCCGTCCCGGCGGGGGCCGTGGACCCGGCTGCGCACCTCGGTAATCACGCCGGCCTGCGCGTCGGCGTGTTCCCCCGAGGTCTCGATGCCGCAGAGTTCGCCATCCACCAGCTCGGCGCGGGCGTCCTCGCCGAGGGCCACCAGGTCGTCCACGGTCTTGAGCTTGGGCGCGGGGCTCATGGCCGCATTGTAGCCCGAGTCGTCTACGTCGCCGCCATCACCACCGTGGCCAGCTCCGGCGGCGAGCGCCACCGCACGGGCGCCACCGACCAGCCGAGCCCACGACAGACAAAAAGCCAGCTCGGTCCTGCTGGATACCAGCCCCAAGGGTAGTCGCCGCTCGCCCGCGGCAGGAAGGCCGAGCCGATGCCGGGGATCACCACCTGGCCGCCGTGCGTGTGCCCGCTCAGCACCACCGGCACGCCCGGGCGCGCGATCTCGGGGAAGAGGGCCGGGGAGTGGGTGAGCACCAGCGACGGGCGCGCGGGGTCGACGCCGGTAAAGGCTCGGCCAAGGTCGGGGCGACCCGCCAGCAGGTCGTCAGTGCCGACGAGCTGGACCGGCCCGAGGTCGACGTTCTCGTCGAGCAACAGGCGAATGCCGTGGCGCTCGAGGAACCAGCGCCACGTGTCAGGCGGCGCCCCGGCCCAGTACTCCCAGTTGCCGATGATGGCGTACTTGCCGAGCGGCGCCTCGGGGAGCGCGGCGAGGAACTGGTCGGCGGCGTCACGCGACCAGCCGCGCGTGACGACGTCGCCCGTGAGGACGACGAGATCGGGTCGATGTCGCGACACGGCGGCGCATGTCGCGCGCAACACCTCGTCGTCGCCCCGGAGGTGCACGTCGGTCACCTGGAGCACCCGCAGGCCCTCGCGCAGACCCTCCACGTGCACCGTGTGCTCGGTCTCCTCGATGGCCACCAGCGCGGCACCCGGCTCGGCGCGAACGATCCTGGAGCCGCCGGGCGCCGCCTGGGGCCGTACCCGGGTGGACGGCGGGAAGACCGTGCCCCGGCGGATGCCGCGCGCGATGCCGCGGAGGTGCCGGTAGGTCTGGATCGGGTTCATTACTCGAAACGGAAGCCAGTGTGCGTGGCGAAGACGTGGGCCTCCAGGCCCATGGCGACGAGGCGATCGCGCCAGGGGGTCACGAGCTCCGTGGGCAGCCCGAGCTCGCGACGCTCCGCGTTGACCAGCTCCGCCACCAGCACCCGGTTGGGGCCAAAGCGGGGCAGCCACTGGAGCAAGGCCTGGCCCTCGCCGTGGGCCACGCCCGCGATGGTCCACTCGGCGTTGCCGAAGCGCGCCGTGGCCCGGCTCGCCCAGGCGTCGTCGGTGCCGCCGTGGAGTGAGAGGTCGAGGTGCAAGAGCCGCGCGCCGTCGGGAAAGGTGATCTCCACGACCCAGGGGTCGCAGGTGGGCAGTCGCGACAGCTCCGCCAGCCGTCGCAGCGCGGCGCCGGGGCGGGTGGCCGCCACGCCGGCCTTGAGGAAGTGCTCGCGGGGCCGGGCGATGGTGGGCGCGGTGTAGGTGGTGCCGTCGAACTTGATGCCGTCGATCTCGCGGGGCGGGGCGCCGCCCTCGAGCTTGCCCTGTCGCGACAGGAAGTCGAACAGGGCGTCGGCGGTGACGACGGTGAGCACCTTGCCCGCCTTCAGCGCGGCGACGGTGGCGCGCAGGCGGGCCGGCGTCGGGCCCGTGATCACGACGATCTCGCTGGGATCGGGCTCGGCCACGGGATCGAAGACGACGGTTCGCCCCCGGCGTTCGAGGCGCAGCTCGGCCCCCTCGCCGTGCGAGAGTCGCAGGCGATAGGGATAGTCGTATTCGACGCGGGCTATGGGATCACCTGGGCGATGGTGTCGAAGGCCTCGTCGAGAGCGTCTTTGCTCACGACGAGCGGCGGGGCGAAGCGGACCACCGTCCCGTGCGTGTCCTTGCAGAGCAGGCCACGGTCCATCAGCGTCTCACAGACCGGTCGCGCCGGGCCGTCGAGCTCCACGCCGATGAGCAAGCCGCGGCCACGCACGTCGACCGGGGACTTCAATGTTTTCAGTCGCGACATGAAGTGCTCACCGAGCACGGCAGCGCGGCCAGCGAGGTCTTCGTCTTCCATCACCTGCAGCGCGGCCAGGGCGATCGCCGCGGCGAGCGGGTTGCCGCCAAAAGTAGAGCCGTGGTCGCCCGGGGCGAAGACGCCCATCAGCTCCTCGTCCGCGCAGAAGGCCGACACCGGGTAGATCCCGCCGCCGAGGGCCTTGCCCACGCAGATGCCATCCGGGCGAATGCCCTCGTGCTGGTGGGCCCAGGTGCGGCCGGTGCGGCCGAGGCCAGTCTGGATCTCGTCTAGAATGAGGAGCACCCGG
>SXGU01576298.1_pt1 | contig 22671 bp, 4 predicted proteins | sample 3174531 | NCBI WGS metagenome assembly SXGU01 (sample SAMN11356863, study PRJNA531348) | freshwater metagenome | isolation source: freshwater sample F1-140 | place: China: Fuxian Lake, Yuxi | collected 2017-12-25
GGAAAGCCATGGCTTGATCGGCGAGGCGCTGAATGCCTGGTGTCGGCAACGTGGGCTATTTGCGCATCAACTGGCGCAGTGGAAAAGCGACTTTTGTCAGGTCACCAGTCCCCGCTCAGACGGCGATGGCGGCCAGACACTTCGCACGTTAAAAATCGAGAATCAACGCCTGGAGCGTGAACTGAACCGTAAGGATAAAGCCCTGGCTGAAGCCGCTGCCTTGCTGATTCTGCAAAAAAAGGTGCGGGCGCTGTTGGCGGGCGAGGTCCAATGACGTCCCTTCAGCAGCGCCAAACGTTGATTGAATCCTTCGCCGAAGCCACCCAGGCCGGTGCCCGCCAAGACCAAGCCTGTGCCGTGCTGGGTTTGAGTCCGCGCACCTTGCAACGCTGGCAGGCCGGTGAAACCTTGGGCGAAGATCCTTTGGGGGATTTAGTACAAGATTTAATGCGGCAAATTTCCGAACGCAAAATTAAATTGGAAATGTTGCGGCAGGCGTTGACGGCTTAATCTTGGTCGTCTAATTCAGGTTCAAGCGCGGCTTGATAATCCTGTCCGCCATAAAATACGCCGATGATGGAAACGACATCGTCGTTCACTGCATAAGCGATAACGGTGCGCTTTTTGTAATTGGTGACCAGAAGTCCAGGCCGGATTTCATCACGTCTAACGCTACGATGCGGAAATGTTGCCAGCCCTTCGCAGTGGTTGATGATTGCATTTGTATAGCGTTCCGCAATTCGCGGCGATGCTGCATTGGCAATATAGCGATAGATTCCCACCAGCTGCTCTTCGGCTTCAGGTGCAAAGACAACACTGTACTGCATCAAACTTTTGTCGCAGCGTCGAGTTCTGCCGCCAGTCTGGCGCGCACTTGGTTAACAGAAACGGCTCTGGATGGATCAGCCTTGAGCGAATCATAGGCAGGTGCAACCTGTTCGCGTAACCAGCTTTCCACGGCACGGTCACGCGCCATCAACGCACGAAGTCCGTCCCGGATTACTTCGCTTTCCGTGGCGTATTCGCCCGCCTCTACTTTGGCTTTAACAACGGCCGCCATCTCGTTTGGCAGGGTAATACTAAATTGCTGTGTCGTGCGCATGACAAACCTCAATCTGGTGGCTTAGGATTTAATCCTACACTTTTCACAGATGAAAACCTAGCAAAACCCGACTCGAATTGCTAAAAATCAAGGCGTAAATTTAGGCGCACTAGTCAAAGCATTCTCACCGCCTGGGTCAAATCCTAAAATATACATACTAGAAATCCAAACCTGGTCGGCCACTGTCGCAGATTGGACAGCGTCTTTGAAAAATATCGCTACCGTTTGCTCCGTATTCCGTTTGACACGATTCGCAGCGAAGAACATAGATGCGCTGCATATGGTCATTACCAGGTAGGTCAGTCTTCCTAACAACAACCTGTCCGTATTTGTTTCTATATCCAGGTGCTGTTGTGCCTCGATTACTTGCCTTGGGTGTAAACATGACAATTCCTATAGGGGCCTGTGGTCGTCAAAGCTTTGATGATGGGTTGCCAATTGTTTTTCCTTGATCGGTCGTCGTCATTGAAGGAAATTTCATCAAACCAACGAAAGCCAACTTCCTTTTTGGGTGTGCCATCCCGTTTCGGTGTACTTATATATGCCTGATATATCTGAGACACGCGTTCAGCCAGAACCGGGTACTCATAGACGTAGTATTCTGGGGTTCCATTGACTTTGAGATTTACGAGTACGATGAATAAGCCGGGCTGTGCGTCACCTTTTTGAAATATCAGTGCCGAGCTTCCAGCCTTGTTCATTATGGACTGATCTGGTTTTTACCTGAATAGATACTGATCGTGCCCCATCTGATGAAGTGGCAACAACATCAAAAAGTGGATTGTTTTTCGGGGTAAGCAACGCGAGATAGCCTTGCATGCAAATTTCTGCGCAGACGTAATACTCACCAGCAGTACCAACCAAGTTATTTGTAGAGCGAAAGTTCATTGACGACAACAGAATAAGTTAACGTAGATCATCGGCAAGAAGTAACGTTGGCTGGTGACGATCAAAATGCAGTCATTTTATCAAGAGGAGCGATCGACCTCAATGGGGGCAATCATTGACGACTGGCCGCTTTCAGGAATCGGAGGCTCATTGACCGCTTTCCGACTATTAATCTGAAGAGAAGACGGTCCCTTGGCGACCCATTTTTGCCAATCACCCTTCTCCAAAGCGATCAGACAGGGAATCCAGATTTTGGAAACTGGCGGACTTCAAAGCAGCCGCTGGCGACCTCAACCAACCGGCCAAAAGCGGTCATCCGATCGCAACAAAAAATATAGCGGTGTAAGACTGCAGTTAGATAGAGAGCGGACAATTAACTTCAGTCTATATTCTTTTCTTAATTTATGTAAGAACTATCAAATGTAAAGATTAACTTTCATTGTTGCTAAAACTACGGCCCTGCAAATTTTTATCGCTCACTAGTTTTTTCCAAGACAATCATAGGGGGAACTGCAAATTCCTCGACTTTATGAGCGGTTAGAATGCGAAATTACAAACGTGGAAGCCATACAATCTGGAATTCCAAATACCATTGGTATGGGTGAAGAAACATTGGTATCCGGTATTAGGAGTCGATGTGGGATGGCGTTGTCTATAGCTGCTGTGAGAGATTGCGGGGGTCAGGAAATGAAAATCTAACCGGGATTTGCAGCAGTTTTACCTGCCAAAGTAAGCTCAAACGGCTTCGTCAAGTTTTCTTAGAGAATAAAAATTAATTAAGCTAGGGTCTTTAAGCAAAAAATCTATTCAAGTGTCAAGTCGATTGTGGGTCAATTGACAATTCCATGATGGCGAAAATAAAATGCAGATCACATTTTTGTATCTTTGGCTAAAGGCATTTGGCAAATTTTAATAAACGTCTTCAGTCACTATTTTACGATTAATCAGGTCATTGTTTTACCTAAACATTCGCGATTGGATTGTAATCGAGTCTTCTCGTTATTCTCAGGAAGTAGAACAAGTTTATAACTTTGAACATCAACTTGCTTTTAAAAACAAGGGCATTAACGCTGGAATCTAGTGCGTCTGGATGTCAGGATATTTTTGTCCGTTTTGATTAAAAAAATTTGGAGTTTCTATCATGGCGTTTACATCTTGGATTAATCGTAAAAATACAAAGAATAATGCCAAACAAAAACATCCTAAATATGAGTCAGGAGAGGGACAAACTAAGCGCTTAGTGTTTGAATCACTTGAGCCGAGGATTTTGCTATCGGCCGATTGGAGCGTCGGTCAAATGGCTAGTCAATTCAAAGGGGTGGATGTTGAGAGTGTCACGATCGTGACACATGGCTTTCAAACAGGTGAAACAGATGGTGACTCTCTCTATGGGTTAGCCAATGCGATTTACAATTATACAGCCACAAATTACAAAAACGACACGGCCTACTTATTAGACTACGACGCGGCAGCTGAAGGCGAACTAGGTGGATTTAGCATCCATGTAGATAAGGAATCCAATCAACGATCATATGTTTCAAATAATGGTCGTGAATACACTTTTGATAGCGAAGGACTCTCAATAGGGAAAACCGCCAATGTTGTTCTTTTATTTGACTGGTCCGGAGAGACAAATGAGTTTTCTTCTGGGTGGACGGAGGCGGCTGGGGATGCGTTGTTTTCCCTGTTGACTGAACTTAAGTTTATCGACACGGAGCACCCCGATCATAACCCCACCTTACATTTCATTGCGCACAGTTTTGGTAGCGCAGTTACCAGCGAGGCAGTTGAGCGATTAGCTTATTTCGGAGTGCCTGTCGATCAAGTTACTTTGATGGATCCACATGACTATGATCAACCAGGGCTGGAGAAATTTGGCAACTGGCAAGATCAAGCTTCACTGGCATACCCCCAAGGCCCGGAAGGTAAGCCTGGGTATGGCATTTCGAAGTGGAATAATGTTGAATTCATGGATGTTTATTATGAAAACAGAGGTGAGAGTTCCTTTGACTGGTTTGTGCCAGAAGGTAGAGCTATTCCTGGCGCATATAACGTATATTTAGATGCTGAATTACCTCGTCTAAATGGAGACAAATTGTATCCTAGGCTTCCTATTCCTGATGGATATGGCAATTCAACAATAAGTGGTGATCATAGTTACGCCTGGGATACCTACTATTTGTCAACTGTACCGGGGGCTTTAGATTTTCATAAGACTGATTTTGAGAAAGATTGGAATAATTACTATGAAGAAATTGGAGATTTAGATAAAGACGGCAAAGTAAAAGAAAAGTTTTTACCTCCTAGCAGTATATTTACGCAGTTTATTGGCAGATATAACTATGATGCGATTGACGCCAGATTTAGTGCTGGCTTTGCCTATTCTGCATTGGCTCACGGTCAATCAAAACGTCCAACTGACGGAAATTTTTCGAAATTGACTGTGACTACTCAGTCAACTCCAGAGTCGTATCCATGGCTGCCTGACCCTCACAAATGGACGCCACCTTTTGTAAGGCAAGAGCTTGCCAAATACGATAATATTGAATATGCGCCTGTATGGAGTCCAGTGATAGATGATGGCTCCATAGTAAATGGTGATTTCGACAATATTGGATGGGATTTTATTCCTGGTTGGGATGATTATAATAGAATATTAGATGGGGCGAAATTAGGTGCTGCTTTAAACCTAACAGGTAGTTCTCCAACTGCTACATTAACGCATAATGCGCTATACATTCCACCATTCGCTACTCATCTAACTTTTAATTATTCAAATCCTTCTGGAATCAGTTCTGGCGGTAAGGTATCGCTACATGTAAATATATTGAGAGAAGACCTGCTGGCGGGAGGTTTTTCAAAAGCCGAGATTTCCAAGGAAATAAATCTTACCAATGTTTCTGAAGGAACACATAATGTCTCAATTCCTTTAAATATACAGGAATTTAAAGATCTATATAAATTTAATTATCTTGGAGGGACTTATGCTATTCAATTTGAACTGGTTTCTGAAGGGCTTTTGCATGATCTCTCTGTTGGAATCGATGAGGTTAAATTTGAATCTACTAATTCTGGGAGAAATTCAGACATAATCTCGCTTGACTTAATTGATTTGTTTTCAAAAACTGGCTCGCCGGTTGGCTTGTTCAATGCTGATCATTTAAAGTTACAACTGCTATCTGCTGACGATAATCCACGCGATGTCAGATTGGTCGCCACCGGTACTGACGAGTATTTGGTGGAAAGTGAAGCGAGTATTAATAACTGGATCCCAATAGGGCGTCTGATTCTAGCTGAAAAATTTAATTCAAATCAGAAATTTGCGGATTTCGGAAGAGCAATCTTCATTCCTTCTTTGCCAGACAACTTCATTAATCCGGAAGCGAAAGCGTTTACAGGATCTCTTGCACTTTCGTATGGATCGACGTTTCTTAGCTTGATCAATATCCGCGGTGAAGGCACACCGCCGGATATCGACGATTTCATCAACAACGATTCCAGTACCCTGGATATCATGCGTATCCAACAACGATTAAGAGCTTTAGGTTATCCCGGTGAAAACGGAAAGGCGCTCGTTGTTGATGGTATATTAGGATCCAATACCCAATTTGCAATCAATTTGATTGATCCCAAATTTAACGTTTTTAGGGCGGTTGAGAAAGCAAATTTTCTGAGTTGGCTCAATGATCAACAAGCACCCGAGGGATTGTACGGTGCCGTAACCGGCGATGCCAGCAAGCTCGATATCATGCGGATCCAGTATCGGCTAAACACCTTAGGCTATACCGGTGTCACAGGGAATCCGCTCGTTATCGACGGTCGCATGGGGCCAAATACCATGCATGCCATTGGCGTTTTCAATGCCAAGGTGACAGGCGTTAGCACTATTCAACCCTCTGCCAAGGTCGATCTTAACTGGATTAACCAACCCAATGCACCAAAACCAAGCGATCCAACCCCAGCGCGCATACTCAGTAGCACCGAACAAAGTGCGCTAATACGCTCATTCCAACTGACTGAGCAATTATTAACCGCCGATAAATTTCAGCAAGTCGGCAATGTGTCTGTGCCGCTAGCAGCCGAATCACTCAATCAGTTATTACCGGTTTCCAGCGTCGTTCAAGCATTGTTACAGGATACATTGGGAGACATCGCAACACAGCCCGGCTTGACTCTGGAAGGCATTCAAAGCAGGTTAAGTGTCGGCAATTGGAATATCACGGTGCCTACAGTTGGGCAGAACGGTCAAGCATCCACGGAAACTTACAAAATTTCTGCTGCTACGCAACCCAGCAATAAATTAATGGTTGCTGCCATGGCAACCGGTCCGGATGGTCAAACAACGCCGGAATCCAGTCAAATTCTCACTAACACGGATAGCCCTATTCACTTTGAAATTACCGATCAGGGCATACGATTGGTCGGCAAACTGTTAGCGACTTCCTCGGCAGAAATTTCCCTGGATTTAAGCGATACGGCGGCCAAACAAGGCTTGGGCCTGACAGGACTCAACACTTTGCCCGCTAATAAAGTGATCGAGCTCAGTTTCGATTACGAAATTCTTAACGATTCCACACTGCCGTTAGAACAGGCATTGATTATTCATGAATTGTCCGCATCCGCCAAGTTCCAACTGACCGCGCCGGATATCGATGCCCAATTGCGCATCGGCGGCATGACCGGGAATATTGCCAATGGCTCTATAGATACCTTTGAATTATCGATACAGGCGGGCCTGAAAAGCAGTTTGGTGTTAAGCGATCTCACGGAAGGGGATGGCGTATTCCAAATCAGCGCAGTAAATGGCTCTGGCACGACGGATGACTACACCGGATTAGGGATCGTTGGTGTAGATAATGATGGTAACGGCATATTGTACGGTGCTGCACTCATACCCAGTCTGGGCAAACTGGAGCGTACTACTGCCTTGGCCGATTTAAATAACGGTACCGGAATCATTGATCTGGATCAAAACGCCAATAGTTTCCAAATTACCTTAAGTGACGGTGCATCCTTTTCGGTCAATCTCTATGGCTGCCTGACGCTGGATGATGTGATCAATCGAATCGAGGTGGCTTCTCGAACTAATTCAGCCGATGCCAGCACAGCTCGCATTAGCGTCGAGATCAGCGATCAAATGGGAACGTTGGAGTCATTGTTGCAGCGATCATTCGCCCAAAATTTTAATTTGGGATTGAATTTGGATGTTGTGGGTAACTTGCCCATACAACTGTCTATAGACAACACCGCTAGTCAATTGTTGAGTTTGCAATCAGACACAGTAATCGAACAACACTACCGTACTCGTTTAGACGGCGAATTACCCAATTTGCCGAGTTTGCCTGAGCTGATCGATTGGAAAGGCTTGCACTTCGGTGACGGCACGCAGGGTGGAGCCTCGATTAGTTTACCGGAACTATCCGGCATCGACACCGAAGCCTTCATGGCGATGTTGAAGAAGCTCAAGGATTGGTTCAATCAGCTGGGCGCCAATCTAGGCGATCCGCAGACGGGCAAGATTCAGTGGCCGGACATCAACCTACCGCATTTGGGCAACATCCAGTTGCCCGATATGAGTGAACTGCTGAACAAGTTGGGTGAATGGCTCAATTGGGAATCAAGCGACAGTGCAACAACCAACAGCGACAGTTCCGATTCCGGCTTCAAACTGCCAGCTTTCACTCGACCGACCTGGCAAGATCTGATCAACCTGATCCCCGGTTTTGCCAATGCCCAGTGGACAGTTGATGTTGCCACCAAAACTCTGACGTACCAACTCACTCTGGATCAAGTACTGGGTGAGTATAAGAGTCTATTGAGTCTGGATGGCACCCAGGCTGTTTCGGGGCTCATGAAGGTAGTCGAGCTTAATGGCGGTAAAGGCGTTGCCGATATTGATACCAATCAAGCCTGCCTCAACATTACGCTGAATGATGGCAGCAATTTTGACGTATCGCTGTTCGACTGTGCCACATTGGCTGAAATACAAACTCGGATTGAAACCGCGTCTCGACGTGTTGCTGGAGATGCCAATAGTCGACGTTTGACCGTGACGCTGAATGCTACGGCTGATCGCTTGGTCATTACCGATTTAACGAAATCCAATTTAATCCCAAGTCAAAATGGTTTCAAAATTAAAGCCATAAATGGACTTCGGATTGGTGAAGCCGCTATTGGGCTGGGTATCTTGGGTGAAGATAATGACCGGAATGGGCAAATCATCGGCGATAGTCTGGTAGGCCCCCAACTGACCAAAACTGAACTCAGTGCGTCACAACAGGCTTCGACGCTGGTTGGCGATTTGAATGGGGGTGCAGGCATCGCTGGGTTAGATTTAAATCAGGCCACTTTCAAAATCGCACTTCGCAGCGAAACAGATTTTAATGTCGACCTTAGCGGCTGCACCAATCTTTACCAGATCATCACCCGCATCGAAACGGCCTCCATCAAAGACGAGAAAGCCAGGGTGGTGGTGTCTTTAAACGATCAAGGTGATCGCCTGATCGTTACGGATTTAACCACGGGTACTGGTGTCTTCAAAATCGTTGCTCTCAACGATAGCAGTGCTGTTCCAAAACCTTTACCAGTAGCCTTGCCGTTGGTGGGACTTGGCTTGGTCGGTGAAGACACCGACGGCAATGGTCAAATTACCGGTGCATCCTTGACTGGACTGAACGGTGGCATGCTGGAAGCGGTGGCCAAATTGCAAGGCAGTTTCAGTATCGGCGTGAATTTAAGCCAAATCGGACATGGTTTTGAACTGATAAAGGATAACCAAGCTTCTCCTGAAGAAGATGAATCTACTAAAGTTGCTAAACTTAATGGTGGACTCGGAATTGATCCTGCCACAACAGACGGTAAAAATGACATTCTTATCACCTTTGCCGATGGTAGCACGGTTGAGGTGTCATTTGCTGGTGTGGTGACCGTGCAAAATGTCATCGACAAACTGCTAACAGCCGCCAATACAGCCAATCAACAGCGTCTAGCGGCCGGCGTTCGCCTAACCGATGTAATTACTCAAGGCACCGACGAATGGGATGCTCTGGATGACGGCACGCGTGGTATGGTTGATGATACCTTCCGTTTCTGGCTGCGCGATTTAACCCACGGTCAAGAAAGTACCAGCAACAGTTTTTTCCACATCGAAACCATCGGTGGCTCGCTTCGTGGAGCAGCTTACATAGGCCTCGGTCTGGTCGGTGCGGATACTGACGGTAATGGTGGGCCGGGCGATGGCATCATTGCTGGTACCGAATTGCACGGTGACTCGATCGAAGACCACGTCTTCGTGAAATTCGGTCAAAACGACGCTCTGAAGGTGAGTGTTGATCTGACTGTCAACGATGTCGACGCACGTTTGGATTTGGCCGGCATGGCCATTGGCGTCAGCAATGGCGACGGCGCGATTCGCGGTGCGGCTAGCATCAGGCTCTACGATCCAGGTCAACGTCAAGGTCTACCCACTTTAGCGGATGGGGTACGAACCTATGATGTCACCTCTGAAGACGGCAAAATTACTATTCTGGAATTACTAACCGCGCTGGGCGATACCCGCGATCTGATGCAATACGCCGATGGATCGGTCGAAAGCCGCTTCGATCGCCTGATCGGCGACCTGATCCTCAACGGCAGCGCTGAACTGAATCTGCCGATCGTCGCCAACCCCAGCCAATTAGTGCAACCCGGTGCCGGGATTACGTTGGACTGGACCGATTTAAGCAATGAAAACACTCGTAGTGTTACCGTAGAAGGGCTGGATCTACTGGCCGGTGCCAAAAACTTCGCCTTCAGCCAAATCATCGCCAGCTTGCGCGCGGTGCAAAACAACGTTCGCGAGCTGGAAAACACCAGCCTTTTCCAGCAAGAGCTACCCGTATTGGGCCAAAATCTGGCCTCACTGGTCGGCCTCTCCAAACAATTTGGCGCTTTCATCGACGAACTGGAAAAACACCCGGTCGAATCGATTGCGCAAATCAACACCGCCATCCAGCAAACCCTGGCTGTGCTAAGAAAAACAGGCAATACCAGCACCGTTAGCCATGACGATCCTCAATTCCATCAGGACACAGACAGCATTGACCTGAACCTGGTGTTTGGCGATCAAGGCCAACGCCAATTACCGGTCAACCTCAACTTGTCCGACTTGGGCAGTCTGGTGGGTGTGAATGGTCTGGAAGGCAGCTTACTGTCTGCCAAAGGTCAATTGGATGTCGCTTATCTGAGCCAATTTGCCCTTAACTTGGCGATCGACGTCAGCAATCCCACTCAGCCGATTGTTTACATTAAAGACAGCAGTCAGGCCAAGTTTGGTTTAGGTCTGTATGGGCCTGATGTCGACGCCGGTCTCAGTTGGGGACCGTTAGGCGTGTTTATTCGTAACGGCGTGATACGTCTGGATGATGGCATCCAAACCATTCTTGACAACGCCCAAGACACCACGGTGGACTTCAATCACCTAGCGATGTGGACGGCGGATGTCGTGGACGATGCAATTGACCGCCAATACAACCTGTTCAACGAGTTCAGTTTTGTCGACGACCTGCAAACCTCAATTCAAGGGCAATTTGCCGCGATCCTGCCGGTGACAACCTCGGCGACAGCGGATAATTTTCTCGACCCTGCGCAGCATAATCTGAGCTTCAACGTCAATCTGGCGCATCCCACCACCGGCTTCAGTTATACCGTACCGAGCCCCAGTGCGGCCTTGAACGCGATGGGTGATCTAGGCGACAGTCTGCAGGATGTCTGGGACGGTATGGGTGAGAACTGGGACATCACCCTGGATGCTTTGGAACAGTTGTTTAACAATTCCATGTTTAACGCCAATCTGCCGTTAATTGGTAACCAGCTCAAAGACGGTATCCAGTTCATTAAAGAAATGCGCACGAGTCTGAGCGGACTATTCAGCGATGCCTCGGCGGCGCAAACGAAGGAAAATCTGCGGCAAATGCTGAACACCAGCCTGGCCGAATGGCTCAAGGGTGAAGTCAGCTTCGCATCCACCCCTACCGCCGATCGACTGGAATTCCTGCTGCCCTTAGCGTTTCAGGAAACCCTGTACGGTGTCAGCCTGGATGCCGACTTAGGTCTACCCGCGTTGGGATTGAACCTGGAAGGCACCGCCCAGGTGGATCTGAATGTCGCTTGGGATTTAGGCATCGGCTATAGCAAGACCGATGGTTTCTACCTGATGATCGATCATCAACGCAATGCGCAGGATATCGATCTGGACGAACTGGATGTCGATCTCTCGGTGACCTTGCCCGGTTTCATGGCCACCGGCACCTTGGGCTTCATGCAAGTCGTTGCCAAGGACGATCCAGATCCAAAAAAACATTCGCATCTGACCGCCGGCTTCTCGGTCAACTTGTACGATCCGTCGCACGACAACAAACTGACGCTGGCCGAGCTCCATTCGGGTGCCAGCCTGGATCAACTGATCGATGCCGACATGCACGGTGATGCGGCCATCAACCTGAAAATCGAAAGCCAATTGGTTGGAGGGCAAAGCCTGCCACGTCTGCGCACTGACTTTAATGTCGGTTGGGATTTTACCGGGGCAAATGCTGCAAATCCGGTCCTAGGCAAATTGACCGGTATTAGCTATGACAATGTCGAATTTAATGCCGGTGATTTCATTAGCAACTTGTTCGGTCCGATGCTGCACAACGTCAAATCGATTCTGGATCCACTCAAACCTGCCATCGACTTTTTAACCAATCCTTTACCCGGTATCTCACAACTGGCCGGTCGTCCGGTAACGCTGCTGGATGTCGCGGCGATTTACGCACCGGAAGCGGCGAAAGATGTGCGTGATTTTGTCTACAAAGCTCAGGAAATCGAGCAGCTGATCTCGACCTTGACCTCGATTTCCGGGGATGGCTGGATAGCACTGGGCGTTGCCAACGGCAAAGATCTCAGTATCAATCTGGGTACTGGCGCATTCGATCCACGTATCGCAACTACTGCCGCAACGTTGGCCGTCACCTTGCAAGCGCGTAATAAAGACGAAGTCTACAATGCCTTGGGTGCTCTAGGTGCCTCGTCGCTCTATCAGGTGGGCAACAGTGCGTCCGGTTTCGCCTTCCCAATCTTCGACAGCCCATCCCTTTTGCTGGGCTTGTTATTGGGCAAAGATGTTGACCTAATTACCTATACCACGCCGCATCTCAGTGCCAAACTGGAATTCATGTTAGCGGAAATTCCCATCATCCCTCCTGTTCTGATGGCGCAAATTCGCGGTGCGTTGGGATTAGAGGCTCAGTTTGCCATGGGCTACGACACCGCCGGCATGCGTCGCTACGCATCCAGCCAAAATACTGCCGATTTGGCGTTCGGGTTTTACGTCAGTGACGGCGTGATTGTTGGCAAGGATTTCAGCGAACTCACCTTGTATGGTGAGATTGGCGTGTATGCCGCATTGCCACGTATTGATTTTAGCGCCTCGTTTGGTCCGATCTCGGGCGGTCTTTCGATTGATGTCTACGCCGGGGGCGGCATACGTGCAGCGCTGGGCTTTAATTTAAATGACCCTAATCACGATGGCAAAGTGAGAGGTGACGAACTCGCCAGCAATTTACAATTTGGCCCGGAGTACCTGTTTGATATCGAAGGCCGCGTGGATTTCGTTCTGAGGGCACGTGCCTTGGTTGAAGCCTGGGCAGAAGTTAAACTGGGCCCCTTCAGCACGGGTAAGAAAACCTGGACCATCATCAATTCCAGTTTCGAAAAGGTCATCCCTATCCTTAGCTTTGAGCAGACCCGTCCTGATAACACGCCAGTACTGGGTGAAGTGCAAAACGGCACCCTGCTGTTGAACGTCGGTGATCGCGCCGGTTTACGCCGTAATGGCAATACCGATGGTGGCGACGAAGTCGTGAGGATAACGGCTGGCAGCACGGCCGATTCCATCAACGTCAGCATGTTCGGCATTACCCAAACTTATACCGGCGTGACGGCATTGGAAGCGCGTCTGGGCCAAGGTAACGACAAACTGCAACTGGGCGTCGGTTTGCAATTGGCCCGTATCAACATCTTCGGTGACGAAGGTGACGATATTCTGGTCAACGAAAGCACGCTTGCGGCTAATTTTTATGGTGGCGTCGGCAATGACCAATTGCAAGGCGGCGATGGCAATGATGTGCTGGCAGGCAATAATCATGATGGTTCCGCAACCCTGACTGCAGGGCAGACCGACAACGACATCATCATCGGTAATGCCGGTGACGACATACTGATCGGTGGTTTGGGCGATGACTTGCTACAAGGCGGTGCCGGGAAAGACTTGATATGGGGGTATGCCAAAACCGATACCCAGTTGAAGCTTGGCGAAACCGACAACGATGTCATCACCGGTGATGCGGGCGATGATACTTTACGCGGTGGTGCAGGCGATGATCAAATCACCGGCGGGGCGGGTAACGATACGATCTATGGCGGCTCCGGTAACGACAACATCGATGGCGGCAAAGACAACGACGTGATTGATGGTGAAGCTGGTCAAGACCAAATCAGCGGAAGCGATGGTAATGACCGGCTGCAGGGTGGTGACAATAACGATTTTCTCCAAGGTGGACGTGGGGACGATAGTATCTTCGGTGATTTGGGCGACGACGTTCTGTGGGGCGGCCTGGGTAATGACATTTTGGATGGCGGTGCCGACAACGACATCCTCTATGGCGGTGAAGATGCTCAAACCACGCTGCTGACCGAAGTGACTCGTTGGGGCTCCGATAAACTGATCGGTGGCCGCGGCCGGGATAGCCTGTATGCCGGTTCCGGGCGGGTGAGTGCCAGCGCAACAGACGCGGACAAAAATAGTTTTTATGGCGACGAAGAAGGTAACAGTCAGGACGGCGAAGCCGACCGCATCTTCGGCGACCTCAAAGACGACACTATCTATGGTGGCGGTGGCAACGACCAAGTCTGGGCCTTTGGCGGTAATGACAAAATCTATGGCGAAGCCGGTGACGACACGGTGGACGCCAGTGACGGCGACGACCTGGTCGTCGGCGGTGCCGGTGCAGACAGCCTCAACGGCGGTCTGGGCTTTGACGTCATCTGGGGCGGCGCTGAGCTGACCAGTCTGAACCCCGCCAATCTCCACAATGGTCTGAACACCCCTAACAGTTCACTGTTTATCGCGCCTGAAGGCCTGGGTTCCACATTGTTGGGTGCCTTTGCGGTGACCAATATGCCAGACAATCCCGACATCAAAAACATCATCCCGAAAGCCCTGGAAGGTCGTTCGCAACGAAACGATGTGCTCGATGCCGATGCCGAAGACGGTACCGACACCCTTAGCGGTGGCGACGACACCGACTGGCTGTTCGGCGGTGGCGGCAGCGACATCATTGCCGCCGGTGCCGAAATGGACTACGTCGACGGCGGGGCTGGCGATGATGCCCTATCCGGTGGCGACCAAGCCGATATTGTGCGTGGCGGCGACGGTAACGATACCCTGCACGGCGATGCAGGCGCCGACCTGCTATACGGCGAATCCGGCAACGACCATTTATATGGCGACGACACCGTCAACACCTCGGCTGGCAGCAACATGGCCACCGTACGCCAGCGCTTATTTGGAGGTGACGGCGATGACTACCTTTATGCCTGGTCAGCCGATGCCGGACAAGCCGACAGCGAACGCAACCTGCTGGGTGATGTACTCGCTGGCGGTGCTGGTCGCGACTTCCTGTTCGGTGGCTTGCGTCAGGACGAACTACAAGGAGGTATTGGCAACGACGTCCTGCGTGGTGATGCTTACGCAGCCAACATCGAACTCAGCTACTTACAACAACAAAGCTTGGGTGGCAAAGACACTCTCTACGGTGATAGTGGCGAAGATGTATTGCAAGGCGGTGGTGGCGATGACGAACTACGTGGCGGTGATGGTGCGGACAGACTGGAAGGTCAAAAAGGCTCCGATCATCTTTATGGTGAAGGTGGCGGCGATGTACTTGTTGTCGACTTTAATGCTGCCCCAACTGATTTGGACGTTTTCGATGGTCATGGTGATCCTAATACGGCTGATGGCGGTATAGACCGTTTCCTGATAGCAGGTACTGAGGCCAATGACACTTTGCAGGCCAGTGAAATCGTCGAAACCAATGGTCATCGCCTTTTATTGGTGCAACGCGAGACACAAACTGCTAATGGCCCAATTACAGTGCAATCTCACATTGACTGGCGAGTTAATACCAACGGGGTTAAGCCAACCCAGCCACTCAATACCCCCAGACTCGACCAATTTCATTTTGTCGGCTTAGGCGGTGACGACACCATAAAATTCGCTAAAGACCAAGAACTCACTGACGATTCGAAATCGGTTGACTTAACCGAGCTTACCAAGCGCGGCAGTGGTTGGGTTACTGTCATGGAAGGTGGTGCTGGTAACGATACCCTCATTGGTGCGAATGCCAGGGATTATCTGGATGGCGGTGCAGGATCGGATCGAGTCTATGGCTACGCAGGTAGCGACCAGTTGTGGGGTGATGCGGATGCGTTTGGTACCACACAAGTTTCACAAGATGTCGACAAACTCTATGGTGGACAGGGTAATGATGATCTCTATGGCGGCCCTGGCAGAAACGAGCTGTATGCCTGGTCAGAAGACCCCACGCTGGGTGGTGCAGATCAATTTGGCGTGTTCGTCAAACCTGATGGTAGCTTAAGTCCTAAGGATGGCGACGCGAACCATGACGGTTACCTTGACAACACTAATCCGGCAAAACCCGCCTATGTATTAGAAGACACCGGCATCAACCGCATGATAGGGGGCAATCAAGCCGACAAGCTCTTCGGTGGTACCGGACTCGACGCCATGATCGGCTATGAGGGTGGTGACCGTTATCTTAATCGCAAAGGTGAGGATATCGAAAACCAAGGCACGGCCGTCTTCAATCAGAATCCAGACTTCAAAGCCTCCTCCGGAGACCAATCCGGTTTCTGGTTCTATAGTGGTTCCAATGTCCGCGATCAAATCCGTGTCGATTATGTGACCGAACCCGGTCTATTGGTCGGGCATCATTTGATTACCCGACTGACCGAAAATGCAGGCAATTTTAGCTTTAATGCCGAAGTCCGCCTGGATTTTAGCAATTGGAACACCGATAGTTTCCTAAATGCTGCTGCGATTTTGAGCGGCGAAGATATAGACAGCACTTCCTCCGCACTGGAAAACGGCGTGGAAATCGATCGTGAGGCTCAGATTCGCACACTGCTGCCACCGGAAGACAGTTTGGGGGTCATATTTATTGATGCCAAAGACGGCAATGATGAAATTACCATCGGACCTACTGTGCAAACCAGTATCTGGATCGATGCCGGTGCAGGCGATGACAAAGTCGTTATCGAAACCGGTCGGGCATTGCTGACCGATATCGCCGATCGGCAAGGTACTAATGCCAACAAACGCAACGATGGTCCAACAACGACCAATGCCGAAACCTTGCTCGCCTCGCTGAATGCTTACGATTTGTCCGCCAAACTCAAAGCAGACGTTTCTGAATCGGTCTCGGTTTTCAATATCCCGGCGCAATTCAATGATCTTACCCTGGATAGCCCTGAGGATATCGACTGGTTTAAATTCACTGTCACAAGCAGTCAATCACTCGCGAATATCTTGGTTAACGGTTTGAGTAGCAAGGATGGGCTGAAGCTCACTTTGTATAAACCGGATGTCAGTACTGGCAAACTGGGCATTGCGTTACCATTAAGTCCGAATAACGATGGGACCAGTTTGTTGCTTGAAAGTCTTGGTGCTGGCGACTACTGGCTCAAGGTTAGCGGTAATACCATACCAACGCGTTACTCATTGATCCTGGATCAGTTAGGCGGTTCCGTTGACCTTCTGCAGAAACTCAGTGCGGTTTTACCAAACAGTAGTAATCTTTACACAAAGCCTTTCGAGTTTACTGGCTTGAAAGTTGATAATGACGACACCGCCTGGTTTCAGTTCAATCCCACTCAAGACCTCACGGAATACCGCATTCTCGCGGCATCAGGTGTAAATACCACTGACGGCTTGGAGCTCAGTCTCTATCAAGTTATCACTGAGGAGGTTGATGGAAAGAACCACACCTACCTAAAATCGGTTGCAGACATACAAGCAACCCATCCAGCGAATCAGTTTACTGGCAACATTCTAAAGGGTGAATATTTACTGAAAGTCCGAAGTACGCAGAAGTTAGACAATTACTCGTTACTATTCGGCAATAACAGTAGTATCGACGCGGCGGCTAACGTCAAGATTTCGCTGAGCGGCGTAAATACGATTTCACAATTGGAACAAATCCAACTTGGCGGAAAGGTGTCTTCTGAACCACGCCATGATTTGATTCTGGGTGGAGATGGAAACGACATTTTGATCGGCGGTTCGGGTGAAGACTACATTGATGGCGGCAAGGGTAATGATGTGTTATCGGGTGGCGCTGACCGGCAAAAAGTCGACGTCTTGGTCGGTGGTGAGGGGGACGATACCTTCCAGATCTGGACTGACGGTCTGGCTTTAGATGAGCGAACTGGCGTATTGATCAGTGATCCCGGAGCCCGAGAAGACGACCTGTTCGTCGGCGGAGTTGGCACGGACCGCGTCGTCTTTCTGGGTGGCGATGTAGACCAGAACGGCAAGCCAATCAATGATTTTGCGGCCATCAGGTACAACACCGTCAGTGATCGCTACGAATTCGCCAGCCGGATTTGGGATACGGCTAACCAAACCTTCATTGAGGATGCCCCCGATAAATATGAGCTGGAATACGCTTTCTTCCGTACTCGAACCATTGAAGCCATACAGGTGGATTTGCAGTCGGGTGATGATGAATTCCATGCTGATCCACGCTATCAGATGGCAGGTGATCCCGGGCGCGACTGGGGGATTGGTGACGATGCCCGGCCACTTGGTGCGCCTGTCGATGGCCTCACTATTTACGGCGGTGTAGGCAATGACAGACTGTTTGGCGGTGCAGGCCGCGATCTGATTGATGGCGGCTCAGGGCGCGACGCCATTGCTGGCGGTATGGGCGACGATCAGTTGTACGGTAGCGATGGTGATGATTTAGTGGTTGGTGACAGAATGGATGTAGCGCCTGATGACTATGAGTCTGGCCGTATTCCCGATAAAACTAACGATACCTTATTGAATGCGCATGAACTCAAGCTTGATTCTTTGCATCTCAACACCATTGTGGGTTCATTTCACTTTGGTGATCTTGATGATTACTATTTGATCGAAGCACCATTGGCTCAAAAAACCTTTGGTTCAATTGATCCAGGAAACCGGGCTCGGTTACTATTGGACTTGGACTCATTCAAGTTGGTGTCGCCTATAGATGGTGAGACGATTAAGCCAACTTTGGAGTTGTTCGCAGTAACACTGGTTAAAGACACCACTGACAGAATCGTCCAAATAACAAAAGATATTTCGGATCAATTGACGGCACCTAGCTATTACGCCTTGCACGTCAGTAATCCGACTCGTTCAGATTTAAATCCATCGGCTTTCAACTATAAGATTGAGATCGATTTATTTGATGCACCGTTGACCATGGATATATCAGATGCCCATTCTGTTTTGGGCAGTAAAACGATTGAAACGGGTAATATAGCGCGTCTTATACCAGTTGGTGATGTAGATGGAGATGGCTTCAATGAATATGCTACTTCTGTTTATTCGTCTTCCCACACTTTATTCAATTACGTATCTGGACAACCCGTTTCGACATCTACTAAGTGGTTTGGTAACAAGCTTTCAACGCTTGAAGGTTACCAATTCGGATGGGTTAAAGGTCCGGTTCAGTACGGTGTCGAACCAAATAGAACAGTGACCTTGCTTCCCGGTGGCGACTTTAACCGTGATGGAAAGTCCGAATTAGTGTGGATTGACAGTGCGCGGAGCGTAGGTAGTTTGCAATCAAAGCTTTATGTTTCAACGTCTTTGGAGCCCGGAAAAACATTTCCCCAGGATAATTACAATCCGGACTTGGTTAAAGAAGTTTCCATCTTTAGCGGATATGCTACCGCTAGTGTATTAGATATCGATGTCGATGGAACGGATGATCTCGTGGCACTTTCCATAAGAAACGGCGGCCTTTGGTTAGATGTTTGGAAAGGATCAACCCTATGGACAGTTTCTTCTCCTGGAATTAGTCTCAGATTGACTGATGCACCGGTTGATACAGGATTTGGGGAGACAAGTCATCTAAAACTGATCGCAGCAGGCGATATTGATGGAGACCTCAATCACCAGGGAGATTTGGTGGTCAATACACTGGATCACTCATGGTTCCTTAAAGCTTCTTCGGTTTGGGGATCTATTACTGGTTCGTTACTACCCAATTCTGTGGTTATTTCTGAATTGGATCACTCTACTGCCAACGGTAATGCAAAAGTTGAGGTTTTCCAAGTTGGCGATATAGAGCCAACTGCCGATCAACGTGCGGATTTTATTTTGGTTTCGGGTGCTGGTTCTTTAAGCAGAACATGGTCACCACTCTATTCATCTAGCCTTGTAAACCAAGCAGTCACTCACTTACCTGTATTCTCATCTGATGCAACTCATCACTGGTATGGGGAAGTAGATGTTGTAGCGTTGGGCAATTTTCTGGGTGATGGTCGATCTGACTTTGCCATAGTCGGAAGACATGAGTTTAAGAAACCCTACATTGCTGAAATTTACGATGGGAGAAATTTCGACTCATCTAAGCCCGATCTTCAATTATGGCTGGGTGTGAAATCTAACGCAGATATTGGGGGGGCTTCTGACGAAAATAACTCTATTCGGCCAGTAAACGGGCGGTTGGCGAACTGGTTAGTGCCGTTGGGTGATGTTGATGGAGATGGGCATACTGAGATTGCAATCGCGCATGGTCAAGACGCTCTTGGTGTGCAAATCTATTCAGGTGGCGATTGGTTGAAGGACCCAACGCCAATCCAAAACGTGAAGCCTGCGACAAAAATAATTGGCAATAATCAATTACTTCCATTGGTGCTAGGAAACGCTGTTTCAGCGTGGTCGCAAGCCACACTTGATAATTCGGTCACGTTTTATGGTGCAACAGAAAATTCTTGGGAGGGAAGTGTTGCAGGGGATCTTCAGTCTACACAATATTTCGGTGGACAGCTTCAGAATTCCCAACCTTCGCTTATTTCCGCGCAGCCCCTAGCGATCGGCGATTTAAATGGAGATAGTCATCCGGATTTCTTAATTCCCGCCGGATTCGGATCAAATTCAGTATCTCGGATTGTTTTTGGTCCGGTTTCGTCTTTGATTGGACAGGAAATTGGACTGGACGGTTTTGCCGATTTGCTGCTCGACCCTGATTCCAGCATGCGGGTTAAAACAACCTCTACTTTTGTTACCTTAGGTCGGCCTGCTGAAAAATTTGGTGATATCAACGGGGATGGCATAAACGATCTTGTATTGGCTACACGTGACTCTACTACGGGGACAGTGCGGGTAAATATCAAGTATGGTGGTGCCAAAATAGTCCCCGGTGCCTTGCTTGATGTGGACTACTCATTCGAAACCGGCGTTTATTGGAATAACGCTGATTCATGGGGCGATGCTGATTCAACACATAACCAATCGCTACGCACGCCGGGTACCCAGGTGTCTGTTGGAGACTGGAATAACGATGGTTATGATGATGTGATGGTGAAAGGTGGGCCATCTCTTCAAGGGGCTGACGGCGATGTAATCCAAATTTATTCAGGTGGATTCTTAAGAGGGGAAGTTGCTGACAAGCTCCAATCTATTTCGTCAAATTTGAGTGACCTAACACTTGGTCAAGACGTTTACTACGATTCTTCACTCCAAAGATACGTATCCATAAGTGAACAATGGAAAATTGACCGGAGCGTACTTGACGCTCAATTCGTCGGCGATGTAAATGGTGACGGCTTTGAAGATCTTATAGTCGCTTCACCATGGGATTGGACACCCAAAGAGCAATTTAATGATAATGCACCGATTGGGGCAAACTATCTATTTTACGGCCGCCCTGCTGGTGGACAAAATTTAGCACTGGGTTCCAATGCTCAGACAGGAGCAATTGCGAATATCTCTTGGGTTGGAAAAGGCTATGGAGGTGGGATTCACCCGTTGGGGGATGTCAATCAAGATGGTCTAGCTGATTTCGCATTAACGACCTATGCAGGAGGCTCCAAATTTTTCTTCGATCCCAAGGAGGGTGATGTCGCTGGAGTGTATTTACATTTAGGTGCAAAGACCACGATCGATAACACTAACTTGGAAGATAACACTAACTTGGAAGATAACACTAACTTGAAAAGCGTGGATCGTTTTTTCCGCTGGTATAGCCCATCTATTCCGGCTTACTTTGCTTACACTACGGTGACTGCTGGAGACTTTAATGCCGATGGTCTGGTGGATTTGGCAATCGGTACCCCACTTCGTTACACTTCAAGTAATCCTGGCGGATACCCCACGAGTGCAGGCCCGTCTTTCATAGATCGAAACGGACGTATTGATGTTTATTTTGGGGAAACAGGAACAGGTGACTGGCTCAAATCAAACGGGGATATAATTGGTTTTATCAACCTGCCTGATATCACCCTTTCAGGGCGAGCCAGTGAAATGCTGGGGGTATTGTGGAGAGGACCGGCTCAGGATATCGATGGCGATGGCATTGATGATTTGCTGGTAGGCCGTCCTGGCGTAGATCGTGTCGATCCGGATTTTCTGGAAAATACCGGTGCATTCACATTGCTTCGCGGTTGGCGTGGGTCGCAGTCCATATCCGTGCCTAACGCTGAGACTTTAGCTGCTAATAACCCACTTGAGCAGTCGCTAAAATTTGCCGCAGGACAGACGGAGCTTTGGTATCGTTTTGAGATGCTGGGTGACGGCGACAGTGGCGATGGTTTTATAGCGGTGCCAGATGCAGGTTCGCCCATGCCATTAGAAATAACGCTTGTAAGTCTGGATTCAGGAAATGCTACTACTGGAACAATAATTTTTCAGGGCAAATTTGCCTCTTTAGCTGGTCTTTCAGCGGGGAACTACGCCTTACGTATCCGTAGAGTAGACGGTTTAGGCGCGTTAGATGCAACGCTAACTGGTCAGCTACCTAAATCAGGCTACAATCTTGCCGCAAAAGGTGGTTCCGACTGGATTAAAGGTGGCGTAGGTAACGATTACCTGGACGGTGGTGTTGATATCGATCGACTGTATGGTGGTTTGGGAACAGACCGGTTTAACATTGCTGTAAATGGAAGTGACCCTGCGGCATTTGAGGCTAGAGACCGCGATATGATTTCGGAAGGTTCCTCAGTGCAGATTTTCCAGGCTAACGAAAATCCGGATGCAAAAACTCTTTCAACCCAAATGGACCCGTTACTTGATCCAGTTGTTCATTTCGGTTCATCTGGGGATAAAACTTTAGCAAATGCGGTGACTACAGCGTTAGGTAAACGAGAAGGAGCTGAACTTCGAGTTTCCGATGTATTAGCTCTAACCTCGCTGGAAATCACCGTTACTCATGATAGCTTGAATCTCTCTGGTTTAGAGCAACTCAAAAATCTACGTTCGCTGAAGCTGAATAACCAAAATCTGGACAAACTGACCTGGACTACTGGGAATGTCGATCATAAATTAGCTGAGCTAACTCATTTGAGAGTCCTTGACTTATCGAACAACTCTATTGGAACTGTTGCAC
>SXGU01231597.1_pt1 | contig 22660 bp, 15 predicted proteins | sample 3174531 | NCBI WGS metagenome assembly SXGU01 (sample SAMN11356863, study PRJNA531348) | freshwater metagenome | isolation source: freshwater sample F1-140 | place: China: Fuxian Lake, Yuxi | collected 2017-12-25
GCATAAATGGTGTCGAAGGCCAGCGACGATTTACCCGAACCGGACAGTCCGGTGATGACGATGAGAGTATCTCTGGGCAGATCAAGATCGATATTTTTCAGATTATGGGTTCTTGCGCCCCGGATGCTGATCGTATCCATTAAGTAATTCCCGCAAATTAGACAACCCCATAATATACGAGCAAAGCGCTATGAATACAAACTGCGTCATCTAAGGAATCAGGTGTCGGATACGCTACAACGTGGATGTGGTGAACGCAGTGAACCGTATCAATCGAAGACTCGGCAAACAAAATGTAGATTGGCTAACGGATTAAAAAACATAGCCATCTATAATTAAACACCCGTAATGAGTACTCGGTGCGGTGTATTTACACACGGAGTTTCAGTCGGTCGATAACGCATAACTTTATGGTTTATACTAATCTTTAATCAATTTTGGCAATGAGGCTGTTACCGTCACGGCTCATTGCTGTAACAAACCGCCAACGGGACGCCGTAACATCATGCACAAGCAGCCGCAAACCAGCTCAGGATTTACCTTAACCGAGCTGATGATCACCCTGGCTATTGCCGGGACACTGGTAGGGATCGCCATTCCCAGCTTTACTTCCATGGTTACCGGCAACCGATTGACTACCTATGCCAACGAGTTGATGACCGCATTAAACTTGGCGCGTAGCGAAGCCATTAAACGCGGTGAGCAAGTGACAATCACGCGAAAGGGCGGAAACAGTCAAGAGTGGGAAAGCGGCTGGGATGTATTTGTCGACGTCGACCGCGACAATGTATTTAACAATAATGACATATTATTAAGAACCTACGATGCCTTACCCAGCGGCTATACCTTAAGAACAGGTCTCAGCACATACCAAGACTACGCCGGTTATTCACCCAGCGGTTTAAGTATTGTGGCGGTTAACGATACTTTTAGATTATGCAACGGCACGGATACCGCATCATCCCGCGCCATTGCCGTTAATACCATCGGTCGAGCCCGCGTTTCAACAGGTACTGATACCTGTCCTTAATTCATTTTAAAAATATCGCGATGAACAAAAACGCCGGATTTACACTGATTGAAGTCCTGATAGCCATGCTGGTGCTGGCGGTCGGCTTGCTGGGCTTGGCCGGCCTGCAAGCAACCGGTCTTAAAAATAACCAGAGTGCTTATAACCGCAGCCAAGCCATACAATTGGCGTATGATTTGGCTGATAGAATACGGGCTAATAGTAATGGCGCGACCGGACTGCCTAACATCGCTTCCTATACGGCAACCCTTCCAAGCGCAGCCGTCGCGCAACCTAACTGTTTAACTGTCGGTATAACCTGTACGCAGGCTCTGATGGCGCAAAACGATCTTTTTGAATGGAACAATGCAGTCACTACCGTCTTGCCCGGAGGCGTGGGTACTATCGCTTCCGTTACAGCCCTACCTATCGTCACTATTACGATTACTATCACTTGGGATGACAACCGCGATGGCAATATTGACGGCAACGACCCCAACTTTCAAACAAGTTTTCAGTGCCAAAATCCTCCCGCTACCACCGAATTATATTGTTAATATGAGTACCGAGTTTTTAACGCAAACGGCTGTCCGGGAGGGTGTTCAATCGGTTCATAATCTGAACGCCATCGATAAAGGTAATATCGCCACACTGCCGGGCGCGGTCGATTCGCACCGCCGCCAACTCGGCATGACCTTGATAGAAATCATGATCGCCTTGCTCATCGGCGCGTTTTTACTGGGCGGGGTGATGCAAATTTTTGTAAGCAGCCAACAAACCAACAGAATGCAGGAAAATTTATCCCGATTGCAGGAAAACGGCCGGTTTGCGATGGAATTCATTAGCAAGGATATTCGCCGAGCCGGTTATTGGGGCTGTCTTCGCCCAAGCAGCCCTGATATTGATATTGCCGGAACAAATGATAATACCGCCAATGGCGATAATATTGATAACGGTACCGATACACTAATTCTGAGAGGGGCATTTTCTCCTCAGGTAAGCGCGTGTATTGAGCCGCCCATAGTAGGCTGTCCGCTTCCTTTTGTAAGGACCCCAACAAGCTGTGGTGATCAAGGTGTTATAACGGATACTTATTATACTGATCCCACTTCAACGATTACGTATCTGATAAACGGTAGTGTGTTACAACAAAATACCAATGGACAGAATAACGGATTGATTGAAGGTATTGAAGATATGCAGATTTTATACGGCGTGGATACCGATACCGATGGCACCGCCAATTATTATGTGTCGGCAAATAATGTAGCTAATATGGCTCAAGTTATCAGCATCCGCATTAGCCTGTTAGCCGCCACTGTTGACGACAACCTCGCCGCTCAACCTTTAACTTACACCTACAACGGAGTGACGACCACACCGGCAGATCTCAGAATCAGACGGGTATTTAACACCACGATAGCCATGCGTAACCGGCTGCCGTAAAACGGAGGCACTTACCAATGAACAATCAACAAGCAGTCAGGCCCCGAGCATCGACTCCGCTCAGTGAAAGACTTAATTCAATAGGATTGGAGAACATGCCGCGGGCCTCCATGCAGGAGAATCCGGCCTATCAATCCGGCGCTGTGCTGATAATCAGTTTAGTGATGTTGCTGCTATTGACGCTGATCGGTACGACCGGCATGCAAACCACGTCGCTGGAAGAAAAAATGGTCGGCAATATGCGCGATCAAAACAATGCTTTTCAGATCGCAGAGACGGTTTTGCGCGCCGGCGAAGCAATAGTTCAAGCCGCAACCCCGACATCTCTTGCGACTCTCTGTGGTCTATGCACCAACGGTTATTATGACAGTTCCACGGATGCAACCGCTTGCCCGCAACCGCCTAATTGGCAAACTATTGATTGGACCGACCCTAGCCAAGTTGCCACCTATAACGTGAATGGCGCTAACTACACCTATTATATTGAACGACTTGATGTCAGCGTAGCTTCTGACGGAAATCTTGTTGCGGGAACGCCAATAGATGGGGTAGCTGCTCCATCTACTAATTGGTATCGAATCACTGCGCGCGGCACAGGCAGCATGAATAATGCCGTGGTCTTGTTGCAATCGACGTACACGCGGTAAACATTGTCTTCAGTAACGTATCGGCATTCAGGGATCAGTTATGAACGCTAACAACATCTACAAAACGATTACTTTGCTCGTTATTCTGGCCGGCGCCGCACTGACGCCGGCGTTAGCGTTAACGATCACCCCCGCCCAAAAACCCTTGTACATAGGCTCGTCAAAGGCATCGCCCAATATCATGCTGATGATAGATAATTCTCTTTCGATGAGCATTACTCCCGGAGCTAATGTCACTACGGTCGCTCATACGCCTAACGATATGCCGGCAGGCACTAGCTATAATTGCAGCTCGGCTGTCTTTGGCGGTGCGCCGGATATAGCCAGTGCAACAACGACGATTAATATGGTGGTGGATTCGTCCGGCGTCCCCAGATTTTGTACTAACAGTTTTTGCAGCACCAGTTCAGCCTTTAGCCTGTTAAAGTGTTTTGATAATACAAAATACTATAAAGTCAAATACTTTCGCGGCACCAGTTTGGCTTCCGATGTTTATCTGGGCTTAAATTTGAACTGGTATTTCAAGAGCGGCAGTTTTACCAAGGGGAGTTTGTTGTGGGGAGCTACAACGAGGTTACGTATAGATATTGCCAAAGAAGCGGCTAAGACATTGGTCAATTCGTTGGTACCGGATGAGGGTAGCTCTCCTACGGTACGCATGGGCTTGGCAACCTATAAAGATCCTACCGGAGGACAGGTTTTAGCGGATATAGCGCCGTTGACGGCTTCTTATGCGGAAGATCTCTATGCGCAAATTACGGCAATGAATACCGTCGGCTTTACCCCTTTGGCGGAAACTTTGGCCGATATCGGGCGATATTTCAGTGATGGCGGGGGGGCTTATACCGGTAACCTCATACTACATCCCGGCCAAAGTAATCAAACATCGGCGTCTCTGGATACTATCTATAACACTCACAGTATTTTTAATAATACATTGAGCGGCACGTTATCAGTTGCTGTTGAAAATTACTGCCAGAAAAATTTTGCTATTTTAGTCACCGATGGCTTGCCGACTAAAGATCGGGAAATCAGCGCATCTTTGCGTGATTATTCCGGCGATTGTGGTGTTAAAGGTCTTTGTGATGCAACGCCTTCAGCAGATACCACCGATGTCCTACCGGATACGACAGTGACTGCGGCAAATTACTTAACCTTAAAAAATGGCGTAAAGGTGGGGCGTAAGTATGAGCCAAAGGGCAGTGATTACCTGGACGATGTCGCCCAAGCCCTATACGAAATGGATTTGCGCCCGGATTTAATCAAACCCTCGGCCGGTTACAAGAATAATCTGGTGACTTACGCGATTGGCTTTGCCGATTCCGCTTTGACTGAAGACCTTAATAATGATGGCACGTTGGATAACGATCTTAACGGTAACGGTGTACTGGACAACTCCATACTCAAGGATGCGGCAGTACGTGGCGGCGGCAAGTTTTATTTTGCCAATAACCTTGGCGAATTGACTGACTCGTTAAATAATATTTTGTCCGATATTTCCACTAAAGTAGGCTCATCTTCTTCGGTAGCGGCGAATTCGACAAAATTGGGTACCGATACGGCTATTTATCAAGCCAAGTTCGATAGCAGCGACTGGACGGGGAGTTTTGTCGCCTTGCCGCTCAGTTCCAGTGAAGATATTAACGGCAATGGACTTCTGGATGATGGCGAAGATGTTAATGATAACAAGATATTAGATGCCGGCATCATTGGCGATACCCAATGGGAAGCCGCTGAAAAAATTCCGGTTTTTAGCTTGCGCAATATTTTTACCTATAATCCGGGACACTCGCCCAAAGGCGTACTGTTTCAATGCGACAATCTAACCGACGGTCAGAAAACACACCTAGGCATCGGTAACTGTTCAAACTCCAGCGATCAGGGCGTCTGGCGCTTGAATTATTTGCGCGGCGATTTGACGCATGAAGCCAGAAATCCATTGCGTAAAGCCGCAGATCCCAATCCTGAACCTAGACCGGCGGGCGGGATTTTTCGTAATCGCACCCGCTTTGACAATGCGACCGGTTATGCGTTGCAGCCCGACCCGTGGCTGTTAGGCGACATTGTCAATTCCGATCCGGTTTATGTCGGCTCCGAGCATTACGGTTACGATAAATTGCCCGGCACCGCACCCGAAAGAAGCAGTTACTCAAGCTTTGTAAACCTTAACAAAACCCGCCAAAGAATGGTTTATGTCGGCGCTAATGACGGCATGCTTCATGGCTACGACGCTAATTTAATCAGTACCAATAGCGGGGAGGAAGTTTTCGCCTACATCCCGAATGCGGTTTACAGTCAACTAACTGCGTTATCGGCACCCGCTTATGTTCATCAATATTCGGTGGACGGCTCGCCGCGCGTCAGCGATGCCTATTTTGCCGACAGCTGGCACACCGTATTGGCCGGCACTACCGGTGCCGGGGGGAAAGCGGTCTTTGCGCTGGATATTACCGATCCTAAGGGTTTTACGGGTGATGATGTGCTGTGGGAAATCAGCGATACCACCAGTCCTCTGGCCTCGGATCTGACGACCGATACTCCGGCATTGCGCGGATTCCAAAACAACATGGGCTACTCTTTGCCGCAGCCGTCTATTGTGCGGATGAACGATGGCTCGTATGCGGCTATTGTCGCAAACGGTTATGCCGGCGCCAATAATCTGGCCGTGTTATATGTTGTTGATCTTCAAACCGGCCATATTATCAGGGCATTCAGTACCGAGACCGGAAGTTCGGATCATCCTAACGGCTTATCGGCACCGGTTGCCGTTGATGTTGATAATAATCGAACCGCGGACGCAATTTATGCGGGGGACTTATTGGGTAATTTATGGAAGTTCGATGTGAGTTCCACGTCTCCAAATGCCTGGACAATAGCTTACGGCGGCTCTCCGTTATTTGTGGCTTGCAGCAACGCGCTTTCGTGCGAGACCACCCGGCAGCCGATTACCGCCAGGCCGCAAGCGGGCAAGGCCGAAGATAAGAAAAGCATTATGGTTTATTTCGGTACCGGCAAATATTTTGAAGAGTCGGATGTTAATGTGGCCGATGCGCAAACCCAGAGTCTTTATGGTGTATGGGACAATAACGCGGTGGTCGCGCGTAGTGCGTTACAGCAGCAAAGCATCGTCGCTGAATTAAAGGTAGGTAACTTTAATTCGCGAGTGACTACAAATAATACTGTCGATTATTCAACTAAAAAAGGCTGGTATATGGATTTGTCGGTAGCCGGCAGTGAAGGCGAACGATCTGTCAGTACGCCGCTAATACTGGGTAAGCGGGTTATTTTCACGACATCGATACCTATTCCGCCAAAAGGTACCGAGAGTTGCAGTTCGGGTTCCGATGGCGTTAGCTGGATAATGGAAATGACTGCATTAACGGGGAGCCGTATTGATAGCGGAGCGAGTGGATCCGGCGGAACCGGCACTTTCGATCTTAATGGCGATGGCGTTATTGATAATAATGATTTAGTGACCATTACTATCGATGGCGTTACTGTAGCAGTTACAGTCAGTGGTATATTGCCCGAGTACGGCATTTTCGACACGCCCACCATTGTTAATATCAATAAAAATGTAGCTGAACTACTCATTAACGGCAGCAATCAGGACAATGGCGTTGGCTCGGTTAAGTCGGCGTATGAGTCTGATGGCACAATGCCCCCTTTAGGCAGGCAGTCCTGGCAACAATTGAATATCAATTGATAGTGCGGATGTGAAAACAGTATTTCTCTAGGGGGGCTGCGTGTACCGACAATAGTACGATTGCATCATTCCAACGCTCCAGCGTCCCGCAACGCTGGAGCGTTGCAGACTGAATTCCCACGCCGGAGCGTGGGAACTATAGGTTTTTAAATCAGTTCAATCCGCGTCATCCGTCGACTGCAAGGATGCAGGAGGTAGGGCAATGCAGGAGCAATTGCCGAGTTCCATTAATCATTTCCAGCATACGCTGAACAGTTACAAAACACATCATAATGGTATTTTTAAAAACGCATTATCCCTTAGATAAATGTACCTGTCGTTAACGAAGTAACTGTTGAGCTGCCGACTAATGAAATAAGGAGATCGTCAGTAGTCCCACTGCTGTAATCGAACTGATCATTGGCATTCATATCAACGGCCAGATATTTAATGGTGCCGTCTGTCACAACCGCTGCTTCAATCGTCCCGACGTGCGATGCAAATCCAAATCCCGATTGCGTCAACAACGTATTCATGCTGGCGGCAAATGCTGCTTGGTTGAGGGTTCCGGAAACAGCGGTGCCGATATTGGTTACTGTAACAGGCAAGTCAATCCTGTCCGCTAAAGCGCCGTTTAGCACTAAATCGTTATAAAGGTCATATCCATTTCCCGGCGCATCGTTAATATCCGCTGTGGCAAACACTACCGTGTCGTTACCTGTTCCTGTTGCTATTGTATCTTTGCCAATACCGCCGGTAATCGTATCGTTACCGGCGCCTCCATCAATGCTGTCACTGCCCGCTAAACCGGTAAGCGTATCGTTATTCGATGTGCCGGTAAGAAAGTTGCGTGGGATGAAGTTGTTGTTTACCAGCAATTGCGCCAGCGAACTCGCGCTGTTGTACACGTTATAGGTGATTGAACTATTGGTCGCGGTCCCCTGTGCAGTCCAGACACCTAACATAGTGACCGAATTTCCCCAGCCTCCGTCAACCACTAATTGATGGCGGTTAACACTGGCACTCAATCCTACCCAGCCATTGCCGCTGTTAAATTGATTCATGCCGCTCATATCCAGTATATCGGCAGCGGCGAGCTTCAGGCTGTTATTGCTGCTATTGCTGTTCAGATCGATACGCTCAATGCTTTCAATCCGGCTATAGGTCATCTGATTACTGATCGTGGTTAGATCCAAAGTGATATTTGTACCGGACAATACCAGCGTATCGATGCCGCTGCCACCGTCGATACGCGCCAGATTGCCGTTAGTAGCATCCGGCACATTCGAAACAATATTGGCAATGTTGTTGGCGGAAAGTTGAAAGCTGTCATTGCCGCCTCCGCCATAAAGCACATCGGCGCCGCCGGTGCCAACCAAAGTATCATTGCCGCCTTTAGCGATGATGGTTTCGCTTGCCGCCGTACCGGTGAGTGTCTCGGCGTTATCGGTGCCGACCTGATCGACTATGGCCGTTTGGCCGAACAGGCTGCTGTTACTGCCAAAGATAACGTAACTGCGACCTGCATCGGTCGCTATTTCATCATTTTGAGGCGCTCCGATGATAATATCGGCGAAGCCGTCGGCATTGACATCGCCCGCGGCGGCGACCGAAAGGCCGGTATAATCTTCGGTAGTCGTGCCGTTGACGACAAAACCTCCGGTACCGTTTTCAACGTCGGAAAGGTTAACCGTCGTCGTCGTGGTTTTTCCTAATACCAGATAGGTGCGTCCCGCAAACGCTCGGGTCGATGAGGGCGTGGCCAAGTTTGCACCGATCAGCAAATCGGCCAGACCGTCACCGTTAAAATCGCCCGCCGAAGCCACGGAAATGCCGCTGCCGTCATTTGCGGCTTGGCCGTTGATGACAAAACCGGCAGTACCCAACGCGGCAAGGTCGACAGCTGCCGTAGTGGCCTTGCCGAAGACGACATAGCTGCGCCCCGCATCGCTAGCTATTGCGTCATTTTGCGGGGCTCCGACAATCACATCGGCATAGCCGTCGCCATTGACGTCACCGGCCGAGGCGACGGAGTAACCGCTCAGATCGCCTGCCGTTTGTCCGTTGATAACAAAACCGCCGGTAGGCGTATCTGCCGCAACAGAAGAAAGATTAACCGCCGCGGTATCCGCTTTGCCGAATACGACGTAGCTGCGCCCTGCATCCGCACGGGATGAAGGATCGCTTTGAGGCGCGCCGACAATGATATCGGCCAAACCATCGCCATTGACATCGCCGGCCGAAGCCACGGAAATGCCGCTCCAATCGTCGGCCGCCTGTCCGTTGATGATAAAACCGCCGCTACCGGCGGCAACGGCGGCAAGGTTAATCGCCGTAGTGTCGGTTTTGCCGAACACCACATAGCTGCTACCGGCCCATGCCGAAGCTCCAATTGCGCCGACAATGAGATCGGGTAAGCCGTCGCCATTGACATCACCGGCTGAAGCCACGGAGAAACCGCTTTGGTCGCTATCGGCTTGCCCGTTAATCACAAAGCCGCCGCTACCCGCCGCAATGGCGGAAAGATTAACGGCTGTCGTGTCGGTTTTGCCGAATATCACATAGCTATGGCCGGTCGCATTCAAGCTGGTATAAGCGCCTACGGTATCGCCTACGATCAGGTCGGCCAGTCCGTCGGCATTGATGTCACCGGCTGACGCGACAGAAATGCCGCCCATATCGTTCATCGTAGTTCCGTTAATAACAAAGCCCCCGGTGCCTGCGGTAATGGCTGAGAGATTAACCGCAGTGGTGGCGGTTTGACCGAAAACCACGTAACTACGGCCGGCCCAGTTACCTGCCGATGAGTTACTGTTAAAGCCGCCGATAATCAAATCATCCAATCCATCGCCGTTGACATCGCCCGCGGAAGCAACCGAAACACCGCTTAAGCCTTCTTGCGATTCTCCATTAATGGCAAAACCGCTATTGGCAAGGGTGCTTATTTCAAGGGCCGGGGTATATACGGTCACTGAATTAGTGGATGCTAAAGATACGTTACCCGCCTTATCGACGGTATAGACATGATAAACACCGTTCACCAGCCGGGTTGCCGCCAGCTGGGTATTGGAATTTATCGTTTTAATGGGCACGCTGTTCCACAAACTGCCGTCAACGCCGGTGATCGAGGCCAGATTAGTCACCGCAACGCTGTCATTGACCAAATAAGCCGTACCCAGTTCAGTACTTTGAACGGTCGCTTTGACGGTACTCTGAATCGTTGCGGCGACCACTGTTGCTGAGGGCGCGGTAGTATCGATAGTTACCGAGTTAGTCGAGGCAATAGACAAATTACCGGAAGTATCAACGGCATAGACTTTATAGATGCCGTCGATTAAGCCCGTTGCCGGCAGCAAGGTGCTGGCGTTGGCAGACGCAAGGGTAACGCTGTTCCATAAATTGTTAGCCGCGTTGGTAATGGATGCCAAAGAATCGTCAAGTACGCCATTGCTATTCGAATCTTCTCCTAAATCCAGTGTCCCATTATGGTTGGCGTCTTCATGTCCAGTGCTGATTGCAAGAGTGTTTTTCACCAAATACGCGGTACCGATTTCCGTACTTTGAACGGACGCATTGGCGGTATTTTGCATTGTCGCAACATTGACGCTGGCCGTAGGCGCGGTGGTATCGGCTATGTTCACCGAAGCGGTTGACGCCAAAGACAGGTTGCCTGCGGCGTCGGTGGTATAAAGCTTATAGCTGCCTAACTGCAACCCGGCTGCCGCCAGATTGGTATTGGTATCTATCGCAGTAATCGCGACGCTGTTCCATAAGGCGGAGTCAGCGCCGGTAATCGATGCCACGGTGGTAACGGACACCGTGCTGTTGACCAAATAAGCGGTGCCCGGTTCAGAGCTTTTAACAATCGCGTTGGCGGTATCGTTAATGCTTGTGTTACTGACCAGTGTTGCGATAGGGGCTGTGTTGTCTACTGTGACCGTATTGGTCGAAGCTACAGACAGAGTGTTCTGGGCATCGACTACATAGACTTTATAAGTACCGTCAATCAGTCCTGTGGCGGCTAGTGCCGTGTTGGTATTTGCCGCCGCAATAGTGACACTGTTCCATAAGTTGTCAGCCTTGCCGGTAATGTCCGCAACTGTAGCAACAGAAACGGTGCTTTTCACCAAATAAGCCGTACCGATTCTACTGCTTTGAACCGTGGCATTGGCGGTGTTCTGAATCGTCGCCGAGGTCACGCTGGCGGTAAAATTGGAATTGACGGGTACTGAAGCACTTGACGCCAGGGACAAATTTCCCGCTACATCGGCGGTATAAACTTTGTAAGTGCCGGTGGCCAAACCTACCGCAGCCAGCGAAGTATTGGTACTGGCTACGCCTATCGCGACACTGTTCCATAAGTTGTCAGCCGCGCCGGTAATGTCGGCCAGATTGCTGACCGTAACCGTGTTGTTTACCAAATAAGCAGTACCTGTTTCGGTGCTTTTAACGGTTACGTTGCCTGTATCCTGAACCGTCGTCGTGGTGACGCAGGTTGCTGTGGGGGCCGTGGTATCAATAGTTACCACCACGCCGGCGGTAACCGCACTGACATTGCCCGCCGCATCGGTTGCCTTCGCCGTTAGGGTATGCGCGCCGCTGGACAGCGACGATGTAACAATACTGTAGTTACCACCGGTCGCAGTACCCGTGCCGAGTACTGTCGTGCCGTTGGTGTCATAGATTTTTACCGTGCTCCCGGCTTCGGCCGTGCCAATAATTGTCGGCGTGGTCATGTTGGTAATATTGTCGGTACTTGATGGACCCTTGTCTGAAGCCGCATCCAGGTCAGGCGTGCTAACAACCGGCACGACGGCGTCAACCAGATAGCCGGAGTTGTCTGCAACCAGCGCATGGGTCAGCGTGGCGGGATTACCGGCGGCATCTTTCAGGGTGCCGCCGTTGAGCGTGATACTGTTGGCGGCTATGCCGATGCCATTGGTATCGGTTTGTCCGGCAAGGATGGTATAGCTAAATACCAATGTGGCGCTGCCGCTGCCGGAGGCATAATTGGCCTGCACGGTGCTGCCGCCGATATTAAGCGCCAATCGCGGTGTGCCGGTGACGAGGATGGCCTCGCTCATGTTGACGCTGATGCTGACCACATCGCCTGTGTTGACGCTGCTGTTTTGGATGCCGGTGGCTGAAGTGACGGCAACGCTGTTGATAGTTGGCGCGGCGGTATCGACAAACAGAATGCCGGATGGGTTAAATGTGCCTGCGACATTGGCGTCTTCAAGCAGAGCGTTTTGGATGGTTGCCGAATTCAGGTTAAATGCCGTGACGGTTAAATCACCGGTGTTTTGCGTGGCGGCAGGGGTGTAGGTAAAAGACAGTATATTGGTGCCGGTTCCGCCTGTGTAAGTCGCAGTCCCGCCGGTGTTTAACGTCAGTGTTGGCGAACCGCCGGCCACAGTGACCACATCAGTAAAAGTCACCGTCAGCGTGACGGTCTCGCCGGTTGCCAAGTCGCCGTCGTTAGCGCCGTAATCGACAGACGATATAGCAAGCGGGACACCGCCATAAGTCAGGCTCAGCTCGCCGCCGATTGCGGTCAGGTAAGATACCGTTTTACCGGTCAAATCAATCAGCACATCGTTAGCAGTCGTCGTGCCTTGTCGGTACACATAGCTGTGATCGGCCGTTGTGAATGTGACTGCCGTTGCATTCAAAGTGCGGTTGGTTTGTAGGTATTGGACAACTGCCGCAACATCTGTAAGGGAAGTAAGGTTAACTGCGGAACTGAAGGTATTCGCATCGTCAAAGGTAATTATTCCGTTGGTGATGTTGTGCGACTTTACTGCAACACCTGTATTCAACAGCAGTGTCGAATCCGTGCCATTGGTAGCGGCTGTATCCGGCGCTACTGTTATCGTTGTAAACGTCAGCTTTTCACCGGCTTCTATGTCGGTGATAACGTCATATCCGGAAAGAGTGCCGTTTATTCCCGTACCGCCGATACTAAGAACGGACTCGCCCGGCGTAAAGATAAACCGGTCCGCGCCTGTTCCTCCCGTCAAGGTGTCCGCACCGTTGCCCCCTGTCAACGTGTCTACATCGTCGCCTCCCGTCAATGAGTCGGCGCCATCGCCCCCCGTCAATGAGTCGGTGCCTGAATTTCCCGTTAGTATATTATTGGTGCTATCACCGGTGACCGTATCGTTACCCGAGCCGCCGATGAAGTTTTCGATATTTCTGATCCTGTCGTTTGATCCTCCCGATCCGGTTACTGTTGCGTAAGTGCTGGTATTGAGCGTGACGGTTAGCGCCGCTGCATAAATTGAGTAATTCGCCGTATCGCTACCTGAGCCGCCGTCAATACTGTCAACCAGAGCATCAATCGTTGCGTTATAGGTGTCATTGCCAGCGCTAAAGGTAACGGTTTCTTTACTGGAGGCGCTGCCGGTGACCGTATCATTGCCGGTGGCATCATTAATGCTGAGCGTATCGCTGGAAGTACTCCATGTGGTGAATGTCCAAGCCGCCGCAGAAAAAACATTGGCGTTATTAATGGTAATAGTTTGAGTATCACCGCTATGGCCTATAACGGTTAATGTGTCCGAGATTAGTCCCGTTCCAAATTGGCTGGCGTCAAAGGTGGCGGTTTGTCCCGAGGTAAAGGTCAGGTTCTCAATGCTATTGATTTGGGTTGCGGCAGTAAAATCTACATTTTGACTACTGTTGAGTTTGAGGGTATCGGTTCCGCTTGCTCCGGTGTCATTAATAATTTCTCCCGCATCTACATCGCCGGCATCGAAAGAATAAGTATCGCTCCCATCGCCACCATTCAGATTATCGGCACTATCTCCTCCATCAAGAGCGTCATTGCCGCCATTACCGGTCAAAATGTTGGCAACGCTGTCGCCCGCAATCGAATCGACTCCCGAACCGCCGGTGAAATTTTCGATATTCCTGATCGTGTCGTCGTTTGAACTTCCTGATACGGTTACGGGGGCATAATTGCTTGTATTAAGAACAACGGTTAAATCAGCCGTATAACTTGAATAGTCGGCGGTATCGTTGCCACTTCCTCCATCAAGAGTGTCACTGCCGTCATTACCGCCATCAAGCGTGTCATTGCCCGCGCCGCCATTAATCGAATCCGAGCCGTTATTACCGATCAATATATTGTCAAGGCCGTCTCCGGTGATGGTATCGTCACCCGAACCGCCAATGAAGTTTTCGATATTTTTAATCTTGTCGTTTGAGCCACCCGTTACGGTTACCGTTACATAGGTATCTGTATTGAGGGTAACGCTCAAATCTACTGTTCTTGTTGAGTAATCCGCTGTATCGTTACCTAAACCGCCGTCAATACTGTCCTTGGAAGTGCTGCCGGTAATCGTATCATCGCCGGTCGTGCCGTTAATAATGAGGAGATCGCTATTAGAACTGAAAGAGGAGTAATACCATGTAGTAAATGTCCAGTTAGCCGCAGAAAAATTACTGGCGTTATTAATGGTGATGGTTTGCTTATTACTATCGCTTTGACCCGTAACGCTCAACGCACTTGATATTTTCCCGGTTCCAAATTGGTTGGCGTCAAAGGTGGCGGTTTGCGCTCCGGTAAAGGTCAATTTCTCAATGCCGGAGATTTGAGCCGCCGCGGTAAAATCAACGCTGCCGTTGAGTTTGAGGGTATCGCTTCCGCTCGTTCCGGTGTCGTTGATGATTTCGCCCGCAGCTACATCCGAAGTAGTAAACAGATAAATATCGCTTCCGTTACCGCCGTTAAGGCTATCCGCATCGCTACCGCCGTTAATAGTGTCATTGCCGTCCCCTGCAACAACGGTGTCATTGCCTTGATAACCGACAATGCTATCGCCTGTTGAATCAATTAGGTTGGATTTAGAGCCACCGGTAAATCCGGTTATGGTCGAAGTCGCTGTAGAATCCGTGGCGATTGCCACGTCGTTACCACTGGTGCCGTCAAAAGTTGTCATTACGCCGCTATAACTTGCTTGTCCTGTTACTGTTAACGGCACTTGCGCTGTGACAACGCCTATGTGTTTATCAAGCCGCCAAAAGCCGCCAAGTGCAGTCGCGCCGACTAGATCGGTCGCCGCAGCAACAGCTGTTCCCAATCTCTGCGCCAACGCGCTGATAAACGAGGTTCCGCGTTCATCAGCTCCGGTATGGCAACTCCATAACAGTAAATTGCCGTCTTTAGCCAAGGCTTGTCCTATTTCGGCAAAGTCCGCGTGGTAATCGTTCAGCGTTTCAAGCGAGAGCGCCCCGGCGCCGAAGCTGATTTCACCGGCGCGACCATGGGCGATAATGTGAATAGCCGCCAGTTCCTTACGGCCTTGAATAGCTCGGGCAATTTGCGCAAGAGCGGGTTCCGCAGCGGTGAGCGGCACTGTATCGACATCGGCGCGCATTCCAGCCGGCAGCACATCCGGGTCAGTGACATTGCAATCTATAAAAACGATTTCTTTGATGGTAAACATGGACTGTACTCCGGGGATTAATGGGGTTTCATATGAGTTGTTACGGTATATTCTCTCAAAACCGGCATGAGATAAGCCTAACTCAATCACAATTCGAGTTTTTAATTTAGAGTTCCTGTTTTACAGAGGGATAATCAATACAGACAATGACCGGGACATGCAGGAATGCCTATAGTATAGTTACAAATCATGCCCTGATTGCCGATCATTTTACTTCCGTATCTCGCCGTCAGAGTGAGCGAACAGTGTCCGGCTTACGGACGCTACGGGCCGATCCTCGAATTTTTTGGAATAAATTTTATGAAACACAGACCTCAAGGTTTTACCCTGATAGAACTGATGGTAACCGTGGCTATCGTTGGCATTTTAGCGGCGGTTACTTATCCCAGTTATCAAGACAGCGTGACTAAATCACGCCGATCCGATGCCAAAAGCGCTCTGCTGGAGCTGGCTAATTTCATGGAGCGCCATGCTACCGAAGTCGGTTGCTACCTGGATGTCGGTGCCGATGGCCAATGCGGAACGGGGGATGAGACGATTCCGGTTCTGCCGTTTACGACTACGCCTAAAACAGGGACGGCTTATTACGATTTGGTGCTTTTTCCGGTGGATGCGACCTCGTTTACGTTGTCCGCCAATCCCATAGTCGGCAGCTCTCAAGCCAATGACGCGTGCGGCTCTTTAACGTTGACAAATACCGGCGTTAAAGGCGTGATTCCTCTAGTCCCGGGTCTTACCGGAGCGGATTGCTGGTAACGACCGGCAAATACAGGTCAATGAAAACTAAGCCAAAATTTTAATAAGGAATTTCTTTTGAACACAAACGCTTTTTGTCTTTGCGGCTCGGGTATTGAATACGCGCAATGCTGCGGCCCCTTTCATTCCGGCGCAAAAAAGCCTACAACTGCGGTCGCTTTAATGCGTTCGCGCTTTACCGCTTATGCTTTGCATAATGCCGATTATTTAGTGGCGACTTGGGACGCCACGGTGCGGCCGGAGTCAATCGATTTTGCCAAGGAAACGGTCGCTTGGCAGCGCTTGGAAATCGGCAAAACCAAAAAAGGCGGGAGCAAGGATGCTAAAGGCGTGGTGGAGTTTAAGGCGTATTACTTGCAAGATGGCGAAGAGTACGTTATGACTGAGATCAGCCAGTTCACGCAACGGGCGGGCGGCTGGTTTTATTTGGACGGGCTGGTTAAATCGATAGCGAAGGTGGGTTTACAAACTAACCAGGGCAAAAATGCCCCCTGTTCCTGTGGCAGCGGTAAGAAGTTTAAGCGTTGTTGCGGGAGTGAGCGATGAAGCTTGTGGGCGGGAGTTTAGCCGCGCCCACAATAGACTAAAACTTCAATTTATTTTTCATCTTTGGTGGGTTCTTCCGACTCCCCGATCAGCGCGGATAAGCAGTCCATCTGACTTTCGGTATAGTTGGCATGGGCTTCCGCCAATTCTTTCGCCGAACCGAATTCAGTGCGCAGTTCTTCCAGCGATTTTTTAGGATCTTTAGACGAGGACAGCGTCAACATTTTGGTATAGCTACGGTAGGCCATCAAGCGTTTGGGGTCGAGCGCGAAAATGCCGGGCATGTTATTCGAGACGGTGTCAACGACGCATTTAGCCATGCGCTCCGGGGATAATTTATAGTCTTTAATATCTTTTTCCAACTGCATTTGCTCCAATACAGTTTGTTCGAATTCGTTTCTATCCGCGCAGGCGGGGAGTAATAATGCAGATAGGGAAATGAGCAGTAGTTTTTTCATGTCTGTGTAACCGTGTTATTAGATTAGTAAAAATGCAATGTGCGGCATTATACGCATGTAGCTCAGGTACAAGGTAAAAGGTTCAAGGTAAAAGGCATATATTTTGATCATTGAGCCTTAGTCCATCTCCTGCATTGCCTGAGTTATCCAGGCTTCCGCTTCGGCATTAATGTCGGCGGCTTTACGGCCTTGGGTTTTTATAAGCGGACCGATTTTCAACTTGATTACGCCGGGGTACTTAAAAAAACTGTAACGAGGCCAAAAGTCGCCGGCATTATGGGCGACCGGAATAACCGGAAAGCCGGTTTTTTGCGCCAACATGGCTCCGCCGATGTTGAATTTCAATACTTCTCGGGCTCCGGCTCGAGTGCCTTCCGGAAAAATCAGCACCCATAGGCCTTGGTTTAAGTATTTACTGCCTTGTTCGAGTAGGGCGCGTAATGACGCGCGTTGGTTTTTCCGGTTGATGACAATGGATTTCAGCGTAAGCAGCGACCAGCCCCAAATCGGCAGATAAAGCAACTCACGTTTGATGACGACCGAATGCGGCGGCAGAATGTATCTTAACGCCAGCGTTTCCCAGGCCGATTGATGGTTGCTCAAAATAATGGCGGGTTGGTGCGGATCGATCAGCTCCAGTCCTTCCACTTCATAAGTAAGACCGCAAGTCACTTTGGTGATCCAAGCGATAATAGCGCACCAGGCATGGCCGATTTTCCAGCGTATTTTAAAAGGCAATAGCATACCTGCAATAAGCAATATGCCGACGACGGTTGCGGTAGAGAAAATGCCCACAAATAACAGGGTCGAGCCTATGTAGTTTTTAGGTCTAGGATCTTGATGTGATGTATTTTGCTGCGTCATATAAGTTCTCAAAAATGGGAATGTTGAGATTAGGATTTTTGTCTAGGGTTTGTCGGCCTTTGCCGGTTTTGACCAGCATCGGGCTTGCACCGACAGCCTCGGCCGCCTGAAGGTCGCGGAGCGAATCGCCGATAACCGGGATACCGCTTAGTTTTACGTGGTGGTCGCCGGCAAAGGCTTCAAGCAGCCCCGGTTTGGGTTTGCGGCAAGTGCAGCCGTCGTCCGGACCGTGCGGACAAAAATAAATAGCGTCGATTTTGCCGCCTTTTTGTTCGACCATGCGCCGCATTTTTGCGTGGATTTTTTCCAGCGTCGCGGCATCGAATAAGCCGCGCGCCAGACCTGACTGGTTGGTGATGACGACGACTTTATAGTCGTGCCGATTGAGCAGGGCGATGGCTTCGAGGCTATCTTCAATCGGCAGCCATTGTTCCGGGGATTTTATGAAGTGGTCCGAGTCGTGGTTAATGACGCCGTCACGATCCAGCAACACGTAGCGGTTTTCGGGCATGATTTATATAGCGTTCCCGCACCGCTGGAGCGGTCCTGACTGCGTTCCCACGCTGGAGCGTGGGAACGATGATCTGTGAAATGAATTCATTTACGACTGCAGTTTGGAAATATCGGCGCAAGTCAAAAACTGCTCGGACAACAGATTCAGCAAAGCCAAGCGATTGGCGCGCAAGTCAAGATCGTCGGTCATCACCATCACATGATCGAAAAATGCATCGACATCATTGCGCAAACCGGCCAAACGGTTCAGCGTCGCTTGATAATTGCGTTGCGCCAGTAACGGTTTGATGTCGTCGGCGGATTGCAAGGCAGCTTGCAATAATTGTTTTTCTTGCGCTTCAAGTAATAGGCCGACGCTTGCCGCCGCTTCGGTATCCGATTTTTTCAGGATATTGCGGATACGTTTATTCGCCGCCGCCAGACTTTCGGCTTCGGGCAATTGCCTGAACGCTTTTACCGCTTGCAAACGCTGCATGAAATCCAGCGGTTCGGCAGGATTTACCGAAATAACGGCATCGAATTCATCGGCGGTATAGCCTTGGTCAAGGCAATAGCCTTTCAAGCGGTCGAAAATGAAATCGATAACCCGATCGGCGGTTTCGGCCTGATCGCCGGTTTGACCGGGAACGGTTTTAATCTGGACACTGGCAAACTCGGTCAACTCAACGATATTGATGTCGAGTTTATTCTCTATGATGGTGCGGAGGATGCCTAAGGCGGCCCGGCGCAACGCATAAGGATCTTTGTCGCCGGTAGGAATTAAGCCGACCGCAAAAATACCGACCAGTGTATCTATTTTTTCGGCAATAGCCAGGATTTGCCCGGTTGCACTGCTTGCAGTCGGACTGCCGGATTGTTTGGGGAAATACTGTTGTTCAAGCGCCCAGGCGACCGCTTTCGGTTCGTGCTCCGCCAGCGCATAGTAGCGCCCCATAATGCCTTGCAAGTTGCCGAATTCGCTGACCATTTCAGTCATTAAATCGGTTTTGGCCAACAGCGCGGCGCGTTCGGCCAATTCGACATCGGCGCCCAAATGTCCGGCGATAAATTTTGCCAGATTGCGGACGCGTATGGTTTTATCGTAAACCGTACCCAAACTCTCCTGAAAGATAACGCTGGATAAGCTGTCCACGCGATCTTCCAAGGTTTTCTTTCGGTCCTGGTTCCAGAAAAACTCCGCATCGGAAAGGCGAGGGGTTACCACGCGCTCATTACCCTGCTGTATGGATTTAGGATTGGTGCTTTCGATATTGCTGAAGGTAATGAAATTCGCCAATAAACCGCCGTCGGCATTTTTAACCGGGAAGTATTTTTGGTTGGTTTGCATCGTAGTAATCAGCACTTCCGGCGGCAATTCCAGGTAGCGCGGATCGAAAGTTCCGGTAATCGGCACCGGCCATTCGTTTAAGGCGGCGATTTCTTCCAATAAATCGTCTTCGATATGCGCAATACCGTTCACTGCGGCGGCGGCTTGTTGCGCCGCATCGCGAATGATGGCTTTTCTTTGTTCAATATCGGCAATGACGCGGCCTTGTTGGTACAGGGCATCGGCGTAATCTTCCGGCTTGGTTAGGGTAATTTTTTGCGGCGCATGAAACCGGTGTCCTTGTGTAGCCGCGCCGGTTTTGAGGCCCAAAATCTCGGTATTGATGACCTTATCGCCGTAAAGCAAAACCGCCCAATGTACCGGTCTGACAAACTCGGTCGTGAAACTGCCCCAGCGCATCCGCTTGGCAATCGGCAATCCGGCGATGCTTGAGCGGATGATGTCGGGAATCAGGTAAGCAGTGGCTTGGCCTTTGACGGCTTGGGTAAAACTGAGCCATTCGCCTTTGTCGGTTTTTAAGCGTTCCAACTGATCGAAAGTGGTGCCGCAGCTGACTGCAAAACCCATAGCCGCTTTGCTGGGTGTGCCGTCCGGCGCGAAGGCCGCTTGCAGCGCAGGGCCGCGTTTTTCGACGGTTTTATCCGGTTGCGCGGTGGACAGGTTTTCGATGAAAACGGCCAGGCGTCTGGGGGTTGCATAAGCTTTGCTGCCGGTAAACGTCAGCTCGGCGGCGTTAAGGCCTTGAATGATACCGTTCAATAAAGCGTTGCTCAGTTTTAGCAAGGTCTTGGGCGGCAGTTCTTCCGAACCTAATTCGAAAAGTAAGTGTTGTGCGGTCACGATAGGTCGCCTTTATGTGTCGTTATAAGTTTATTAATTCGTGTTTATCTGCATTATAAGGGTGTTCTTTTAAATACCTTGTCCAATTAGCCAACAGATTGATACCGAGTGCATTGTGTTTTTGTAAATCGCGGAATAAGCGTTTAAACCTGTGGTCGTTTTTACTCTTCACATTGACTTTTGTCTCATATCTCAGTTCTTTAAGTGTTGTGGGCAAATTATATTCAGGAGCATCTAAAAAAATACTTACACCATTCGCTACATCAATAATCCATTGTTCAATTGGCGGATGAAATATCAAGTAGTGATTTTTTTGTGGATGTTTATATAATTTTAATTGTTGCTTTTCAGTAAGTAATGAGAATTCAGAAGTACGAGATAGCTTTCTTTTGTCGTTATCTAAAATACCTACAGCGAAATCATCTTTCAGTTTTCCCAACATTTCATCAACAACTTTATTGCAACCAAGCTGATGATTATAACCACATGTATTACCGATTCTGTCAGGAGGAACAATGGTTTCAATTAAGTTAGTATCGATATAACATTCCGGAATAATACAAATATTTATATTAAATCTCATCCGTAAATAACTCAGCATTAAAAAATAGGTCTAGCCCATATTCATAAACATTGTTTAATTCAGTATCGGTCAGTCTTTTGAGGACAGTTTGTCCATCTTTAAAATCAATCATAAAAATTGCTACATCATCGCGCTCATACTCCAAAAAATCATTAAGTATATAAGGGCTATGAGTAGCAATAAAAAATTGATTGCTTTCTGAGTTAATTATTTCTTGGGTTATGTGTGAAATATAAGGAGGGAAACAATGTGCTTCAGGCTCTTCAAAAAGCAATATAGCATTTTTGTTAGAAGCGATAGCTGATTTATAAAATATTATTCTTTGTAAAGTATCTGCTATAGAACTAAAGGGAAGTAAAAATATTTCATCCTCAATTTTTTCTTTCATTAGTTTTATCGAATGACTACCCATGTCAAAAACGAGTTTTAAACCATATGTTGAAAAAATACCTGATAGTTCTTTTTTTAATTTTTTATTTTCTTGTATAACACTAAGTAAATTCCCGCCGAATGGCGGTATAAGACATGGAATATTTAATTTTTCAAAAACTATATTATGGGTGAATTTATACTGTTTTACATCATAAAAAGCAGCATCTTTAAAAACGTCAATATTAATATCGAATTCATTATTTACGGTAAACACGAAATCTGCTTTATTAATATCAACAAGCGATATAACAAGTTGCTTATCAAAAAGCGGAATTGTGTCTTCAAATTGTTTGTAGCTCGTACTCTGATAATCAACGCGACAGCTGGGTTTATCGTCATCATCGTTTATAGCAATTGTGATGGGTTCACTGGTATTGCCGTCAAAAAACAATTCCGGCGTATTCTCGAACCGAATAAATTGGGTCAATTTTTTATTTTTGATAAATTTACTATAACCGACATCAAACAACCCAAGCGCCTCAAGAATATTCGACTTCCCCACATTCGGTTTTCCAATCAGCAAATTAATCCGTCTACAATCGCTTAAAGTGACATCCTTAAGCGATTTGAAATTGGTAATATGTACCGAGTTGAAAAACGTGGACATGAATTACTCGACCGGACTCTGACACATCGGAAATCCCAACGATTCCCTGCGTTGGTAATAAACCTCAGCAACCGATTTAGCCAAATTCCTGACTCGTAACAGATAGCGTTGACGCTCGGTCACGGAAATAGCATGACGCGCATCCAGCAAATTGAACGCATGCGAGGCTTTCAGCACCATTTCATAAGCCGGTAACGGTAAATTCAAATCGATCAGCTTGGTGCATTCCCGCTCGTAGGTTTCGAAACACTGGAACATGAACTCGACATTGGCGTGCTCGAAGTTATAAGCGGACATTTCCACTTCGTTTTGATGAAATACGTCGCCGTAAGTCACGGTGCCGAACGGGCCGTTAGTCCAAACCAAGTCGTAAACGCTTTTAACGCCCTGCAAGTACATCGCGATGCGCTCCAGACCGTAGGTAATTTCGCCGGTGATCGGCCTGCATTCGAGGCCGCCGACTTGTTGGAAATAAGTAAACTGGGTCACTTCCATGC
>SXGU01502330.1_pt1 | contig 22651 bp, 22 predicted proteins | sample 3174531 | NCBI WGS metagenome assembly SXGU01 (sample SAMN11356863, study PRJNA531348) | freshwater metagenome | isolation source: freshwater sample F1-140 | place: China: Fuxian Lake, Yuxi | collected 2017-12-25
GGCGATGGACCGGCTTCAAGCCGTCGCGCACATCGGGGAGGGCGCGCGAGACGATGACGCTCATCGAATAGTTGATGAAGCTCTGCTTCATCTCGTCTTCGATCGGGCGGGGGAGAATACGCTCGCGCGAGTTGGGTGCGGTCATGGATCACTCGACCTATTTGATCTGGAAAACGGCCCCGAGTCGTGGCGGCCCCTTGGGGCAGAATTATAGTCGGGTCCTCGGGGTGGAATCAAGCTGAATTTTCTGGTTCAAAGTGTTTTCCGACAACGACTTAGGTCGGCAGGTTCCAGGCTGGACGTCCGGGGGCCAGGGCAGTCTTCTTGGTGCCGAATGTTGTTGTGATACCGCGAAATGTCCCAAAAGCTACGCAACGTATCTATGAATGTTGCAGTTCTTCCAATATATGGTATATTTACAACAATGATCGATCGACCAACTTTCGTCGAGGCGGCCAGGGTCGCCCTGTCGCGGTTCCCTGTGGTCGCCCTCCTCGGACCTCGCCAAGTCGGGAAAACCACCCTGGCCAAGGCCGTGGCCCGGTCGCTCGCCCCGAACCGCACCCAGTACTTGGACCTCGAGTCCCCGGCCGACCGGAACCGGCTCACCGATCCCGCCGAGTACTTCGAGGCCCACCGCGGTAGCCTGATCATCCTCGACGAAATCCAGCGGGTTCCCGAACTGTTCCCGATTCTCCGCGGCGTGGTGGACCGCCGTCGCGACGCCGGGGAGCGGTTTGGGCAGTTCCTCGTCTTGGGCTCGGCATCCATGGACTTGCTTCGCCAGTCGTCCGAGTCGCTGGCGGGGCGAATCTGCCAGCTCGAACTCCCCCCGATCGGCTTTGGCGAAGTGCCGGACACCACGGCTGATCTCGACCGACTCTGGCGCCGGGGCGGATTTCCGGACAGCCTCCTCGCTTCCGACGACGACGCCAGTCTGGCGTGGCGGCGGGCCTTCATCCGGACCTATCTCGAGCGGGACATTCCGATGTTCCAGCCCCGGGTGCCCTCGGAAACGTTGCGCCGGTTCTGGACCATGCTGGCGCACAACCAAGGCCAGCAGTTGAATGCCGCCCGGCTCGCCGCCGGCTTGGGTGTGAGCGGCCAGACGGTGGCTCGCTACCTCGACCTGATGGTCGACCTGCTCCTGGTCCGGCGGCTGCCGCCTTGGTCGGGCAACGTCGGGAAGCGCCTGGTGAAGAGCCCCAAGGTCTACGTCCGCGACAGCGGGCTCGTCCACGCGCTGCTCGGCATTGGGTCGCAGGATGACCTGCTCGGGCATCCGGTGGTCGGCGGTTCCTGGGAGGGTCTGGTGCTCGAGAATCTGATCGCCGGGGCCGGCGACCGGTCGTTGTCGTACTATCGGACCGCCCGGGGCGCCGAGATCGATTTGGTGGTTGAAGCCCCCGACGGCCGCCGGCTCGCGGTCGAGATCAAGCGATCCTCGGCCCCAACCGTGAGCCGCGGTTTTCGGGTCGGCTGCGAGGACCTCGGCGTCGCCGAGGCGGTGGTGGTCTATCCCGGGGTCGAGCGCTTCCCGTTAGGCGGCGGCGTCACCGCGATGGGTCCGGCCGCCGCCGCCCAATGGCTCGGGACGGCGTAATGGCCCGATGAGCCGGCGCCGCGCCGCCCCGGTCCGCGTCGTCGACCCCTTCGACCCGCTCGACGGTCCGGTTGCGGAGACGATCGATCTCCACGGCTTCCGGCGCGAGGAGGCCCGGCTCCGGGTCATTGCCGTCGTGACGAGTGCCCATCGGAAACAGCGCGGCGAGTTGATCCACATCATTACCGGGAAGGGACGTCACTCCTCTGACGGGGCGGTCCTCAAAGGGGCCGTCAAAACCGTCCTCAAGGGCGAAGCGGCGGCGATGATCAAGGCGTTCGGGCCGGATCTCGACGAGGGAGGATACCTGGTCCGAATCCGGCGGGGCGCCTAGCCAACGGCGGAAGCGCTCACCATCACGCCGCATTCACCACCGTGCTGGGCTACGTTCACCACTTGCTGCTGCGACGCCCGCGCGACCAACCCAACGCCATAGCGGCTCGGCACGAAACCCATCACCACATAGAACGGCTCGAGATGGATTTGGCCGTCGGGGCCGAGCACCGGATACTCCTGGACCGGCAGAGCCACTTTGCTCTGGATGACCCAGCGTTCCTCGTCAGCCAAGGCGGTGTCGAGCAATCTTTCCCAGGTCGCTTGGTCGAGGCCGGCCCCGACCTCGACGCCGTCGCCGCCGTAGGACCGGTTTGGCTTGAGTACCAGCGTCGCGCGGTTCTTTCGGGCGTAGTCGAGCAGGTCGACCCGATTGCCGTTTGCGTCTTGGGTCCTTCGGTCGGAGACGATCCGGGTCCAGGGAACATGCCGGCGGAATACCAGCCGTTCTTCGGGGCTGAAGTAGCGGCCGGCAATCTCGAGGTCGGTGAGGACTTCCCAAATGCTCTTTTGGTCGAGTTCCGCGGCAATCGAAGACACCATTCGATTGTCGGCAAAGAGCCGGCGCATCGGCGCGACATCGACGCCTTCGTCGGCCAGATCGAGGAGGTCGAGAATTCCATAGTCGCGGTAGGCCACGTCGACCCGGTGGTCCTCGAACCACACTTCACCGTCCTTCTGCCGAAGCTCGGCGGGGTCGGCGTGGAGGACATCGATGCCGTGCCGTTCCCGGAAATAGTGGGCCAGGGCCTCGGGCTCGTCGGGGCCGTCGGTTTCGTATTTCGGGTCGACGAGCACGATCTGGCCATCGGGCCGGCCGACGGTTTCCAGGTGTTCGAGGAGATCCTGCAACAGGAGTTCGCGGATGTCGGGTCCGAGCTGGAGACGAATCCTCGGGTCCCGGCCCCGGAGGACCGGCACCACGAGATCCGCCAGCACCCGGTCGCAAGTCGGGGCCAGATGGACGCCACCAACACCGGTGAGGTTCGGCTCCACGAACTGGAGGGTGTCCTTCCATCGGGCGCTCGAGAAATCGACGACCGCGTCGAGCCGAGAAAAGATCGGGTTGGCTTCGCGATGCGCGGAGGTCCAACAATCGAGCAGCCACCGCTCTTCCTCCGGCGTGACTCGGAGGATATCCCGCACCGCCAGGTCGCCGAAGTAGAGATCAATCATCCGCTTCGAGGCGTTGAGCAGGGTCTGGGTGACGTAGTGGATGTAGCCGAGCTGGTCTTGGCGGAGCGTGACGGGCCGCGCGAACAACCGGATCGTTTCGGTGACCCCGTCCCGTTGATACGCCAAATGCCGTTCGGTGGCGAGGTCGTGGATCCCCTTGAGGAGGCTGATGGTTTCGTCTTGGGGGATCCCGTCGAGGGCCCGCTGAACCCGTTGGGTCAGTCGCAGGCCGGCCAGTCCGACTTCTTCCGCGGGCGTGAGCATCGGGTGCCTCTCCGCGGTGGCCAAACCGCGCTATAGTTAGGAATGCGTTCTGCCGAAGCGTACGCCGAATTGGTCCGGCTTTCCCGAGAGGAAACTGTCCTCGCGTCCTGCTCGGATTTGTTGGAATGGGATGAAGAGACCTTCATGCCGCGAGGCGGGGTCGAGCACCGGGCCGAGCAGATGTCGCTCTTGGCCGGAATGCTCCATGACCGCGGGTCGGATCCACGATTCGGGGAGTTGCTGGACCAGGTCGAGGGGACCGACTTGGTGAGCGACCCCGACTCGCCAAGCGCGGTCAATATCCGGGAGCTTCGCCGGGAGTATGAACGGGAGCGGAAGCTCCCGAGGGACTTGGTGGAGGAGGGTGCCCGGGTGGCTACCCTCGCCTCCCAGGCGTGGGTCGATGCCCGCGAGGCGGCGGACTTCAAGCTCTTCGCACCCTGGCTCGACCGGATCTTCGCGTTGGCCCGGGTCGAGGCCGACGCGGTCGGATTCAAGGACTCTCGGTACGACGCGATGCTCGAGGATTACGAGCCCGGGATGACGACCCGCGAAGTGACCGGGCTCTTCGACGGGCTCAAGCCGGAGCTGATCCGGCTGGTCGGCGAGCTGTCGACGCCCTCATCGGTGCCGGCCCATGTTCTCCGGCGAGAATTCCCGATCGATCGCCAGAAGCTCTTTGCCGAGGCGGTGGCGGCGGCGCTGGGGTTCGATCTCGAGCGGGGCCGGATCGACACCGCGAGCCATCCCTTCTGCACCTCGATCGGGCCGGGCGACATTCGGATCGCGGTCCGGTACCATCGCCGGAACCTCGCGATGGGTCTGTTCGTTCTGCTCCACGAAGTCGGCCATGGATTGTACGACCAGGGCATCGACCCGGCGCATTTTGGCACACCGATGGGCGAGGCGCCGTCGCTTGGCCTTCATGAATCGCAGTCGCGCCTGTGGGAGAATTGCGTTGGCCGGAGCATGGGGTTCTGGCAACATTTCTTTCCTCGGCTCAAGAACATCTTTCACGAGGCGCTCCACGATATTTCGCTCGACACGTTCGTGGCCGTCATCAATCGGGTCACTCCCGGGTCGAACCGCGGCCGGGCTGACGAAATCAGCTACAACCTCCATATCATCATTCGCTCGGAACTCGAGCAGGCCATGCTCTCGGGTGATCTCAAGGTGGCCGATTTGCCGGGGGCTTGGAACGACGCGTACCGGAAATATTTGGGGGTTACTCCGAAGAATGACGCCGACGGGTGCCTGCAGGACGGCCATTGGTCGGAAGGAATGATCGGCTACTTCCCAACGTACACGTTAGGCAATGTCTACGCCGCGCAACTGTTTGCCACCGCGGAGGCCGAGATCGGGCCGCTCGACCCGGCGTTTGCGCGGGGGGAATTCACCGGGTTGTTGAGCTGGCTCCAGGACCGGGTTCACCGGCACGGATGCCGCTGGCCGGCCAGGACCATCGTCGAGCGGGCCACCGGGGCGCCGCCGACCCCCGGGCCGTTGCTCCGGTCGCTCGAATCGCGGTATCGGCCCGCCGTCAGCTGAGGGCCGCCGCGACCCGCTCCAAGCGGGCCCGGACTTCGTGCATCAACTCGACCAAGGCCGGATCGCGTTCCATTCCGCCGGCGAGAAGCATCGCCTCGGGGTTGGCAATCCGAACGAGGCTGTCGTTCCCGGCCGCTTCCACCGTCACGTTGCAGGGCAGGAGCAGGCCGACCGCAGCACTCTGACTGAGCGCCCGGTGGGCCAGAGCCGGATTGCAGGCCCCGAGAATGGTGTAGGGCCGGAATTCGATCCCGAGTTTCTGTTTGAATACCTCGTGGGTGTCGATCCGGGTGAGTACGCCAAACCCTTCGGCCTTTAGCGCGGCGGTGACCCGCTCGATCGCGTGGTCCGGGGTGGTGGCAAGGCGGGCCTCGAAGGCAATCTCTGGTGTCGGCATGCCTCAAACCAAATGCCCCCACCGTGAAGGCGCGATGAACCGGGGACGAAGAGCTAGACCTCGATCCGGACCGGCTGGGCCCCGTCCCACACGACCCGGCGTCCGAGCTCGGGTAACAGGTCGAGCCCGGTCACGATCGTCAGAACATGATTGCCCTCGAGCCGCCCGAATTTGCTGCCAAAGACCGTGGTCCCGTACGGGAAGAGGATCTCGGTTTCGCTGACTGCCTTCGGATACAAGAGGATTTGCCCGGGCTTCGGCTCGGCGGTGGCGTTTTCGACGCCGACGCCGGCCTCGAGACTGCCTAACGGCATCCACGCCGCCTCGCCGCTCCACCGGGCCTGCAGCAGATGCCCGCTGAGCGGGAGGAGCCGGAGCAAGGCGGCGCAACTGGCCGGCGCCCGCTCGCGCTCGAGTCGGGCATCAAAAACCAGGTTGCCGCAGGTAATCCGGACCACGTTTACCCCGGCAGAGCCGGCGCCAGCCCGGCCGGTGGTGGTGTCCGCTTCCGCCGCTTGGCTCCCCGCCGTCCCAGCAGCATGACCGGCAGCACGAACATGGCACCCAGGGTCCCGGCGATCGTTCCGCCCGCGGTGGCCAGGGCAATCGAACCGAACAGACTATCGGCCTCGGTGCCGATGGCCAGCGGAATCAGACTGGCCATCGTGGTCAGCGTCACCAGGACGATCATGCCGGCGCGGTCGCGGGTGGCGTAGATGATATCGGCCGCCGTCAGGCGACGGGACGCCCGCCCGGAGCCCGCGACCCGTCGGCGCCGTTCCAGCGCGGCATCGACCAGCAAGATCGATTGGTTGACCGCGAGTCCTACCACCAGAATGACCCCGACGGCCGCCTCCCGGCTGAATCCAGTGCCGGTGGCCCAGAAGATCGCGGCCACGCCGGCCAGCGCCAGCGGCAAGCTCAGGAACACCATGGCCGCGGCCCATTGCGAATCAAACACAAACGCCACTGACAGGAGCACCAGGATGACGCCGATGGCGAAGACGAGCCAGAGGCCCTTGGTGCTCTCATCTTCTTGCCAGGCAAACTGGTCATCACCCACCGTGTACCCGGCCGGTACGGAGATCGAACCCATGAATGCCTTGTGAGTTCGATTGGCCAGCTTCTGAGGCCCCCGGAAGTCATAGCTCAAGATCCGAACGTACTGCTGGTCCTCCCGGTTGATCTGGCTCAATCCTTCTCGCTCGGTGACGGCCGCGAGGTCGCTGACGCGGACCGGCGCGTTGCCTTCGTTCGGAACTAACGAGGCCCGGAGGTCTTCGAGGCTCCGCTCCTGAGATCCCTTGGCTTTGACGCTGACGGTCACTTCTTCGTCATCGAGCTCGAGCTTCTGACCGCCGACCGCTCCGCGGATTTCCCGGGCAACAGCCTGAGAGAATGCCTGGGCGGTCACGCCGGCCCGGGCCAACGCGGCCCGGTCGGGGGCCAAGGCGACATTGACCGCCCGTTCCGACCGGAAAAAGCTCCCGGCGTTGATGTTGACTTCGCGGACCCGGGGAATTCGCTCGAGTCGGGTCTTGAGGTCGCGGGCCAACTGCTCGACACCGGAAAAGGAGTAGCCAAGGATCTTGACCCGGAAACTGACCGAACTCCCGCCGCCGCCGTTGAAGAACCCCTGGCCCCGGCCGAACACCCCGATCGACGCCCCGCCGATGAACACCGCCCGCTGGGTCATTTCCTCCTGCATGGCGGTTGGAATGGCGGTGAGGCCCGCGGGCTTGGTGAAGGTGACCCGGAGTTGCCCGAAACCGGGAAACCCGCGGGCCTCGACCCGGTCGACCCCGTCCCGGCCGACGGCAATCCGCTCGAATTCCGTGATCGCCCGGTCGACGCTGGCCGGATCGGACCCCCGCGGAAAGTTGATATTGACGAACAGCTCAGTCCGTTGGCCGTACCAGTCGCCGAACGACGACCTCGGTACTTTCTTGACGAAGCCCCAGGTCAGGACGCCGAGTCCGGCGGTGGTGACGACCAAGGTGGCCCACCGCCATCGGAGCAGTTTGAGGACCGACCGGGTGTAGGCCCGGTGAAGCCCCCGCCAACTCTGGGTGCTCATGCCATGTCCGCCGCCCACCGCCGGAATCATGACCACCGAACTCACCACCGACCACCCGAGGGCCAGGAGAAACGCTGCCGCAAAGGGCATGAAGGTGGCCCGCGCGTTCCCCTGGAGGTACATGAACGGAAACAGCACGACCGCGGTGGTCAGCGTCGATCCAATCACCGCGGGCATGATCCGGGCTCCCGCCACCGCCCGGCCTTCGATCGTATCCGGGGCATGGCGGAGCCGTTCGACCACGACCAAACCGTTCTGGACCAAGATCCCGACGCCCATGCCTAATCCGGCTAACGTCAAGAGGTTGGCCGGGATCTTCAAGAGATAGAGGCCGAGCGCCGTGCCGGCAATCGACACCGCCGCACTGCCCATGACCAGCCAGATCGACGTCAGGTTTCGCATCGCGATCGCTAACACCAGCATAACGGCGGCGAAGGCAATCAAGCCCCGTAGGAGCAGGTCGTTCAGCTGCTTCTTCAAGTCCTTGCTTTCGTCGCTCTCCACCTTGAAGACGATCCCCGGCGGGAGCAGCCGGTGAATCTCGTTCATGGTGGCCTTGATTCGCTCCGCTGTTTGGATCGCATCGGCGCCGGCCAGCCGGCTGATTTGCATCGTGACCGCCGGCACCGCGTTGATCCGGGCAAACCGGCCCCGGTTGTCTTCGTCGGGCCGGATCGTGGCCAGTTCGTCGAGCCGGAACACCCGTCCGCTCGGCGCTCGAATGACGAGCTGCCCCAAGTCTTCGAGCACCTTGGGCCGGTCCCGAAGTGCCACCGTCAGCACGTTGGTGCCGCGCTGCTGCTCGCCGAGGGCCTGGACCACCCGGGCCGACGCCACCGCCGCCCGGATCAGGTCGGGGTTGATTCCGAGTTGCCGAAGCCGAACCGGATCGTAGGTCACCGCGACGCCAGGTTCCGCCGACCCCGAGAGCCCGACGCCGCTGACGCCGGGCACCGCCGTGACCCGGGGATACACTTGATCGCGGGTCAGCTTGGTCAGGGTGCCCGAGGTGTAGGGGCCGACGATCGAATAGGTCAGGAGTGGCTGTTCATCGAGTTCCTGCGGGGTGTAGTTCTCGACGCTCGGCGGTTCCGCCCCCTGCGGCAGCCGGTCCCGGAGCAACTCGATTCGCTCGTGGATCTCGAGCCGGGCCAGCGTCACATCGGTCTTCGGCTCCAACTCGATCTCGAGCCGCGACGTTCCGTCTCCCGATTCACTCGAAATCTTCTTGACCCCCCGGACCCCCTGAATCGCCTCTTCCAACGGCGAGGTGAGATAGGTCTCCACCAACTCCGGCGCCGACCCAAACCAAGTCGACGAGACGGTCAGTCGAGGCAGCTCAACCTGAGTCTTCGTCGCCAGGGGAAGTTTCGTAAACGCCACCCCCCCCGCCAACGTCAGCGCCGCCCCCGCGGCCCACACCACCGCCGGCCGCCCCGCCGCCCACCTGATCATCTGCCCTCCGAGTGCCGAGTGCCGAGTGCCGAGCGCCGAGTCTCCACCCAGGCATACGCCGTCGGCAACAAGAAGAACGTCACCAGCAGCGCCGTCACCGACCCGCCGATGACGCCCGCCGCGAGCGGTTGATACAATTCTCCGCCGCTGCCCCACCCGAAGACCAGCGGGAGCACGCCGGTAATCGTGGTAATCGACGTCATCGCAATGGCCTTGAGCCGTTGGTGGCCACCGGCAATGACCGCGTCGATGATCGGCATGCCTTGCTCGCGGAATCGCTGGATCGCGTCGAGTTTGACCACGGCCTCGTTGTCGGCCATGCCGATCATCACCACGATCCCGATCATCGCCACCGCATTGAGGCTCTGACCGGTCAGCCAGAGGAATAGAATGCCGCCGGCGCCGGCCAGCGGCACGGTCAGCATCACCAGCAACGGGGTCGAGAACGACGCGAATTCGCCGGCCAGCACCAGGAACACCAGCGCCACGGACAGCACCGCCACCAACGCGAGCTCTCGAGTGGTGCGGGCTTCGTCGGCTTGGGCTCCCCCGATGGTGACCTCGACGCCGGGCGGCAACGCGAGGGCGGTAATCCGCGACTGGACGGCTTCGGCCGCCTGCTCCAGTCCGCGCCGTTCGGCCACGGCCTCGACCACGCTGACCGGCCGCTGGTTGATCCGAACCACCTCGATCGGCGCCCGGATGTCGGTGACGGTGACCAGTTGTCCGAGCGGCACGCCCTTGATGGTGGTGGCCAGCGTGGTGTTGAGATCCTCGTTGAAGGCGCCGGCAAACCGGACCTTGATGGGGGTCCGCCGGTCAGTCTCCCGGAAATCGCCGGACGCGACGCCGCCGAGTCCGCCCGCCAGCGCGTTGGCCACTTGATCGGAGCTGATCCCGAGCCGCGCCATCTGACCCCGGTCGAGGGTGACTTCGACCGTGGGTTGGGTGCTGGCAAAGGCGTCTCGCACATCGCTGAGATCGGTGATGCTGTCCAGACTCTTCCGGATCGTGTTGGCCCACTCCGCCGCTTCTGTGAGCTTGGGGGCCGCCACTTCGATCCGCACCAATCGTCCCTCGCGGCCGATCAAGCTGCCGAACTCTGACTGGCCGGCCAGGTCAATCGCCAGGCTTCCTTGGGCCAGGTCGGGCACTGCAGTCCGGAGCGACTCGGCGAATTCTCCGGCGTCCTGGTCGTCCGGCACCGGCATCAGCAGCTGAGCGCTCGCCGAGGTGCCGGGGTCGGCGCCGGCCAGGACTTCTTCGTCGGTGGCAACCCCGATCCGGCTGTAGATCCCTGTTGAGCCTAACGTCCGGGCCGCGACTTCGAGCCGCTTGGCTTGCCGGGCGGTTTCCTCGATCGCGGTGCCTTCGGGCAGCTTGAGGTACGCCACCGCAATGCCTTCGTCCACCCGGGGCAGGATTTCCCGGGGCAGCCTGAGCGTGATCATGACCGTGAAGGCCGTCACGCCGAGGGCGATCAGGACGCAAAGTCCCGGGCGGGCCAGGGACCAGCGCATGCCCGACTCGTACCAGGCCTCCATCCGCCGGCCGAGGCGGAGCAGAGGGCCGTCGCTGTCGGGCGCGAGGGCCTGTTTGCCGAGGGTTTCGCCGACCCGGCCCCAGGCCATCATGACCGGCATCAAGGTCAAGGCCAGCACCAACGACGCGCCGACCGACATCACGACGCTCAACGAAAGGTCCCGGAACAGCGCTGCCGCGAGGCCTTGGACGAACACGATCGGGCCGAAGACTAAGATCGTCGTTAGGGTGCCGGCGGTCAGCGGTCCGGCCACTTCGTTGGTGCCTTTGAGCGCCGCTTCCCACCGCGTCAAGCCGGCATCCATGTGCCGGTTGGACGCCTCGGCGACGACGATGGCGTTGTCGACCAGCAACCCGACGCCCAAGGCCAAGCCGCCCAACGACAGGATGTTGATCGTCACGCCCATCACCTGCAGCAGGGTCAGGGCCACCAGCACCGAGAGTGGTACCATCAGGCCGATGGCCACCGAAGCTCGCCAATCGCGGAGGAAGAGCAGGATGACCGCGAGCGACATCAACCCGCCTACGACGAGCTCCTGGATCAGGTTGGAGAGCGCGTCGGTGACGAACTGGGCCTGGGCCGCCACGACCTTGATCTTGACCGCCGGAAACTCGGTCTTCAGTTGCTCGATCGTCTTGTAGATCTCGCCCGTCACGGCCACGGTATTGGAACCCGCGTCCTTATATACGACGAGTCCGACGGCCGGCCGGCTGTCCAGGGTGGTGACCGTGGTCGGGTCGGCCAGGGCCAGGGTCACGGCGCCGATGTCGCCCAGGATGATCCCGCTCTTGGCAGGGCCAACCGGGGTCTTTTCGATCTCGGCTACGCTTTGGAACTCGGTGAGCGCCCGGAGCGAAAACCGAAACTGGCCCCGGCGAATCGAGCCGCCGGCCGCGGTGGCGTTGGCCGATTTGAGTGCGGTGGCGATGTCGTCGGGGGTCAGGCCCAGGGCCCGCATTCGGTCGGGGTCGACTTCGACTCGGATTTCGTCCTTGGGTTCGCCGACCACCGCCACGCTCGAGACTCCGGCCAGCTGTTCGAGGCGGCGGGCGTGGACGTCCTTGGCGGTTCGGGAAATGCTCCGGAGGTCGCCGTCGCTGGTCAGGCCGAGCACGGCGATGGGCCGTTCGCCGGGATCACTGGTGAGCAGGGTGGGGCGCTCGGCGCGTTCCGGCAGGGCGCCGCGGGCGTTGTCGAGTCGTTCCCGGACCTGGAGCACCGTGGCCGCCATGCTGGTGCCCCAGGAAAACTTGAGCGAGGTGGTGGCCTCACCGTTTCGGCTGACCGACTTCACGTCGACCAGTCCCGGGGTGGCGGAGACCGCTTCTTCGATCGGCTCGGCAATGAACCGGGACACCTCTTCGGCGGCGGCGCCGGGGTAGAGGGTCCGGATCGTCAGGACGGGTAGCTCGATGTCGGGGAGTAACGACACCGGCAGTTTGCCTAACGATACCGACCCGAGCAGCACCAGGGCCGCCACGGCGGAAATGGTGGTGACGGGGCGCTTCAGCGCCTGCGAGGCGATCGACACTACGGGGTGCCGCGTTCCTGCTTGGCCACCAGCCGGACCGGGGCGTCATGGGTCAGGGTCAGGTGGCCCTCGACCAACACGGTGTCTCCGGCGGCCACGGGAATCTGGCCGGAGGAGCTATCGGCCAGGACTTCGGTTTCAAATCCGTTGGTCCGGCCCGGGAAGATGTAGACCCATTGGGCCCGGCCGCCTTTGACCACGAACACCAGCGGGCGGCCGTCGCGTTCGATGACCGCCGAGGCGGGGACGATGGTGCGGTTCGGGAGCCGGGTGGCTTCGAGCCGGACGTCGGCGTACATGCCGGGGCGGAGGACGCCGTTGCCGGTGGCGCGGATGACCGCTCGGCCGGCGCGGGTGGTGCTGTCGACGAGCGGGAGGATGGCGGCCACCCGGCCCCGGAGCGGTTTGTCGGCGAAGGCGGCGGCGGTGATGGTGGCGTCGCCGCCGATCTTGATGAAGGCGAGGTCGTGTTCCAGGACCGAGGCCTCGACTCGAAGGTTCTTCAGGTCGACGATCTTGGCCACCTCTTGGCCCTGGGACAGCCGTTCCCCGACCGACACCTTCATCTCTTCCACCACGCCATCGAACGGGGCGGTAATCGAGGCTCGTTCGCGGCGGAGTTTCGCTTCGTCGACGGACGCGCGGGCCCGGTCCATGCCGGCCCGGATTTCGGCGCTCCGGAGCCGCTCGCCGGTTACGGCTTTGCCGGAGACGATCGAATCGGGGACGATGTTGTCGAGCAGTTTGAGTTTGGCGTCTTCGAGATCGGCTTGGGCCCGGTCGACGGCGAGGTCGAGTTCGCGGGGGTCGACCGTGACCAGGACCTGGCCCCGGGTGACCGATTGGCCGGGCCGGACGTTCACGGCGGAAATCGGACCGACCGTCTCACTCTTGAGCATGGCCACGCCGTCGGACCGGACTTGGGCGGTGGTCACCACCGAGAGAATCAAGTCGCCAACCCGGACGGCTTGGCCGACGACGGGGAGCGTGACGTTGCTGGCGGCCGCGTCCTGGGCCGTGGAATCGGCGGCGCTGGTGCCCCCGGCCTCGGTGCCGTCGCCGTCCTTCTTCTTGCAACCGGCCAGGAGCACCAAAGTCAGGGCGTAGATCGTGGGCTTGTTCACAGCGTCCTCCCGATGAGCGCTTCGATCTGCGCTTTGGATCGCAAGTAGTCGAACCGCGCGGTGATGGCGCCTTCTTCGGCCTGACTGAGCCGGTCTTGGGCCTGGACCAGGCGCTCGATTTCGATGGTGCCTAACCGGTATCGCTCGAGCTGGACCCGGGCGTTGGCGCGGGCGGCGTCGAGATTGCTTCGGGCCACGTCGACCCGTTCCTGCGCGGTCCTAAGCGAGGCGAGCGCGCCGATCAACTGGGCTTCGACGTCGTGGGCCGCATCGGTCGAGCGGGCCCGGGCCACATCGAGGGCCACCGACCGGTTCAGGACCTGCTGCTCGCGCTGGAACCCGTTGAACAACGGGATCGAGACGTTGAGGCCGAGGTTCCGGTTGTTGAAGAGCTTGTACTTGGCGAGCGGATCTTGGTCGTTGCCGCCGTAGCTGGTGCTGCCGTTGAGCTGGACTTGGGGCCAGTAGACCGCCTTGGCCGCGCTCAAGCTGGCCTTGGCCGATCGCACCGAGGCCTCGGCCTGGATCACGGCCGGCGAGCGCTCGCGGGCCTCGGTCATCACGGCCGCCGTGTCGATGGCGATGGTCCGGATTGCGATGCTCGCGTCGTCGATGGCCGACACCCGGCCTGGTACCCCGATGGCCCGCGCCAAGTTGGCCTCGGCTTGGGCCAGCTGGCTTTCTTCGGTGAGGAGCCGGAGCCGGGCTTGGGAAACTTCGACCACGGCTTGGAGCGAGTCGGACACGGTGGCACCGCGAGTTCGGAGCCGGGCCACCGCGATGGCGAGTTGTTCCTCGGCCCGCCGGATTCCGTCGCGCCGGACCCGGACCAGCTCGCCGTTCTGGAGCGCGCTGAAGAATTCGCGGCTGGTATTGAAGGCGGTTTGCCATTTGCGGGCGTCGAGGGCCGCTTGGGTCCGGTCGCCCTCGGCGCGGGCGGCGGAGAGTTCGGCGCCGCGCCGGAATCCGGTGAAGAGGTCGATCCCGGCGCTCAGTTGGAGATTGACGGAGGTGGTGGTGTTGTTGGCGCCGACCAGTTGTCCGGTGCGGGGGTCGACCCGTTGGAACTCGGACCGGCTCTTCCCGCCGCCGGCCCCGGCCGACACGGTCGGCAGGAAGGACCCGTAGCGGGCCCGGGTTTCGGCCCCGGCGGAGCGGACGTCGCCCTCGGCTTGGACCACGTTGGGATCGTGCTTTTGGGCCAGCGTGATGGCTTCGGCCAGGGACACGGCCCGTTGCTGGGCGGTGGCGGGGGCGGGGGCCAGGGCAGCGACCAAGACCAGGCCGAGCCCGGGGAACCGTGGTGAATTCATGACCTCATTCTACTTGTCAGAAGGAGCGGGGATAAGGAGGGCCGCTCTGGGGTTGGCTTTAGGATGCGCTCGGGGCTGAAAAGGATGCAATGGCTGGGGGTTAGCCGGCGGCGGGTCCGGGCGGATCTAGGGTGGGGGGGGGGGCACCTGGATGAACCCATGTTCGATGACGGCGTTAAGGATGGGGATACGGCCGTGGGTTCCGAAAGGTCCGGGCGGCTCGATCGAGGTGTTCGACGACGGTTTCGTAAGAGAGCGTTACTCGCGACCCTCGAAGGCCCGAGCCTTTGCCCACGCCGCGCCGAGGTTGAGTTCCGTGATCCATCGGTCGAGTGTCGGGCGGTCCACCTCGTTCCCGCTGACCTCCATCATTCGCGCGATGTCCCGCAGGTGCCGGTCCGATCCCCCCGCTTGAAAGAACCGCAGCTTGTAGTATCGACCTCGTGGCGGGCGAGCCGGATGACCAGGTCGACATCCAGCGTCAGGCGCGGGTGGCCATAGACCACCGCCGCCAGTCCCCCGGTGGCCATGTACTCGATGCCGGCGCGGTTGAGCGGCGCGATGAAGAGACCGACGAGACTAGGCGCCGGCGCCACGCATCAGCTCCCGTACTCCAGCGGCTACCTGCTCGGCCGTCCAATCAGGGTGCCGTGACCGAACCCCGGCAGCCGCAATCTCGCGAGCCTCCACCCAGAGCGCATTGGCGAGTTGCACTTTCTGGTCCGCCGTCATGGCACGAAAGCGGGCGGCCTGGCGAATCAGGGCATCGTTCACGGCCGGTGAGGAATTCTCAGTGGACATTTCGGAAATCTAGTACGTGGGCGTCGAAAAGGATCGCGGCTAGAGGTTAGCGGGGCGGGGCCCGGGATGAGCCGGTGGCCCCGGCCGTATCGCGGACCATTGGAATGACGGTGACATGCTCGATGGCGAGGGTGTCGCCCTGGGTTTGCGCCTGGGCCGCGACGGGCATCATCAGCGCCGCCGCCCACGGGGCCCTCCGCCACTTGATCATCATGCTCACTCTACGAGGCCTACGGCGCCCGGGGTTTCGAGCCAAGCCGGGCTCCGGGTTGCCGGCCGTGGGCTGGCGAGGCCGATCAGCTCATCGCGAGGGGCGGGGCTGCAGTCGGTGATCGATGCTGATCGTTTTGGTGGCGCGCCAGCCCGCCGGCGTCCGCTGCCAAAGTTGGATGAACTTGGCCTCCGTTGCGGGTTGCCCATCCGACCGGACGAAGCGGTGCCGCCCCAACTGAACGGCTCCGTACTCCGTGATGCCGAAGACCCGCACCGAGCCCGGTACGATCACCCGTCGGACTCCCTGGTCTCGCGGGCAATTGTTACGAAACGCGTCCATCGCGACGGACCCTACCTTGAGCCCAGTCCGGTCGTGGTAGAACTCGGCGTCGCTGGTATACATCGCAATCGTCGCCTCGGCGTCGCACCGCACGAAGAACGCGTCGAAGAGCAGACTGTCGGCGACGGACAGTGAGTCGAACAGGCTGCCGCCGCGTGCGGCGGCCCAGTCATCGCCGTCGAAGCCGGTACCGGGGCGTGCGGCGTCCACCCGGGTGCCGCGGACCGTATCGCCAGCGCTGATCATCAGGATGGTGCGCGCTGTACCTCGCTCGCCCGAAAACACGATGCTCGTGCTCGTGTCGGCAGCGATTCGGAAACCGCGTCCAGCGCGGGAGATGAGCGTCGTCGGAGCGTTCGCGTCCCGCTGCACCGAAAGGCGCCGTCCCGAGCGTCCGATCCGGACGGTGTGCGGCATGCCGTCGCGCTTGTCCTGCAGGACGTAGTCGCCGACGATCCGGGCGGACTCCGTCGCGGATGGGCCGGACTGCGCTCTCGCTCGCCCGGAGAGAGCCAACGAAAGCAACAGGGTCGACGAAGCGATGACCGATCGCGGGCGTATCCTCATGGGCGAGACCCTCGAAGGAATTGAGAAGTTTACGATCGAGCGTCGTACGGTTGGAGCGTGCTCTTGGTTTCGTGGTGCGTTCCACTCGCCTTGGAGCCGCTGGTCATGGAGTCGGGCGGGCGCGATACTCTCGAAAGGCGACCATGACCGCGCGCGCGCATTCTCGAGGGTTCCGGTTCGGCCCGGCGGAGTCGCTGCAGACACCGGTCGCTGAATACAACTCCGGGCGATTCTCCTGCACCCACTTGAACGCAGCGCCAACGACAGGAGGATCGTTGGAGCTGGTAGCGACCGATGAAACCACCCCGTCCGCGAACGAGAATCGAAACGTGTCGGTGACCCATAAGTCCAGCTGCAACGAACGCACGATGTCATCGCGCACGGTTACGGCACAGACGACGGTTGCCGTCGGCTCGAGACGGCAAGGCTCCCGACGCTCGACCGTGTAGTTGCCGCCGTTGGCCCATCCTTGATACGCCAAGATCCGGGCGCGCGCGTCGCCGGCGGTGCGGAGCAGCGAGTCCACCCGGGTGCTGTCGAATGCGTAGAAGCTGCTGATGACGGACTCGGCCGTGTCGAGCCGCGGGTCTCCGGCCGCTTTCGCACAGCCGGCCGCAAGGCACGAGCCCACCGCGACGCCAAGCAGATACCGTTGTCCACGATGAACCATGTTCGCTCCCTCGATGAGGCTGGTATCCGCACAAAGTCTAAGCGCGCTCGTCGCGACTCACCCTCCAGATCCACCAAATGAACAAGATCTGGAACGGCAGCCGGATCCAAAGCGCCAATTCCGCGGTTCCTGCGGCGCGGGCGTTGAGCAGCATCTGGATGTTGGCTGGAAACACCGCGATCAACAGGAGGATGAGGCCGATCCCGGCGGCTCGCCGAAACTGGGGCATGAGAAGGCCGACCCCGCCCGCGATTTCGGCGACTCCGCTCACCTGGACCAACAGGTCGTGGGCCGGGAGCCAGAGTGGCATCATCGCGAGGTAGAACGCGGGGTTGGTAAAGTGGAGGATGCCGGCGATCGTGAAGAAGGCGGCTGCGAGTCCGCGGAGTAGTCGAGTTCGGGTCACGGAGGCTTCAGTGATGGTTGAGCCGACAAGCTACGTCGGTACTCGACGCCAGGCCAGCGCCCGCCCAAAGCGCGATTGCCAACCAACCCGCGTTTAGGTCGGGTCCGGTGCTCTGCTGCTGAGCGCCCTGACCAGCCACCACGCCACCAATCCGATCCCCGCCGCGCTGATCCCGACGGCGACCCACGCGGGGGCGCCGAGTTGGGTGGCACTGGCCGGCCCGGCATACCAGTAATAGATCCCGCCGGCCGCGGCGGCGACGAGTGCCAGCGCTCGGCTCGATTCAATCCGGAGTGCGCTGACCAAAAACCCGATGATCAGGTAACTGGCGACCGACCAACCCAGGGTCGTGCCGTAGATGGTGGCCGCGGCACTGATGGGACCGTCGGCGACTTGGTTGTAGCCAATGATGAAGCCCGGTAGACCCGCGAAGAACGCTCCGTGCGGCGTGGTCAGCCAATTCGTCGTCCGTCGCGCCGATCCCAGGATCTGTGGGATGGCCTTGGACTCCGCGAGGTCGAGGCAACCGCGGGGCGTGCACACCGTGCAACTCGAGCAACGGGTCCGTTCCATCCGGGCGATTGGTGCCTGACCGTACAGCAGTTCGACGGGCAGCACCGGGCAGAGCGCGTTGCAAAAGCCCGATCGGATCGGGAAGATCGCCCCGAGCGCCACGGCGAGTGCTCCAACCGCCGCCACCGTGATTGCCAGGACCAGGCCGTTCTCGTTGAACACGAACCGCCGAGCCGGGACCATCACGTGAAACAGCACCAGTCCGGTGATCGCGAGTCCGAGCGCGACTTTGGGGGTCAGGGTTCGGGGCTTCTTCCCGAGATGGTTCCCGAGCTCATTGAGGGTAGCCAAGGGGCAGACTCCCCGCCACAGTCTCGTCGAGACGAAGAACGTCGCCGGGAGAACCGGAATGACGGCATACCAGAGAACCTTGAGGGCGTTCGCCGGGGCGAGCACCAGCCAAGCCAGCAGCACGGGGACGGCCAGGAAGGCCGACCACCGCGCGATGGACCACAGGGCGACCGTCCGGGGCTCACGAATCAGGACTTGCGGACTGGCCATTGGCTGCTCCGACCGGGGGGCACGATGCTACGTCGATGCCCACACTAGGTTGCGGTGCCTAAAGGAACGCTGAAGGATCAATGAAGCCCGGTGTTCAAAGCCGTAGGAACTCCGTCTTCCGTCCACCGCCAGGTCGTCGCCGGGGGCCGCGCGCTTCGCCCAGCGGTCGCTCCGGGCCGTCGAACGGTACCCTTTCGGGCCTTAGAGCTTCTGCGCTCGGAAGTTGATGGTACCGCCGTAGCTCACCAGCGTCAGTTGGATCATCCAGGAACCGGCCGTACCAGCCGCCGTGGGCTCGTTCAGGCTCGGGACAAGGGCTTTGTCGTAGACGATCGTACCGGCGGCGTCGCGGATGACGATGCGGGCACTGCTCGCCGTGGTAGTGGTCGAGTGGTTGATCGTGGCCCGGGAGCCGGTGTTGGCCCACGAGTACGTCAACGTGGAGGTGACGCCGGTAACACCCGTGGCCTGAAGCTGGAAGTTGTCGGTGGCGTTGGTGATCTCGGGCTGAAACGGGCCAAGCGGATCGCTGCAGCCGGATGCGAGTAGGGTGGAAAGAGCGATGAGGCTGGACAAGCGGTAGCAAGATGGCAAGGGAATCCTCCGGTGAGTGGATGGCTGCATGAAGACAAGGACGATCATGGCCAACGGCCGATGCACAAAGGGCGCCTTCATGAAGGCCGGCCCCCCCCTCTTTGTTCGTCCGAGCAGGATCGTCCAAGTTAAGTCATCGACGCCTGGCTATGGTGCGAAACGAGTCTCGCGGCGCTTTCCAGGAGTACGCCACCCGACACTTCGGGGTTCCATGTTCGTATCGAATAAGGAACGTGGTGCCAGGCAGGCAGGACACTCTTCAGGAGGTGCAGTATGCGATTGGTGACAGGCGTGTTTGTAGTCTCGGCTCTCGCGAGTACCCCTCTGCGTGCCCAGTCCGACGACGGTGCCCGCGTCGAAAAACTGGCCGACGGCGTCTATGCCATCATCCACCGCGACGCGACGCGCGAGTGGCCAAGCGGAGCGACCGAGTGGCCGCACAGCAACACCGGCGTCGGGGCACGGCCTGCCACAGCGCGACCTCATTGGCGGACGCCTCGTTAGGTCCCGGTGATCGACCGGGCCAGCGTCTCGAGCTGGCGTGAGATGGTGGCCAACGCCGCGGCGGCCGTCGTCGCGTCCCTGGTATTCGCGAAGGCGGTGAGGGCCGCATCGAGTTGGCCAAGGGTGGCGTCGAGTTGCCGGCCGCCGGCCCGTCGGCTGAGCGACGCGAGCGCGGCCGGATCTTGGAGCCTCGGGGTCGCCCCTCGGACCAGTCCCAGGGCGGCGCGAAGTTCGGCCAGGTCCCGGCTGCAGCAGCGCTGGCCCCAATCCGTGATGGCCTCGGTGGTCGGTGCGGGCTTGGCGGGCACGGGGCGTGCCCCGGCCGGCGCCCGTCCCGCCGGCGTCGGCGTTGCGGCGGTCGCCGAGGCGGTGCCCGCGATCTTGCCCTGCATCACCGCCACGATCTCCCGCATGTAATCGGTCTGATCGCTTCCCAGGCGGAGGGCCCGGGCCGCTTCGAGCGCTCCGGGCGCCGCCGTCGGGAGGTCGGTTACAATCTGGTCTGCCAGGGAGGCAGCTCCGGGGCCCGGGCCGTAGCCTTTGAAGATCACTCGAAAGATCTTCTCGCGGGCTTCCGGGTGCCGCCAGAATACGAACCCATTCTGAACCCCGCACCGGTCGATCTTCTTGAGTTCACCTCCGCTTTCGGGGCCGCAGATTCCGAACTTGGTGTCGGCTTCGACGATGTCCCCGGTCCATTGGAAGCTCTGGGTCATCGAGCGGAACATCCCGAGCATGAGATTGGTATTCTCTCCGGCCGGGAAGAGCGGTTGGCTGACGCCGGCCCGCCGCGCGAGCTCGTTCAGCCCGTCGCCGTCGAGCAGGGCCAGCTTGGACAGAAGGATGGTGTTGTAGATCGGTTCGAAGGTCCGAGGGTTGAACGACCCGGTACCCCCGGGGATCCCCATGTCCTGGTTGAGCTGGCTTTTGGTGCCGGCGGGGAAGTCGAGCTGATCCATATAAGAGGACGGGTCCTTGGCCGCCTGATAGAGATCGTAGTAGTCGGCCAGCCGCCGCTTGAAGGCGCGTTCGGTCTCCGCCTTGATGGCGTCGCTGATCGGTGCCACTGCGCCTCCAACCCAACTCAAGAACTGCTGCAGCGCCGCGCCGCCTTCGCCGATTGCGTGGGCGCCGAACATCTTGGGTATCCACTCGATCATCCAGCCGCTCATCGCCGCGCCGCCCTCGGCGGGTTCGCCCCGCATCAGTTTTTCGCCGAGGCTTTCGCTGCTGTCCACCATCGCGCGGAGGCCCCGGTTGATATCGAGCCGCCAGGTCTCCATCTGCTCCTTCTTGGTGCAGGCGACCGGGTTCATCGCGCACTTGGCCCAATAGGGCGCGTCGTTGTTGATGTTCTGGTTCATCTCCTGCTTGGCGCGGGCGATCAGGGGCTCGAGCCAATCGGAGATCTCGAGCCACTTCTGATAGTGCGCCGCGCCCCGGGTGTGCTGCCGCGCGGCGGGATCCTTGATCAGCACATTCGACACGAACCGGGGCCAGACGTCGAGGCTCAGGTTGGACCCCGGGGTGTGGGCTCCAACGTACCCTTCGAGCACGACGTGCTTGATCGCGGTGCTGCGGGACGGCCCGGTGAAGGTGACCCAGGCGCCGTCGGCCTTCTTGTTGACGTAGGTATGGGCCCAGATGTCGCCGGCTCCGTGGGTGAGGAACCCGTAGGCAAAGGCGAGCACCTTGTCTCGCTCGCCGGCATCCGTCCACCCACGGGCTTTGGTCCACACGTGGCGCATCCAATCGTCCGCCGTCCACCGGTCCGGAGTTCCGGAGAGGTCGGAATGGAGGAACCACCCGCCGACATACATGTCCGGAAAGAGATCAGGCGCCAGGACGCCGGCTCGGTACGCGGCCGGGGCCGCCCGGAGCGCCCGGAGCGCCGAGGCCGCGACGGGGAATTCCCCGAACGGGGCGATCGTCACCATGCCGTCTGCGGTTGCGTCGTCGAGCGCCTGGTTGGCCGCGAACAGGTGGGTATTGATCTTCCACCGCCGCGCTGCCGCCTCCGAAGCGGCTCTCGTCCCGTGGGCGGGCGGGTCGTGCCTGAATCCCGTGGGTGGAGCGAGGAGCAGGGCGAGGAGGGCCAGCCTCATGGGACCACGGTCACATTCAGTTGAGTTGGCTTCGGTGCGGGCGAGAACACCCGGTCGTGGCTATCCCCGACGGGAACCACCGTCAGGGAATAGGTGCCGGGCGTTGGCCAGACCAGGTTGATCCCGAATTCCTTGGCGGGGTCGAAGGTGCAAACGCCCTTGCCCTGGGCCGCCTGCCAGGAACACGGGTCGCTCCTTCCCGGATCGGCCACGGGCACCGCGCCGCCGGTCCAACTGACACTGTATTTCACCCGGTTGGGGTAGGGGTAGCAGGTCGGCATTCTCACCTTGTGGGTGGCGGGCTTGCCGGCGAGGGCCGGTCCCGCGCTCAGGACGTTCGCGACTAAGGCGTTCGATCCGCCTGGTGCCAGATCGCGGAACCAGAGATGCCGCTCCTTCATCAAGGAGGTCCGGAACGAGTTGCCGACGATCTTGCCGAGCACCAACGCTTCCGCCCTGAGTTCTACTCCCCAGTCCAAGTCGGCGCTGAGGACGTGATTCTCCTGACTGGTCGATGCCCCGCCGACGGTCTGAGATCCCGCGGCGGCGGCGCACCCGGCCGCCTCGCCTACCAAGTACGGCTGGGGCCCCGCCCGTGCGCTGAGCGCTTCGTAGTTGAAATCGAGTTGGAGCGCAGTGTAGATGGCTGGTTTGACGGTGACGGTTCCCTCGATTTGGGCGCTCTCATTGGTGGTCGTGGCGGCGGGTTGGGCCCGCGAGCTGGCGGAGCAGCCCTTCCCGCTGCAGGAAAACGTCAACGCCGTTGGATTGGAGTTCTTGATCCGGAACTGGCCCTCGGCTTTGCCCGCGGAGCTGACCTCGATCTCGCCTTCGATGTAGGCGCTGACGTCCATTTCCGCGACCGGCACCCCTCTACGGGCAAAGTGTCCACACGACCCAGACCTGGCGAGTCACCAGCGTCCCGACGCGGATCAGCAGCAGCTTCACGGTCTGGGGCGCGGTCACGATCGTGCCGGGAATGACCCTGCAGTTCGGGCCGAGTACCGAGATCA
>SXGU01155951.1_pt1 | contig 22649 bp, 24 predicted proteins | sample 3174531 | NCBI WGS metagenome assembly SXGU01 (sample SAMN11356863, study PRJNA531348) | freshwater metagenome | isolation source: freshwater sample F1-140 | place: China: Fuxian Lake, Yuxi | collected 2017-12-25
AACGGTCAAGTGGCCGCGTCACGCGGAATGCGCGGTCGGACACGGCTGCGATTCCCGGGGCCGCGCGCGCGAGGCGACGCCGGAGTGGGGCCTCTACGAGGGACGGTGCGTCGGCCGGCACGTCGCGTTCCAAGCCTCGGACCAGCGCCTTGCGCGGAGTTCCGCGGGTGACGAGCGCGGCCCCGGCGACATCCGTGATCTCACCGCGGCGTGCGACGAAGAGGCCGACGCGCTCACCGTCGCCCTCCCAGTGCAGGGCCTCGCGTCCGGTGGCCTCCCCAAGCGCGCCGGCGGCTCCGTCGGGCAGTGTGACGTCGACGACCCAGCGTGCAGCGGGCAGGCGGCCGTCCACGAGCGGGGTCGGGTACCAGCCGCCGAGCGCCGTCAGCCGCCCTCGGGCGCAGCCGAGTCCCTCGTAGCGGTGGGGCAGCTCCGTGCGAAAGGTCACGACGTCGCCGTCGACCGTCCACGTGATCCGCCCCGTGTCGACGTCGCCCGGAAAGACGCGCGCGAGCGTGCGGTCGTCGGCGGGGATCGGCAACGTGGCGACGGGGTCGACGAAGGTCCGGAAGGCCGTGCGGAGCGTGCCCGTGATGGTGCAGGCGTCGAGGTCGACGGCGGCCTCGATCTGGACGGTCGGGAGGCCGCTCAATGCGGCGTGCTCAGAGGGTGAATCCGACGCCGGTCGTCAGCGACGGGATCGCCTCGGGGACCCAGGCGAGCCCCACGCGCAGATGGACGTCGCGCACCGTGGCCTGAATGCCTGCCCCGAACTGGGCCAGGACGAGGGCGGGGGCGTGATCTGCGGTCTTGGAGCCGCCGTAGGGGATGGCGCCGATGTCGTCGGCCAAGGCCTCGTCGAGGATGGGGGCCGCCGACACGCGAAGGCTGGAGACGTCGAACCAAGGGGAGAAGGCACCGGCTCGGTGGCCTTCGGCGTTCGAGCTGCGCAGGGTCGTCCCAAGGGTGAGGCCGAAGTCGAGGACGCCGACCTCCAGCCCGTCGTTGCCAAGGTAGCCAGAGTAGCCGACATGGCCGGTGATTTCGGGCAGCGGCCGGAATCCTTCGAGGATGCCGACGCGACCCCAGACGCCAGCGATGCCGTTGTCCGTCCCGCCGATCCAACCGATCTGGCCGCCGACCTCGGTAGACAGCGGCAGGCCCTTGCGGACGGCGAGAACCGGGACCGCGGCGAAGGGTTCGCTGTCCTCGTCGGCGCTTGCGCGCGCCCAAGGCGAGATGTCCGTGCGGTTGCGCGCGTCGGTGAGCACCCACCAGGTCGAGACATTCATCTCGAAGCCGGCGAGGCCTGTTGTGCGCGCTGGCGTGAACGGCTTGTTCGACACCATCGCGCCGACTTCGCGGATCAGCTGGTCGTAGGCGTCGGCCAGCAGATCCGTATCGAAGACCGGCTCGCCATCCTGATCGACCATGCTCGTCAGGTCGACGTCGGGGCCCGCAAGCGCGGTGGCGAAGGCCAGAGTTGCGATCAAAGGACGCTCGCGGGCGGGTCGTGAACAGCGGGCTGCTAGCGCCCTGGTCCGCGTCGAGCAACGGCGCGTGCGGCCGCGATAGGGGCGGCCCCCGGAGGTCTCGTGGGCGACGTCGACCCGACCCTTTTGCTCCAGGCCGCGGCCGGACGGGTGCGCGACCCCGTCAGCGGCCGCAGCGTCTGGATGGCGGAGATGGTGCGTTCGCCCCGAAGCAAAGGCGACGACCTGCACGTCGAACTCGTCTTCCAAGCTGCGCATAGCCCCGAGGCCAGAGAGACCATCCGCAAGGAGTTGGCGAGCCACTTGACCGCGCTTGGGATGAAGGGACGCCTCATGGCGCTCGACACCGGCGCCACGCCCGGTCTGGCGCACGCGCATGAGCGCCCCAAAGATCCCGTACCGGGCATGACCGGCGCCGGCGTGGCACCGCACGGCGGTCCGATTGCCAAGAAGCGGGTCGAGGGCGTCCGGCACGTGATCCTCGTCGCGTCCGGCAAGGGTGGCGTCGGCAAGTCGACCGTGTCTGCGAACCTCGCCGTCGGGCTGGCGCAGCTCGGCTACGGCGCGGGCCTGCTCGACGCCGACGTCCATGGTCCCAGCGCCCCGATCCTGCTCGGCGACCCTTCGCGCCCGGCGGCCGACCCCGTCCGCAAGAAGATCTTGCCGGTCGTCGCCCACGGCGTGCGGATGTTGTCGATGGGCCAGCTCGTCTCGGCCGACGAAGCGATGATTTGGCGCGGTCCGATGGTGATGGGCGCCGTGCGTCAATTTGTACAGGACGCTGACTGGGAGGGCCTCGACTACCTGATCATCGACCTGCCGCCTGGCACCGGTGACGCCCAACTCACGTTGCTCCAGGCCGTGGACGGCATCTCTGGAGCCGTGATCGTCACGACCCCGCAGGAGGTTGCCCTCGCCGATGCGCGCCGCGGCGTCACGATGTTCCGCAAGCTGGACCTTCCGCTGCTCGGCCTCGTCGAGAACATGGCCTGGTACGAGCTCCCCGATGGGACCCGCGACCCCGTCTTCGGGGATCAGGGCGGCCTGCGGCTCGCTGCCGAGGTCGGCACTCAGGTGTTGGCCCAGATTCCGCTCCAGACGGCCATCCGACTCTCCTGCGACGTCGGTGTGCCGGTCGTCCTCTCCAACACCCCGACGGGCCGCGCGTTCATGGACCTGGCCCGCCAGGTGGCGGCGCTACTTCCTTGAGCTTGCCCCTGCCCGTCGTGGGGGCCGTTCAGCCCGTCGACGGCGCGCTCGTCGACCGCTTCGGGCGGCGGCACACCTACCTGCGCGTCTCCGTGACGGACCGGTGCAACTACCGGTGCGTCTACTGCATGCCGAAGGAGGGCCTGGATTGGCTGCCGCGCGCCGACTTGCTCAGTTTCGAGGAGATCGAGCGCATCGCAGCGGTGTTCGTTCGCAACGGCGTGACCCGCATCCGGCTGACGGGTGGGGAGCCGACCGTGCGCCGCGGCCTCCCGGACCTCGTGAAGCGCCTCGGCGCGTTGCCTGGCCTCACGGACCTCGCGATGACCACGAACGGCCACGCCTTCGCGCCGATGGCAACCCGCCTTGCCGACGCCGGCCTGCGGCGAATCAACGTGTCGATCGATGCGCTGGACCCGAGCCTGTTTTCGGAGCTCACCCGCGGCGGGAACGTCGCCAAGGTACTCGACGCCATCGCGGCGGCGCGCGCCGCCGGCATCGTCCCGATCAAGCTCAACTGCGTCGTGCTTCGCGGTCGCAACGAGTCCGAGGTCGCGTCGTTGGTCGAGGCCTTCGCGCCCCACGCGGCGGACACCGTCGTCCGCTTCATCGAGTACATGCCGTTCGACGGCAACGACGCCCGGCGCCACCACGTCCCAGTCGCCGAGATCCGGGAGCGGTTGGCCCAGCGCTTCGGCCTCGTCCCAAGCGACGCGCCGCGCCACGGGGGACCGGCGAAGCTCTACACGGTGCCGTCGACGGGCCAGCTCGTCGGCTTCATCTCTCCGATCACCGAGCACTTCTGTGAGGCGTGCAACCGGCTCCGGCTTTCGGCCGACGGCCACCTCAGGACGTGCTTGTCGCGCGACAAGATGCCGAGCCTCCGGGAGGGACTTCGCGCCGGATGGACGGACGCGGAGCTCGAGACGGCGCTGCGCGGCGCCGTTTGGAACAAGGTCGCCGGCCACGAGGCCCACCTCGTCGAGGGGGCGAGGGCCTTCGAAGGCGTGATGACGCGTGTGGGCGGGTGAACGGCCCGACGGCGCCGCAGTGCACCTTCGACCAGCTCGTGGTGCTGTGCGCCATCCGAGACACGGGCTCGTTCGCGGCGGCGGCGGTAGCCACGCATCGCGTGCCATCGGCGGTGTCTTGGGCGATGCGAAACCTGGAGGAGAGCTGGGGGCTCACGCTCTTTGATCGGAGCCGCCGCTCGGTCGTTCTGACGCCAGATGGGCGCGTCCTCGCGGACCGTGCGGCGGCGCTGCTGGAGGAAGCGCGCCAGCTTGACGGGGCCGCGGCGCGATTGGCCGGGGGGTGGGAGGCCCAACTCACCATCGTCGTCGACGGCGCGTTGCCATTGGGCCCCATCCTCGATGCCATCGCCGTATTGTCGGCCCCCGACGTACCGACACGGGTGCGGCTGGACGTCGAGTACCAGGAGGGTGTGACGGACCGCCTGACGGGCGGAACGATCGCGTTGCACCTTGGCTTCGGTCCCCACGACGACACGGCGCCCTTCGACGTGACGCCGCTGCCCGACCTGCCGTTCGTGCTCGTGGCCGCGTCGTCCCACCCGTTGGCGGCCGGTCCCGTGACGGCTGACGACCTCGCGGCGGGGACCGACATCGTCGTGCGCGATTCCTCGCCTCGCTACGCAGCGAATCCCAAGGGCTCCTACGCAGGCGCTGCCAACGTCGTCTACGTGGGGGACTTCCATACCAAGCGCGTCGTTCTGCTCGCAGGGGGCGGCTTCGGCTGGATGCCCCTGCACCTCGTGGACGATGACTTGGGGTCCGGCCGGTTGTCCCGTTTGCAGGCCCAACCCCACGCGTTCACCTACCATCCGCGCCTCGTCGTTCGGCGCGACGCCATCCTCGGGCGCGCGGGGCGGTCCTTCGTCGCCTCCATGGCCGCCCTCGGTGGATCGCCCTGATCCGAATCATCAACTTTTTTGATGATTGGCGTGCAATCGTTGCGTGTCCGGGCTCCCGGTCGGTTGGCTAGCTTTGAGGCGTGAGGCGAAGATGACTCGGTTCTCGCTGGTTGCGCTCGCAGGTGCCTTCGGTTGTTCGGAGTATGGATACGACGCGGCTGCCGAACCTCCGGTGTTGACGGAGCCGACCAGCGAGGCGCCGACGGAGCCCCAGGATGCGCCGCCGGACGCGCCAGCGGATGAACCTGCCCCTGAGGATCCGGACCTCGACCCGCCGACGGAAGCGCTGCCGCCGGAGGACGACTGCGAGGACACGAGCGACGTGATCTACGTGATCGACCGCGCCGAGGAGGCGCTCTACCTCTTCGACCCGGCGATGATGACGTTCACCCTCTTGGGCGGCCTGAACTGCCCGTGGGGCTCGTCCACGCCGGCGTCGATGGCCGTTTCGCGCGAAGGCATCGCCTTCGTTCGGGCCAGCGACAACAAGCTCTACGAGGTGGACCTCGTCGACCTGTCTTGCGAAAAGACCGACTACGGCAACGGCTCGTTCGGCGACTTCGGCATGGGCTTTTCGACGGACGTCGCCGGAGGCTGGATCGACACGCTCTTCCTGGCCAACGAAGATCGGGTTGTGTCGCTCGACCTCGCGAGTTTCCAGACGTCGACGATCAACGACTTGCCGAGCCAGAGCGAATTGACTGGCGATGCGAATGGCGAGCTGTGGGCCTTCCTGCCGCTGAGCACGCCCGCCCAACTCGTTCAGGTCGACAAGGACGGCGGTGCGCCGATCACGACGCTGCCCTTGCCCGGCTTTCCAGACGCTGGCGACATCGACACCTTTGCCTTCGCGACCTGGGGCGGCGACTTCTGGCTCTTCGTGCGCGAGTACGGGATGGGTCGGACCACGGACGTGTACCGGGTCACGCCCGACGGCGACATGACGCTCGTCTGGGAGGACTCTGGCCGCGACGTGGTCGGCGCGGGCGTCTCGACGTGTGCGCCGGCCGAGTAGGGGGCGCTCCCCGGCTCAGAACACGCGCTTGCGGCGCTCGAGCTGTTCGGTCTCCGTCTTGCAGTCGATGCACAACGTGGCGACGGGGCGCGCCATGAGGCGGCCGTAAGAAATTTCGGCGCCGCAGGACTCGCAGGTGCCGTACTCGCCGTCGTGCATGCGCTCCAGCGCGCGACGGATCTTGCCGACGAGTTGCCGCTCGCGCTCGGCCATCCGCAGCGTGAAGTCGCGATTCGATTCGGTCACCGCCACGTCCAGCACGTCGGCATCGGGCGGGCGGACGTCGATGAGGTGGTTGACGGCCTCTTTGGACTGGCTGAGCAATGACTCGAGCTGCTCGTCGAGCAGCGCCTTGAGCGACAGCACCTCTTCGCGGGTGAGGTACTCGTCGTCAGGCAGGTTGTCGGCCATTGGGGGCTCTCCGGGCAGGGGGCGGCGTATCCGCGGCTGCCCTGGGCCTCAACCCGGGTATTCGACGGCGTTCGGTGGGACGGTCGCAAAGCCTCGCCAGAGTCCGCCGCTGAGCGACTTCGTGCCCTTCGGATCTCGCTTTCGCGAACTGCGCAGAACGTCGTTCCAGCGCTCGCCCGCAGGGCCGATCGCGACGTCGGGATGATGGAGGTTCATCCACAGGACGTCGCGTCCGACGCTCGTGCCGTCGTGCGCGAGTTGGATCGTCCCGTCGGGCCAGACGTCGATCACGATCGCGATGTGGGTGAGCTCATCGTCGGTACGACCGTTGCGATCGCGGTCGTAGGTGTCGTCGAAGAAGGCGAGGTCGCCGAGCTCGGGTTCTTTGCGTCGGTGGACGGCCCCAGCCGCGTCGGCCACCGCCCACAGGTCGCGCGTGCTGCCCCGCCAAGGCACGTCCACCGTCTGAAGGGCCGCCTCGACGAAGCCGCTACAATCGGCTCGGTAGCCGGCCTTCATCGGGCCGCTGAGGTTCCGCTCGGCGGCATTCGCAATGCGGTCGCCAAGCTCCCGATGAGCCCGCCTCTTGGCGGTGGGGGCGGCGGTTGCTGGGGCGGGTGCTGCCGATGCCGCAGGAACGTCCGATCGTCCGCGCACCGCCGCCAGGGGCCCCGGGACGCGGGGCACCGACGCTTGGCAAGCGAGGAGAAGGGCGAGGAACACGTGGAACCTCCTCCCGTTAGACGGGGCACCCTCCGACCGCAAGGGAACCCGATGATCCACCTTGGCGTTGCCGACGGGCGGCTTCCTGCCGCAGCGGTCGCTGTTGACGGCCACATCGTCGGGGCGGCGACGGGGCGCGACGCGTCCGGCGTGCCTTGGGATGCCATCGAAGCCGCCATGTTGCGCGCGGGGGTGGGGCCCGGAGACATCGACGCGGTCGCTGTCGCGGGCCGATTCACCCACGTTGCGATGCGCCAGGGCCTGGGGGGCTCATGGTCGGACAGCGCAGGCGCGGTGGCGCAGACCCTGCTGCGGGCCACCGGGCTCGGGGCGGTTCAGGCCGACCAGACGGCCGAGCGCTGGGAGCGGGACCTTGCGGGCCGCGGCGTACGACCGCACCGGGTCACCTTCTTCGACGGCCTCGGATCGCTTGCCGAGGCCAGCTACCGTACGTGTCCGTTCGATGACGTCGCCATTCTCGTCGTGGAGCCGCTCGTCGACGGGCTCGTCGCCGGCGTCTTCCATGGCGTCTCGGGACAGGTGGACCGGGTCGCCGCCTACGGGCCACGGTCGACGTTCGCCTCCGTCGACCGGCAGCTGACCGCCGCCTTCGGCGCGCCCCTCGGGGCCGGGGCGCGCTTGGACGGACCCGCGACCGACGCCGACGACGACCTCGTTCCCGCCCTCGTGCGGAGCTTTTCGCGCGAAGGTTGGAGCTCCGGCTGGCAGGCCTTGGCCGCTGCGCCAGCGCAGGTGGCCGGACCCAGCGCGCGGGAAGCGCTCGCCGAATGGCTCGTGGAGCACGTGTCTACGGTCCTACCCGGGCTCTCGCTCGCGGTTGCGGGCCGCTGGTTCGGCGATGCGGGGCTCGTGGACGCCATGGCGTCCCGGCGGCCAGGCCTCCACGTGGGGCCGGCCGGCGGACCGGCGCGGGCCGCCATCGGCGCTGCCCTGCGCGCCGCCGGAGCGTCCCCCGACGTGCGTTCGGCTGCCGAGTGGGCGGACCTCGTCTCTGGCCGTGCCGCGGCGGGCGTCCAACCGGGCCCAGGTCCCAACCCATGAATGGGGATCTGGAGCGCTTGGTGGCCGCGATCGCGCCACACGGCAGTGCGCTGGTCGCCCTCTCCGGCGGCGTGGACAGCGCGCTGGTGGCTCGGGTTGCGCGACTCCACTTGCGCGGACGTATGGTGGCCATCACGGCGGTCGGGTCGACGATTCCAGAGGAAGAGGTCGCCATCGCCCGCGGGATGGCGGTGCGTTTCGGGTGGGAGCACCGCCTCGTCGACACGCGAGAGGTCGACCGTCCCGGCTACCGCGCGAATGCCGGCGATCGCTGCTTTCACTGCAAGAGCGCGCTGTTCGAGACGACGGAGGCGATCCGCGTGGAGGAGGGGCTTGCGGTCGTTTTGGACGGCACCTTGCCCGACGATCTGACGGGTCATCGCCCCGGGCACGTCGCCGCTCATGCGAACGGCGTGCGCCATCCGCTTGTGGAGGCGGGCCTGTCGAAGGGGCAGGTGCGCGAGTTGGCGCGCTCGCTCGATCTGCCCGTTTGGGACAAGCCCAGCTTTGCATGCCTTGGCAGTCGGTTCCCGCGAGGCACGGAGGTCACGGAAGCCAAGCTCCGTCGCGTCGACGTCGCGGAGCGCGCCCTCCGGGCAGAGGGCCTCAAGACGTTCCGCGTGCGTTGGCACGAGTTGGGCGACCGGGTGCTCGCGCGCGTCGAGGTCGCCGCCGCTGAAATTGCCATCGTCGCCCAGCCCGATGTCCGCAACCGGGTGGCCACCGCGATGCGTGGCGTGGGCGTCGACTGGGTGACCCTCGATCTGCTCGGCTACGGCCAGACGGCGGACGGATCGTGAGGCGTGCGCTTTGGGCCATTGTGGCCGTGTGGTTGCTGACGCTGCTCGTCATCCGGCTCGCCGTGACGCTTGTCCAGCAGGCTGGGGCGCCGTCGGTCCTGCTTGTCGTGGTGCCGATCCTGTTCGCCTGGGTGCCGGTGTGGGACTGTTGGCGCCGTGGGGTCGACGAAGGCAGCTACCCGCTGACGCTGCCGCCCTTGGCCGTGTGGAAGCGCGGGCTCGTCGTGGCTGGCCTGACGTGCCTCGCCGTTCTGCCGCCTTGGGCTGTCGGCTACCACTATTGGCAGTCGCTGGCGTTTGGGCTCCATCCGATTCCGGGACGGTGGCCAGAGTGGGTGCTGTTTCTGGCGTTGTACCATTTCGCCGTGGTCGCGATTCCGGAGGAGATCTTCTACCGGGGGTACTTGCAGGCGCGACTCGACGAGGTCTTTGGCACGCCCTGGCGCGTCGGCGGCGCCGCCGTGGGGCATGGCTGGTGGGTTGCGTCGCTGCTGTTCGCGTTCGGTCACTCCGTGGTCGTTTGGCAATGGTGGCATTTCGCGATCTTCTTCCCAGGCCTCGTCTTTGGCTGGATGCGGGCCAAGACGTCCGACATCGCGGCGGGGTCCATCTTTCACGCCGTTTGCAACGTGACCGTGTCGATTCTCGACGTTCATTACGGCCTGATTCCGCCGAACTAGTTCGCAAGGCGGCAGATCCGGGGCCGATGACGGGTTGCTGACGATGGGCCCCCTGTCCTCAGTGGTCATCTGCAATAAGGGGGCTCCGGCTGGGGTGTTCGTGGCGAGTTGTCCGTTCTGCGCGGCGCTGGTTTCGCAGGACCTTGTCACGTTCGGTGGCTCATGCCCGCGTTGTTTGGGCGCGATCCCAGGTGAGGAGGCACCCACCGACCCGGGCGAGGTCGTCAAGCGGGCCCATGCGAGCCGCGACGAAGCGACAGCGCGTCGGCGCCGCATCTTGCCGGTTCTCGTTGCGCTTCCGATCGTCGGCCTCGTCGCCATGGCCGCGATCGGCGTGTTGATGATGCCGAAGCCCGAAGTCGCGGTCATCGACTTCGACCTTCTCGAAGACTTCCCGATGCCAGAACTCGTTGCCCGTGCGCCCGGGGAGGCCCTGCCCGAAGGGTCCGCTGCGGAGGTCGTTCGCCCAGGCCCAGCGGTCGGTTCGGCCCCGGCTGCCGTCGGTGCGGGCGCGACGGGCGGCGCGGTGGTCGGTTCGCCGCAACAGACGGCGTCTGTGACCTCCAGCTCGCCAGACTCTGCCGCGGCGGCTGTGGCGGTCGCCGTGCCGACGCCGAAAGGGACGGCGCGCGGCGGGACCGTCGACCTCGGGCTGTCGCTCAAGGCCTCGCGCCGCAGCGAGGTCTACACCGACCCCGAGCAGATCACCGCCATGATCGCCACGCTCATGGAGGCCCAAGTGCCAACGGTCCAGGCCTGCTACGAGCGGCGTCTGCGCGCGGCCGAAGGCCTTGCGGGGCGGTGGCGCATCGCGTTTACGGTCACTCAAGAGGGGCGCGTTCGGGACGCGACCGCCACGGGCGTCGACCAGGTGGACGCGGAGTTGGAGTCCTGTATCGTCGAGCGAGTCGGGACCTGGCGCTTCGACCGGATCGTCGCGGATCAGCCGGTTCAACGCAGCCTTCGGTTCGCCCCAAGGAACTGACGCGGGCGGCGCGATAACGCCTCTCGGGCGGTCCATGGGTCTGGCGTTCGGCGTTGCGCGGTTGTTGGTCGCAGTGGGCTTGTTCCTGCTGTCGGTCCTGACGCTCGTGCCCGTCCCGGTCGCCGCCTTGTGGAAGCCCGCGGTGTTGGCCACGGAGTGGGGGCACGCGTTGGCGGCTTTGTCCGTGCTGCTGCTCACCACGGTGTGGATCGAGTCGCGGTTGGCTCCGGCGTTGGGCTTCGCTGCCGCGGCTGCGGTGTTGTTCATGACGCCGACCTTTCGGGCGATGCCGCTGAACGAGACGTTGCCGGCGCGCTGGGACGAGGCCTTTGGGCCCGGGGAAGGGCGGACACGGTCCGTGCCCTTCGAGCCGAGGGACCTGTTCCTCCCGGTCGAGCAAGGTCGCCCTCCTACGACGCATGTCTTCGCGGATCGCGCCGATGGGCTCAGCCTCGACCTCTACCCGGGAGAAGGCAACGGACCCCGGCCCCTTGTCGTCGCGATCCATGGTGGCAGTTGGCAGACCGGCGACCGTACGCAACTCGCCGAGTGGTGGTCGTGGATCGCCACCCAAGGATGGACGGTTGCGGCCATCGATCACCGCAAGGCGCCAGGCGACTCGTTTCCGGCCCAGAAGGTGGACGTCAACGCGGCGATCGACTGGCTCAAAGCCCACGCCGTCGAATTGGAGATCGACTCCAAGCGCATCGTCTTGATCGGCCGGTCCTCGGGCGGGCACCTCGCTCTGACGTCGGCCTACGCGAATGAGGACCCCGCCATCGTTGGCGTCGTCGCCTGGTACGCACCCACAGACCTGGTGTGGAGTTGGGAAAACCCGGCCAATCCGCTCGTCATTCGTTCGCAGTCGCTGCTCTTCGACCTCATGGACGCCGCCCCCGACGAAAAGGAGGCCCTTTACCGGCAGGGCAGCCCCATCCAGCAGGCCCGGTCGGGGTCTCCGCCGACTCTGCTGCTGCACGGCGGTCGGGATGAACTCGTTTGGCCGGAGCAGAGCCGTCGCCTCAGCGAACGCCTGAGGACGGTCGGCGTTCCCCATCTCGTCGTGGACCTTCCCTGGGCGACCCACGGCTGCGACGCCAACCTGTCCGGCCCCAGCGGTCAGATCGGCCGATGGGCGATCGAACGCTTTCTTGCCCGGGCGGCCTCGCGATAGGCGGGCTTGGGGAGCCCCCATGCCCGCCATCGTCCTGAGCCTCGCTGTCCTCGGCTGTGCGGAAACCGACACCACGTCGACCGATTCCTTGATCGGGGACCTGCAAGTCACACCGGTCGCGCTGCAGTTCGGGAGTGCCGAAGTTGGCGCAAGCGTGTTGCGGACGGTGACCCTGCGCAACGTCGGCACCGGCCCCATCGAGGTCACTTCGGTGGCTACCGATGACGCGGCCTTCGTGGTGCTCCCAGCCTTCACGGGCGCCACGTTGGGTGCGGACACGGACCTCGCCCTGGAGGTGGGCTTTACGGCGGATGGCCTCGAGCACGCGGCCTCGTTGACAGTGACGTCCGACGATCCCGACTCGCCTTCCATCGTCGTCGCCCTCGAAGGGGACACCGACCTTGGCAGCCTTGTCGGGTCGCCTTCGCCCGTCGACGTCAACGCCGATGTGCCCTGCAGAGAAACGGTCGCCGTCGGCGTTCGCAACGATGGCGATGCCACCGTCACGGTCGAAGAACTCGTGTTCGTCGGTGATCCGCGGATTGTCCTGGACGACTTGCCTGACCTTCCGCTGGACCTCGGACCGGGCCAGGACGTCAACTTCGAACTTGAATTCCGTTCGGATGTGGCGGGCACGGCCGCCGGCGAAATCGTGGCCACGTCCAACGACCCGCTCAACCCCACGCTGCGGATTCCCGTCACGGCGACGGCCGGCTACGAGGAGACCGTCACGGACTCGTACTTCGTCCCGCTGGACGCTGCGGTCGACATTCTCTTCGCCGTCGACACGAGTTGTTCGATGGGGGAAGACAGCGTCCAGTTGAGCGACGAATTCGGCGCCTTCATCGACGCGGTGTCCGAGGTGACCGAGGGGTGGCGCATCGGCGTGGTGAACCAGGAACTCGCGTGTTTCACGAACGGCATCATCGACGCCGCGACGCCCAACTACCAGGCGGTGTTCTCTGACGCGGTCACGACCGTCATCCAACATGGCTTCCAGGAAAAGCTGCTCTTCCTTTCCGACAGCGCTCTGGAAAACACGGCCCCCGGGCTCTGCAACGAGGGCTTCCTGCGCAACGGGGCCCTGCTCAACATCATCGTCGTCTCCGATGAGGCCGACAGCTCTCCAGGCGATTGGAGCGATTGGGTCACCGGCTACGAGTCCTACGTCGCCGACCCGTCCCTGCTCAAAGTGAGCGGCATCCTCAACGTCTACAATGTCTGCGGTACGGGCAACGGGGCCACCGGCTACCTCGAGGCCGTGGAGGCGACCGGCGGCGTCGTGCTCGACATTTGCGACGAGGGCTGGGGTTCGGACGTCGACGAACTCGCGATTGAGGCGGTCGAGGCGCTCACGGTCTACCCGCTCTCTCAGACGCCCTACCCTGGCAGCGTCACCGTCTTGTCCGACGGCCTGAGCCTCCTTTCGGGTTGGGGCTACGACGAGGCGCAGAATGCGGTCATCTTCGAGGACAACCTCGTTGGCGGCGAGACCTTGTCGATCGTCTACGGGCTGACGGCCGACTGCTACTGAGCCCAACTCGACAAGGCGGACTCGGGTGAGCCGGAGCGGACCAAGGCGACGAGCCGGTCCGCGCCAGAGTCGTCGGGGTCGACCGTTTGTGGCGCGTAGCTGACGTGAAGGTCCGGGTGGTCAGCGGCCCACGAGCGCCACCGGTCGACGATTTCCTTGGCCGCGCGCTCGTCGTGGACGCGCGCGAACGCAAGCACGGTGGGGCGATCGGCAAGGAAGGGGATGTTGGCGTCGCCTTCGAGGGACGACCATGCGCGGGGCGATGCGTGGCCCCGCGGGTCGAGTACCCGCCAGCGGCTGTAGTAGCCGAGGGTGCCGGGATCTTCGGAGACGACGGAGCTGGTGCCCGTACCCAATCGACGCAGCAACTCGGCGCTACGCCGCGCGGCCTTGGTCCGTTCAACCTGCCCCGACCAGGCCACGACGGGGTCTTCGCCCGCCTCTGCGTGAACGGCGACGCGGATGGAGCGGGGGACCGGGCTGACATCGAAGGACGCGCCAAGGCCGCCGAGGGACAACGCGATGGCGAAAACAGCGAGTGGGCGCGGGACGGCCGCGAGGGCGGGCCCCATGGCCACGGCGAGGAGCGCGATGGCGGGAAGGAGGTTCCGAGCGGCCAGCGGCTCTGCGCCAGGGCACGTCGCCGCTTCGATGAACGCCACGGTGGCGGCCAACGTGAAGGGGCGCAGCTGGGTCGCCCCAAGGGGCCGCAGCAGGAGGGCACAACCGGCGAGGGGCCAGCTCATCAACACCACAGCTGCCGTGCTGCGCAGCGCGTCGACAGGTTCGGCAAGGGCGAAGCGGAGATGCAAGGCCCACGGCCAGAGCCGGTCCGCCAACAGTTCGCTTTGGAGGAAGGGCAGCGCGAAGGCGGCGAGGCCGACGATCCGTCGCGTTGGCGTGGACCCCGGCAACGTCCAGGCGACAAGGGCGGCCCACATGCCGCCGTCTTCGCGCGTGGCCGCCATCGCGATCGCGCAGACCGAGCCGAAGACCAGGGCCTCAGGGCGTGGGGAACGCGTCCAGGCGCCGATGGTCCACAGCAAGAGCAGGGTGAACAGCGCGTCTTCGGTGCCCCCTTGGACGCCCCATTGAAAGGGCAGCGAAGCCGCCAGGGCGGCGGTCGCCCACCAAGCGGTCCAAGCCGGGCGGTTGCGATCGATGGCGAGGGCCCACACGGTGCAGAGCAGCGCGGCCCCGAGCGCGAGGCCGAGGTGGGGGGCGGAGGTCACCGTCTCGGTCCCATGGGGGCTGGCGGCGGCGAGGAGCAGAGGCCACAACGTTCCGGGCAGCCAACCGCCGCTGCCAGGGTCGGTGGGATGGAGGACGAAGCCGTCGCCGAGCGCAAGTGACCGGGCGACCCGCGCCGCGAGGAAGCCCTCGTCGGACACGTAGATCCAGGGGGCGGTCCATGCGGCGGCCACGGCGAGGAGGCCGAGCAAGGCGAGGGGGCCCGTCCGCAGGTTCATGCGGCTCGGCCAGGGCGCCGACGCGCCGGTTCAGGACTTGCGTACGAGCTTTGCACCCTCGACCAACCGTGCCCGTTTGGCGAGCTTGAAAGGACCGCGTTCGCCGGTGGCGCTGCGCTTCGCCTTGCGGACGACGAGGCTGTCCTGCAGCTGCGCGACCGTGAAGTCGCCGCCGCCGGTGGCGCCGGTGCACGTCACCGTGAACAGGGGCGCGACGGCCGTGCCTTCGGCGACATTTGGGGCTTCCTTGCAGGTTCCGGGGATCGCTCCGATGTCGACGGATTGGTCGCCGGCCGAACTCGTCAGCTTCACGCTGGCCTTGGTGCCGGTTTCGATCGTGGCCAGATCGAGGGTCACCATCACGTCGCCCATGGCGCCCAACGGCGTCGGCGCGGTGCCGGCTTCAGCGCCTCGAACGCGCGCGCTCCCGCCGGCGGCCCGAGCGCTTCCCGAGGCGCGGGCGGCCCCACCTGAAGCGCGGGCGGACTTCTTGCCGCCGCTCTTCTTCCTGGCGGATGGCGCCGACGCCTTTTCAGCGCGCGCCTCGCTGCCAGATGCCCGCGGCAATTCCGGAACGGGCGCCTCGCTTGGTGCGGTCCCGCAACCCTGGAGCATCGAAATCAGAAACCAGCACAGGACCGTCATCGTTTCCCCCCGGAGGACGACAGGAACCTACGGTTCCCCAGAGGGCTGCTAATCCCGGAGGCCGCTGTGTTCCAAGGCGCGAAGGGGGACCCTACCGGATGGTTGACCTTGCAGGGGGCACCCCCACCCAAGGAGTGCCCGCCGCCGACGTCATGGTTCTGGGGATTGGTGGCGCTGGCGGCGGGCACGATCGCGTCTGCGAGCGTGGGGGGCGGCATCGCGTTGTGGGCGGTGTCGCGCCCCGCCCGGCCCGTGGAACCCGCCGAGCGCTCGGCGGAGACGCCGGCGCCGACCCTCGCCCCGGTCGCTACGAAATCGACGCCATCGAGGCCGACGCTGACCCGAGGGAGCCCCGTTGTGGAGGTGATGGTCGACGGTGGGCCCTTTCACGGACTGGTTTGGACCTGCGGGGAAGCGAGTGGGCGGGTCGCGCTCGTCGGGGGGCGGGCGACCTTCCCGCGCGCAACGGAGGCCTGCACGGTGCGCTTGTTGGGTGGCGTGGCCGTCGAGCAGGAGGTGTCAGGTCCCGGCGAACAGCGGTGCCGGTGGCGGGGCGGCGACTGGCGGTGTTGGACCGTCTCAGAGCCGCTTGAGTTGCCCTGAGGCCATGTCGTAGCGGCCGTCCGCCGTCCTCGTGCCGAACCGGCGTCACCTGGTGTACACCCCCTTTTCCGCCCTGGACGCCGCCTGGGCGGGCCCGCGTCCCCGGTTACGCGCCCGGCCTCGCGGAGCGTGCCATGAACCTGGGCACTTGGTGGATCACGGCGACCCTCGCCTGCGGTCCGGTGGCGGACGACGCTGGCCCTGCGGTGGGCACGCCCTCTGGGACGACCCCGCCCACCCAGCCGCCAGTGCCATCCGAACCGCCGCCAACGCCGGACCCGACGCCGCCGACGGTCACGACGCCGCCGCCGACCACAGTCCCCGTGCTTGGGCAAGACATCGAGACCGTGAACCTCGAGTTCGACCTGACCCTGCTCTCCGGCACCGCCACGTTGCAGGTTCAGCCCGACACGTTGACCCAGACGGTCGTCCTCGACGTTTCCGGGTTGACGCTGAGCTCCGTGACGGTCGATGGCGTGGCGGCGCCGCTGGACACGGTCGACGGCATGCTCCAGCTTTCGACGGGCACGGCCGCCAGTACGATTGTCGTCGACTACACGTTTCCGACCCGCTCGGCGTGGCAATTCGATGGCTGGATGCCGTCTCTTGGCGTCTCGTTCATCTGGCCGTATTTCTGTGGCAACCTCTACCCGTGCGACCCTTCGACCACGGACGGCGTGGCTTTTACGATGCAAATCACGGGGGTACCCGACGGCCTCGTGGCCATATTCCCCACGGCGAGTTTCGGAGAAGGACCCGCCTACATGCCGGGCATCGCGCTTGGCGACTACGTCCAGCTCGACCTTGGCGAAACACCGGCCGGGACGACGCTGACCGCCTGGTACTTCGACGAGCCAGACGGCCGCGCCCGCGCCGAGCAAGGCACAGCCTACCTGCTCGACGCCTTTGACTTTTTCGAGGAGAACTACGGTCCGTATTCCTTTGGTCCGACCTACGGGACCGTGGAGGTCGACTGGGGTTGGGACTCCTACGGCGGCATGGAACACCACCCGATTTCGCACGTGGGGACATTCGACCTCGATGACGTGGAGGCGCAGGTCCACGAGGCCGGTCACGGGTGGTTCGGTGACGGCGTCCGCATCGCTTGTTGGGAGGACTTCGTGCTTTCGGAGGGCACGAACACCTACATCACGGCCCGGGCCGTCCAGGAGGTCGGTGGACCGGACCTTTGGCCCTACTACGTCGACTTCTTCCTTCGCCCGTCGTGCGAGGAGGCGGGTGGGTACGCGAATCCGGTGGTCATGCCGGCAGGCTGCAGCCTGACCGATTTCATCCACGACGACCTGTGGTCCTTGGCGACCTATATGAAGGGTGCCTGCTATTACGGCGAGGTGGCCGACCTCGTAGGCGCCGACGTCCTCGACGATATGATCGGCGGCTTCTACAACAGCCACGTGGGGACGGCCGCGGAAATGGAGTGGATGACGGATTGGATCGAGGCCTCGGCCGACCCGGCCCACGCCGTGGGCTTGGAGCAGCTCCGCGTCGAGTGGCTGGAGACGGCCGCATGCCCCACCGACTACGCCGATCGCTGTCGGGTGCGGCTCCCCTGACGTCAGTATGCGTCGAAGGGGTGACCCTTCGCACGTCGCGCGAGCCGAATCCGGTGGTGCTCCGCGAGGTGGCTCACGCGTCGGACGCGCACAGGGTAGGGGGCGCGGCCCGGAGGCTTGCGGTCGGCGCAGCCTGGAGTACGCCACCCGGAGGTTAGGACGCGCCTATGCTCGAGGCCGAGATGAACCCGCGGTACCTGATGCTGATGGCAACATTTGCCTGTGAACCCGAGCGCTCTCCGCCCATGGCAACCGTCTCGGCCGGCCAGACGATTCCGCCTTGGGAACCGATCGACCCGGCCTTCGAGGGGTGTTCTGGAGGTTGAGGGGAATCCAGCACCGGCAGTTCGCCGGACATCGCCCCTCAGCCTGGAACCGTCGTCGGCCAAAAGACCCTGTGTCCGGTCAGCGGCGCAGCCTTCACCGTTTCAGAAACGACCCCACGTCGCGAGCTGCGCGGAAAATCCCTGCATTTCTGCTGCGACGCCTGTGCGACGTACTTCGACGCGCACAGCGGCCACGTCCTGACGGTCCGAGGGCTGTGAGGGAATACGACGGGATGTGCGCTGCCGCCGTTCGTCCGCCCGCTTCGTCCTCGCGCCGCGCCATTTCCGCAGCGTCCTTAAGCCTCGCTTCAGAGACGGCCGTGGTGGGCCGCAGCGGGCGCAAAGTGCGCGCGGACGTAGTTGGCACCTCCCGGACGTCGTCGAGGGGGACTCCGGGCGCCTCGGCGATCTCGTGCCGCAGGAGGTCCGAGAGGGAGGACTGCGTGCCCTCGATCTGGGACGACAACACCGCCTCCTTCGGCACCCACAGATACACGAACAGGTGCGGGTCAGGCAGCAAGAACCCGAGGCCGTCCAAGCGCCCGAGCGCCGTGCTGGCCCGGTTCAGGAGGTCGTGGTCGTCGTCGGTGAGCGCGAGCGGTGGAGCAGGCGGAAGCGGCGCCGGGACGAACGCGTCGAAGGGCTCGTCGGCCGTGCTGACCCGGGTCAGGGTCCCGCTCCTTGGATGCGGCGTCACCGGTCACCTTGCCAAGGTTTCTTTCGTTGCGGACGACGCAAGGAAAGGTCCGGGCAGAAATTTTCGTAACGCCCCGCCTCATCCAGGCCACTCCGTGCCCCATCCAGTTCGCGCCGGCGTCGGTCAGCGGACCGCAACCGTCGCGCCCCAGCGTTCGGAGCCCTCGGAGCTGGCAGGGCGACGACTGGCGGTGTTGGACCGTCTCAGAGCCGTTTGAGGTGCCCTGACGCCATTTCGTAGCGGGCGTCGGCCTCGCGGCCGACGTCGGCAAAGCGGGGGATGAACAGCGCGCCGAGGCCGGTCTCGTCGCGCAAACGGACGAGCAGCTCCCAGCGCATGGCGTCGAGCGAGCGGTCGATGGGGGCCTGGTCGACGAGCAGGAGCGCGACGCCTTCCGCCAGGCAACGGGCCCACGTGAGGCGGATGCGTCCCCAGGCGTCGAATTCGTCGGGCAGGGCGTTCTGGACGCGTGCGAAGTCGACGCGTTCGAGGGCCAGGCGGGCCTTTTCCTCGCGCTCTTCACGGTGGACGCCTTGGAGGGCAAGGCCGGAAGCGACGAAGGTGAGGGCGCCCCAGCGGGGATGGGGGGTGGACCCCGGGCTGCCAACGCGACGGGCGATGGCGGCGGCGCGGGTCGGGACGTCGTCGCCTTGGACGGGCTGACCGTCGAGCAGGAGGGCGCCCTCGCCCGGCGGTTCGAAGCCGCCAAGAATGCGGAACAGCGTCGAGCGTCCGCTCCCCGGGCTTCCGTAGAGGGCCGCGATCTTGGCGGCCGGAAGGCTGAGGTTGACGCCGTCGAGGACGCGAATGTCACGGGCCACACGAATCCAGGTGTGGGAGATGCCGACGGCCTCGAGGACGGGCGTCATGGCCGACTGGCGAGCAGGAGGTCGCAGAGGGCGACGCGCGGGTCCGTCGCGAGGCCATGGCCCCGGAGCCACAGATGGTGGAGTTGGTAGGCGGGGACGGTCAGCCAGCGTTCTAATGGCGGCTGTTTGTAGGTCGGCATGTAGGGGTTGTAGGGCAGGACCTCGATGTCGCTGGCGCCGGCTTGGGCGAGCCAGCGTCGCCAGGCCTCGCGGTCGTAGGCCGTGCGGTGGAAGGTCGTGCGAGGCGCGGGGGTGCGCCGGAACCGTGCCTTGAGGGGCTCTGGGAGGAGGCGCCAGGGGGTGAAGAGGGCGCGGCTCAGTCGGCGACGGGCGTCGTCCATCTGGGGCACGACGACGAGAAAGAGGAGGCCGCCTGGGCGAAGGAGGCGGACGGACTCGCGGAGCACTGGCAAGGGGTCGTCGAAGTGCTCGAGGAGACCGATGTTGACGACGACGTCGGCGATGGCGTCAGGCAGGCCGGTCTCACGGACGTCGGCCTCCACCAGCGTCGGAGGGGGGAGGACTTCGTCGCGGAAGGCGGCGGCGGCTCGCTCCAGCGCGGTGGGGGACAGGTCGACGAGGGTGACGGGGCAGCCCCGCGCGGCCATGTACATCGAGGTGGTGCCGCGTCCGCTGCCGAGCTCCAGCACGTGGGGCGTCGGACCGAGGCCGCGGCGGGTGATCTCGGCCCAGAGGTCTTGGGCGTACAGGCGGTGCCAGAACTGGCGCAAGGAGGTCGGGCGGTTGCGCGTGTAGAGGCGGTCGGCGTCGCGCCACGTCGCGTCCCACTTCTCGGGTTCACCGGCGGTGGTCATGGGCGCGGCTACCGCGCTGGCGGGCGGGCAGCGAGCGCCGCTCAGGTGGGCGCGGGCGCGCGGGCGGCGCTTTGGCCTTTGGGCGGCAGCCTGCTAGACGCCGGCCGCCGGAGGGGTCATGGCGCTGCAGGCGGGCATCGTAGGGCTGCCAAATGTCGGAAAGAGCACGCTGTTCAACGCGCTGACGTCGGCGGGGGCGGCTGCGGCCAACTACCCCTTCTGCACGATCGAGCCGAACACGGGCGTCGTCGAGGTGCCCGACCCGCGGCTGCAGCGGCTGGCTCGGGTGATTCCGACGGAGAAGATCATCCCGGCCGTCGTCGAGATCGTCGACATCGCGGGTCTGGTTCGCGGGGCGAGCGAAGGGGAGGGGTTGGGCAACCAATTCCTCGGCCATATTCGCAGCGTCGACGCTGTCCTGCACGTGGTCCGTTGTTTCGATGACGGGGACGTGGTGCACGTGGACGGCACGGTGGACGCGGTGCGCGACATCGAGACCATCGAGACGGAGCTGTTGCTTGCGGACCTGCAGGCGGCTGAGAAGCGGCTCGACAAGTGGCGGAAGGCGGCGAAGGGGCAAGACCGCGAGGCGGCGATTCACCGGGACGTCGCCGAGAAGTTGGTCGCGGCGTTGGCGGCTGGCAAGCCTGCGCGTGCGATGGTGTGGGCAACGGACGAGGAGCGCGCGAGCGCCCAAAGCGCAGAAATGCTGAGCGGGAAGCCCATTCTCTACGTCTGCAACGTCGACGAGCCCGGCCTTGGCGGCAATCGGGAAGTCGAGCGTGTCGCCGCGTTGGCGAAAAAGATCGGTGCCGGCTGCGTGGTCATTTCCGCGAAAATCGAATCGGAAATCGCGGAAATGGACCCAGACGACCGTCCGATGTTCCTGGCGGAACTCGGATTGCCGGAGCCGGGTCTGGCGACGCTGGCGCGCGCGACGTACCAGCTTCTCGGCCTGCAGACCTATTTCACGGCGGGCCCGAAAGAAATCCGGGCTTGGACGATTCACCGGGGAACGTCCGCGCCGGAGGCCGCCGGGGTGATTCACACGGATTTCGAGCGTGGATTTATCCGGGCCGAGGTTTATTCGTTGGAAGATCTCGAGCGGCATGGGAGCGAGGCGGCGCTGCGGTCGGCGGGGCGGCTGCGGGTTGAGGGGCGGACGTATGTGGTGGAGGATGGGGACGTGATGCATTTCCGCTTCAACGTGTAGAACGCCCCGCTGATCGATGCCGAAAGCCTCCTACCCAGGGGGCTGTCCTCGCCTGGAGGGTCGTTCTCGGGCAAACGGTAGAACGTCCGGAATCGTCCGGGTTCGTCCCGGTCCGGGGACAGATCCGGGTACAGCGGTCCCGATAAAAGTTAGCGGCGAGGCGGTCGGGGGCTGAGGTTTCTGGGGTCGTGGGGTTTCAGCGCGGGCGCAGTTCCGTAGAAGGGGCATGACCAAGTCCACCCCGAAGCCCAGCACCCACCGCCCCGAGCACCATGTCGTGCTGGAAGCGAACGGCCTTTGGGGCTGGAGGAAGTGGCCGCCGCCGATCCCTCGGCTGCATGTGGCGTCGTACTGTTCCAGGGGCAAGATGATCGTCTGGCTGGAGCGAGAGGGCGTGCGGTGCGTCGAGCCGTTCCGAGGTGTCCCAGTGCCCCCGGACACGATGGAACGGATCGCCTACCGGGTCGCCCATGAACGGTCCGACATCGAGCGGTACTGGGTCGCAGACATGCTGGAGTGGGACTGGCTCACCGTCGAGCATACCGGGATGTGCTGGGTCCTCAAGGCGTACCCCGACACCGACTCGGAGCGGGTGGTCCCGCTCTCTACCATCGACGGAAACGTCCATCGGTTCGACACGATCAAGAGCGCGGCGCTCCACGATGAGCCGCCCTCGGTGGTGGTGACCACCGCCGACGGCGAGTTCGAGCAACGTTTCCTGGCGGACCTGCTCTTCCGAGGTGCCCGATGACTTGGAAGAACGCCTACGCCTACGCCGGGAGCCTTGACGCCATCGACCGCCTTGTGGCCCTCGTGGAACGGCAGCCGGAACCCGATGAGGCTGGCCTCGATGTCCTTCGACGACTCGTGGAGAGACTCGGCGTCGAGTTGCTCGTCACCCCGAAGAAGGACTCGCCCGTGACCGTCGCCGAGATCGAGGCCGTCGCCGATGTGCTGCTCGACCTCTGCCGCAGGGGGCTCGACGACGACGAGATCGCAGAGTCGGTGCAGACCATCTGCATGGTCACCAGGGACGAGATCGAGGAGGCCATCTACGAGTACGAGGAGTGCCCTTGGTCCGATCGGTGACGGCGCTCGCGTGCCCCGACGGCGTTCGCGCGCGGCGCGCAGGCGCCGCACTCCGCCGCGCCTCCGCCCACGAAGTGATGCCGTAGGAAACACCGTCTTCGGCCCTTGCCAATGGAGCCGGGCGGTTGTCGTCAACGCGGTGGGGCACTACCCTCCCCGAACCGACGCGATCGTCAGCGACGCCGCGATCGTCCGTACCCTTTCGCAGCTTCGACCTTCAGGACTCCACGCACATGGCCGACCCGAACCTCTCCTCCTTCATCTGGTCCGTCGCGGACCTCCTGCGCGGCGACTACAAGCAGTCCGAGTACGCGAAGGTGATCCTCCCGT
>SXGU01259151.1_pt1 | contig 22622 bp, 17 predicted proteins | sample 3174531 | NCBI WGS metagenome assembly SXGU01 (sample SAMN11356863, study PRJNA531348) | freshwater metagenome | isolation source: freshwater sample F1-140 | place: China: Fuxian Lake, Yuxi | collected 2017-12-25
AACGGGGCTCCGGTCCGGCCGCGTCGGCAGCGCGGCCGGACTAGGGCTCGGTCCCGGCCCTGCCGGGACGCGCCCAGACCTCTCACAAGTTGATCGGTGCTGCGCTGCTGCCGCGCGGCGACCTAGCGATAGCCCTGGGGCTGGCAGCCGGAGCCGCGTCGACCGCTGGGGCCCCTGCGGCTGGTGCAGGTAGAGGCGCGGCTGCTGGCGCCTTGGCGGCCTGGCCAAACCGCCAGCACACATCCAAGTAACCGCCGTAGACCGCGATCTCGTACTCGCCGGCCTTGCCACAGAACGGGCAGCCGTTGCCCTTGACCTCGTCTTCGCGCACGGTGGTCTTGCCGGTGCGGTAGGCGCCGGCCAGCGAGACGTCGAGGCTGTCGGACACCTGGTAGCCAGCGCCAATCGTGAACGAGTGGGTCTCGGTCGGCGGCGTGCCGAATGCGGACACGTATTTGGGCTGCGAGGCTGCTCCGTCGAGCAGGTAGCCGGCGCGCGCCTCGACGCCGCCCAACTTGTACGCGGCGCCGAAACGCAAGGTAAAGTTGTCGTTCCACTTCGAGATGTTGGGTACCGATACCGGGAACTCGACGGTATTTGGCGCTTCACCGGCCACGCCGGTGCCGGCTAGCGCCGTCGAGTCGTTGTCGCTCTGCTGGGTGTACTCCGCGTCGAACGCAAGGCGCAGGTCGGTCACACCTCGGTATTGGAACCCAAATCCAAACTTGGCCGGCAGCACGAAGGCGTATTTGATGTTCTTGCCCTTGGTGTTTTCCAGCATGCCGGAATCGGTGGTGACTTCGGTATCTGTCCGCGCCCGGTACACCGCGCCAGCTGAAAAGTCCTTGTGGCGCCACTGCAAGCCCAGCCGGAAGCCTTCGAGATTGCTGCCCTTCATATCCAAGTCGACGTTGCTCGGGGTGCCGATCGCGTCGGGGTTGCTGCGCTTGCGTTGGAATTGCGCGGTCGAGTAGCGCCAAGCCAGGCCAAGCGAAAGATCACTGGACAGCCGGACCGACACCGCGGGGGCGTAGTCGATGAACACCAGGCGCGTGTAGTCCGAGACCTCGACGACTTCCTTGCCTTTGTTGGTGGCGTAGGTGTAGCGGCCGCCGGCGCTGGCCACCGGGTACACGGAGAAGCCGACCGCAACTCGGTCGATGAGGCGATAGCCGGCGGCCACCAGGAATGCTGGCGAGATCGCCGTCTCGGACCAGATGTTCAAGCCGGGCCGCGACGTCTTGCCATCGGCGCCGGTGACTACGTGGTCCGACGGGCTGCCGTGAATTTTGGCCATGATCGGCGACAAGTTGGCGAGTACAGCGCCACGCGCTACGCCTTCCAGGCCCGCCGGATTGTGGAAAATCGAACTCGGGTCGTCGACGTACCCAATGGCGGTGCCGCCCATGCCCATGTGGCGGGCTGAATACAGCACTGGGGTGTCATACCCCGCGGCGAAGGCGGTGGTAGGCAGCGCTGCGCACGCCAAGCACGACAGAAGTGTGCGAACGACGGGATTCATGACGGCGGCTCCGGGTGCGGCGGATGGACTCCGGCGAGCGGCGATGATGCCACAGCCGTAAGGGTTGGCCAACGGCGGCCAAAAACGCCGCGGCCGGCGGTCCCAATGGAGGAACCGCCGGCCGCGTTCGCGATTGCGCGCTCGGTTCGGCTTACTTGCCGGCCTTGCAGTCTTCCGACTTCTTGATGCAGCCGAACTTGTCGGCGCACTTCGTGCACGATTCGCCACCGGGATCGGCGACGCAGTTGGCGGTGCTCACCTCGGCGGCGTTGGCGACGCAGTTCTTGAACGTGCAGTAGCCGCGGATGCCGTAGCAGCCACCGCAGACTTCGGTAATCGGGTGGCCCTTGTCCTTGACCACGCAGGCGCCGATTGCCGCGGCCGCGGACGCCTCGTCGGGCTTGCTGGAGTTGCCCAGCGTGCAGGCCTTGACGTCGTTGGCGAACTTGTCGCCTTTGGCCTTGTCGTCGGCCAGCGACTTGAGGTAGGCCTGATCGGTCGCGCCGGTGCAACCCGCGCCAGCCGCTGCGGCGTCTGTCGTGGCGGTGGCGTCGCCCGCGGTTGCGGTGTCCGTCGCCGTGGTGCCGTCGGCCTTGGTGCCAGTGTCGGTCGCGGTGGCGCCGTCAGTCGCCGTGCCGGTGTCGGCGGTCGCGCCGCTATCCGTGGCCGTTGCGGTGTCGGTGGTCGTGCCGCCGCCCGTGGTGCCGCCGCTGCTGCCGCACGCGATCGCCAGGGAACCGAGGGTGGCGAGCGCGAGCAGGGTAGTCAATTTGATGCTCAGCTTCATGGAAAATCCTCGCGCCCAAGGGTACGTGGCCCGGAGGTGTCGGGGCCGAAATTTGCGAATGGGCGTATCAGGTTGCGCTCGGTCAGGTCCGCGTCGACCCCATGCCGACGCGTGCGCGGCCGGGCGCAAGCGGCGGTATTGTAAAGCGGAGTGCGCTGGTGTCAAGAAGGTCGCCGGTTTGCGGCGGCCCTGGGCTTGCGCTCGCGCTCCGTACGCGCGGCGCGGGCGGCGAGCGCGGCCTCGTTGTCGGTCGCCAGCAAGCCCGCAATGCGCGATCCGACCAGGCGCGGCGCAGACCGCGCCTCGAGCGCGTCCGCGATGACTTCCTGGTACACCTGCACCTGCCTGGAAAACGTCGCCTTCCAGCTGTAGCGCGCCTGCGCCTCTTGGTGCCCGCGGGCGCCGAGCAGCGCCGCACGGCCCGGCTTGAGCAGATCCAGCCACGCAGTCGCGACCGTATCCGCATCGATGACGTCCAGGGCTATTCCTGACCGCGTCGCGGCCAACAACTCGCCGATGCTCATCTGCGTTGACCCCAATAGCGCCGCACCGGAGGCCAGTGCTTCCACGGCTGCGAGGCCAAAGGTCTCGTAGGGCGACAGCGACGCGACCGCGTCCACCGAAGCGAGAATTCGAGCCATTTCGCGCGGCTGCTCGACAAAACCCAGGAAGCGCACTTCTGCATAGCGATCGGCGAGCTGGCGCACTTGCTCAGCACCCGGACCGTTGCCGGCGACAACCAGTATGGGCCTGTGTGCCGAATTCGCGCGCAGACGTTCGTAGGCCGCGAGCAGTGGCCTGTAGTTCTTCTCTTCACTCAAACGGCCGGCGTAGGCCATCACCACATCGTCGGCGCCGGCGCCCCAACTGGCGCGCAGCGCGCGGTCGCGGTGCCGCGGGTGGAACATCTGGGTGTCCACGCCCAACGGCGAATGGATCACGCGGCCGATGCCGTGATCGTGCAACTGGTCCACCATACAGTGCGTCGCAGCCAGCGTAGCAGCCATTTGGCCATAGGTACGGCGAGCCCACGCCCACGCCAGGCGCTCTGCCACGTCGCCTAGCCAGGTCGCAGTTTTGCGCAGCACGCGGCCGACGTCGGTCACCGGAAAGTTGGCGTGCCAGAAGCCGACGACCGGCACGTCGAGCCCCCACAGCGCAAACCGCACGAAGTCCGGCGTGTTGTAGGGGCTGCCGACCTCCACCAGATCTGGCCGAATCGCGCGCAGCACCTGGCGCATCCGCAAAGGGTTGGCCATCAATCGATAGCCGGAGCTCAGCAATGGCAGCGCCGGCACATGGTGCACACGCGCATGGCCAAACACCTCGACGCCGGGCCGGTCGCTGGGCAGCAGCAGATGGTACTCGATGTCGTCGCGCTTGCTCAAAAAGCGCAGTTTTTCTAGATGGTAACGCCGCACGCCCCCGCCGGTCAGGCTTAGAAAGTCGTTGACGTCGGCGATGCGGAACTTGGCCATGGCTCGTGTGCGACCTGCGGCGGAGCGCAGGGTACCATGGGTGCCGACGCGGGCAAGCGGTCGCTAACGCCGCCCCCGCTGCAACTCCGCTGCCGCCTTGCGCAACATGCCGCCGATACCGCGGTGGGGAATCTCCAGCACCTTGTCGCCCGCGTCGCGGTAGTGGCTGGTCGCGGCGTGGTCCACGGCAGTTGCGCCCCAGATGATGACCAGGCCGCGCACTTGCCGCGCCCGCTGGTCGGCCTTAGGCGCCACGTCTTCGACGTACCGCAGCTCCAAGCCGTCGCTCAGCGTTCGCTCCAGCTCGCGCAGCATCTCGCGGTAAGCGGGCGAGCCACCGACTACGGTGCAGCGCGTGAAGCCCGCCGCCCGCACGGCTTGACGAAACGCCGAGAACGCCTGGCGGCTATCGGAACCGGCACACACTTCGCAGCGATCGCGGTCAACCTTAAGTACCAGCGTCCCCGGGTGACGCGGGGTGCAAGGATCCGCGCCGCAGCTCAGCACCAGGCGCTCAAATAGCCTGGCCGATGCGCTGGGGTCGCGGTCCAGCAGCGCGTCGAGCGCTTCTGCGCCGTGCGTCTCCAGCATCAGCAGGACAGCGCGCGTCGGCTCGTCGCCTTGCAAGCCTCGCGTTGTGGGCAAGAAGCGCCGATCGGCATTCGCCCACAGCTTCTGCGCCGCCGCCAGCTGCTGTTGCAGTTCGGTGACGCGCCGGGCTTGGACACGGCGGTCTGCGTCGACTTCTCGCGCCGCGGCTTGTGCAGCGTCCAGGGCCGCCGCCGCAGCAATGGCACGCGGCAACGCTGCTTGCGCTGTTGCACGCGCTGCTTGCGCTTCGGCCAACGCAGCATCCAATTGTGCGCGCAGGCCAGCGATTTCGGCCTCGCGCGCTGCGAGGTCCGCGGTCCACTGAGGCGGCGGCGCGACAACTGGTGGGGGGCCCGGGGGTGTCGCAGGCGGCTGCTTCTTTGGCGTCGGCGCCGCGAGTTTCTGCAAGGGCCGCGGTGATCCCGGCAGGAAGTCGCCGAGCAACGCTTCAAACTCACTGTCTGCTTTCGAATTGGCCACAGGCAAACTCCGGCGCTGTCCACTGGCGGAAGCGTAGCACGGTCGGCGGTGGCGCCAAGGACGGTCGGGGTGCGGATCGCGCTTGCCGGTCCACCGCCTTGTGCGCGGAACTAATTGGTCTTCAAGGCGTTCTGGTTGGACCCCGCGGCTCAGGCCGCAGGCTAGCTGTGCAAAGCGCGGCCTGCGCCGGGCTGAGATTTCACACGTGATTGCCCAGCCTTGCGGAGGCAAGGCTTGGTATGCCTAGGCCGCGGCTTCAGCCGCCGGCAGTATTCGCGAGGTGTGTCTGAGCACCATCCCGCCGGTCGTCCCCCTATTAGGAACCGCACCCGGACGGTCACGGCCCTCCTGAAGCCGCACTGAACCTGCCCGACAATCGCGCACCTGCGCCGGACCGCGCCCGTGTGCGTTCGATGAATCGCCTGCTGCTTTTGGTGATGGCTGCCGTGGTGGCAACGGCGTGCAGTGGCGCGGACCGCGTCGATGGGCCGCGACAGTTGCCGCTGGTTTGGAAGCCGACCGACGACCTGAACGTGGTCGGTGCTGGGACTCACAGTGCCGGCACGCCACTGCGGGTGGACCTGTTCGTCGATCGCCGCGCCAATTCGGCAACCATTGGCGAGGATGCGCGCGACCGTCCGGCCACGCCGCTGACGTCGGCCGATCAGGTCGCGGCGTTTGTCAGTCACGGCCTGGCGCAGGTGTTGCCCGCCAGCGGAGTGGCAGTGACCGAAGGTGCGGCGAGGCGCGTCTTGCGCGGCGCAGTCAAGACCTTTTTCGTCCGCGAAGACAACACCTACAACGGTGAGGTAGCGGCGCAAATTCAGGTCCAGGACGACGCCGGCGCCGTGTTGTACGACGCTGTGGTCGTCGGCAGGTCCAAGCGCTGGGGTCGTTCGGCTTCGGCCGAGAACTACGCGGAAACGTACAGCAACGCCGTGGTGGAGATCGCCAGGCACTTGCTGGCGGATCCGCAGTTTCGCGCTGCCCTTGGTTTGGGGCCACTGCCAATTCCCACGATCAAGCCGCAATGAGCGTTGCCCGTTTGGCACTGGCGGGGGCTGTCGCCGTCATTCTGCTCGCGGCTGCAACTTTTGCCCAGGCGGCCACGCCGCGAGCGCGAGCAACGCTAGTCGGCGCCAACGCCTTTGCGTCGGTCGACTTCGATCGCTCGGCCGAATGGATGCTGCGCCTCGACCTCGAACGCGAGTTCGCCCTTTGGCGCGGCTTTGCGATGGGCGCCAAAGCGATGCCGCTGTTTGGCTGGCGCAATCCCGACGGCCGCTGGGTGCCGTGCCTGGCCTTTGGCATCACAACCCGCTGGTATTGGGACACAATCGACCACAGCGGGCCGTTCATCGGTTGGGCGAGCGCGACCGTGTGGAGCGCCCGGACGTTCGTCGGCAACGCGTCGCGCCTCAACTTTCTGTCGAATCTGGCGATCGGCTACCAGGCGCCGGACAACACCTGGCATGCCGCGGTCCAGCTTGAGCACCTGTCCAACGGCGAAACCGCGCAGCCAAACCACGGCGCCAACGCGGTCGGAGCCGCGATCGGCTGGGCCTTTTGGTAGGCGATTGATCCTGACTCTGGCCCAGAACCGGCTGCTGTCCGTGCGTCGTTGCTGAGGCGCCACCCCTATGAATCCGGCCCGTCGCCTGCGAAAATAACGCCCCGCGCGCCGCGCAGGAGCCGCCCATGCCTCGCACAACCGTTCGCTCTCCGCCTTGTCTCACCGCGCTGGTCGTCTTGCTCGCCAGCGCCGGTTGCGCGGTGCCAATTCGCTATGCCGTGCCCGCCCGGCAGCTCGTTGGCCGCGAGGTGATCGGCAAGACCGTCCACCTGGGCGAGAGCGCGCAGGAGGCCGAACCCATCAAGATTACCGAGGTCGAATCCGACGACGGCGCGGTGCTGGTGCAGTCTGGCGATCCCGAGGCGCACGCGCGCGTTCAGGGCCTGGTCGCGCGCGCCCCGCAAGGCGAAGCCATCTTGACCAGCGAAGACACCCGCAGCTGGCCGAGCATCGTGGGCGGCATCCTCGGCGGGCAGCTGGGCTTTATCATCGGCGAGGTCTACGTGCTCGCCAGTGACGAGTTCCAGCGCGGTAACAACGAAACGCAAGTGCAGCGTCTGCTGACCAGCATGGCCTATGGCACGGTCATCGGCGCTTTCGCGGGCATCGGCATTGGCTCCATGCTGGCAGGCCGCGTCAAGACCAAGCTGGTGTTTGACCCGCCAAGCGTGCGGTTTCGCGCGCCGCCGGTTGCCGCTCCGATCGGGCCGACGCTGCCGCCGGTTGCGCCACCGGCCGCAGCGACGCCGGTTCAGGGTGAGGTGCTGCAGCCGCCGCCGCCCGCACCCTTGCCGGGCGCACCGGGCGCTTTACCCAGGTAGACCTGCCCTACTCCGCCAAAGCCGGCTAGCGGCGCACGGATCGCACCCTGGACCCTATTGCTACCGCCGCCGTTCTGACCGCCGCACTGTTGCATGCCGGGTGGTCAGCCGCGCTCAAGCGGGCCGGCGACCCATTGCTCGGTGCCTTTGGCATCGCGGTGGGCAGCCTGCCGGCGTGCCTGATTGCCATGGCGGTCTTGCCTGCTCCGGCCCGTGCAGCGTGGCCGTGGATGGCTGTCTCGATCGGCATCCACCTGGTCTATTTCTCAGCGATGTCGATAGCCTATCGCGGCGGGCAGCTGGCGCCACTGTACGCGCTGATGCGCGGCACGCCGCCGTTGCTGGTGGCCCTGGTGTCCGCGCCGTTCGTCGCCGAGTCACTGTCGCCGCAAGGCTGGGTCGGCATCGTGCTGCTGTGCATGGGCCTGCTGTCGCTGGTGCAGGGCAGGGCGGCGCGCGGTCGCACGCTGGCGTTTGCGTTGCTGTCCGCGACCTGTACCGCGACCTACACCGTGCTCGACGGCCTGGGGTCGCGCAAAGCGGGGTTCGCGCCGTCGTACGTCGTGTGGCATGGCGCACTACAGAGCGTGATTTTCGCGACCGGTGTTTGGTGGCTGCGGCGCGGCGATGTGATTGCCCACGTTCGCAGCAACGCCGCCCAGACCTGGATTGGCGGAACCGCCTCGATTGGTGCCTATGCGCTGGCGCTGTGGGCGATGGGCAGGGCGCCGGTGGCGATGGTCGCGGCGTTGCGCGAGACTAGCGTGATGTTTGCGGCGCTGCTGGGGGTCGTATGGCTGCGCGAGCCGCTCGGCTGGCGGCGTGGGCTGGCCGCATTGCTGGTGGCGACTGGCGCTGCAGTGATGCATTTGTGACAGAGCGCCCAAGCCCAGTTTGCCGTGCCAGCCCGTCGCGCCCACAATGGCGGCGCCGGTCGATCCGGCAGCGAGGAACCCATGCGTAGGCAGTTCGGCATCGTGGCGGTGGTCGCCATCGCTTCGGGCATTGCAGCCCCCGTTTTTGCTGAGGACGGAGGTGCGGTGCCGGTCGTCCCGGCCGCGCCTGCCGTTGCCGCGACGCCCGTGACGGCGCCAGCGGTCGCGAATCCAGACACCGCGCTGCTGCAGCCCCTGCTCGACGCGCTGGCGGCGCCCTTTGCCGATCGACCGTCGCGCTGGAAGCAAGTGGTCGCGTCGGCCGATCCGCGGGCGGTGGCGGCGTTGCGGTATGCCGCGCTGCACGATTGCAATCCCGCGGTCAACGAGGCGGCAATTCTGTTGCTGGCCGAGGTGCCTGAGCTTGCCGCGGTGCAGGCCTTGGTCGACATCGCGACGGGTGCCGAAAACCTGCGGCCACAGCGCACAGCCCTGGACGCCTTGAGTCGCCACAAGCGCAAGGAGGCCGTGAACGCGCTGTATGGCATTGCTGCCAACGTCGACGGCGACATGGAGACGCGCAAGTCCGCGGTCGAGGTGCTCGGCCGCGACCACCCGCAGGTGCTGACCGATCGCGGGCTGCCGCAGCTTGGCGGCTCGGCGCTGCTGGCCACGATCGGCGGCGGCTATTTCGGCGGCTGGGCGCTGTCGTCGGTGGGTGACTTTGCCGGAACGCGGTCCGCTGGTTCCATCGGCTGGGTCGCTGGCGCGGTGGTCGGCGCTGGATCCGGCTACATCTTTGGGCGGCAAATTAGCACTGCGCGGCAGCACTACTATCTCAGCGCGCTCAGCTGGGGTTCGTGGGCCGGTTGGCTGTCGGCCGACGCACTCATCCACCGCCCCGTCAACGCCAACACCGGCGAGCGCATCAGCGAGGACGACTCCGGCGTCACCCGCATCCGCGCTGGCCTTTCGCTGGCAGGAGAGCTGGCGGGCTTGGGCATCGCGGTGCTGGGCGCCGATGCGCTCAACCTGTCGAGCCAGGACGTGCTGACCGTGGACGTCATGGGCATCGCGGCGGCGGTCGCGACAGCGGGGGCGCTGGCCCTGGCGACGCCGCAACAAGACCAGCGCCCGGGGTATGCGACGCTGCTTGCGGGCAGCCTCGCCGGCGTAGGCATCGGCGTGCTGACCGCGCCGGCAATGCGGTTTGCGAAAGGCGACGTGGCGCTGACGGCGTACTGCGCGGCCGAGGGTGCGTATTACGGCGGCTTCTTGGGCTCGGTGTTGCGTCACGACCGGCCCGAGTACGGCGGCATGGGCTTGGGCGGTGGCTTGGGCGTACTTGGTGGCATGGCCTTGGCTCAGCACTCGGACATGACGGTCGGCAACGTGTTCGAGGTGGCGCTGCTGGCCAGCTACGGCAAGGCGCTCGGCGGCGGCGTGGCGCTGCTCGCCAACCAGGACAACGACACCGGCAAGCTCGTGCACCTGGCGACCGGTGCCGCGGGCATGTTGGCTGGCGTTTGGCTGGGCGATGTCACGGATTACAAGGGGGGCGACCGCGCCATCATTCCGGTGGCCACCGGCCTCGGTCTGTGGCATGGCGCGTGGCTCGGTGTGCTGCTCAATGACCACGAATTCAGTAGCGACCGTGGTAACTTGCAGGGGGGCATGACGCTGCTTGGCGGCTCGCTGTTCGGGTTGGGTGGCATCGCGCTGTCGCAGACGACGCAGTGGAACAATTGGCAGACCACTATGGGCAGCAGCGGCGCGGTGTGGGGAGCCTGGTTCGCCGGGTGGTCGCTGGCGCTCGAAAACGACGTGTCGGACACTGCGGCGGCTGGGCGAATGCTGGCGCTGACCGACCTCGGGTTGGTGGCGAGCGCGGTGTTGATGTCGCCGTGGGTAGATACCGATCCGCGCGTGTTGGCTGGTGCCAATTTCGGCGGCTTGTGCGGGGCGGGCTTGGCGGCGCTTTTCACGGCGATGTTCACCACCGATGGCGATGCGATTATCAAGGCCAACCTGGGTGGCTCGGCAGTCGGGCTGGCGTTGGGTGGTTTGCTGGCGCGGGTGGCGATTGCCGATGACAAGCCGGTCAAGGCGGCGCGCAGTGGGCGCGGTACCGGCAAGGCGGTGGCCAGCGGGCCGAGTTGGCTCAAGTGGCCGTTTGATGCGGTGATGGCGGCGCCGCATGCCGGGGCGGATGGCAAGGTTAGTGGGGTTTTGGTGCAGGGGGTGGCGGTTTTCTGAGCCTGGTGTAGGCAATCACTTGCTTGGGCCCCCCCGAAACCGCTGCTCCGGCCCCGGCCCCACATACACCTGCACTGCCCGCAGCGACTGCACCGCCGACGTCACCCGCGCGCTGTGCTTGACCCCGGCCGGAATCCGCACCGCGCTGCCCGGCCCGGCTTGCACCTTGACCCCGCCGACCGTCAGTTCGCACGCGCCCGCCTCGATGTACAGCAGCTCCGCGCTGCCCTCGTGCAGGTGCTCCAGCACCTCTGCGCCAGGAGCGAGCGTCAGTAGCGACAGCGCAGCCTCTTTGCTGCCCGTCTCGGCGTTGAGCAAAAGCGTGGCCTCGCCCTTACCACCCAGAATCGGATAGGTCGGGGCGCTTTCGCGAGCGACGACCACGCGGGCGTTCGGCGCATCGGCAGCCGCGGCCGGCAGTGCGCAGACAGCCAGGACAACGACAAAGGGTACGGCAGGGCGCATGGTCGGCTCCGCGGGCGCGATTGTGCCCGTCGGCCGTAATGGTCGCGCCAGCGCGCTCGGGTGGCAAGCTGCGGTGAGATCAGCTGGCTGCCCGTCTGCGGTTGCCGGGCCAGAGCCTGACCCTGAGCCTGACCCTGAGCCTGAATCTGACCCTGGGCTAGTCCCTGTGCTCCTGCTTCGGCCCCGCCTGCGCCCCCACCTGCGCCACCTGCCGCACCGCCGGCAGCACCTCAGGCGCCAGACCCGCCACCAACAACGGAATCGCCAGCGTCAGCAGCGCATACCGCTCGCGCGGCAGTAGCGGCATGTCGTCCGGCCTGGCATCGACCCCAGGCGCCCCGAAAAGCAGCCCAAATGCCATACGCACCGCAGCAAACCCGGCCACCGCCATGCACAGCGCGCACAACACCATGGTGTCCAAGTGGTCCGACACGGCGCCGTGCAGCACCAGATCCAGCGCCGCAAAATCGAGCGTGCCCGGCAGTCCGCCCAGCGCCACCGAAAAGAACAGCAGCAGCGCCGACAGCCCGGTGCTCGACGCGTAGAAGCCATTCCAGCGGTCCAGGCGCAGACGGCCATGACGCGCCCGCAGGGCCAGCAAACAGACCCCGGCACCGGCGCCGGCTACCAGCGTCGCCGCCCACAGCAGCTCACCGCCCAAATAAGCGCCCGGGTCGCGGCCGACCAGACCCACCAACACCAGCGCGTGCGAGGTCGACAGCAAAAGTGCCAGCGCGGAACCAGCGGCGCGCTGCACGAGCACCAGGGCGGCCGTCGTGAGGGCACTCAGCAACGCGGCGAGCATCACCACATGGCGCGTTTGCGCGTCGGCAGCGTGGGCAAAGGCCGGTCCGGCGACCCGGAGCAGCAGCGCAAGGCCGCCGAGTGGCAGCACGGTCAGCACGCCACGCGCCGTCATGCCGCTGCACATCGCCGCCCGCAGACTGAACGAGGCCGGGCCAATGCCCAACTGCAAGGCAATGCCGGCCACCATCAGCGACGCTGGCAGTAGGCCCATGGCTGCGGACACTTGCGGCAGGGGGGCCAACCACAGGTCCGTTGGCACCATCACCAGGCCCGCGAGTACCAGACCGATGCCGCCGCCGCGCGCAACCGCTTGGGCTTTGCGGGCGCGGTCCTCGGTGGCGTGGACGGTCAACACCGCGAGCACGATGTCGCAGACGACCAACACGGCAAGGTGTCCTGCCAGTAACGCCGCAATCGCCAGCGCTGGCAGGCCCAGCGACTGCGCTACCGTACGGTGGCCCGATTCGGCCTCGGGCCAGCTGAGCACCAGCGCGAACGACAGAGCAGCGAGCGCCGGCAATAGGGTGACCGCCAGCGACGAGGTGGCGACCAGGCCGCCCAGCGCCTGGCCATCGAGCGCACCGCCAGGGCCAATCGACAGCGCCGAGGCCAGAGCTGTACACAGCGCCATGCCAGCATGGGCGATAGCCACGGCGCGGGTTTCTCGCCGCGGTGACCATCGACTGAGTGCGGCGCCAGCAGCCAGCAGCGCTAGCGTTAGCACGGCCAGCGGTTGGGCGTTCATGGTCCCCTCGTCGCCGGCGTGCGGATGGTCTGGCGCGTCAACGATTCGTCGGCCTGCGCAGTGGGCATCGGGCCCAGGCCGACGCGATCCTCCGCGCCAAGCCAGTCGCGCCAGCGGGTGTCCAGGCCGTCGAGCCGGCGCAGCAAGCCGACCAGCGGATTGAGAATCAGCACGCGCCCAGCCTGGTCAAGATACCAGCCTTCCAGACACACCCGGTACAGCCAGCTGCGGGCGCGCTGGGGGACCAGACGCTCGACGCCGACCGCCGACCACCAGGATTCGCGACCGGTGCGCAGCCGCATCATCGCGCGTTCGCTCAGGACACTGGGCGACCGCAGCAGGTGCCAGGTCCGCAGCGCGGCGTGGCCGACAATGTGCGCCAGTGCCAGCTTGTGCCAGCCCAGCCCGACTTCGACCCAGATCAGGCCCACCTGAGCGACCGACGCGTAGCCGAGCGCAGTCTTGATATCGGGACGGGTGCGGCCGACCAGCGTCGCGTGCAGTGCCGTCAGCGCGCCCAGACCGACGATGACCGGTGCCGCGAACGGAACGCGGTCCAACAAAGGCGACGCGCGCAGCAGCAGATACGGCGACGCGTGGACGGACAAGGCGCCGTAGAAGATGGCGGACGACGGCGTTGGCCCTTCCATTGCTTTGGGCAACCACCCGGACAACGGCATGATCGCGCCCTTGCCCATCGCGCCCACAATGAGCAGGCCTGCAACTGTCGCCAACCACGGTTCGCTGAGCTGCACAACGGCCAGCCGGTCAAAATCGGCGGTGTGGCCCTGGTGCTCCAAGATGGCCACCGCGAGCAACAGCCCGACGTCGGTGGCGCGGTAGGTCGCATAGGCGCGCAGGCCATGGCGCGTCGGACCAGGCCGCCGAAAGTAGAAGGCGATGAGCAGCGCGCTGGTCAGGCCCACCAACTCCCAACCGGCAAACAACAGCGTCAGGCTGCGGGCGGTGGCGATGAGCTCCATACCGATGGCAAACACCACCAGCAGCAAGTAGAAGCGAAAAAAGCCCTCGTCGCGGTGCAGGTAGCGCGCGGAGTAGACGCCGACCAGCCCGGCGAGCACGAACGTGAGCGTGAGCAGCAGCAGCGTCGTCGCCCGCAGCTCCATGGCCAGGTCGAACTGGTAGCCGCGCAACGACAGCAGCGACCCCAACGACACCACCACCCGCGGCACGTCGCCAAGGACCAGCAACGCGGCCAGCGACAGCGCACCGATCAAACCCACCGCAAACGACGCAGCCGTGACTTGCTGGATGCGCCGCTCGGCCAGCCCCTCGCCTAGCGCCAGGTGCGCGACCACCAAAAGCAGCAGCGCAAACGCCGGTGCGGCGAGGATGACGACCGCCAGGACGTCTAGCAGCGGGATCACCCTGCGCCCCCAGTGCGTGCAGTATCAGCAGGCGAGCTCGCGTGCGCGACTGCCCAGCCCGGCGTAGGCCGGGCTTTGGACTTTGAGCCTGCGGCTTTCGCCGCCGGGTGGCCGCGGTCGCGTGAGGAGGCGACGACCTGGACGTCGAGCACAGCAATCATGGCGCGCTCCCGACCAGCACGGGGTCAATTGTCGCCGGCGCCAGGTTGCCCGCCTGTCCCGCATACCAGGCCCGCGAGCTGGCGACGCGCGGCAATTGCTCTGTCTCGGACAGGTGCGGCTCAAAGCCCGATTCATGCAAGAACAGTGCTTCGTTGTGGACCGGATCGACGACGGCAAGCAGCACCCAGCGTTGCTCGACCAGCTGTCGCATCGCAGCCGAAGCCTGCACGGCGGCCAGCGCCTGCTGCGGCGTGCCTTCGATGACCACCAGCAGCCGCATCGGTTCGTGGATCTCGACCATCTGGTGGACCAGGCCCGTGCGCAGGTCGCTGCTGGCGCCGTTGATGACCCCCAACAGGCCAACCACGTTATGGGGCAGCTTGGTGCCCGCGCCGTAGGCCTCGTTGTCGACGAACGAAAAAAAGTACTCCAAGTTGATGCCGGCGCCCACCGGCCCAACGGCCGCGAGCAAGCTGGCCAGATGGCTCGCAGCGGCTTGGTCGCTCGGATCGTAGGAGACCAAAAACGCGCGGCGATCCAGAAACAACCCGCGCGTCAGCGCCCGCCGACCGACCACGCACAAGGCATTGGTGGCATGGTTGTACTCAGGGCGGGCCTGCGCGAGGTCTTGGGTGCGGCCGACTGCGTGCTGTAGCGCAGTCTCGAGTTCGTTGTCGCCGTGCGAGAGGCTCTCGACACCAAAGCGGCGACAGCGCTCGTGGGCGTTGCGGCGACGTGCCACGTCGAGGTCGCGGTGCACCCGCTCCAGGTCCGCGCGGTGCTGTTCCGGCACCAGGTCTTCATCAAACAGGTCGATGTCGTCGTCGGCGGTGTTGTGGTGACCGCCCACGAACCAGGTCTGGTCTGGGATGTGCAGGCCGGTAGATGCAAGGCCTTGCCGCACCTCTTGCCGGTTGCACAACGCCGCAAACGCCCGCGCATGGATGGCGCCGCTGCCGCCCGAACACGCGCCACAGTTGTAGCCGGCGGCGTGCGGGTTGTTGACGCTGGCGCTGCCGTGGCCCAGCACCACCACCAAGGGCGCAAAGGTCCGCAGGCCCATCTCGCCCAGCACGCGCGCCGCAACTTGCACCATGTCGGTTGTCGTCAGACCGATCGGCAGGCCGTCGAGCCACTGCGGCGGATCAGCTTGCAGCAGGCGCAGGCGCGTCACCGGCCGCAAGTGCCGCCGTCGCGCCGCCACCGCGCTGGCCTCGGGAAACAGCAGCCGCCACGCCATCGGCAACAAGGCGAGCGACCCAATCAGACCGGCAAGGCTGCCACGCACCAGGCCGATGGTCGCGCCGCGCCCAAGCAAATCCGCACCCGATTGCATCCCCTCCAAAGCGCGGTCGGCACCGAAGGGCGCGTGGCGCTCCGTATCCGCCGGTTCCTCGACCAGGATGTGGGTTGCGGCAATCGGCGCCGGGCAATGGTGGCGCGGCCGCGGCGCCCCTGGCACCACAGCGCGCACCGTCAGGCCGAAAAAGCCGGCGTAGCCAAACGTCTCGTAGCTGGAGTCAAGTTCTTCCAGGTGCCGGCGAAACGACTCTTCGCGGTCGTCGATACAGCACACAACCTGGGTGTGGGGCAACGCCGGCAAAGTCCAGTGCTGGCGCGGATGTCGGACCAAGGCGTCGAGCACCTGCATGCGGTAGCGGCGCTCGTAGGCCAGCTGCCACAGCCAGCGCAGGCGGCGGTCCTGACCGCCGTCAACCAGCGACCGCAGCGCGTGGCGTTGGGTATAGGTGGCTTCGGCGATGGCTTCGGGGGGCAAGCCCAAGCACAGTGCGACGTGAAACAGCGGAGCAACTGCCCGAATCCCGGCATTGGCATCGCGCGTCGGCACCGCAAACGCGGCCAGGCGCCGCATCAGCGTCTGGCCATGCCCGCGGTCATCCAGACCGGCGAGCAGGAACCGAACCGCCGCCCGCTCTACCAACAGTCGCACCGCAAGCAAGTCCACCAAATCGACCGGTGGCGGCGCCGTCGGCGCGAAGTCAGGGCGCTCGCCCAGCCGCACCAACATGCCCGCAAAGCCGCGCAGCGCCAGCACCGTGCCCGCAACGAACGCCGAAAGGTTGGCACCGGCGACGCCAATCTCGGCCAACGACTCCAAGGCGCTGGCCTCCGCCGATACGCCATCGCGCACCAGGCGCCGGGCTTGGGCGCGCAACCAACCGCCGCCGGCATGCAGGCGCGTGCCGGCCGCGTCGAGCAGGTGCAACACGGACCGCCACAGTCCGCGCTCGCGATCCGGCATGGCCCAGTCGGCCTGGCCCAAATCGAGATAGGCACTGATCCAGCGCACCAACTGCGGCTCGACCAACGCATCAAGGTCGGCGCCCAAGTGTCGCCGCACCAGCGCTGCCAGTCGCACCGGTCGCGCGTGATCCTGGGTCTGGCGAGCCGCCGCGGCGACCGGACCCAGGCTGCTGCACGCTTGCCACAGCGCGCGCAACACCCGCGGCGGCGATCCGGCGCAGCGCAGGCGTTCTTCGGCCGCGCGGTCCAAGCCCACTGGCAAGTGGTCCAGGTACTTGTGCTCGTGCAGCGCCCACGCGCTGGCTTCGGGGTCGTGCAGCCCGGTCTCGGGCGCCAGCATCAGCATGCGCATGGCCTGCCGCCGCGGCAGCACCAGCCCGGGAAGAGCAAGAGCATCGTCGCTCACCTCGCGCGCCAACACGTCGTCGAGGTCGCGCGACAGGATGCGCCCCTCAGCCCAGGCGTCGTGGAAGAACGCCATGGTGCACCAGGCCCGTGCGCCGTGCAGGTCCGCGGCCGTCTCGACCGCCAACCGAAACGGCAAGTCCTCAAACGCGTGCAGCGTGTTGTGGTGCACGAACATGCCGAGCGGGTTTTGCGACGGCAGCAGGTGCGCCGCGTGGTCGAGCGCAGCGCGCAGAGCCTGCACTGCGGGCACGGCATGGCTCGGCGCGGGCGTCGGCGCGGCGGAGGTCACGCGCGGCACGCGCGGGTAGCGCTGTGGGGCGCGGTAAAAGATTCGCTGTCGTCGGGCATGGTGCGGGGCCGGGACCCAACGGATGGCCCGGCCGGGCGTGCAATTTGCGGCTGGGAGCGGTGTGGCGTCAAGCGGGGTGAGTGTGGCGACGCCATCGCGCCGCACAGTCGCCTACAAGCGTTGGGGTGGCGACCCCTCACCCTGCACGCCCGCCTGCCGGCGGTCGCGCTGTCCCTCTCCCGCCGAGGGGAGAGGGCGGGACCACGCGTTCGCTTACGCCTCGCCGCCGCCGTCGGGTGCGGGCTTGGGCGCGTCGGTGCTGACCTTGCGCTTGCGGCCGCCGACAAACACCCGCGGTTTCAGGCCGAACTCGATGAGTTTGTCGCTGGTGTACCCGAAGTAGCGCAAGGCCAGTTCGCGCAGGCGGCGACGGATTTCCAGCGTACGGCGCTCGAAGGCCGCAGTGGCGCGGGACTGGCCTGAGCGGTTGTCACCGGTCGTTTCGCGGCTCTGCAACGCCGCCGACACAGCTTCGCCGAGTTCGATAATTCCAGCGGTGGTCAGGGTGGGCGGCAACGGAGGTCGCTTGCGCTTGGCAATACCCTTGCCCAGCGCCGCCAGCAGCTCGCCAAGGTCGGGGTCTGTGTTGGCGGTCGGAAAGTAGTCCGCGCGGCCCACCGCGCCCGGCGGCGTCGACGCATTGACCAGCCCGAGCACTTGGTTATGGATGGCGGTCGCTCGCTTGACGAGGTCCGTTTTGGTCTCAACCGCGCCTTTGACCGCCGAGCGCGCTGTGCCCAGCTTTCCATGTGCGGCTGCGTGCTTGACCAGGTGGTCTCGCACGTCACTGGGTGTCAGGTCTTCGGGAAACAGCGCGACCAATTCGTTCGCCAGAAAGGCGTTGTAGGCCTTGATAGCGTCGAGCAAGTCCTTGTCGTTGAGGCCCTCGGGTTTTGCGATGGGCTGGGGCGCATCTGGGGCGGCTGGCTTGGGCATTTGGGGCCTCCGGGTGCTTGTGGGCGTTGCGGGTTGTGGTTGGCCGGCGGCATAGTCGGCTGGGGGCAAGGGTGCTGGGGGTTGAACGGGTTGTCAAATTCTGTCGTCGGTCGATTGCGGTCTAGCGCCTTCGCCGTGTCGCCAGCGGGCGTTCAAGTCGGGCTTGCCGCTCCTGGTGCCGGCGCCAATCCCGGCAGCCGTCGAGCCAGCCTGGGTGTTCACGATAGCGGCGCGCCATTTCAGCCAAGCAGAGCTCGGAGTAGATGTGGGTCCTGGCCTTCGCAACATGGTAGTGGTACCGGTTGTTGTCGCCCCGCCACCGTTCCTTGTCGCAGACTGCAAGCACGTCGGTCACTGTCCACTGCGCCCCGGTTTGCTCAGACAGCTTTGCAGCGAGCTCGTTGGCGCGATAGGGGAAGCCCTTCTCGACATCAATTGGCTTTTCGACAATCACGCCGACCACGTCTGCGCCCGGCTTTCTTGTCAGCGCGATTTCGGCGCCGGTACTGCGGTTATCCAGGGTCAAGCGGTACTCGACCCTGATGGCGAACTTGGGGTCATTGGCCTGCTCGGCATCCGCCTCCAAGCGTTGCACAAGGTGGCGGATCTCGACCGCACCCTGATTGCCATAGTGCCGTGCAAGGCCAGCGAAGTCTGGCCGGGCGTAGGGCAGGGCGAGCGCCAGCAGGCCGGCTGCCATGTCCGGCAACGCTGATACCTGAGCAAAGGCAGAAAACCTATCGCAGAAGTTGCCGACCCCGGCTTGGAAGTAGCGGGTCGCTATCGCCTGCACCTCAGGCACCAGCAAGTGTGTGGCATCGTCACGCAGGTCACGAATCACAGCCAAGTTGCGGCGAATTGGGTCCTTGGGGTCCGTGAACGCGCGGCGCATGGCCTCATGGAAGCCGATTGTCCGGCGGCGTTGGCCCGATTCCGCCGTGCCATCATAGAGATTGCCTTCGTCGACTTCGGCGATTTCGGCTTTCAGCAGTTGTTCCCATGCAGTGCCAAACAGCATGAGAAAGGCGTCACTGCGGTTTGTCAGGCTCGGCCGGTTGAAGAGCTCAACGGCCAACAAGAAGTTGTCGCGCGCCCGTGCCAGCAGCTGCCGAGCTATCGCGTTCTTGAGATGCGACCCAAACGCCTGAATTGCGCGCGATTGGCTCAGGCGCTTGATGAACTCCTCGTCGGCGATACCAACAGTGTCGTGCACTTCGTAGCTGCCGTCATCTCGCGCGGTCAGGAAGTCGTCGAGCTTGCCCTTGCCGATGTAGGTGCGCGCTGAGGTGGTTTTCCAGCCGGTGGCTTTGGCGATGGCGGCTGGTGTGACAGGCGCGGCGGTTCGTTCGGCGTGGCGCAGGAACTCGAGCAGCGCGAGTTGGGCGGTGCGGCGGGGGGCGAGGTCGGGGTGTTTTTCGTTGGGCGGCTGATCCATCGTCGACAACTCTGTGGTTCTGGTTGTATTTCTCGGGCCAGCGTGCTCGGAAACGGCGAGGTTGTCTGCACCGCCCGTTACTTCCTAACCTTGTCGATGAGATCCGCGACCGGTGCCAGTGCGGCCTTTACACCTTCCGCGCCAGACTTCAGTGCATCCAAATGGCCTGGGCGGTCATCCTTGGCGGCCTGCGCGTTGCCGGCGCCAAAGAACCTGTCAGCCAAGCGGCTCTTGATTTGGTGCTTTTCTGCGTCGGGCATCGGCGCCAAGTACGGCTCCATCGATGCCAGCTCATTTGCGATACGCTCGTTGTACTCGGCGCTTTTCTGGAAGTCCGAGGCCGTGGCTGCGCAATAAGTAAAAAGCACCCAAATCGGCAGACTGATGCCCAACCTCATGCCGATGGCACCGAGTTCAGGATCACCGGCCACACTCCACCAGTATTGAAAAAACAACGTGCAGACGGCAGCAGCGCCGAGCAAAGCAGACCGTATCGCAAACGACCGCCACACCGCAGCCTCCTTGGCGGCCTCCGCTGCGCGTTTTCGATTGTGGCCGCTCAAAGCGACCATGCCGGTGACCCCGGCTGTGTCTTTGACCTCGGCTTCCAGCGCCTTGAGCCGTGCCAACAGTGCCGCGCCATCGCCTTCTTGCACTTGAAGTGCCGATTGATGCTTGGCGATCGCATCGCTCACGGTCTGCTCGGTTGAGCCGGTCAGGGCAGAGAATCTTGTCGCCGTCGCAGCAAAAGACTGCTCCACCTTGTCCTTATAGTCGGCGATTACGGCAGCGAAATCTGCCTTGGATTGCCCAAGCGCTGCCTCGTGCGCCTCGGCCCGCAACTTCGCCTCGGTCTTGAATTCATCAGCCGCGGCAGCCACCTGAGCCTGTGCCTTGCTTTGCAACTCGGTAATCGCGGCTTTCTGCGCGGCAAGAGCGCCGTCAACCTTTTCATTGAGTGCCGCGACGGCTGCGTCCAAGGCCTTCGTCCACGAAGCTTCAGCGTCGGTGCGCAGTTGCTCGACGCGAGCTTTGAGCGTTTCGTTCGCCTCACTGGTTGCCGCTACTGCCTCGTTGGCAGCGCGAATCGACGACGTGCTGCGTTCAAGCTCCGCTGCGACACTGGCCTCCAGGTTGCGCAGCGCAGCCTCTTGCGCTGCGGCGAGGGCGGACTTCAAGTCGGCTACGCCTCGTTCGCTGAAGTCCGCGATTGCCGCATCAATGGCAGTCCCAGCTGCTTCCGTGCGGCCACGGCACTCGATTGCCGTCTCTTCGAGTGACGCAAGCGCTTGGTCCACGGACTTGGCGAGGTCTGCCTGCAGCGCCGCGATTCTGCCGGTGAGTTCGACACTTGTTCGTTCGAAAGCGGTTGTGACCGTGCGATGAAGGTCGCGCGCCTCTGCGACAAGCGCACGGAAGCGTGCCAACTCCTCCGGGTACTGTGCCTGGACAATGGTGGCCAAGCGCGCATCCAGGTACGCCCGAACCGCCGCCTCGACTTCTGTCGGCGCGGCAAGCCCAGGTAGCGCCGTCTGTTCAACTGTTGCTGCGCTTTCGTCTGCCATCGTCTACCTCTACGCCGGTTGGCCGGCAAGCAAGGCCTACACCTTCACCACCTTCAAAACCTCATCCCCATAGTGGTTGATCACCTTGACGGCAATCCGCCCTCCCTTCGGCCGCGCAAACGGCCGCGACGTCGCCGCGTACAACGCCGACCACGCCGCCTCGTCGATTTCGGCCCGCAACGCCTTCTTGAGCTTCTCGTACGGCTCATCGGCACCCAGAAAGTACGCGTGCCGGACGAAGAACGCCTCTTCGTTGTAGTCGGTGTCCAGGAACCAGCAGGCGATGTCTGCCACCGACTCCTTGTTGGCGACCAGTTGCCCGGTCGTGGGGTCGAGCTTCTGGCTGGAACGGATTTGCCCAGTGGTCGGGTCGTAGACGTCGAGGCCGCGCACTTCGACTTCCAACTGGCCGTCGCCGCGTACCCGCACCTCGATGTCGGGCTCGCCAAAGGTCATGAACAGGTTGGCGGCGCCGGTCTTTTTGAGGAGTTCGTCGCCCATGGCGAGGTCGGGGTTCATGCGGACGAGCAGTACCGGCAGTTTGCCAACCTGCTTGACGCCGACCGTGGTGGCGAAGGCGTGGTCCGGACCCCTCACCCCGCCGCTTCGCGGCTGCCCCTCTCCCGCAGAGGGGAGAGGGGCGAATTCTGCTGCTGCGGCAAGCGCGTGCGCATCAAAGGCAAAGCCGCAGACGAGCACGAGGTCAAAGCCGGCGCCCTTCACCGCCTCCTTGGCGGCCTCCTTGACGTGCTCCTCGCCGACGGTGCCGTGCTCGGGGCCGATGGATATTGCGACGTGACGCAGTTGCTTGTCGCTCTCAAGGTACTCGCCCTCGGCATGCAACCACTGGCCGGGGTGCAGGTCGAGGCGGTCGAACACCAGCCGCTCGGCCTTCTTGGTGTTTTGCACGCCAGCCGCGCGCAGGTTGTCGACAATCATCGGGACGAAGCCGGCGCCCTTGTCGTCGCCCGCTTCGTTGGCTGGCCGCTCGAGGTCGGCGTCGAGCACGCGGTGGGGTGACAGCGATTCAACCGTGAACGGGCCGGCGACGCGGATGCGCTTCTTGTCTTCGTAAGGCTGGTCGACCAGCACTTCGACGTCGGCGTGGCGGGCGATGGCGGCGTCGATGTCGGCGCGCGACATGCCGGGCTTGATGTCGGGGTTGTTGGCGATGGATTTGAGCGTCACGTGCGGCACGCGCCGGCAAACGAAGCCCTTCTTGATGTCGCCTTTGGTGTCGATGCGGGGAATGGGGCGGCCGTGCAGGTCCGCGTTCTTGGCGAGGCCTTCGGGCGAGTCCTCGAGGAGGTAGTACGGGTACTTGGCCGCCATCAGGCGCGTGCGGGCCAGGGCGAGTGCGACCCTCGAAGTGTCGATGGTGATCCAACGGCGGCCCCATTGCTCGGCGACGTAGGCGGTGGTGCCGAAGCCGCAAATGGGGTCGAGGACGAGATCACCAAAATCAATAATCATTAGGAGGCAGCGTTCGATGACTTTGGGCGAGGTTTGGACGACGTAGGTCTTGTCACCAGGCCGACCGGCAATGGCGGTGTCGGTCCACAAGGTATTGATTGCGACGTAACAGCCCAGCAAACCCCATCTACCACCGAATTCCACGCCAACTACACTGGGCACCAGGAGGTGCCCGATGCCCAGCCCGAGTTTGCCCCGTATTGCCGTCCCTACTCGTCAACCGTTCTCGCCACGCCGCTCG
>SXGU01447247.1_pt1 | contig 22607 bp, 13 predicted proteins | sample 3174531 | NCBI WGS metagenome assembly SXGU01 (sample SAMN11356863, study PRJNA531348) | freshwater metagenome | isolation source: freshwater sample F1-140 | place: China: Fuxian Lake, Yuxi | collected 2017-12-25
ACGTCGATCAGGCCGAGCACGCTCAGCATGATCACGGTCGGCGTATCGGGCCCCGGTTGCGGCGAACCGTTGATGGCGACGCCAATCAGGTGCCACAATTCGACGAAGAACTGGTACACATACACGCCTTGGGCGACGATGAGTCCCACGTAGAGCGGGGCCTGCAGCCAGCGGCTGCCGAAGATCGCTTTTTCAAGGAGGCCTTCGAGGAAGTTGTTGGATTTGGACATGGAGGAGGGAAAGTGGAGAAACGAGCGCGCACACAACACGGACGGCGGCGGGTCTCGCAAGCAAAACGTGACCGGCGCTTAGCCCACGGCCTGGCGCAGGGCGCGGGCTTCGGCCAGCATGGCCCGCGCCGCTGTCAGCGCGTCGCTGCCCGGAACTGCTGCGCCGTCAGCGGCCGGGGCGGCCGGGGCGTCGTCGGGATCGCCGAGGCCGGTCGCGCGGAACTGGCGCAGCCGTTCGAGGATCAGGTCGCGGATTTCAGCGGCATTGTCGACCCCGTGGAAGACGCCGGAATGCAGCGAATCGCCTTGGCCTTTCCCGTGGGTATCATCACCACCGCCGCCGGCGGATTGGACGCGGACGTCGGCGATGCCGAGCAGGCGTTGGATCGGGCCTTGCGTGACGACCACCTGCTGCACGTTGGCGAAACTCATGGTCGATTCGAGCACCGATGCGAGGCCGGTGCGGATCCGCAGGCTTCGATCCGTCACCATGTACCAGCGCAGTTCGTAATCGAGTCGCACCATCGCGTAGGTCAGCGGAATCTGTGCGAGGAAAGTCAGGATGGCGCCAAATTCGAGCAGCTTGAGCAGCGGAAAGACCCACCACGGCCAGCGCTCGATCACCCGGACCAGGGAGGAAGGCACCCGCTTCCTGGCGGCGGCCGATGACTTGCGCGCCGGAGTTGACGGCGCCGCCTCGACCCGATCGTCGCCGGCGACGGGAGCGACAACGGTCGCGGTCGCCGGGGTGGGGGAGGCCGCCGGTACCGCGGCAGGAGAGGCGGTGGCGGTCGTTGGTTGCTGGCGCGCGCGCAGTTCCTCGTGGGTCTTTTCGATCCGAGTGAGAAAGACGACGGAGAACACGATGCCCGCCAGTGCGCCGACCTGGCCGAGGCCCCAGCGGAGCAGTCGCAGTTTGTAGAGATTTCGGCCGGCGCGAAAAACCCGCAGGGAACCGGCCGCACCGACCGGTGGCGCGGGGTCGTGCGGCACGCGCAGGAGGCGCAGGGTGATGGTGCGCAATCGTTCAAACATCGGGATCCTTTCGCGGAGTCGCGGCCGGGCGCGACCCCAGCGCGACGCGCGTGGCGCGCAGTTCGCTGGCGACTTCCCGCAGTGCGGCGGCGAGCTCCCCCTCGGCAGCCGCGGCGGGAGACGGTAGGCCACCGGCCGCCGCCGCAAGGGTCGGCGGGTGAGCGTGATCTTTTACCCCGCGCATCCGGTGATAGAGAAAATCGCGGACGGCTTCGAATTCCTTGAGACCCTCCAGGGTGAGTTCGGCGCCGGCGTTGCCGCTGGCGGTTTGCACGAGCACGCGGGCGATCCCGAACCAACGTTCCACGAAATTCGAGCGCAGGTGGATGTCCTGGATGCGCGCGTAGTTCACGATGATCTCGCGGCGAAACAGAATGCCCCAGCTCATCGAGATCCCTTCGTCGGTGAACTTGTAGCGCATCGTGTGATAACGAAACCACATTGGCAGAATGAGCACGGGCAGCAGCGGGGGAAACACGAGCAGCGAGATCCAGTAGTAAGTGAACAGGCTGGGATGTGGTCGCTCGATCGCGAGGATCGCGGCGTCGTGATGGGGACGGGGATTCACCTTGCGATTCAACGACGCGAACCCGGGCAACGGCAAGGCCGGAGCGGCACCGGCGTGAAGAGCCCGGTCAATTCGCCGGATCCAGCCCACGCACGGCCAAATGCGGCGCGAGTTTCGCGCGCGACCAGCAAGATTCACTTTGGGGCTCGCTCTGGACCTTCGGCGTGAAAGGCTCGTTTTGATTCCATGAGAGTTCTCGCCGTCGCCTGCCTCGCGTTGCTGTCCGCCTTCGCGCGCGCCGCCGAGCCGCCGCCCCCTGCGGTGAGCCGGTCGAACCCGACCATCATCTTCATCCTCGCCGACGACCTCGGCTACGGTGATCTCGGCTGCTACGGCTCAACCACGATCGCCACGCCGCATCTCGATCGCATGGCGCGCGAGGGTCTGCGCTTCACGGATGCCTACGCATCAGCGCCGTTTTGCAGCCCGTCGCGCGCCGGGCTCCTCACCGGCCGGCTGCCCGCTCGCGCCGGCCTGCCCTACGTCCTGTTTCCCACCGAACACCACGGCCTACCGTCCGCCGAGACCACGATCCCCGAGCTGCTGAAAACGCGCGGCTACGCCACGGCCTGCATCGGCAAGTGGCATCTCGGTTGGGCGCCACCGTTCCGCCCGCTCGCGCAGGGCTTCGACCGCTTCCACGGCCTGCCCCACACGAACGACGTGCGCGAGTGGAAGGTCGGCGATCCATTCACGCAGCTCTCGATGTTCGGCCCGCTCACGCGCGTCGAGGGCGAGCGCGTGGTCGAGTCGCCCGTGGATCAGGCGGAGCTCACGCGACACTACACGGAGCAGGCCGTCGCGTTCATCCGCGCCAACCGCGCGCGGCCGTTCTTTCTCTACCTGCCGCATACGATGCCGCACGTGCCGCAATACGCCTCGCCGCGCTTCGCCGGCAAATCCAAGGGCGGCCTCTACGGCGACACCGTCGAGGAACTCGACTGGAGCACCGGCGTGATCCTCGACTCGCTGCGCGAGCTGCAGCTCGACACGCGCACGCTCGTGATTTTCACCAACGACAACGGCGCTCCCTTCCGCGGCGGCGCCAACGCCGCGAAGAAAGCGCCCGCGAAGGAAAACTTCCCCGGCCGCCAGCTCGCCGGCAGCAACGGCCCGCTCCGCTCCGGCAAGGGCACGACCTTCGAGGGCGGCGTGCGCGTGCCCTTCATCGCGTGGTGGCCCGGCCGCATCGCCCCGCGCCCCGCGGTCAGCAATCCGGTCTCGCATCTCGATTTGTTTCCGACCTTCGCCGCGCTCGCCGGCGCGAAGCCGCCGGCCGACGTCACCCTCGACGGCGCCGATCTCACCGCGCTCCTCCTCGGCACCGGCCCGCGCGCCCCGCGCCCGATCCGCCACTACTTCGGCTACCAGCCGCAGGCCGTGCGCGACGGGCAATGGAAACTCCTCCTGCCAACGGACACCCGCCCCACCCCGCGCCCCGTCAGCCTCTGGTGGGAGCACAACCCCGCCGGCTTCGACCATCAGCACCGCCTCCTCGCCGCGCCCGAACTCTACGACCTTGCGGCCGACCTCGGCGAAAAGAACAACCTCGCCGCGCAGCACCCGGAGCTCGTCACCCGCCTCACGCGCGAAGCACGCGATTTCGACGCCGCGCTGCGGCGCGACCAGCGCCCGATGCACTTCGTCCCTGGCCCGCGCCCGCCCGCACCGGGCGCGGTGCGCACCGCGGAGACGGACGTGACGGTTTACCGCCGCGCTCCCTAGCTCGAAGTCAGGGCAGGAACCGCAGTGACACGCGTGGGAAGCCAAGAAAATACCTGTCCAATTTTCACGCCGCCCGCGGTAACAGGATATCCGCACCCACATGTCCGACTCCCTCGACCCCACCGCCGGCAGCGGCCCGACTCCGCCCTACGAGGACTTCGTGCGCCTGTTCGTCGCGCATGAAGGGCGGCTGCGGGCGTTCATTCGCACGCTTCTGCCGACTTGGGCCGATGTCGACGAGGTGATGCAGGAGACGAGCCTCGTGGCGTGGCGGAAGTTCGCCCGCTTCGAGCGGGGCACGAACTTCCTCGCCTGGGTCTTCACCATCGCCCGCTTCGAGGCGCTCGACCACCTGCGCCGTCGCGGGCGCGAACGACTCGTCTTCTCCGACGCCGTCGCCGATTGGATGGCCGAGGAAGCCGCACAAGAAGGCGACACGTTCGAGCCCCAGCGCCGCGCGCTCGATCGGTGCCTGGCCAAGCTCGGGGATACTCAGCGCGAACTGCTGCTGCTCTCCTACCAGCCCGGCGCCCGCCTCCACGAGGTCGCCGCGCGCGCCGGTCGCAGCGTGCAGGGTCACTACAAATCCGTGCAACGCCTCCGCGCCCGCCTCCTCGCGTGCATCGAGGGTGAACTGAAACACGAAACCCCATGAGCCTCGGCGATCCACTCGAACGGCTCATCGCCGACTGGCTGGACAACGCGATCTCGCCGGAGGATTTCCTCGCCCTCGACGCTCGCCTGCGCACCGATCCCGCCGCGCGCGCCGCGCTGCGCCGTGCCGCCAACCTCGACTCGGCGCTCCGCGACTGGGCCACCCGCCAAGAGATCACCGCCGCGTGGACGGATGCGGAAGCACCCGAGCCGGCACCGGCAACCGCCCCCACCCGCGCCGCCGCCTCGCTGTTTCGCCGCTGGCGCTCGCCGCTCGCCGCCGCGGCGGCCGTGGCCCTGAGTGCCGCGACCTATCACTTCGGCACGCTCTCCGCGCCGCAACCGGCCGCGCCCAGCACGCGCGTGCTGGCCGACGGCACGGTGGTGGAGCTCAACGGCGCCGCCGTCATCGTCTCCGATTTCACCGCCACCGAGCGCCGCGTGCGGCTGGAGCAAGGCGAGGCGCATTTCACCGTGACGAAGGACGCCGCCCGCTCCTTCACCGTCATGGCGGCGGGCGTCTCCGTGCGCGCGGTCGGCACCGCGTTCAACGTCCGTCTCGCGGACACTGCTGTCGAAGTCCTCGTCACGGAAGGCCAGGTGCGCCTCCAAACGCCGCCCGCCGCCGCCGTTCCCGCCAGCGCTTCCGCCGCCCAACCCTCGGCGCTCTCCGTGCCCGCCGCGCCCGAGCGCACGCTAACCGCCCGCCAGCGCGCCGTCGTGCCAACTACCTCCACCGCCTCCGCTGCTGCGTCGCCGGACGTCGCCACGCTCACGCCGAGCGAGATTGCCCGCGTGCTCGCTTGGCAACACCGGCTCTTGAACTTCACCGCGACGCCGCTCGGCGAAGTCGTCGCGGCTCTCAACCGCCGCAACGCCACGCAGCTCGTGCTCGCCGACCCGGAACTCGCCGCGCTGCGGGTGAGCGCCTCGCTGCGCTCCGATAATGTCGACGGCTTCGTGAAGCTGCTCGAGACCGGTTTCGACGTGCGCGCCGAGCGCCGCGGCGACGCCGAGATTCTGCTCAGCCGCGCACCCTGACGCCTTTGTTTCGTTCGTTTTGACCAAGCCCCACCCAAACCCCACCCGCTCCGCCTCCCTCGCCTTCGCCGCGCCAGCCCGCGTGGCCGCGGCGTGGGTGGCATGGCTGCTGACCTTCTCCTGTGCCCTCGCCGGTCCCGACAACACCGTCCGCCCGTTTCGCATCCCCGCCGGCCCGGCCAGCGAGGCGCTCAAGCAGTTCGCCGAGCAGGCGCAGCGCGAAATCCTGTTTCCCTCCGAGCCCGTGGGCGATGTGCGCACGCCCCGCGTCATTGGTGATTACCCGCCGCGCGAGGCGCTCGACCGCCTGCTCGCCGGCACCCGCCTCCGCGCCGTCGAGGCGGCCGACACCGGCGGCTTCGTCATCTCGACAGCCACAGCTGCACCCAAGAACGCGACCGACGCTCCCCTTTCCCAGAAACCCATGAAAACAAAAGATACGAAATCAATCCTCGCCGCAATTGCTGGCTGGTTCGCCCTCGGTGCCGCCACCGCGATGCCCGCTCAAACTCCCGCCGCCCCGGCGGCCGGGACCGCTACTGAACAGACCGTCCAGCTCACCGCCTTCGAGGTCGCGAGCACGCGCGACTCCGGCTACCGCGCGACCAACTCGGTCTCCGGCACCCGCGTCAATGTGAAGCTCATGGACGTGCCGCAGACGATCTCGGTGCTCACGTCCGACTTCATCCAGGACCTGGGCGCCAACAACCTCGACGAAGCCCTCATCTACACGAGCGGTGTCGGCACCTCGGGATTCTTTGCCGGCGAATACACCATTCGCGGATTCCAGATCGGCTCGCCACGCCGCAATGGCATCAGCTTTTCGACGACCAACGCCATAGATACTAGCGTGGTGGACAGGGTCGAAGTAGTGAAGGGACCGTCGAGCGCGCTCTACGGAACCGGCCGCCCGGGCGGCGTGCTCAACATCATCACCAAGCAGCCCCAGGCCCGTCGCTCCTCCAGCGTCGAAACCTCGGTCGACAGCGAGGGCTCGCTGCGCAGCGAGCTTGATCTCACCGGCCCGCTGACGAAAGAAAATGCGTTCCTCTACCGCATGATCGTCGCCGGCCAGAATCAGCAGTCGACGCGTGATTTCGGGAAACGCGAGAGCTGGCACCTCGCCCGGTCGTTGCGTTGGAACGTCCGCCGCGGTCCTCACCCCACCACGGTCAACGTCACGGCCGAGTGGCTCCGCGTGCCGAACATGACGTCCTCCGACGAGCGTTTCCCGCAGGTCGTCGAGTCCCGCTCCGCGCCCGTCGGCAGCAACCTTACCCGCGTGATCGACATCGCTACTGGCTACGTGCCCGGCCTGCCGCGCGATTTCAACATTGCCGGTCCCAATGCCCGGCGCACGGACGACGAGCAGTATTTTGAGGCCACCCTCACCCACACCTTCAACGACCACCTTTCCGCCCGCGTGGTCTACTCGGACTCGCAGCGCCACCAAGTTCGCTTCACCCAGTTTGCCAACGGCTCACTCAAGCGCGACGCCGCCGGCAACCTACCGCGCACGATCCCGATCCAGTCGTGGCGCTCCGACGGCGACCAATGGAACCGCACCCTGCGCGGCGACCTCAGCTACGCCCAGGCTTTCTCCCACGCCAAAGTCGACGCCGTCCTCGGCGCGCAGGACACCCGCGCCGCCGGCGACAACTCGATCTTCCGCAACCTGCGCCGCCCCGTCTTCAACCTCTTCGCGCCCACCGCGGCCGACTACAACCTCGGCAGCTTCCCCGCTGACTACAACCACCTCGTTCTTCAGCGCACCGCGAGCCGCGGCCAGCAAGTCAACGGGGTCGCCCATGCGCAACTGTTCGGCGACCGGCTCAGCATCATCGGGGCAGCGAACCGCGATTTCGTTCGGTCCGGCGTCCAGATCTCGCCCGACCTTCGCGCCTCCGGCGGCCAGGCCCCCAGCGTGGTAACAGTGCCGCGCGCGGCGTTCGACAGCTTTCAGGGCGGCTTCGCCTTCCGCGTCTTGCCGGGGGCCACCCTGTTCTATTCCTACTCCGAGTCGATCCAGTCCAATGGCGCGCAGTTCCCCAACAATCCGCAGGAAGGCACCGGCCACGAGGCCGGCGTGCGCATCGAGGCTCTCGGCGGCCGACTTTCCGGCTCCCTGTCCTTCTTCAATGTCGAGCGCACCAACATCCCGCGCCGGGATCCTAACCTACCCGTGCCGATCGACCGCCTCAGCGGCAAGGAGCGGAGCAAGGGCCTCGAGATCGACGTGTTCTATTTCCCCACCGATGCGCTCCAGCTCGTCGCCAACTACACGGACATGGACCCCGTCGTCGTGAGCAACACCGCCTCGCCCGTCACCGAGGGAAGCCTGATCGACTCGACTTTTCCCCGCGCCTTCAACGCCTTCGCCAAATACACTTTCAAGCAGGGCCCGGCGCGCGGCCTCTACCTCACCCTTGGCGGCAATCACCGCAGCCGCATGCGGCCCTACGGCACGCTTGAGAACCTCTACCTGCTCGAGCACCCCGCCTACACCGTCGTCAACGGCAGCATCGGCTACACGTGGAAGCGCGGCGCGCAGGACTGGCATGCCTCCCTCGCGGTCAAGAACGCCGGCGACAAATTCTACTACACCGACACCTCGATCCCGGCGGAAAGCCGCGTGGCGGTGTTCTCCGTCGGCGTGAAGTTCTGAAGCCCCATCGGCCCGTCCCGGCCACGCCGGGTCGGGCCAACCAGCAAGCCGGCCCCTCGCGTTCGTCCATCACCACATGGAACCACGCTCCTCGCCCCGTTTGCTGCTCGCCGCACTTTTCTGGTGCGGTCTGCTCGGTCACGCCCTCGCCCAGTCCGCCGCCACCGGCAGCATTGAGGGCCGCGTATCCAACCCGGCCACCGGCGAGTATCTCGAGCTGGTGCGCATCACGATTGAGGGCACCGCGCGCGAGGCGTTCACCGACGCCAGCGGCGCCTATCGCCTCGCCGCCGTGCCCGCGGGGCAAGTCCGCGTGCGGGCGTTCCGCACCGGCGTGCCCGCGCAGATTGAGACGGTCATGGTCCCACCCGGCGGCAACGTGCAGCGGGATTTCTCCCTCGCGATCGATGCTGCCGCCCGCGATCCGATCCAGCTCGATCGATTCGTCGTCCGAACCGCCTCGGAGATGGACGGCGCGGCCATCGCCATCAACTCCCAGCGCTTCGCGCCCAACGCAATGAGTGTGGTCGCGGGCGACGAGTTCGGCCCGGTCGCCAATGGCAACGCCGGCGAGGTGCTCAAGTCCATGCCCGGGATCACGCTCAGCCTCGGCACGCAGGGCGAGCTGTATCAGGTCTCCCTCAACGGCGTGCCGCCGAACAACGTTCCCATGACCGTCGGCGGCTTCGACCTCGCCAACCCCTCCGGCACGCAGCGCGGCGCCGGGCTCCATCTGGTCTCGATCAACAACACGTCGCGCATCGAGGTCGCCTACACGCCGACCCCCGAGACGCCCGGCTCCGCGCTGGCCGGCACCGTGAATCTCGTGCCGCGGAGCGCCTTCGAGCGCGCGCGGCCGGTTTACAACCTCAGTGTCGGCGCTGTGCTGCGTGATCACGAGCGCAGCCTCGGCAAATCGCCCGGCCCCCAGCACGAGCCCCGCCGCAAGGTCAATCCGGAGCTGATGTTCTCCGCCATCGTGCCACTCAACAAACGCCTCGGCTTCACGGTTTCCGCGAGCATGTCCGATGTCTACACGCCGCAGGATTTCATGCAGACGACCTGGCGCGGAGCCAGTGCGCCGACCAACGGCGGCACGCTCCCCGACACGACACCCGACCGGCCCTACCTCACCGACTACGCCGTGCGCGATCGCACGGCCCTGCCCTTCCGCCGCGCCTTCGGCGCCACGCTCGACTTCCGCGTGACGCCCATCGACCTGCTCTCGCTCTCGTTTCAATACGGTTTCTCCGGCGCCATCCAGTCCGAGCGCACGCTCACGTTTCTTGTCAACCGCGTGGCGCCCGGCAATTTCACGCCGACCTCGACCCGCGGCTTCGCCGGGGCCGGCGCGACGCAGCTCACGAACACGACCTTCGACGTCGCCCAGCATCTCTTCATGCCCACGCTCACCTACCGGCACAACGGACCGGTGTGGCGCCTCGAAGCCGGCGCGGGCATATCGCACGCCACGCGCGACAACACCAGCCTCGGCGAAGGCTTCTTCAACCAGACGGTCGCGCAGCGAACCGGCCTGACCGTCTCCTTCGACGACATCTTCTATCTCCGTCCGCGCGTCATCACCGTCACCGACGCCACGGGCGCGCCGGTGAACCCCTACTCGATCGATACCTATTCGCTCAGCTCCGCCAATGGCGGCACCAACGAGCAGCTCGCCGTGCAGCGCAACCTCTTTGCCCATGCCCGACGTGAGTTCCGCGGGCGCGTGCCCTTCACGCTGAAGGGCGGCCTCGATTTCCGGCAGACGATCAAGGATATCCGCAATGACAGCCCGGCCTTCACCTTCGTCGGCACCGGCGCCGACGCCCGCGCCAGCCGCGTGCTCGACGAGAGCCTTTCCCAGCGACCCGCGCCGTTCGGCTTTCCGCGGATCGACTGGGTCAGCAATCCCGAGACGTATGCGCTCTACCGCTCCAGCCCCGCGCTTTTCACGACCAACGGGGCCGCGAGCCACAATTCGCACGTCGCCGCCTCGAAGTATGCCGACGAGATCGTGTCCGCCGCGTTTCTGCGCGCCGACCTTCCGCTGCTCGCCGGCCGGCTGAAATTGATCGGCGGCCTGCGCGCCGAGCAGACCAACGCCAAGGGCGAGGGGCAATTGGTCGATATCACCCGCAACTACCGGCGCGACGCCGCCGGTCGCGTCATCCTCGGCCCGGATGGTCGCACCCCCCTGCCGATCACGACCGACGCCCTCGAAGCCGCCCGCCTCACGCGCATCGACCGCGGCCTCCGCGCGGAGAAGGAGTATCTGCGCTGGTTCCCGAGCTTGAACGCCACCTTCGACCTCCGCGAAAACCTGATCGCGCGCGCCGGTTACTACGAGTCGATCGGCCGCCCGGACCTCGTGCAATACGCCGGCAGCCTCACGCTGCCCAACACTGAGCAGGATCCGGCCGACAACAACCGCCTCAGCGTCAACAACGCCGCCATCAAGGCGTGGCAGGCGCAGACCTTCAAAGTCGGGCTCGAGTATTATTTCGAGGGCGTGGGCATGCTTGCGGTCAGCGCGTTCCGGCGCGAAATCGAGAATTTTTTCGGCAACACCGTGTTCCGCCCGACGCCCGAGTTCCTCGCGCTCTACGGCCTCGATCCCGAGGTTTACAGCCGCTACGAGGTGCAGACGCAGCACAACGTCGCCGAGGTCGCGAAGATGTCGGGGCTCGATGTGAGCTACAAGCAGGCGCTCACCTTCCTGCCGCACTGGGCGCGCGGCATGCAGGTGTTTGGCAACGGCAGCTCGCTCCGCACCACCGGGCCGGCTGCGGCCAATTTCGCCGGCTTCGTGCCGCGCACCGCGAGCTGGGGCGCCAGCCTCACCCGGCCCGATTACAACGTGCGCCTGCGCTGGACCTACAACGGCCGGGCGCGCCGCGGCCTCGTCGCCGCGGGCCGCGGCATCGAGAGCGGCACCTACAACTGGGCGTCGAAGCGCCTCCTGGTGGATCTCAACGGCGAGTTCCGTTTCCACCGCCGCTACGTCTTCTTTGCGAACCTGACCAATCTGCGCGACGCCCCCGTGGACCTCGAAATCCACGGCCCGAACACGCCGGCGCACGCGCAGTTCCGCCAGCGCCAGCAGTGGGGCGCCGTCTGGACCCTGGGCGTGCGCGGCACATTCTAGGAGTTAACCACCCGTTTCCATGATCCCGTCTCTCCCGCCGCTCCTCGCCGCCCTGTTCCTGCTCGCGGCCGCCACCGCCGCCGGGGCGGCGCCCCCGCGCAACGTCCTGCTCATTGTCGCCGACGATCTCCGGCCGCAGCTCGGCTGCTACGGCGATCCGATCGTGCGCACGCCCCACCTCGACGCCTTTGCGCATAGCGCGCTGCGCTTCGACCGCGCCTACGCGCAGATCGCGATCTGCTCGCCCTCGCGCAATTCCTTCCTCAGTGGCCTGCGCCCCGGCACCACGGGCCTGCGCGGGTTCGGCACCGCGCTCCGCACGGCCGTGCCTGACGTGGTCACGCTGCCGCAGCACTTCAAACAGCACGGCTACCGCGCCGCCGCGCTTGGGAAAATCTTCCACGTCTATGCCGAGACCGGCCTCGGCTCCGAGGACGATTCCGCGTCGTGGAGCGAACCGCTCTGGCTGCCGACCCGACCGGCGTGGGGCCCGGAACAGGAGGCCGTGCGATTGCGGCTCACCGCCGAGGCGCGGGCCGCGGGCCGTGAATTCAAGCGCTCGGCTGACTGGCCGTTCGCCGCCGCGCTTGAGGCGCCCGACGTGCCGGACGAGGCGCTGCGGGATGGTGAGACGGCTGTCCGTGCGGCGGAGTTTCTCCGCGCCCGCGCCGCCGCCAAGGACGGGCCTTTCTTCCTCGCGGTCGGTTTCTTCCAGCCGCACCTCCCGTTCGTCGCCCCTAAAAAGTATTTCGATCTCTACGATCCGGAGAAACTGCCCTTGCCCGCAAACGACACTCCGCCGCGCAACGCCCCCGCCGGCACCCTCAATGTCGGCATGGTCGGCCCAAACTTCCACGGTTTCCCGGCGCCGGAACGGCAGGACGCCGCGTTCAAGCGCCGCTACCTCCAGGCTTATCTCGCCTCGATCAGCTACATGGATGCGTGCGCCGGCCGCGTGCTCGCCGCCTTGCGCGAGACCGGGCTCGATCGCGACACCATCGTCGCCGTCATTGGCGACCACGGCTACTTCATGGGCGAGCTTGGCAGTTGGGGCCACAAGCACGCCAGCTACGAGATGGCCGTGCGCGCGCCCCTCCTCGTGGCGGCGCCCGGCATGAAGGCGCGCGGCCAAGGCACGCGCGCGCTCGTCGAATTCGTCGATCTCTACGCCTCGCTGGCGGACCTCGCCGGCCTGCCCGCGCCCGCGCGGCACGAGGGCCTCAGCTTCGCCCCCCTGCTCGCCGAGCCGGCGCGGCTGTGGAAGTCCGCCGCGTTTTCCGAGATGCAGCGCGGCGGCCGGCTCGGGCGGGCGATGCGCACCGAGCAGTTTCGTTACGTCGAGTGGATCGAGAAGTCCGGCGCGGTCGTCGCGCGCGAACTCTACGATCACCGTGCGGATCCCGGAGAGAGCGACAACCTAGCCGCCGTTCCCGCGCACGCCGCCACGATCGCACGATTGGAAAAACAACTCGCTGCCGGCTGGCGCGGGGCGCTGCCGCCGGCAAAGACAAGATAGCCCCGTGTTTTCTTTCATGAACCCAAGATCAAGACTCCTCGCCGCGCTTCTCGCGCTTGCGATCGCGGCCGTGGCCGCGCTCGCCCAATCACCCACCACCGGCATCGTCGAGGGCCGCGTCTCGCACCCCGCCACTGGCGAAAACCTCGAGCTCGCGCGCATCACCGTCGAGGGCACGGCCCTTGAAACATTCACCGACGCCGACGGCCAGTATCGCCTCGCCGGCGTGGCCGCGGGCACCGTGCGCGTGCGGGCGTTTCGCACCGGCGTCGTCGCGCAGACGCTCACCGCGACCGTCGCCGCAGGGCAAAGCGCGACGCTGAATTTCGCCCTCGAGAGTTTCGGCGGAGAACCCGCCGCCACGTCCACCGCGGGCGGCCCGATCAAACTCGATCAGTTCACTGTCGGCGCCTCGAAGGAGATGGACGGCGCCGCCATCGCCATCAACACGCAGCGCTTCGCACCCAACGTCATGAGCGTCGTCTCCGCCGACGAATACGCCGCGATGACCGAGGGTGGCATCGGCGAGCTGCTCAAGGCCGTGCCCGGCATGGCCGTCAACATCGGCGGCGGCGGCGAGCCGTATCTGCTCACCATGAACGGCGTGCCACCCAGCGCCGTGCCCGTCAGCGTCAACGGTTTCAGCGTCGCCAACGCCACGGCCGGCACGTCGCGTCAGGTCGGGATCGAGCAGCTCTCGATGAACAACATCTCGCGCATCGAGGTCGCGTTCACGCCCACGCCCGAGACCACCGGCTCCGCGCTCGCCGGCACCGTCAACATGGTGCCGCGCTCCGCTTTCGAGCGCACGAAGCCCGTTTATACGCTCACCGGCTACGTCGCGCTGCGGGATCACGAGCGCACCTTTCGCTCGACGCCCGGGCCCGTGCGCGACCCGCAGCCGAAGATCCGCCCCGGCCTCGATTTCTCCGCCGTCGTGCCGGTCAACGCCCGCTTCGGCTTCACGCTCTCGGCGAGCCGCTCATCCGTCTACACCGGGGCCGACTTCATCCAGCGCGGCTACCGCGGCACCGCCCTCCCGACCAACGGCGTCGCCCTGCCCGACACCACGCCCGACCGCCCCTATCTCACCGACTTCTCCATCAGCGATCAGCCGAAGCTCACGAAGCGAAATTCCTTCGGCGTCACGCTCGACTTCAAGGCCACGCCGCGCGACCGGCTTTCGCTCGGGTTCATGCGCGGCTTCATCGATTTCTACAACAACAACCGGGTCCTGAATTTCTTCGTCAACCGCGTCGCGCCCGGCGATTTCTCCCCGGCCGCGGTGCGCGGGTCCGGCGGCGCCGGCGAGATCCGGCTCACGAACAACATCGGGGTCTTCGGCGGGCGCGTTTACATGCCCACGCTCACTTATGTGCACACCGGCCCTGTGTGGCGCATCGAGGCCGGCGCCGGCCACTCGCACTCCACGCGCCACAACAAGAACATCAACCACGGCCACTTTAACAACAGCCAGGCCCGTCGTCAGAACGTCAACATCGCCTACGCCGACCTCAACTACCTGCGCCCCGGCTCCATCACCGTCACCGACAACGCCACCGGCGCCGCGATCGATCCCTACGCGTTGGGCAGCTACACGCTCAACACCACGAACGGCTCGGCGCTCAACGCCGCCGATCTCCAGCGCAGCGCCTACGCCAACCTCCGCCGCGACATTCCGGGCCTGCCGCTCACGCTCAAGGGCGGCCTCGATGTGCGGCAGGTCATCCGCGACACGCGCACGGACTCGCCCACCTACACCTTTGTCGGCGCCAACCGCACCGCCAACAACGCCGACGACGCCGCCGCGCCCTACCGCGACGACAGTTTCTCCCAGCGCATCGCGCCCTTCGGCTTCCCGCGCATCGATTGGGTGAGCAATTGGCGGCTCTGGGACGAGTGGAAGGCGCGCCCGGAGTTTTTCACGCTCAATGAGGTCGGCCGCCACACCGCCACCGTCGCCGCTTCCAAGCATGCCGAGGAAATCATCTCCTCCGCTTACGTCCGCGGCGACCTCGCGCTCTTTTCCGGTCGGCTCAAGCTCGTGGGCGGCCTGCGCGCCGAGCAGACCAACGTCAAGGGCGAGGGCCAGCTCGTCGATCTCACGCGCAACTACCAGCGCGACGCCGCCGGCCGCGTCGTCACGGTCGCGAGCCCGACGCCCGCCGATCCCAACCGCCGCGTGCCCGCACTCGTCAACGTCGCCGGCACGCTCGCCGCCGCGCAGCTCACCAACGTCGACCGCGGCCTCCGCGCCGAAAAGGAATACCTGCGTCTCTTCCCCAGCCTCAACGCCGCCTACAATGTCCGCGAAAACCTCATCGCGCGCGCCGGCTACTACTGGTCCGTCGGCCGGCCCGACTACGTGCAATACGCCGGCAGCCTCACGCTGCCCGACACCGAGCAACTGCCGGGACCCAACAATTTCATCACCGTCAACAACGCCGCCATCAAGGCCTGGAGCGCGCGCACGATGAAGCTCTCGCTCGAGTATTATTTTGAGCGGGTGGGGCTGTTCTCCGTCGCCGCGTTTCGCCGCGACATCGAGAATTTCTTCGGCGCGACGCGCTTCCGACCGTCCGCCGATTTCCTCGGCCTCTACGGCCTCGATCCCAGCATCTACGACGACTACGATGTCCAGACCCAATTCAACCTCGCCAAGCCCGTCCGCATGTCCGGCGTCGATTTCAACTACAAGCAGGCCCTCACGTTTCTGCCGTCGTGGGCGCGCGGCGTGCAGGTCTACGCCAACGCCAGCGCGCTCACGGCCAAAGGCGACGAGTCGAACAGTTTCCAAGGCTACGTGCCGCGCACGGTCGCGTGGGGCGTGAGCCTGTCGCGCCCGCGCTACAATCTTCAGGTGAAGTGGAATTACAACAGCCCGCGCCGCCTCGCACCCGTCGCCGCCGGCCGAGGCATCGAGCCCGGCACCTACAACTGGGGCTCGAAGCGCATGCTCATCGACGTGATCGGCGAATACTATTTCTACAAGCGCATCGCCCTCTTCGCGAACCTCAACAACATCGGCGACGCCCCGTCCGACAATGAGATTTACGGCCCGAGCACACCCACTCTCGCGCAGTTCCGCCAGCGCATCAACTTCGGCTCACTTTGGACGATCGGCGTGAAAGGGACGTTCTGATTTCGCCCATGAATCTGCCCCGCGCTCGTAGTTCCGGCTTCAGTGGGTGCCTTGTTCCAACCTGCCGACCCTTCCGCCTGAAGGCGGAACTACGAACGCAAGCTGCGCTCTGCTTGGGCCTGCTCCTCGGTCTCAGCGCAACCGCCCAGGACGCGCCGAAGAAAAAAGCCGCCCCCCCCGCCCAGAAAACCGCCCTCGCTCCGGCGCTGCTCGCCGCGCTCGAGTCGCACCCCGGCCTCACCTACGCCCGCTACGGCCCGCGCGAACTCGAACTCGATCTCCATCGTCCCGCCGCGCGCGGTGCACCGTTACCCGCCATCGTTTGCCTGCACGGCGGCGGCTGGTCGAAAGGCGAGCGCGGCAACCTGACCCAACTCGCCCAGGCCCTAGCCGCGCGCGGTTTCGTCGTCGTCACGATTTCCTACCGGCTCTCGGGCGAGGCCACGTTTCCCGCCGCCATTCACGACGCCAAGGCCGCCGTGCGTTGGCTGCGGGCCCAAGCCGCGACCTACGGCATTGACCCCAAGGCAATCGGCGTGACCGGCTTGTCCGCCGGTGGCCATCTCGCCGCCCTGCTCGCGACGAGCGGCGGGGTCAGCGCCCTCGAGGGCGAGGGCGGCCACGCTGCGCACTCGTCCGCCGTGCAAGCCGCGGTGGCGATGGGCGCGCAGACCGATTTCGAGACCGATCGCATCCGCGCGCTATCTGAGCGCCCCGACGATCCGCATTACACGCCGTTTCTCGGCGCCACCCAGCGCGCCCAGCCCGCGCTCTACGCCCTTGCTTCGCCGCGCCACCACGTCGACCGCGCCGATCCGCCGCTGGCGTTCGTGACCGGCGAGTTGGACGACGCCAGCACGCGCGCCGACGACACGCGCCGCGACCTCATGCGCCTCGGCGTCGCCACCGGCCTCACCGTCATACCGCAGGCACCGCATGCGTTTCTCGGTCAGCAGCGAGCGTTCGACCTCGCGGTCAATGCCACCGCCGCGTTCTTCACGCTCCACCTCACCCACCGCGGCCGCCCGCCCGTCGAGACCACGCTTGCGGAATCACCCTTTGCCGTCGGCGCCTGCTGGACAACGATCGGGGGCGGCTACGGCGGCAGCGAAGGCGCCCAGTGGATCGGGGAAAAGTTGCACTTCGCCGCGCACCACGATCGCTTCGCGTTCACGTGGACGGAGCGCGCCGGCCTCGCCGTGTGGCGCGACGACTCGCCCGAGGCCACGTCGTTCCGGCCCGATGGCCGCGGCGGTTTCTATGTCGTCGAACAGACGACGCGTCAGCTCGCGCGCTGGAATGACAAAGGCGAGCGCGCCGAGGTCCTCGCCGACCGCTTCGAAGGCAAGCGCCTCAACCGCCCCAACGACTGCGTCGTCCGCGCCGACGGCACGGTGTGGTTCACCGACCCCGATTTCCTCTTCACGCAGCGTAAGGACGAGGTGAAGGAACTCACCGAGCAAAATCTCTACCGCTACGACCCGCGCACGCGCGCGCTCACCGCCGCCGCGCGCGGCTTCGGCAAACCCAACGGCCTCGCGTTTTCGCCCGACGAAAAGTTTCTCTACGTCACCGATAGCGCCGGCGCCGACCTCCTGCGCTTCGCCGTCGCCGCCGACGGCACGCTCGGCCCGCGCGAGATTTTCGCCACGCTCAAGGTCCGCGGACTCGACGGCCTCGCGTTCGACGCGCAAGGCCGGCTCTGGTGCGCCGCGCTCGACGGCGTGCATGTCTTCGACGCCGCCGGCCGCGACCTCGGCGTGATCGCGCTCCCCTCCAAGCCCACCGCCATCGCCTTCGCCCCCGCGCCCTCGCGCCTCGTCTGCATCACCACGCGCGACGCCGCCTTCGTCACGACGCTCCGCTAGTCTCTCCGTCTCTCGTTCCCTCCCTCTCGCGGTTTCCGCCCATGGTCCCCTCCCGCCACGCCACCGAACTCGACGAGCTCGGCTACACGTTGATCCCCTCGTTCGCGTCCGCCGACCTGCTCGCCGAACTGCGCGCCACCGTCGCCCGCCTGTACGAAATCGAGGGCGAAACTGCCGGCAGCGAGTTTCGCCTCGAGCCCGGCTGCCTGCGCCTCGCCAACCTCATCGACAAGGGCGAGGTCTTCCAGCGCGTTGTCGCCGCACCCGAAATGCTCGCGTTTGTGCGCCACGTCATCGGCCCCGACTTCAAACTCAGCTCGCTCAACTGCCGGACCGCGCTCCCCGGCTGCGCGCCCCAGCCGCTGCACGCCGACATGGGTGGCGTCGCCGACGAACGCGGCCCGTGGGTTTGCAACATCATCTGGATGCTCGACGCCTACACGCCCGACAACGGCCCCGTGCGGGTTGTCCCCGGCTCGCACCGCTGGCGCCGCCTCCCCGCGAGCGAGCTGCCGGACCTGCGCGCGCACCACCCGGCCGAGATCGCCGTCACTGCTCCGGCCGGCTCGGTCGTCGTGATGAACGCCCATACGTGGCACGGCGGCCTCGACAACCGCACTTCGGGCCAGCGCACCGCGCTCCATGCGTTCTACTGCCGGCGCGACAAGCCGCAGCAGCAGTATCAGAAGAAACTCCTCCGCCCCAAGGTGCAGGCCGCGCTCGCGCCTGAACTCCGCGTGCTCCTCGCCCTCGACGATCCGCTCAACGACGAACTCGCCACCTCCACCGTCCCACGCAGCGGCTTCCTCGCCGCGCCCGAGCGCCCACGCGCCTTTTGAGCAACAAATTCCGTCCAATTTCCCACGTTCCACCCGTTACTCTTTGGCCGGGACTTTCTCTCGCCCTGTCTTCCCCGTCTCCCCCCGCATCTCCTCGTTTCCCAGTCTCCCCTCTCTTCCGCCCATGCCCACCACCCGCCGTTCCTTCCTCAAGACCTCCGCTGCGGTCGCCGTGCCCGCCCTCATCGGTCTCCGCCCCAGCGTCCGCGCCCAGTCCGCCCGCGAGGGTAAACTCGGCGTCGCCCTCTGCGGCCTCGGCGGATTTTCGAAGCAGAGCATCGCCCCCGAATTGCCCTCGGCGAAAAACGTCTGGTTCGCCGGCGCCATCACCGGCGACACCGCCAAGGGCCGGGAGTGGGCCAAGCAATACGGTTTCCCCGAGAAAAACATCTGGAGCTACGCCGACATGGCGCGCCTCGCCGACGCGAAGGATATCGCAATCGTCCACGTCGTCACACCCAACAATCTCCACGCCCCACACACGATCGCCGCCGCCAAGGCCGGCAAGCACGTGATGGTCGAGAAGCCGATGGCCACGAGCAGCGCACAATGCGAGCAGATGATCGCCGCGGCAAAATCCGCCGGCGTGCGCCTCGGCGTCAGCTACCGCCTGCACTGGGAGCCGCACCACGTGCAGGCCGCCGCGCAGCTCGCGGGCGGCGCCGTCGGCAGCCTCGCCAACGGCAGCTACGAATTCTCCTGGGGCTACGCCGGCTTCCTCGCTGATCCGGAGCGGCGCAAGACCATCAAGCTATGGCTGCTTGATCAGAAATTGACCGGTGGCGGCGCGCTCTTCGATACCGGGGTCTACCCGATTCAGGCTGCCTGCATGATGACAGGAAAGGTGCCGGTCGCCGCCCGCGGCTTCGCTTCCACCCGGCACAAGGATCTCTTCCCGGCGGGTGTGGAGGAAACGATGAGCTTCGAACTCACGTTCGCCGACGGTTTCCAGGCCCTCTGCCGCGCGAGCTACAGCGGCAGTTTCCACCAATGCACGACCTACGGGCCCAAGGGCGTCGTCGAAATCCTCCCCGGCCTGCCCGCCGGCAGCGTGTTCGGCCAGAGCAGCAACGGAAAACCCAACCCGAAGCGCCTCGTCGTAAATCGCAAGGACATCCCCGCCGACGACACGCTCCAGCTCGGCGCGATGCTCGATGCCTTCGCGCAGGCGATCACCGCCGGCACGCCGTTCAAGGCCGACGGCGCGATGGGCCTGCGTGACATCCGCATCGTCGAGGCCGTCTACGCTTCGGTTGCACAAGGCGGAAAAAGCGTTTCCATCAAGCCATGAAAGTGCCCCGCCTGCCGGCCTGCGCAGCGTTGCTGCTTGCCCTCCCCCTCGGCGCCGCCGCTGCCGAAGCCGAGAGCCTTTTTGTCCGCCGCGTGTGGCCGATGATGCAGGACAAGTGCATCGCCTGCCACGGCCAGGACGAGGCCAAGATCAAGGGCGGCCTCGATCTGCGCTCGCTCGCCGAGACGCTCATCGGCGGCGACAGCGGCAAGCCGGCGCTCGTCGCAGGCAAACCAGAGCAGAGCCCGATCTACCTCGCAGTCACGCGCACGCACGACGCCTGGGAGGTGATGCCACCCAAGGAAGCCGACAAACTCTCCGCTGAACAAATCGGTTGGATCAAGGACTGGATCACGGCCGGCGCCCCATGGCCCGACGCCGCGAAGCAAAAGCAGATCGCTGCCGCCAACGCAGAACAATGGTCCGCCGAGGACGGCATCCTCATGCCGACCAGCGGCGGCCTGTCCGCCGATTGGACGAACCGCCGCTACAAGTCCGAGGGCATGTGGGCGTATCAGCCGGTGCGGAAACCGGCCGTGCCCGCTGCTGGCTCTCAGCCCTCAGCTCTCGGCTCTCAGCCTTCAGCCAATCCCATCGACGCCTTCCTCGCCGCGAAGCTCCCCGCCGGCCTCACGCCCGCGCCCGCCGCCGACGCCCGCACTTTCATCCGCCGTGCGACGTTTGATCTCACCGGTCTGCCGCCGACCCCCGAGGAAGTAGCGGCTTTCGTTTCCGCCTCAGTCGCCCATCCACAATCGGCCATCGCCCATCTCATCGACCGTCTCCTCGCCAGCCCGCACTACGGCGAACGCATGGCCCAACACTGGCTCGACGTGGTGCGCTACGCCGACAGCAGCGGTTTCGCCAACGACTTCGAGCGCGGCAACGCGTGGCGTTACCGCGACTACGTCGTGCGCTCGTTCAACGCCGACAAACCCTACGACCGCTTCGTCCGCGAGCAGATCGCCGGCGACGAAATGGCCGACTCCTCTCAACTTTCAGCTCTCAACTCTGAGCTCTTGGTCGCCACCGGCTTTCTGCGCATGGGCCCGTGGGAACTCACCGGCATGGAAGTCGCCAAGGTCGCGCGCCAGCGCTTCCTCGACGATGTCACCAACAGCGTGGGCGAGACCTTCCTGGCCCAGTCCCTCCAGTGCGCCCGCTGCCACGACCACAAGTTCGATCCCGTGCCGACGCGCGACTACTATTCGATTCAAGCCACGTTCGCGACAACCCAACTCGTCGAGCGCCCGGCCTCGTTTTTGCCCGCCGAAAACACCGCGGGTTTCGACGAAAAAAAGTATCTCGAGCCCCGCCGCGAGGACTACCTCGCGACCCTGCGCCGCCTCGATGCGCAGATGCTGGCCTCGGCCGAAAAATGGTTTCAAGAAAAAGGCCTCGACCCCGCGAAATGGAACGCCGCCGTCGAACAAGCCCGCACCCAGGAACGCGGAGCCAAGCGCCGGGAATTCGAGGGTGCCTTCAATGCCGCCCGCAACGCCCTGACGCGCCAAAAAGTGCCCGAGGATCAGTTTCCGCCGAAACTCCTCGGCTTTAGCCCCGAAGACTACGGCAACGAGCGCGTCGCCCGCAAAGGGCTGGAACGTCTCAAGTGGGAGTTTGACCGCTACGAACCCTTCGCCCTCGCGGTCTACAACGGCCGCACGCCCGAGCTGAGAGCCGTCTCCAATCCCCTGCGCATGCCCGCGAATCGCATGACCGAGGGCGAGCTGGAGCAGACCTGTATCTTGACCTACGGCGATCCCTTCGCCCTCGGCGAAAAGGTGCCGCCCGGCGTGCTCAGCGCCATCGGCGTCGCGCCGAAAACTCCCGTGCCCGACACCATTGAGGGCCGACGCACCGCATTCGCGGATTGGGTGGCCACCACCGACAATCCCCTCACCACCCGCGCCATCGTGAATCGCGTCTGGCTCTGGCACTTCGGGCAACCGCTCGCCGGCAATCCGAACAATTTTGGCAGCACGGGAAAAAAGCCCACCCATCCCGAACTCCTCGACTGGCTCGCCGCCACGTTTGTCGAGGACGGCTGGTCGTTCAAAAAACTCCACCGCCTCATCCTGACGAGCGAGGCCTACTGCCGAAGCTCTGTGCACCCCGACCGCCAGCTCCTCGCCGAGAAAGACCCAACCGGCACGAGCTACGCCGTGTTTGCGCCGCGCCGCCTCACCGCCGAGGAATTGCGTGACGCCATGCTCGCGACCACCGGCGAACTCAATCCGACGCTCGGTGGCATCCCAAATCGCCCTGAAATGAATCTCGAGGCCGCCCTGCAACCGCGCCAGGTCATGGGCACCTTCGCCTCCGCGTGGATTCCCAATCCACTCCCGGCCCAGCGCCACCGCCGCAGTCTCTACGCTTTGAAAATCCGCGGCCTGCCGGATCCCGCACTGGAAGTGTTCAACCAACCCACGCCGGATTTTTCCTGTGAGCGCCGCGACGCCTCCACGGTCACCCCGCAGGTCTTCAGCCTCTTTAACGGCGCCGCCAGCCACGCCCGCGCCCTCGCCCTCGCCGCACGGGTCGTGAAGGAAACGTCGACCGACGCCGACGCTGTCGCGCGCGCCTTCGCTCTCGCGTATTCGCGCGCGCCGAGCGCGGCCGAACTCGCCGCGTGCCTCGGCCACTGGAAATCCATCTCCGCCCTCGTCGCTTCCACTACGCTGACGACACCCGCGCCGCCGCTCGAAATCCGCCGCGAAGCCGTCGAGGAAAACACCGGCGAAAAATTCGCTTCTTCACGCTCCGGTGTGGGTCGTGAGGGATGAAACGTGAGGCATCAGGTCGAGTTTGCCGCAGAAGAAGAGGATTCTGGCGCGGTAGTTTTCGAACCGCCGGAAGCCGCGGGCGTCCGACTTGATCGCTTGGAT
>SXGU01296132.1_pt1 | contig 22601 bp, 29 predicted proteins | sample 3174531 | NCBI WGS metagenome assembly SXGU01 (sample SAMN11356863, study PRJNA531348) | freshwater metagenome | isolation source: freshwater sample F1-140 | place: China: Fuxian Lake, Yuxi | collected 2017-12-25
AACTACTTCGCCGCGCTTGATGAGCAAGCACAGGCTCAGTCGCCGGTGAGCGACGCAGTACTCCAAGATCCCAAGAAGGCGCGCGCACGTGGCGTAGCTTTCAAGGTCATGGCTCCAGCTGCTGCACCACAGCGCACTGTTGCCCGACGCACACCGGCCGCTCACACAGAGCGCCAGGCTCCACGCAAGGCTGTCTATCGCAGCCAGCTTAACAAGCCTGACCCTGTGCCCGTGGCCAAGCTGCCCACACCCGCTGACTTCCCTCAGCTGTGGCAGGGACGCACCGTGAGCCCCGGCATTTGGGCTCACACTGGCACCATCCACGCAGCGGTGAGCCTGCCGGATCCGATGATTGCCGTCAAGGCCGCACACGACGCAGAGGTGGCGCGTGTTCGGGCTCTCGTCAACATGTACAAGGACGCTGTACTGCTTGATGAGTGTGACCTGGAAGATCAGGTGCTCGACGCCATCGAGGCCAAGCGCGATGCGGAGGCAGCGGCTGTGGCGCGTGAGGCCAAGAAGAAGCAACCTCGACGTCGCCGAGCTCAGGAGCTCGGGGAGGATGACATTGCTCCGGACGAGACCTACTGCATCGAGGATGGTCAAGTGGTCGTCCGTGGTCCTGAGGTGGAGGAGCCACCAATGCCCCGTGCGTGCTCGCCGGAGCCCGAGGAGGCCTCCGACTCGGAGGACGAGTATGACAGCTGGGAAGAAAGCCCTGTGGCTCCTCGTCGTGCTGCCAAGGGTGGCAGCTGGTGGGATGAGGATTGAGCGTGTGTGGTGGTATTTATGGTAGTATAGGTGTAGCGTAGGAACGGTGTTTTACAACACCACTTTTGTGAAGCGTTACAACACCACTTTGTTTTGCTTTGAAAAAAATCCAATGATACGTATATCAGGACGCACAAGTGATGTTGTTTTTAATCCAGGATTATTTCGTTGATTAATGCAGCCAAGCCAGCGAGTTAAAAATGAAGGCGTCGGTGTTGTAATGTCACTCGCAATCGTGAGAAATTTAGTACCAAATGTTACAGCTAAAGATATCACAGAGTTGGCACTGGGCATTGCGCAAGATGTGGGTCAAATCTGCATGACGCGCGGTGAAGCCCAAGTGTGTTTCTGCTCCAAAATGGGAAGCTGAACATTTCCAATCACAGTATGATGGAGTATGTCTGGATGGTTTATCTATGTATGTTGAAGTGCCATATATTAATGCTTTAGCGGAACTTAGGATCGATGATGATTTTGAGCCTGATGAAGCTAACATACCAGAAGATATTGTTACGCTACCTGATCCCAGCTGTTACGCTGAATGTCAAAAGTTTGCCAGAGTTGTGTTGCGTCATTACATGGATTACTCCTTGGAAGATTATATCACAACTGAGGCTCTGATGGGATATACTCATACATGGTCAATTGACGAGGATATTGAGTTAAAGCGTAAGTGGCCAAGCAGCTGGTCCTCTGCTGACATACTCACCTATCTTGATGCTGAATTAGATCACTATATGGCAACAGGCGCTCTTGATCCCTAGTAGAATCGAACAAGTAGCACTATGCATGTAAATAAAGATCCATACAACAACGGTAGACTATAATAACTCTTGCCGGCGCTTATCAGTGTAACGCCACGCGAGACATACTGAGACGTCGGTGATATAACATTCTTAAGCCATACAGGAGTACCAAAATAAGCGCTTATCATATATAGGACTAATACTATGACCACCATACTAATAAGCACCGTGCTCGCTATACCCTTGCGGTTATTAATGACAGTGTCAGCTTTGTCACAGCTAGGACTGGACACTTTGCTTATGTTATTGACCTTATCATAGATCTCATTGGTGGTTTTAATCAAGGCGTCTATATCGTCAGTGGCATCCTTGGCCTGTTCCTTCAGTGCGGCCTTGAGTCTCGTGGCTGGTGTCTTTGTAGCAGGGCATGTACACTGTTTGCCTGTTTTTGTAATACTGCGATATGGACGCCCTTCTATCTGATCTTTGGTTTGTATGGCTTTAGCATATACCCCAGCCAAAGTACGGTTATTGCTTAGTAACCACTTATAAAATTCGTCCCTTGGCATAGTATAATATTGCGGATACATGTGTGCCAGCTTTTTGAGGAAGACTTCAACTGAACGATCCACATATAACTTTTTGGCAAACTGTGCCTTAATCTTGTACCTCTGTAGCGGCAATGTTATATATTTTCTGTATGGCTTCTCGTAATATTCACTTCTTGCCCAGTAGTACTTCTGTATGTACTTTAATTTTTCATAGTACAAAGGTATATCGATATATGTTTTTTTCCAAGCTTGAAAATAGGCGTTGAAATCAGGAGTGTCACAATCCCAACCGGTAACCATACGTATATACCACTTACATCCCAGTGCTCCTTCTGCTAATGAAGTAAAATAATTGTATAGCATAAGGTACCATCCCCAGGCCGCGCGCCACACGTAGGGCCAGAATCTCCAGATGAACCACAGTATATAAGCTATCACGAACGGTGGTACAACGAACTGTATAAAAAACATCACAAACGGTAGTATCGCCACACTAACCATTAAGTCATAGATTCCGTTGTTGGATAGACTATAAGGGCTTTTCTTAAAATAGCCGGCATAGTCCTGTAACGCTTTGACTTCCAAATTAACTTTGGCTAGCTCTTCTACTGTGAATGCTGTTTCCGGCACCTTTGTTGCACGCAAAAATTGCTCTTTACTGAATGCAGCAGTAGCAGAGCCTGTCAAATAAGGCCATACATAGTATAATATGATTGCCAGGACAACCACTAAGACTAACTCAGCTAGCAGTGTCACATCGGGTCTCTTTTTGCGCCAGCTCAGTCCCAAATACTGGTTTGTCACATCGTCTGTGGCTGTGGCTACTAAATTTTGCCCATTGTTTTTAAGTTTTTTCAGATCGTCTATACCCTTGCTCCCGCTGCGGGACAATTCATCTTTGTACGCGGAGAGCCGATCCTTGATGCGATCAGCTACTGCTTTATTTTTATCAATGACAATCTTACGTGTTTGGCAGACATTGCCAGACATTATATCTATATTATATATTATATAATTTATTGAATTGATTACACGTTAAGCGGATCTTCGTTAGTCCTTCGTTGTCTATCTCATAAATGATAACGTCAGTGTTGTATGTGAACAGGAAGACATAATATACAGCATCTACTTTGCGCCGAGCCACATATTTGTTACAGGACACGATGAGACGCTGGGCTGCAGGGTCAGGTGCTGGTGTAGATACCGAGGATGGCATATGCCCCTCATATCCGTGCTCCCTTAACCAATCATTACAGGGTAGGAACCAATCATTACAGGGTAGGATATAAATAGTGCTATCTTCACTACGATACCAACAGTTACCATAATCTGATAAGATGCTAACGAGAGTCTTTGTAGACTTTTCTGTCATTATACAGTTGTGTTGTTCAAATTATAGATATAATTTGATGAGTTGTAAGCTGTATATATAATGAAACGTAATCATACGAAGATAGACGAGCCTGACACGGACGATGACGAACATACCGATAACGAACATACTGCTATATTGAGCAATATATTATGTAATGTCAATCCGCACGTGGTATGTGTAGATCACACTCTCATGCAACTATATAGGGAAGCCGATCTCGAGGATTTCACCCACGAGATCGATAACCAACCGGCCATTTGTGATCAATATCAAAGTGGCCGGTGCTGGATGTTCGCTCGCCTATATCCCTTGCGACATGCTATGATAAACAAATACAAACTATCCAATAAGTTTGATTTTTCCACTTCATGGTTATATTTCCACGATAAATATGAGAAATTGGTATGTGCCTTCCGACAAATATCTCAATATCGGGATCAACCTCTGCGCTCCCCTGTTATGCGCTCTATAAATTATGATGACGGTGGTTACTGTGATGGCCTTTATAATATTGTCAATAAATACGGTATTGTTCCTAAATCTGCTTACGGTGAGTCATATCATACAAAGGACACCGATCATCTGGATGATATACTACATATGTTTGTCCAGAGATACAAGCACAAAATAAGAGCAGCACCAGATGAAGAGCAGGAGGAAATAATCGGAAGAGCAACGGAGGACAGTTACAAGTTACTATGTAGCATGCTTGGGGAACCGCCTAAAACATTTAACTTTTCCTACCATGGTACGGACGGAATATCGAAGAGTCATGAGGTTAAGCATGATAAATTTAAGCGCCGGTATTTGAAGCACACATCATACACACCAAAATCGTTCTATGAATATGTTTGTAAAGCAAGTAAGAAGAGTCTGTTGCCCGCGTTTTGTCTCATCAACGACACTTCTCCTGACAGAGAGTACGATACATTATATCACGGCTATCACGTCAAGAGGAACGTGTACGAGGCTGTGCCGCGTAAGATGCTCAATATATCAATGACGGATATGCTGGATTACATTAGAAAGTCGATCATGGAAGGTGTTCCGGTACCTGTGGAGTGCGACATAAGTACATGTAATCATTCCTCTTCCGGTCTGCTTATTGATGGATTGTATAAATATGGCGCTATTTTACCGGTTCTTGGCGAGACTCTATCCAAGCATGAGGAACTGCGTCACTCTCTCACATCTATTAACCATGTTGTCTGTGTAGTTGGTTACAACAGTGTTAGCGGAACATGGAAAATAGCTAATAGCTGGGGCAGCACTCATGGTAAGACAGGATATTTAATAGCGGACACGGCTTGGATGAAGAAGTATGTCTACTCTGCTACAGTCGTGCGTAGACTGCTATCTGATTCTCATAGAGATATACTTGACGGAGAGCCAGCTGGTGAATACGGATATGATGATATGTGGGACTAAGGCGCACTGGCAAAATGATCCGCGAACTTGTCTGATGTCTGAGAAGAGAAACCTAATCGGTATGTACGTACTGAAAGTCTGGCGTATGACTGATGATCTGTCTGGAGGGTTACTCTACTTCATTTGAACTTGTTACACATTTTTTTTGGGGAAGCTCCAACAGCAGATCCAACTCGTGTTGCGGGGCTTATGCATAATCTGGATAACAAAGCCGTGAAAACAATGGAACAAGTTCATATCCAGGCTAATCCCAAGTTTCGCAAACTCGGAAAGGAACCAGCGTTGCGCGATCTAGCGGATCAGATCGCGCAACTACTGTATGGCAAACGTTACGGCACGGGTCTCAACGGTGCTCTCGGTGCCCGGTAAAGTATCTTGGCAGCTAAGCATGCCCTACGTACTAAGATTTTTATGTACATCTGAGGGACGTACAAGATATTGGGGAAGTACACGGACCCAGCGGTGCCACATGTTTGGGCACAGGTACAATCTCTGGAACCCGCAAGGTGCCTTCTATTCTGAGAGACATCAACAGCATGGTTGCGCATGCCAAGAGCGATAACCCTCTCTCCGTATATGATCTGGTAATCTGTAGCAGGCCATGTCGATAAATAGTACTAGCTCAGAGCTTGCGCTCAAGGGGTGTTCATAATTTATAGTCTTATCACTGGAAAATGTAGCATCCATGAGGGATTGTGACAGGGCATAAACACGGGGATCAAACTGAGCACGCAATTTCCAGTCAGAATAAAGTATGTCGTAAATTTTACTCTTACCTCTAATATTGTCTGGTGGTGCTACCTCTCCGTTGATAATCGTCTCATGATCAATATTTAGAGTAGCTAATTCTGGATGAAAGTTAGCTCTGATGTGATCGACTTCGGCTTCAGTAAAAACCTGGCATACTACATATCCATGTTCCTTGAAATGTTCTATATCTGCAGGATCCATTATATTACATAATACAAAAAGTCTCTAAGGAGCACATACCATCATTATTTCCTTTTACAAAGCGACAGCTTGAGACTGTCAATATATACGTCATCTATGGCATTCGGTTCGATTTTGTCAATTGATATGGTCTCCATGATAATGTCCTGATCTTTCGGGTTGAGCAACTCGCTTATATTATCGATGTCACACTGATAAACCTCCTCGACTTTAGCGCATATATGAAATAGTGTCACACTGCTAATGGCTAGTTCCTCCTCCTCACTGAATACTGTTATTTCATACGTTCCCGTATACTTCGGTTTGAATATAATATACTGGGATTGTAGAGGATATGTATGCGATATACCAGTATGTACATGCGTAATTTGTGCTCGGCATGTGCCACCGTTAGTGTCCACCGAAAATTTATATGTCGCGTCATCATTCAATAAGAGTAGTCTATCGAATGTAAATTCCAAAGCTCCGTACTTACGTCGTACATTAGACTTAATCCGCACAACACCACCATTTACTACTTTGTAGCATGACCCCTTAGCTACTATTTTTATTCCACATAAGTCAGCTATGTTGCTGGTAAACATAAATAATGATACAACTGTGCTCGATTCTAAATAAAATTATATATTAACAACCTGAGATACCACAATTGTAGCCATTGAAACATCCGATTGATCGGGTATCCGCCGACCATGACTACTTGAGGGACGAACCTGAAGGTGAACCCATGCATACTATTTGTGGTGTTCCTGCATTGTTCCCCTAAACCATACCGATTGGGCCATTCCAGATAGGATTACCTGCGTTTGAGCGCGGGTGAAAAGCCCAGCAGCAGGGGCCTCCCGAGGAGCATGCTGCGCCGGACACTTTGCAGAACACAGCAGTGTCTCCTAATGCTTCGATGTGATACCAAATCCACTGGTTTGCGTATGGAGAGGACAGCCCGTTATTGCTCGTACACACAGGCCCCCATGTTCCTGGCGTCAGTATGTTGTATACGGCGTAAATACCTGAGCACTGCTTCCGCTTCTTCCATAGTGGCACAGTAGACATATGGCACTGGATATATTACTCTATGAACTGCCGCTGGAAAAATATAAATAACGTAGGAGTTGTTATTTAGCTTTTTCCAACCCCACATACACAGATCCAAATCCATTGTTCAAAGTATGATATAACATTTTATGTGCAGTTATTCTGAGTCAGAATCTATTTCGATATCCAGGATCATGTCTATTTTATCGGCGCTAAACCACTGCTGCAGGATCTCGATATGTGTCGCATGGGTAGGTAAACTACGAAAACAGGACACTTCTGCACCTTCATTTTCCGTTGAAAAATTATTGCGCGATGCATAGCTCCTGTGGGTTATTAGCAACTTGTGCGAGAGCGGTGCATGTATCTGTCCTATATGTTAATCGATGTAAATTAGCTGCTATATTTGTTTGCACATCCATGATTTCATGTATTTTTGTGATACATTGCCAAAAACTATAGTGAGACATCTGTTGCGTTTGAGTCAAGTTAAGTTTATCCATAGATAACATAAATTCAGCAAATGTGCTGAGACATACATTGCATGTCTTTGTATACAGAATATTGTACGTAGCATTTCTATGTTCCAGTTGTGATATTCTTTGCGAAAAATAGTTCATTGTACAATATGGTGTATGTCATTTTATGCACATAAAATGATATGATTGGGGAAAGCGGTATCACTCAGCCCTTGGAGACGTATATCTATACAAGGGCTCCGTGCCTGATGGTAAGAGAAAAACATGGGTTACTGTGAACATGGAGGCAGCATCCGTAACTCATGTATAACTGATGAGGGACGGGCAGTTATATTCAACGTGCCTCTTGAGCAGAGCTCCTAGTTTCCATTAAGGCCAAACCTAAAAGATTTGTTCCGCGCCATTTTCGTGGGTTATGAATATTTGGGTCTGTAGCGCTCAGTCCGATACCCCAAATCTTGTCGTTTGGGCTGGCCTCAACTAATATTGCCTCGCCTGTGCTCAGCAATATTTTCATAAGATCTGGATTTTGCTCAAATTTAGCCTTGATTCCCCTGAGAACTAAGCCATACCGTTCTCGCTTCCAGATATCTTCATTGTATCCACTAACTTGACGACCGAAAGCTTTGATTTTGGCCGGATCCTCGCATGTCATGATACGAGAGAGGAGCGACTCTTCACTTCCAATCTCATTCACGTCAGGAAAAGTTCGTGCTTTGCAAGCCATCATCCATTGCTCTGTACAACAATAATTTTGCCCATCGAGGGTAAACGGTGAGATATAAAAGTTGGAAAAACACCGATATTTGCCATGGTTGTGGCCATAGAATGGGAGGACAACGTTCATTATGTTCTGTACGCTTTCATTTTATAGCGATCGAGCCTTCGGTTTTGTTACATGCAAATATACATGTATGTATAGGACAACCAGGATAGCACTGTACAGTAACGCATTATTTGTAAATAGACATAGGAACATCATTATGAGCAGTGCTGCTAGGTGATACGGGGCGTAAATGTGATATGCATGCACAAAGTCAGCCATCTTTTGACGTGGTGAATTTATTTTGGCGAGGAAAGAAATGAAACGTTATACAATATATTATGTCTAATACCGATAGCAACGAAGATCAGTCCCGCGATTGTGACACCGACTAAGCTCAGTTACATTGTGCGAATATGGGAGGGAAGAAACATTCTCTGTATGCCTTGAATGCATATGTACATGCACGCATGTGGATCCGGCGAATCTGGTGTGTTGTAAGCAGAAAGTTGTTAAATATAACGAGAGTTCCTGTAAGTATTTTTGTTACAAACATCTAGCAACTATACAGCGCAAAACATATTGTTTCAGATGTGCTATAAAGTATATGAGCTAAAATGCTTCCATCATTAAGGGCGTGATGTATACGGAATATATCCGATTCTTCTCAATGTCGACTACATTAAAATACTCAACAGCTCCGTTGATCAGATAGGGAAACCTATTAATATTGGGACTTGTCTTATGTACATGTATTAGCCGGAATAGCTGATTATTTAATTTAACTTGATCACATAAAGCCTGTATAACATCAGGCTTCATATTATGTTGTGACCACATTGAGCCGCAGTCGTTACGGAAACTAAATTCTTTGTGTACAATGTTTGTTGCAAACAATTTAGCCGCATACAAAGCCCTGTCATTAATCGCTTTGGACTGGAAATTGTTACCATATACTTCACCGATACTGGCCATATAATGTATTATATTATAATATAATACATTACATAACGCTGCGCAGTACATAACGTTACATAGACCACTTTGTCTTGTTCCATGGCAATACATTGTATTTTTTACCTGAAATCTCATCTGGTTTTAAACCATAACATACGGCACCTAAGGGAAGCTGTGGAGGCATGCTACCACCAACAACCCCTTCCATACAACCATCTGCACTATTTTGAGATACATAATAGGCCTTTTGATCTTGGCACCAGCCTATTGTGCACCAGTCAGCTCCAGCCTTGTATGCAGTGTATAATTCGTCATACGTGGCCAGCCTGCCACCTAGTTTTTTACATATTTCGTAGGCACCAGGATATCGATATATATTTTCTCCCACACAGTATACCTCCGGTGTGGGTACGTGGTATGGTGGTTCCTGATATGATGTTTTATGCAATATGTTATATAGGTATAAGATGGGGATGCACAGTGCCATAATTAATATTATGTATATTTTCATCGATATACATAATATATTATAAATGTTTTGTGTATTATGACTAACCAGAGTTTATAAGACCGGCATATGTATGCAATAATATTGTCATTTTAATCACGCCACTACTTATGTGTTATACACCGCATTAAATAGTGACGGATGGTGATCCGCAGCATCTTGTGACACCTGTACAAATCCTAGCATAAAGTACAGCGATCCTGTCTTTCGATCCTCCTCTGCCTTGCCTTCTGTTACAAGCTTTTCTATATTTTTCAGTAATTCACAGCGTAATGTATCTTTCATGTGATCTGTGTATTTTTTAACATTGCTCAAATTTGTGAATAATGCTCCGTCCTTTGTTATTTTTCTTGCCTCAACGCCCGTTAAGGACAATCTATATGTCCATAAATCCCATAATTCGTAGTATAGCTTTTGTAGATCACGTGTGGTCAATGTCATAAACCAAGTATGACTCACATACTGATACATAGAAATCTTATGAAATACATCTACTGCGTAGCGTTCGGTTAACTTTTTGAGGGGTAACGTCTGGGACGGAGGTAGATGCATAGTATGGAATCCTAATTTTTGAAGCCATGCGTTTTTCCTCTCAAGGTGTGCAAGCTGGTCTTCCGTTAGGGGTTGCATCGTATACGGATTAGCCATAATGCGATGCGTAGTGGCGATTTCCTTGTAATATCCGTTAATTGATCGGATGTCAAACGCGTAGACATGATCGGCTTCATTGATACAATAAATGTACACATTGGGTATACGCGAGATCGGACGATCAGTATAAAAATCATCTGTGTTGCTTGCCTGCGCAGCTAAAGCTCCATTGCCCAAGGCGTACAGAAAATATCGAATATAGGCGCTACCAATATATGGTATATAGTTGTCCTTATGTCTGTATATTTTACCCTCTAACGCCCTGCATAGCGTAGCTTTGTTACCACGTATGATTATATGTTTTTTTCGACACTCCTGCATTAGATCGAATACATCCATCTTACGGTAGGAGCGGGGCGGTACAGGATCTGTCACTGGAGCGCAGCTCTTCAATCTGATATGTATCTTTATTTTCTTAGCACCTACTGGTTTATCTACATTGGATAAAGAAGATAACATCGTTATCTATACTAACAGCTCATTTCTTTTTAATATATTTTATTTTGGTAACAAAGCAGTTATATACTCACATGTATCATATTTAGTTTAGGCCTCAAGAGGCTTGGGCTTACGAACCGCGGTGCGCTTGATCTGGGCTGCTCCCTTGGGAGCCGGCTTGACTGGAGGCGGCGTTTGGACGCGAGGTGCGCTTTCCGTATCCTCGTCAGAGACAGCGGGTTGCTTCTCGGGCTCGTTGTGCGTGGGTTGCTTCTCGGGCTCGTTGTGCGTGGGTTGCTTCTCGGGCTCGTTGTGCGTGGGTTGCTTCTCGGGCTCGTTGTGCGTGGGTTGCTTCTCGGGCTCCACTTCGCTAACCTCAAGAGGCTCCTGCTTGACAGGGCGCTTAACCTGCGCTTCCTTGGAGGTCACCTTAGCCGGGGGTGGAGTTGGGATGCGCTCCTGCTCAACTTCCTCCTGAGCGATAGGCTCCTCCTCAACCTTGACCTCAACAGCTATGCCTATGAGCTCGGAAGCATCCATATCCTCTGCGCCACTGCTGTCGACAGGCTGGGGCACAACAGGGGCCTTCACCTCAGGAATCTTGACCTTTGCCTTCAGTTGACCATTGATCTTGGGCACTGGCAGGTTAATCTTAACCGGTACTGGTGCATCGGCAGCCTTGATGCGAACTGCAGCCTTGGGCTTGGGTGGGCTAGCCTTGCTAGCTAGAATCTCATCCTTCAAGCTCTTGTGCCATGCGATATATTTCTTTTGATCCTCCTCGTTGATAAATTGCGACCACAACATAGCAGTGCGTGTCATCTGATCGATCTTCAGATGAGACTCCACGAACTCCACAGCCTCATGAATATCAACAGTCTCAAAACTAGCAAAAGCTGGGTACAGCTCCGCGTCGCTGACAATCTGTTCAAATAGAGCTTGTTGCTTCTCGTGAAGCTCCCGAGGCTCCTCCAGAAAACGGAATGTCATCTCTGGGGGAGACTCCTTGAGCTTACGTTTTCCGTTCTTACTGCACTGAGAGTGAAACGTGGCATAATGGTTAGCGACCTTCGACTTCTTCTCCTTGTCAGAAGATTTCTTGGTTGTCGTTCCCTCAACGTCAACCTTAGCTGCAGCTGCCTTCTTGACTGACTCAAACAGAGGAGCCACACGATCGTACATAATCTTTTCAATAGTTGCGTGGAGCTGAGCTGTCGCGTCAGCTGTGTCGCCCTCGAGGCTGAATTGTTCGCACAATTCCTTGATACCATCACCAATATTTTTCTTTAGTGTTTGCATTGACACGATAGACATTGCTGTCTTCGGGGCAAATGCCGAGGGAAAGAAAAGCGTGTTCACTTTTTTAGGAGCTCACGGCTGGGGAGTGCCTACGGCGCCTGCCATCCGCGAGCTCCTAGACGTAAGCCGGAGTTGAGGCTGGAGGGTAACTAAGGTGCTCCGCTGTGTCCCAGTCGTATACATAGTCAAAGCGATAGCCTATGCGATTAAAAGCGCCCGCTAGTTGGGCATACAGATACCGGTAGTTTGGCTTATCTTTAAAACCTAGAGATTTAACATGAGAGAAGAAATTATGTAGCTCTGTTGGCAGTCCCTCACATAGACGATCCACTGATATCGCTGCTTTTAATTCACCTATTTTTGCATATTTTGCCTCTCTATCGGAGATATTTATACCTTGCCACGGTAGCTGTCCCTTTAAAAAATATATAAGCAAATATAAGAGTGACTCCATGTCATCCCTGCGTGACAGTTCCACTCCATTGTGGCTATTGACGCTGGCATACCGAGCTGTGCCTATTAATTTTTTGTCAACATTACATTTGATATGTACATGTTCTTTGCTCTTGTAACGTTTAGCTAGACCGAAATCAATAAGATAGACATAGGACTTTCCTCCCCCCATGCCCATAAGAAAATTTTCCGGCTTGATGTCTCGGTGTATATAACTATTATCGTGCAAGTTTTTCAGTTGCTCAAACATCTGAATACCCAGCATCAATGTGGTTTTCAAAGTAAACTTTCCGTGACACCGGTTTTGTAAGAAATATTCCAAGGAATTACTTAAATATTCCATAACAATAACTCTATTCTCACCGACATTACCGTACCAAAAAATTTTTGGTATCCGAAGGGCAACTTTAGAACTACTTAGTTCCTTATATATTTCGTATTCGTGTGCTAAAACATATTTCCTGTCCTTATTCTCCATTTTAATGGCTACAGTTGCATGTGATACATGATCCATGCCTATGAAGACTTCACCGAAAGAGCCCTTACCGATCTTTTGTTGTATCATGTATTTTCCGTTAATGTCAGAGCTCATGTGCTGCTCTACTGGTCTTTTAGTTGGATTCATTAATATTCCTAATGATATATATATCTCATAATAGACGCGCGACACATAATATATGCATTGATGATCGAATTGAATCGTCATCATCATTAATGGAACCTAGAATGGATCTTACACCAGCCGAAGATGTTAATGCCAGCATAGCTAAGCAGATTGCCGAAATAAATGTGATCTCTGGCTACCGGAACTGGAGAGCGTTTTGGGCGGTCTACCGATGCGTTACTACAATATGTGGCTGAATATGATACTCTAGAAGGCATGCCCCGAGACTTGTCAGACTGTTGGCACTATGCTCCCAAACATATCAAGGATCAATTGACTCAGTATGTGTATTCACACTATAATCCAGAATGTTATCGCGGATCGTTGATGCTCTTATCGAGATTGGACGAGGCCAACACACAGAGACGTCCTTACATAATATTACTGATTGACGTTTTACGCGAGGGACGAGACTCCGGGTTGCATGCCGAGTTACACAAATATGCTACAGAACCGAGTAGGACAGCCTTAGCGTATTATGCTCTCCTTAACAGAACTTTTTATAGCGTTTATCGGGGTATGTTTTATTTATTTGGCGTAAGCACTAAAGAATGGTATGCTAAGACTAAACCGTGGGTCTACGAGGCCTTACGGGACATGAAACAATAACCGATATCTCATATTTAATTCATTACTATTTAAAACGATGTCGTTATTTTATAATAGAGAAATGGCAAATAGCGACATTAGCGAGAGTGATGCAATAAGTGATCTTGTTCACAAGGAGGCAAAAAAAGCAGGAATTTCTGCTAAAAACGCTCGTAAAGCGATAAAGAAATTAAAATCTGGCTCTGTTATGTCACAGATAGCTCCCGAACTAGAGAGCTCTTTCATGAGTATGAATCCCAATCAGTCACCAAAGGACAAATTGCGCGCTACAATACGAAAACTGCAGGGTAGTCGGTCTTCTGCTGTAGCTAAGGCTAACACCTTTGAACAAATGAAACAAAAGGTTTATGATGAACGCGAGAAAGAAGCCAAAGCTGAGCGTCAAAAAGTACAACAGAAGAACCACCGACGTAAAATTAAAGAACTAGGAAAAACTTTGGGCACTGTAACACAGGCACTGTACACAGAGTGTATGACTCGAGCGAAGGCTGACAACTATAGCGACACTGGAATGAAGAACAGAGACAAGAATATAATTGAGCTATACTGTCAGCAACAGGAATTCTCGACCAAGATAGATTTGGATCAGATGGATGATTTCTAAGCCTCAAAAAATTCTATGATACATAGTACATAGCGTGCGAGTTAGTATTGTTTTTAGCCGCGGTTTATTTTCATGATTTTAAGCATTATATGCGGCAAGTTTAAAAAAATCAGCCCGCCAGGGCAACTCGTGATTCAAAATTGATTTCAATGATCTGTCAATGCTGTCAACCGAAGCCACAACGGAGTATTGTCGCGATAGGCTAACCTTAGTTACAGATGATCGCTCTTATGCGAATGACTTTCATCCAAACATAAGTATTCCTAATTTTCGAGACACCTGGGAATATCTCCAAGCACAGGAGTCAGACCCCCTAATCCTGCAGGTGACCTGTCGCGTATGTAACAAGAGGGAGGCTAGCAAGGCCTTAATATTTTTTGACGTTATAGGCGATGGTGCTGCTTCTGTTGATATGAATCACTTACAAATCTTCTGTAGCAAAAAACTGTATGATGACACCTACTACAAGTGCCTATCATTTAATGATATCAAGTACACAGTTAACCGTGGGGACATCATTGGAGTTATTGGTTACCCATGCAGAACCGCTCGTAATGAACTTAGCCTACAGTGTCTGGGATTACGTCTGTTGGCGCCATGTTTACATGAGGTTCCACGTGCCCTGGAAGATCCCACAGCCTTGCGTGCCCTATGTTTTATAGTGGATCCTTTATTGAAGAATGTACTGAGGTTGCGTGCCAAGGTATTGCGCTTTATGCGTAATTATTTTGACGAGGAAGGGTTTACTGAGGTAGATACTCCTATCTTAGTGTCTGACAGCGGAGCCAACGCTGAACCATTTCAGACATACTATCGCGACATTAAGAAGACGCTAAATCTCCGGGTGGCTCCAGAACTTAGCCTAAAGCAAATGGTTATTGCGGGTATGGGTCGTATTTACGAAATTGGCAAGCAATTTCGTAACGAAGGCCGAGATAGAACACACAACCCGGAGTTTACGTCATGTGAGTTTTATATTCCCTATGCAACTATTGAGGATGTAGTGCATGTGACGGAGCGTATCCTCAGCGGATGCGCCATGGTTGCAGAAGATATGGGAGTACTGGCACCAGAGATAGATTGGGCACCACCATACAATTGTTTTGATGTTATCACTGAGCTGGAAAATATTACAGGACACAAGATAAACCCCAGTCTTCCAGAGGATGAACTATATACTCTCCTGTATAGCCTCGTATTGCAACATAAGCTAATATCACCTGCATCGAAGTTAAGCATCCCAAAGTTGTACGACCTTCTTATTTCTGGTTTGCTTGAGCCGATGTGCCATAATCCTACAATACTGTACGGTCACCCCTCAGTTATGTGTCCTCTAGCGAAGCCTCAAGCTGATTGCCCGGCCTTGTCACAGAGATTTGAGCTGTTCGTCAAGGGCAAGGAGCTGTGTAACGCTTACTCGGAGCTGAATAACCCTGTGCTACAGAGGCAAACGCTCAATGATCAGCTAAAGCTACAGAAGGATGGCGAGAAGGAAGTTATAACCTGTGATGTATCATATTGTCGTGCCATGGAGTATGCCCTGCCACCGACAGCGGGCTGGGGTATTGGTATTGATCGCCTCCTGATGTTTCTAACAAATACTGGGAATATTTCTGATGTAGCCTGGTCATAATACATCAATAATGGACAACCCTATATTTCTAGCCAACTCCACAGGCACGGCATTGCCAATTTGTTTGTATTTATTCGCCAGTGATCCAGTAAATACATAATTGTCCGGGAACGTCTGTATACGCGCATATTCACGTACTGTAAATGGGCGTGTCTCCAGGGGATGACATCTTTCTGTTTGTTTTTGCATAGGACTTGTTGTTAATGTGAGAGACGGTTCATCCATGGAGAGACGGCGTGCTATGCCCTTTTTACCACCACTACTGTTGTAGCTTGCCCCCATGTAGCTCAGTTGTATATCTTCAGGTAAATTGACCCAGCAGCCTCCAGGTGGAACTAAATCAAGTACATCCTTTTTTGACTGAGGATATTCGTAGCCCTCCGAGTCTGGAACATCATACAGCACATCAGATAAGACAAGCTTATGACTGTGCCTCTTTGGATATATGAATTTATTCTTTATGTTTTTGCGGACTCCCACGATGATAAGGCGCTCGCGTTTTTGTGGCACACTGTAATCAACGGCATTTAAGACCTGTTGTTGTATTACATACTCACCTCCCTCACTTAAATAGTCAATAATGTGGCTCAGCGTGGCGCCTTTATCATGTGTCGTTAAGCCCTTGACGTTTTCAATCAAAAAGACTTTTGGATGGCATTCATCGATAAGCCTTTTAAATTCCAAGATCAGTTGCCCTCGGTCGTCATCAAGACCCTTCCTTTTCCCGGCCTGGGAGAAAGACTGGCAGGGCATTCCGCCAACCAAGAGATCCGGACTATAACCTGACACGTCCAGCTTTGCCATGGATCCACAGAAGACATCAACGCCAGGATGATTCTCCTCCAATATTTTACAGCAAGTCTTGTCGTTGTCATTAAGAAGCAATGGTGTGAATCCTGCCTCCATTAAGCCAGTGCTCATTCCGCCACAACCAGAACATACCTCAATAAACGTAAAACCATTGGATGTGGGTTTCAGCTTGGGTCTGGGTTTTATAGTATGTTTTGTAGTTATCGGTGTTATTGGTGTAGCTTTAAGTGTTACCGAGGGTAGTTTCTGTCTTATCAGGGGTATGATTTTTGATGCCGGTACTGTCGGTGCTGTCGATACTATCGGTGCTGGTATCGGTGCTGGTGTCGGTGCTGGTGTCGGTGCTGATATTTTTTTGATATTTATACTGATCTTGCTCATTGTATAGTACCACGTATCATTATTTATTTGACAAAGTTACTATTGCGTGTGGTGTTCAATCTCTGTAACGAACACCATCTCCTGACTGTTGAAATACAGCTCCATATCAACTGCTTGCTCTTGATGTGTATCAAACGATCGGGTACATGTCAGTCGATCTTCACTAACATGAAACACCGCTAGAGCCATCGTAAATAGATATTCGTCACGTTCTGACAAGGGTTTCGACAGTTTTGTTGTTGCATGAAACTGTTGAGTATCATCGTCATCTTGTGTACAACTGAGCGTTGTTGTAAAAATTCCGTAACTGGGATCTTCAAACGTGCAAGATACTGTTTTCTCGAAAGTCTCATATACATATATATTGATCAGCTCCTTCCGTGGCCAAAGTAACGGCTGTTCAGGGCATTAAGCTCGGTAAGGTGGATATAGATAAGGCTCAAAGCCTAGCAAACCGATATGAAGTGACTTCCCTGCCAACACTATTATTATTCCGTAATGGACAAGTTAAAGACAAGCGTGTCGGAGCTATGAGCGAGCGGATGCTGACTGAGTGGCTCAGTGATTCAGTGATGCCCAAATAAAGAAATGAAACAAGCTACTATACAATGCATTATTATCCAGATCATACACCCGTACATGTGGATCATAAACTAAGCATATTTACATATATAAGTCCCGATAAACCCGCTGTAGATGGTATAGTCATACAAAATAACCGAGCTCTTGACGGTGACACTGTGTATCATGACGGCACCTCAGTATTGTCCATACATTCACGATGCACCAAGCATATCGTTGGTGTACTGGAAATAACTAAGCTCAAGATATATGGATATACAAACAAAGGACTGCCCATATATAATATGGTTCCGTTGTCGTGGCGGTTCCCACATTTTCAGGTGCCTTCAAGTATCTTAAAAGGGTGGGACAAGAGTAAACCCCTATGCAACGTCTATGTGTTGATTACATTCAAAGAATGGACTTTAACACAAAAATATCCTATGGGTAGCTGCGTTAAAGTTCTAGGATATGTCACTGATCACGTCAGTCTCGATTTGGCTATATTGCATAAAAATCATATTTGTACCAAAGCCCATGATCCCAGGACAGTGTTATCGTTGCGACATGTGCCAAGAGATGTGTACAGAGTGCAATACGATGCCGCCCCTATTGTTGCTATAGATCCCCTAGGATCATTGGATTACGATGATGCCTTCCACATCTCAGAGGATAAGGTCTATGTGCACATAGCCGACGTCGATTATTTTTTCCCTAAAGATGGAACCTACGAAGAAGAAATAGCGAGACGCCTTACAACTGTATACGGGGCTGATAGCGGAGTGTACAATATGTTGCCACACATCTACAGCACAGATATTATATCACTAAACACAAATGGCAAGAAAAAAGTTATTACAGTGGAACTTCAGTATAACGGAGGTACGCTTATAGCACATAAGGTGTTCTTGTCGGATATACAAGTCAAATGTAACATTACATATGACGAGGCTCAAAAAAAGAAGAATCAGACCTTGTTCTCTGACATTTTTCGTTTAACAGGGGCTCGCGACATTCATAAGGTTGTCGAAAAACTTATGATTATCGCCAATTCTTATATTGCAGAGACATTGTGTGCTGCAAACATTTATTTTTTGCGAGCCTGTGAGAGTAACCCAGTCTCATACACTGTAGATACTGATATAGAATGTTTAAGCTATCTTCACAAGAGAAATAAGCAAGGAGCACAATACACAACTGAAGACAAAGCTCATGAGCTATTAGGGATACAGCACTACACTCATTTTACATCACCTATTAGAAGATATGCGGACTTGATAGTCCAACGGTTACTCAAGTCAATATTGTATAACGAACCTGCGCCATACAGTAATGAAGAACTTCATGATATCGCCTGCCGTATAAACGAATGTAATGCTAGAGTTAAAAGGTACTACAGAGACGCATCAATAGTGAAGCTATATAAAGATATTGGTGACTACGTTACCCGCACGGAAGGATATGTAGTACAATACAATGAAATATCCAACGCAGTGACTGTATACCTCCCGGAATATAATATGGAGTATAGCTACGCATTATATTCGGATAAGCTAAAACATTTGTGGTCAGTATGTGATGAAGGAGATCTCTTGAGGATCACATGTGGAACTGAAAATCATACCGAACATACCGAGACAAGCACTATAGTTATACCAAAGTATAAGGAATTAGATATTAATCTCAGTACCAACAGCCAGGAGATACGGCTAAACAAGAAAGTCATTATGCGCATATGTGCAATAACAGAGAGCCTTCTGGAACAAAGTGCTTGAATTGCGAGCCCATACAGCACACAACTCAAGCGTATTTTACAGAGACACAATGTATAACATAATTGCCACTCAACACCATCAAGTGACAACATAATACAAGTATTAATGACATATAAACAAAGAATTGATCAATTTATAGTAGCTAGGAGCTCACGGCTGGGAGTGCTACGGCGCCTCCCTAACCCGCGTGATGTATATGCTCATCGGTAACCATTCAAGTGGAATTGTTCATTGTAATGATCGCTTACATAGTCAACGCTATCAATAAAGTAGGCACAGGTAACGACATTATCAGTGCGACATAAGTTCCTCCACACCAGGAACTTTCTCTTGATTCTGTAACCGAAAGCTATCATATAATAAAACTGTATACCCGTCCTCCTTAATATGATTATATATTATATATTATAATGCAATCTGCCTGGTTTTATTTGGGAGATATGTATGTCTCGGTATCTGCCTCGTAATTGTTTAGTAATAGAGCGGGAGATCTGCCCTGGCGTAAGTATTGGTTTAGGTAATACATCTGTGGAGATTCGTAGTGGGAACAAAATATATTGTGAGTGAGGCTGTGGAATATGAGGGGGATTATACATATAAATATAATCAGATAAATATGTATTGTATGGAGTTGGATCGTATTTATATGTGGTGCAAGTGTTTACCACCTGGGTTCGGTGTCGATGTCGGTGTCGATGGCTCCGATTTTGAGATAGTTTGCGGCGATGTAGTGATGGTATCGTAGATAGTTCCCCATGAGCGATTTGTTTGCGAATTGTCATAGTGTCCTTGAGCTTGTATAACTAGATGTGTTTTCAGTTGGGAACAGAAAATGGTACTGTGATATTTAAGGTATAGCCCATGTGGGGATGATTTGTAGCATGTGTGCATGAGTGATGCCATTAGTTTTGAGTGTGGTGGGTAGGAAAACTGTATGAAGCTTGTGCAGTATCTGTAATGCGAGCTGAACATTGAGATCATCCATGGTACCATTGAGTAATGTAGAGATATCTCCGTTGAGCATTGCTATTCGATTGATGTATTGTAGGAGTACGATTCTTGAATATTTGCAAGAACTACAATCATGAACGCAGTGATATCCTTCAGCTGCTCTATCGATATGTATGGCGCAAGATCTTTGTGGTATGTGAGTGTCCATTTCTGGCTGCATGTTCTCGGTGTTGATTTGTGGCGAAAGGGTGGGAAAACTTGCGTGAATCAATTTTGAGAGTGTACACGCATGCGTGTACACTCTAGCGAATCTTTGTAAATTGAAATGTAATACAGTACAGTTTATGAAATTCGATATTATTGATCATAATGTATCTACCAGCACTAATATCTTTATGATCATTGCCAACATAATCAACTTATTTTATAATATTCCACAGATGTATAAGACATATAAATGTAAATCAACGAAAGATTTCAGTGTTACCTTTATAATTCTGCGTATTGTGGCTAATATAATATGGATAGATTATGCTGTAGAGATAGACAGTATGTTAATGTTGTTAAATAATGCGGTAACTGTTATAGCGACGATATTTATAGGATATTACAAAGCACTGGAGGTATGGAATGAATATAAGAATAATAGAGAAGATTCTGTAGTCTTAGTTAATACAGGAAACATGGTATAACCCAGATGTTAACTGAGGGTTCATTATTAATGCACTAATAGTCAAGTACATATGATTTCTTGTGGACTTTTACAGTGCTCTATAAAATCACTCGAGACCATAAAATATATAATGACTACATTTGATCTTTGTAAAAGTTTCCCTTCAGAACGAATAACAGATTATTTTACAATACAACGGATCAACGTTGGTTCTTTCGGAGCAAAGGTATCACTCTAGATAGAGCGAGACGTTACCAGCACTGGCTGCACTGACATAGAGCTCAGGTAGATGCTATGTACAAGATTCAACTGGATCTTATCGAAACACAGTATGCGCCAGAACATCGAGGCATTGATAGCTCGTTGCTTCATCAACTGAGCTTAGCGCGTCCTCAAAAATCTTTTACGTCAAAGCCCGTAACACCAACTCATGCTGTAGCATATCCTGAATATGTCTTAAAATTATATCCCATATAATATCATATGAGTCATGATTATAACAGAATGCAATTTTTTAACATCATGAAACAATACGGAATTACAAACGGCAGCGCAAAATATAAACAGTTGTCACAGTTCTTGTATGATCCTTTGAATTCTCAGTATCTACAGCTATATTACATATTATGCACAGGATACCTTGATATAGAAGATATACAAGACAGGACTGCGGATCTTGTAGCAGAGATGGAATTCTCAACTGGTACTAACGGAGGCTATACGTATAGACAATTATTTAGTATTGACCAAGAGTGGTATAATTATTTCAAAGAGAACGCGTATCCGTTAGGTCAACGGAGATTAGGGTTAGATCATCGTCGTGGTGTTGATAAAAATAGGGTTGATAACATCATGAAATGCAAAAGTGGACCGCCGGAGCTTCCTCTTGAAGACGCCATCGTTCAGGAGTGTCAAAACTCGTACGGCACATAATATATGACAGATGCATACTCACATAACATACCGACTGATGCCGTAGAGATATTACCGAACATGTGGCTTGGTAATATCTCCGCTGCGCTAAATATTGACTTTCTCAAGAGTAACAAGATCACATGCATAATAAACTGCACTGATACCTGTCCCTTTGTTGAATATGATATTAAAAAGATACGCATACCTATAAAGGACAACGGGACAGAGGAAGAGATATTTAAAATGTACACGGTATTAGACAAAGCCACAACGCTCATATATGAGCTGCTACACAAATACCCCATATTGATACACTGCTACGCCGGCAGGCAGAGATCTGTCTCGGTTGTGCTTGCCTTTCTTATGAAATATGCTAGATTTACGTTGCAGGAAGCAATTGATGCATTGCGGAAGAAAAAACCAAAAATCGGCATTAATTTCAGTCACGCTCTCGTTCGTTATCAACTAGACCTAATGCATCCGATATTTTAAGCACTAGCTGTATCGGCCTCATCGGCATCACTGGCATCAATTGTATCAGCATCGTTGTCAATTGCTGTGTTAACAGTATCGCCAGTATCGCCAGTATCGCCAGTATCGCCAGTATCGCCAGTATCGCC
>SXGU01104729.1_pt1 | contig 22593 bp, 19 predicted proteins | sample 3174531 | NCBI WGS metagenome assembly SXGU01 (sample SAMN11356863, study PRJNA531348) | freshwater metagenome | isolation source: freshwater sample F1-140 | place: China: Fuxian Lake, Yuxi | collected 2017-12-25
GATACGACCAACATCCTCTTCATCTGCGGAGGAACCTTCGTGGGTCTCGAGCAGATCATTGCGCGCCGCACAGGCCGCACACTGATCGGATTTGACCGCGCCGAGGGTGCCGCCGATACGCTGCAACTGGCTGATGGTCAGCGCGATGCGGAAATGCTCCGCAAGGTGGAGACCGAGGATCTCGTGCAGTTCGGCATGATCCCCGAGCTCTTGGGTCGCCTGCCGGTCCTGAGCGTGCTCGACCCTCTCTCGGAAGCGGATCTGAAGCGCGTCATGACCGAACCGCGCAACGCCATCATCCGCCAGTACCAGCGCTTCTTCGAGATGGAAGGCGGGACCATCGAGTTTGCCGACGACGCGCTCGCGGAACTCGCCCGCAGGGCCATTGCACGGAAGACAGGCGTCCGCGCGCTCCGCGGGCTCGTGGAAGAACTCCTCCTCGACACCATGTTCCATCTCCCCGAAGAGAGCGAGGCCCGCGATTTCCTCATCACGGGAGCCATGGTCCGCGGTGAGAAGCCGGTGAAACCGCGCAAAAAACCGCCCGCCACAGGACGCGAGAAGAAACGCAGCTCCGCCTGAAGGCGCCATGGAGCGCCGCCGCCGCATCACCGATCTCACGCGCGAAGAGATCGCCACGTTTGTTGCCACGCACGGTGGCAAGCCATTTCATGCCGCGCAGATCGCGCGCTGGGTCTTCGGTCGCGGTGTCACCGACCCAGCCGGGATGACCGATCTGGGGCGCGCGCTCCGCGATGCCCTCACGCAGAGTTTCGATGTCACGCCCCCGGCCGTGACGTGGAACTGCGACGAGGCGAGCACCACCGAAAAGGCACTTCTGAAGCTCTCCGACTCCGGCGGCGACAACGTGGAGGCCGTGCTCATCATGGAGGGCGAGCGCACGACCGCCTGCATCTCCTCCCAGGCAGGTTGTCCGGTCGCGTGTGTCTTTTGTGCGAGCGGAGCCCTCGGCCTCAAGCGCAATCTCACACGCGGAGAGATCCTCGACCAGTTCCTCGCCGTCCGCTCCCGCGCAGAATCTCATGGCCGTCGTGTCTCGAACATCGTGGTGATGGGTATGGGCGAACCGCTCCTCAACTACGAAGCGGTGCTCTCGGCTCTCGACACCATCCATGACCCCGAAGGTGGCGGCATCGGTGCGCGGCACATCACCATTTCCACCGTTGGTGTCGCGAAGGGGATGCAGCGTCTGCTCGAAGAGGGACGTCCTTTCACACTCGCATTCAGCTTGCATGCGCCGAACGACGCTTTGCGCGCCGAACTCGTACCCTTCAAGGCAGCCATGAGCATCGACGCCATGGTGGCTGCGGCACGTGCATGGCTGAAGGACACCGGGCGCGAAGCCACCTTCGAGTACGTCATGCTCGCCGGTGTGAATGCCGAGCAGGAACATGCGCGCGAACTGGTACGCCGCCTCAAAGGAGTGCGCGGCACCGTCAATCTCATTCCCTACAACGAGAATCCGGGCTTCACATGGCGTCGCCCGTCACCGGCGGCAGTCGATATGTTCGCCGAGATCCTGCGCGCCGGTGGGCTGAAAGTCTCGGTGCGAAAGCGCAAGGGCCATCGCATTCTCGCTGCGTGCGGGCAACTGCGCTTGCAGGCCCTCAATCCTGGCCGCGTTTGAAATCGCGCGGTTGCTCCACCAGTTGCACACGCAGTGACTGTTCGCGCCCATCACGCCACAGCGTGAAAGTGATGGTCGATCCGACGGGCAGACGCGCCACGCGGGACTTCAAGTTCTCCACGTACTCAACACGCTGGCCGTCCAGAGCGAGGATGACATCCCCCGGACGAATGCCGGCTGCCAAGCCCGTCCCATCCTTCAAGAGCGCCATGACGTACACGCCCAAGGCCGTGTTGATCCCGAGGCTCGCGCGTTCCTCCGAACTGAGCTGCGTCAGGTTCCCTGCGTCGATCCCGAGATACCCTCGCCGCACCCTGCCGTTCGCAAGGATTTCCTCTGTGACGAAGCGCGCATCCTGGGATGGCAGGGCGAAACCGATACTCGATGAGGCTGCACTGGCGAGGAGGGTGTTGATGCCGATCACAGATCCCCTCGCATTCACGAGTGGCCCACCGCTGTTCCCGGGATTGATGGCCGCATCTGTCTGGATGTAGTCGCTGTAGCCACCGTACTGCCAGTGATGCGCTTTCCTGTGCAAACTGGAAATGATGCCCGCCGAACAACTCCAGCCGAGTCCCACGCTGTTGCCGATGGCAAGCACCGGCTCACCCACGCGGAGATTGTCGCTGTCCGCCCAGGAGATCACAGGCAGCCGTTCCTGACAGCGGAAGCGCAGCAAGACCAGATCCGTGGCCTGGTCACAGCCGATGATCTCGGCATCGAAGCGCTCCCCCGACAGGATCTCCACGAGGATCTTGTCCATGTTTCCAACCACATGCAGGCTGGTGAGCACCACGCCGTCCTCGCGCACCACCACTCCGCTGCCGGCACTTTCAGCGGATGCGTTCGCGGCATGGATCGAGACAACGCTCGGCTTCAATTGCGCAGCGAGCAGCGCGGCGTTCGAACTCAGTGGCGCACCCGCCTCCTGCAGCCGTGCCACCTCGCGCGCCACTTCAAGGCGCAGCTTGGCATCCCTGTTGCTCAGCGATTCAGTTGGAGCCGCTCCCAGCCTCCATGCAGTGAAGAGCAGCAGCCCCGCTGTGAGGGCAAGCACGCAACCCTTGGCGAGGGGGCTCATCGTCGCGCGTCGCAGCGCATCATGGCTTCCGCAGTCCCTTGAGCGTCATGCGCACTCCCTTCCGCACAACCTCCACCTGAATCTCCGCCGGTGCTTGAGTGGCGGCCATTCCCGCACGAACATCCGCGACATCCTTGATGGCCACACCATCCAGCGCGAGCAAGAGGTCTTGAGGCTTCACGCCAATGCGCTCGGCGAGAGACCCAGCCTGCACCGTGGTAATGCGTTGGGTGCCGAGTGGCACGTCCACGTGCTCGCAAAGGTCGTTGCTTGCAGCTTCCATGGTGATCCCGAGCAGAGGACTGGACCTCTGCAACTCGGGTGGCAAGGGCTGCAGCGGCAGGACCGGCCGCGCGCTGGATCTCCCTCGCAGAGGCCCTGCGCGGAATCCGTCGAAGCGCAAGGGCGCTTCTGTCAGATGAGCCTTGGCCACCTCCGGATACTTGGCACGGAATTCCTCTTCGCTCGCTGCCTCGAAGGTCTGCGGCTCCCCTTGGGGCGATCCAGCAGCATCCAGCTTCTGGATCTGGACGCGCACGCTGCCGTCCTTCTGATCCACCTCAACGCGTTCACCATCACGCACCTGCACGGACTTGGATGAGCCCTGTGGCCCGGCCTTGAACTCGAAGCGATGGCTCGGCAACGGGAATCGCTCATGGTCGTCCAGCAGGCGCTTCAGCATGGCGTCGTTGCGCTTCTGCCAAGCTTGGATGAACTCATGGACGTTCTTGAAATCCTCCATGCGGGGAAATGCGTCCGCATCCGAGGCTGGCGCCGGGGCCTCGGCTTCGATTTCCCTGAGCGGCTGTGGCGCGTCTCCGCCGAGTTCCTTCAGCAGCATCTTGCAGCGCGTGCTGACCTCAAGGTTTGAAGACTTCGCACCTTCCTCAAGGGCGCTTTTTGCAGCAGCGCCGAGAGCCTTGAGAGCGGTAGTGGCCTTGTCACGTTGTTCGAATTCCCGGTGCCCCAATTCACGCACGAGAACGGTCGCGTTGATGCTCTCGGGTGGGGCTTGAACGGGTTGTTGGGCACCGACGAATACAGCAAGAAAAACGATGATGATCAAACGCATGGCTGTTCTCTTGGTATGCGCGTTACGGGCCTGCTGGTGGCAGACTCCCCATGCCGCGCTGGTCGATTCGCTCGCGCACCGCATCCCAGACAGAGGACGATCCATCGGGAGCGGGAAACGACTTGAGCAGCAGACTCTGATGACCAAATTCCATCAGCTCCTCGCGACAACGCTCGCAGGTCGCGACGTGCTCCCGCGCGTCCTTGAAGAGGCTGCCTTCAAGTTCGCCCCCGGCGAGGAGCGGCAGCAACTCACGGATACGGCGACACTCCATGCAGAGCATCATACGGCTGGCTGCAGAGCCGTGCTGGCTCTTGAGGAGCGGGCTCCGCTCAGTTTCCGCCGCCCTGTCGGCCCGTGGGAATCACCGCCTCGCTCCCCACGGCCTCACGCAGAGCCCGCTGCAGCATCTCTTGGACATCCGGAGGGGCACTGACAGCTGGTTCAAGTCGTTCCCGCGGCACCTTCACGCTGCTTTCGATCCGTCCGCGGCCAGGGCGCCGCCCTTCCAGCACCGCAGGCCCGGCGCGCAGCACCATGAACGATGCTCCAGCGGCACTGACTGCCTTCCCGTTGAGACGCAGAAAGCAGTCCCCCAGCGCAAAGCCCGCCATTGCTGCTGGCCCCCTTGGCTCCAGTTCACGAATCCGGAATCCATGGGCCGGTGGGATGCCCAGAGCCACGGATTCCTCCGGCGCGAGAGGCTCAGCACTCACACCGAGCGCACGCTCCCAAGGCACCAGTGCAAGCCGCCAGATCTCGGCCTCCTGACGGGCCCTGTCTTCGCGTGCGGCGAGCCCGGCGGGCGAGGGCTTTGCAAGATCCTCCGCGATGCCGCGCAATCTCCAGCAACCGGCGCCGGGATCCGGGCACCAGCAGGATTCATCCCGCGGCGCGCCGCCTGCGCAGGCGACGCAAGCGAGCAGCAACGCCACTGCGAACGCGCGCATCATCGCGCGCTGCGTGCAGGCGCTGCTTCAGCGAAGAGCGTGCCCATGGCGCGGAATTTCTTCGCGCGCGCCTCGAGAAGTTCCGCCAACGGCAGAGCCTTCAGTTCCGTGAGCTGGCACTCGATGGCCCGTTTCATTTCCTGGATGGCGCGCGCTGGTGCCCTGTGCGCGGCACCCACGGGCTCTGACAGCACAAGGTCGACCACCCCGAACTTGAACAGGTCCTGGGAACTGAGCCTCAACGCCTTCGCGGCATCGGGTGCCCGTTTGGCATCGCCCCAGAGAATGGCGGCGCAACCCTCGGGGCTGATGACCGAGTAGTACGCATGCTCCATCATGAGCACCCGATCGGCAATGCCGATTCCGAGCGCACCGCCGCTGCCGCCCTCGCTCACGACCACGCTCACGATGGGAACGCGCAGCGCGAACATGGCCTGCAGATTCTCGGCGATGGCCCAGGCCTGACCGCGCTCCTCCGCGCCGATCCCCGGGTAGGCACCCGGCGTGTTGATGAGGCTCACGATGGGCAGGCCGAACTTCTCCGCCAAGCGCATCTTTCTCAGCGCCTTCCGGTAGCCCTCAGGATGAGCGCAACCAAAGTTCGCCCGGATCTTCTCCTTGGTATCGCGGCCCTTCCTCTGCGCCACGATGAGAACGCGGTGCTCCCCGATGCGAGCCAGCGCCGTGAGCATGGCGTAGTCGTCCTTGAAGGCGCGGTCGCCATGAATCTCCAGAAGCTCGTCCGCGATGCCCTCGGTGAAGTCCTCGGCGAGGGGGCGCCCCGCCGCTCGCGCCACTTGCACCTGCTGCCATGGGCTGATGGCACGGAACACCTCTTCCACCAGGCGATCCAGACGGGCCTTCAGGGGCGTGATCTCCCCCGCCAGCTTGAGGCTGGTATCCGTGGAGAGAGCTTCGAGTTCCGCAATCTTCGCTTCGAGCTCGAGGATCGGTTTCTCGAAGTCGAGCACCTCGTGCGGCTTCAGGCTGCGCGTGGTGCTGCGGGTCGTTCTGGAGTCGGCCATGCAGCAATTCCGCAAGGATCGTAACCGCAAGAGGCAGACAGAGAATTGGCGAGCCCGGCCTTCTTGCTAGCTTCAGCTCCACATGCGCTGGCAGATCGAGGTCCTCCCCCGTGAGGTCGAGCACGATTCTTTGGGCGCGGTGCTCACGCGCAAATTGAAGAGTCTCGGTGTGCGCTCATTGAAGCGCGTGGAAACGGCAAGACTCTTCCTGCTCGATGGCGACATCGATGCCGCCGCGGCGCGCCGGGTCGCGAGTCAGTTGCTGGCCGATCCTGTCACCGAGAAGGCACATGTCTCCGAGTGGGAGTCGCATCACGGCGAGGCCATGGGTTCGGTCTCGGTCTTCAAGAAGACCGGCGTGATGGACCCGACCGAAGCCGGCGTGCTCCGTGGTGCCGCTTCGCTCGGCGTGAAGCTCGTGAGCGCTCGCACCGGCATGCGCTACCGCCTCGTGGGGGTGCCGAGCGCGAAGCTCGAACAGGTCGCAGCCTCCGGGCTCTACAACGCGGCCATCGAAACGGTGCAGACGGGATCCGACCGCTTCCCGGCCCCGAAGGGTGCGGGCCGCGCGAACACTCACCGCATCGAGGTGCCGCTCCGCGTCGCGGATGACAAGGCGCTGCTCGCGCTCTCCGTCCGCGGGGGGCTCTCGCTCACCGTCATCGAGATGCGCGCCATCCAGGCGCATTTCGTCGAACTGGGACGCGAGCCCACCGAGATCGAGCTCGAAAGTCTCGCCCAGACCTGGAGCGAGCACTGCAAACACAAGACGCTGACCGGCGACATCGCGTACACAGGCCCTGCCGCCGGATCACTTCCCGAAAATGCTCGCGTCCGCAATCTCTTGAAGGCGACCATCAAGGACGCCACCGAGCAGCTCAATCGCGATTTCTGCCTCTCGGTCTTTCATGACAACGCCGGTGTGATCGCATTCGATGGCGACTGGGCCCTCTGCATGAAGGTGGAGACCCACAACCACCCGAGCGCCATCGAGCCTTACGGCGGCGCGGGCACAGGCCTCGGCGGAGTCATCCGCGACATTCTCGGGACCGGCCAAGGTGCGAAACCTGTGGCCAACATCGACGTGTTCTGCGTCGGCACTCCAGGGCTGGCACCTGCCGACGTGCCGAAGGGTGCGATGCACCCCAAACGCATTCTCCGTGGTGTTGTCGAAGGCGTGCGTGACTACGGCAACCAAATGGGCATCCCCACCGTGGCCGGAGCCGTGTGTTTCGACGACCGCTACGTGGGCAACCCACTCGTCTATGCCGGCACCGCTGGCCTCCTCCCGAAGAGCCGTGTGGCCAAACAAGTCTCGCCCGGCGATCACATCGTGGTCCTTGGCGGTCGCACCGGACGCGATGGCATCCACGGCGCCACCTTCTCGAGCATCGAGCTCCATGACGAATCCGAGACCGCTGATGCTGGAGCAGTCCAGATCGGCAATGCCATCACGGAGAAGAAGCTCCTCGACGTGGTGCTGCAAGCTCGCGACCGCGATCTCTTCGCCGCCATCACGGATTGCGGAGCCGGAGGCTTCTCGTCTGCCGTGGGCGAAATGGGCGAGCAGACGGGAGCACGCGTCTATCTCGAGCGCGCCCCCCTCAAGTACGCGGGACTCAGTGCGACGGAAATCTGGATCAGCGAATCGCAGGAGCGCATGGTGCTGGCGGTTCCGCAGGACCGCATCTCGGATCTCCTCGCTCTTGCGCGCTCGGAAGATGTCGAGGCGTTCGTGCTCGGAGAGTTCACCCATTCCGGTGTGCTCGAACTTTTCCATGGCCAGGAACTTCTCGGATCCATCTCCATGGATTTCCTGCACGGCGGTGTGCCGCGTCTTGAGCGCGAAGCCACATGGAGCCCGCCGGCCGCGGAGTTGCGCCCCATTCCCGAACTCGATGACGGCACGGACACTCTGCTCCGCCTGCTCGCGAGTCCTGACATCTGCTCGAAGGAGTGGATCATCCGCCAGTACGACCACGAGGTGCAAGCGGGCTCCGTTCTGAAGCCACTCGTGGGTGTGCATCTCGCCGCTCCCGGAGATGGCAGCGTGGTCGCGCCCATCCCCGGCAACAAGACCGCATTCGCCATCGGTCTCGGCATCAATCCCTCCTTCGGCGATCTCGATCCCTACGCCATGGCGGAGGCGGTCATCGACGAGGCCTTGCGCAATGTGGTCGCGGTCGGCGCGGATCCGGACCACTGCGCCATCCTCGACAACTTCTCGTGGGGCAACTGCGCGAAGCCGGACCGCCTCGGCGGCCTTGTGCGCGCGAGCTACGGCTGCCGCGACGCCGCGCTCGCCCTCAAGACGCCCTTCATCAGCGGCAAGGACAGCCTCAACAACGAATACCGCGTCGGGGACAAGACCATCGTCATCCCGCCCACCTTGCTCATCACCGCGATCGCACGCGTGCCCGATGCCGGTGCCGCCGTGAGCATGGATCTCAAGGCCGCAGGCAACGCACTTTTCGTGGTCGGTCGCACGGGCACAGCACTCGGCGGCAGCCAGTTTCTCAAGCTCGCTGGCATGCGTGGTGACACGTTGCCTCGCTTTGATGGCGCTCTCGCGCGCGAGACGTTCCTCGCCATGCACCGCGCCATGCGCCGCGGACTCGTCAAGAGCTGCCACGATCTCTCGGAAGGCGGACTCGCGGTGGCGCTCGCCGAAATGGTCTTCGGTGGCGGTTTCGGCGCGGACGTGGACATCGACCTGCTGCCCGCTGACTCCGGCGTCGACGCGCGCCAGCTTCTCTTCGGCGAATCCCTCACCCGCTTCCTCGTCGAAGTCGCACCAGCGGACGCGGCCAATTTCGAATCCATGCTCGATGGCATCCCCTGCCGTCGCGTTGGCGGCACCACCGAGGAACCACGTCTGCTTCTCCGCAGCAGCCGCACCGGACGAGTGCATGTGGCCGCGGAGGCCGCCCTCCTCGAGAGCGCTTTCCGACGCACCCTGCCCGAGGCCATGGATGGAGAGGAGTCACACCATGGCTGAAAGACGCGTGCTCATTCTCCGGGCCGCGGGGACGAACTGCGACCAGGAAACCGCGGCAGCATTCGCAATGCACGGCGCCACGGCTGAGGTCGTGCACGTGAACCGCCTGCTTGAAAAGCCTGACCTGCTCAAGGCCGTCGGGCTGGTCGCCATCCCCGGAGGCTTTTCCTACGGAGATGACATCTCCGCAGGACGCGTCTTCGCCACGGAACTCGGCCATGTGCTCGGCGACCACTTCCGCGCATTCATCGCTCGCGGTGGTCTCATGCTCGGCATCTGCAATGGCTTTCAGGTGCTCGTAAAAACGGGCCTGCTCACCCTCCCGGATGGCCACGGTGGAATCATTCCGATCACGCTGCACTGGAATGACACTCATCGTTATGAAGCGCGTTGGGTGCACCTCTCGATCGACCCCGCGCTCTGCGTGATGGCTCCGAAAAACCGCGAGCGCATCGAGCTCCCCGTCGCGCACGGCGAGGGCAAGCTCCTCGGTGGCGACGCGCAGTTCCTGGCACAGGCTCTCGGCACGCACCAGGCCGTGTTCCGCTACTGCAACACGGATGGCTCCGAGCCGGTCTGGCCTGCGAACCCCAATGGATCCACTGGACACATCGCCGGGCTTTGTGACAGCACGGGCCAAGTGCTTGGTTTGATGCCGCACCCTGAGCGCGCCTTGCTCTCTTGGCACCACCCGCGGTGGACCCGTGAGCCGCGCCGCGAACAGGGTGACGGCGCAAGCGTCTTTGCAGCCGCCGTCGCAGCCATGTCATGACCGCGCCGCGCGCTCTGGCCTGTCTGCTCCTGCTGCTGACATTCTCCACCGCAGGCTGCAGTCCCGGGACGGAGCCTGCCACACCTGCCACGGAAGTTCGTGTCGAGGCGCGCGCTGCCGCCGCGCTGCAGCAACTCACCGAAGTCCTCCTCAAACCTTGGCGCCGGGAGTTGCGGGCGCTCAAGGAGGTTGAGGCCTCACATGCCACGTTGCTGGAGCACTCGCGCACCGGCTTCCGTGAGGGAGCAACGCTCGAACGGGACCTCGGCGCACCCTTCCCGCAGGTGCTGCAAGCGCTGCAACTTCTCGTCCCCGTGGCGGACCGCCTCTACGCCATGGACCAGCATTTCGCCACGTTGGAGAAGGGGTTTCGCCTTCCTGCAGGCACCTCCTCCCCGCTGGTTCTCCGCCTCGCGACGTTGTTTCGGCGCGCCCGCGACGAAGCCTGGAAGCTCGTGAATGACGGGCTCGACGATCTCCGTCAGGGGAAGGAAGCGACACGCTTCCAGCTCGGACTCGCGCAACTCGGGCACACGCGGAGCGAAGGAGAGAAGCTCCTCCAGGAAATGCTCACGCTTGCGCAACATGTCGATTCCGTGCGCTCTCTCAAGCCTGCTCTCGACAAGGCGCTCAGCGCCGCGAAACAACGCCTCGCGAGCATGCGCGCCGCGGCGAACCCGGCCGCGGATGCCTTGGAAGCCAGTGTGCGCGCGGTAGAAGCGGCACTGTCGGGCCTTCTGGACAGGATCACCACGACCGCCGAACTGCTCTGCACGCGTCCCGGCGAAGCCGCCACACTGGAAGCGGAACTGCGCTCCGAAATCACCGGCCTCGCGGCGAGCCTGCGCTGAAGGTCAGTCCCGCGCGAGCACGCGCTCAAAGCCTGGTTTCAATCGGCGCTCCGAATCCTTCCGCACCGTGAGCCCCACTTTGTCGAAGTACTCGAGCAGCGGAATCACGTATTTCCGCGTGGCGCCGATCACGTCCTTCATGGTGTTGCTGGGCATGGAACCGTGGGCCTCGCAGTGGGCGACCAGCTTGTCGCGCGCGGTGCGGATCGCGTCCATGTGCACGAACACATTGTCGTCCAGTTCCACCACTTCGCCACGGCCAGTGAGAAGTTTGAGGATATTGTCGATGCGTTTCCGGGGGCGCTGCAGACTGTCGGCCAAGTCCTGCGGGATGGGCGCTGCAAACCCGGTTTCCTGGAGGATGCGTGCGATCTCCGTGGCGATGCGCCGGTCCTCCTGACTCATGCCGCCGGCGAATGACTTCGCGCGGAACTGCTCTTCCTGGCGCTCCACAGCGCGGGCTTCGAGGAGATGCGCCAGGAACACCACCACGGCGTGGGGCGGATGCTTCATGGCCGAGGCGATGCTGAGCAGCGAAAAACCAAAGGGATAGTGATCGCCCCGGTGCAGTTCGAGGAGCGCCTTCAAGGCCGCTTCTGCGCCGCGCGCCACCATGTCTCTGTGGAGGACCTCGCGTCGCCCCGGCACCGCCACGAGACAACCTGTCCCGACGAGTTTCTCGACCAGCAGAGCCGTCGCCTTGGGCGCATCCTTCACCAGCAGTGGCAGGCGTTCGGTCTCGACAGGATGCAGGCCTTCGGAGCGCACGACGTACTCGAGGTAGCGCTCGCGATCGAGCAGACTCTGCTCCTTCCCTTCGAGATTCTCGTGGATCCACTCCTTGAAGCGCTTGAACCGGAAGCGCGTCTCGCCGAGCACCAAGCCGCCGCCAAGGGTGATCTCCGGCGAGGCGAGACGCACGAGGTAGTGATCACCCGGCGCCACCACCACAGGTTCATCGAGGCGCAGTTGCACGAGCGCGTCTTCGCCGGGGGCGAGATCGCGGGTGTCGAGCAGCACGAGTGTGCCCATGACCTCCGCGCAGCCCGAGTGGAAACGGATGTTTGCCGTCCCGCGCAGCGGTTCGTGGATCGAACTCAGCAGCCGGAAGCGGGCCTCCACCATCTGACTGGCCGAGAAATACCCCGCTTCGGCGATGACAGCTCCGCGCGTGATACTGCGGTAATCCACATCGCTGATGTTGAGCGCGGTGCGCTGGCCCGCCCCAGCGGCGTCCGCTTGCTGATGGTGGACCTGGATGCCGCGCACCCGGGTGGCTGCCCCGAGAGGCAGTACTTCGAGTGAGCCGCCTTGGGCCACGCGCCCGCTCACGGGAATCCCGGTCACCACTGTGCCGTGTCCTTTCACTGTGAAGCTGCGCTGAATGGGCATGCGGAACACACCTGAGTCATCGTGCGGAGCGAGGTCCCGCACCATGTCATCCAGCGTCGCGCGCAGCGCATCCATGCCAGTCCCCTGCAACGCAGAGATGTGCAGGATCGGCGCGCCCTCAAGGAAAGTGCCGCGAGTGAAGTCGCGCAATTCCTCTTCCACGAGATCGGTGAGATCCGCCGGGGCCTTGTCCACCTTGGTGAGACAGATGAAGCCGCGCCGCAGCCCGAGCAGCGTCATGATCTCCAGGTGCTCGCGTGTCTGCGGCATGACCCCGTCATCCGCGGCGACAACCAGCATCACGAGATCCATGCCCGAAGCGCCAGCCACCATGTTGCGCACGAAGCGCTCGTGGCCTGGCACATCGATCAAGCCCACGTCCACGCCATCCCGTGTGCGGTACTCGGCGTAGCCGATGTCGATGGTCATCCCGCGCGCGCGCTCTTCGGGAAAGCGGTCCGGATCGGTACCGGTGAGTGCCTTCACCAGCGTGGACTTGCCGTGATCAATGTGGCCAGCCGTACCGACGATGGCGCGCAGCACCGGAGCGGGATTCATGGGCGGGCATCGTAGCCGCTCAGCAGTGGTACAAACGGGCGTGCGCAGCGCGCACAGGAGTTCCTGCATGGCCCGCTCACCCAAGACTCGCTTCGCCATCATCGGTTGCGGCAACATGGGCCGCGCGCTCCTGCGCGGCATCCTGAAGGCTGGCCTCGCCGCACCGCAGGAGATCGTGATCACCGCGCGTTCCGGGATGCGACGCGACGCGGCGCGCACGGAGTTCGGCGTCCAGACGAGTGCTGACAACCGCGGAGCGGCACGCGGAGCGGAGACCGTCATCCTCGCGGTGAAGCCGCAAAACCTCGCCACCGTCGCCAAGGATCTGAAGGGCGCACTGCGACCCGGAGCGCTGGTCATCTCGGTCCTCGCGGGAAAGACCACCGACGCCATCGCGGCGCTGCTTGGCGGAGCGCGCTCGAAACTCGCAGTCATCCGCGTGATGCCCAACATTCCCGTGATGGTGGATGCCGGCTGCTCGCCCTACGCGCGCGGTGCAGCGGTCACGGATGCGCAGGCGACCATGGCCGCGCGCATGCTCGGTGCGGTGGGCGACACGCTGGAAGTTGCGGAAAGCCACATGGACACGGTGACCGGTCTCTCCGGCTCCGGTCCCGCCTATGTCTACATGATGATCGAGGCTCTCGCCGATGGAGGCGTGAAGATGGGCCTGCCCCGCGATATCGCCACGCGCCTCGCAGCTCAGACCGTGCACGGTGCCGCACTGGTCGTGAAGGAAACGGGCCTGCATCCCGCCGTGCTCCGCGATCAGGTCACCACGCCGGGCGGAACCGCGATTGCAGCCACTTCCGATCTGGAAGGCCGCGGCCTCCGGCCCATGCTCATTTCCGCGGTGGTCACCGCCACCGAGCGCTCGCGCGAACTCTCCCGCGCCTGACGGACCTCCCTGCTACGCTCGCACCCCATGCAGATGGAATGGCGTGTCCGCGAACGAGATCCCGATGCAGCAGAGGCGCTGGTCCGCGAACTCATGCTCTCGCCGCTCTTCGCGGACATCCTCGTCAGCCGCGGGTTCAGGGAACATGCACAGGCCCGCAAACACCTGCAAGCTCGTCTCACGGACATCGAGGAACCGACCACGCTGAAGGACATGGCCCGTGCCTCAGCGCGACTGGCCGCGGCCATTCGTGCCGGCGAAGCCATCCTCGTCTACGGCGACTACGACGTCGACGGCATGAGCGGCACGGCCCTGTTGCTCAATTTCCTCCGGGGCTGTGGTGCAGACGCGAGCTTCTACATCCCCAACCGCTTGAAGGAGGGTTACTCCTTCAACGAGGAAGCCATCGCGAGCATTCTCAGCCGCGAGCGGCCTCCCACAGTGGTGATCACCGTGGATCACGGCATCAGCGCCGTGGAGGGCATCGCACGTCTCGCCGCGGCCGGGGTTGATGTCATCGTCACAGATCACCACGAGCCGCCGGGCGTGCTTCCGACGGCCGCACATGCCCTCGTGAACCCGCGCCAGAAGGACTGTCCTTCGCTGGCGAAGAATCTCTGCGGCGCAGCCGTAGCCTTCAAACTTGCGTGGGCTACGGCCGTTGCACTGGATGGCACACGCCGTGTGAATGACACCTTCCGCGAGTTCCTGGTGGAGGCCACGTGCCTCGTCGCCATCGCCACGATCGCGGATGTGATTCCCCTTGAAGGCGAAAGCCGTGTCATCTGCAGGCATGGCTTGCAGGCCCTGAATGGGCGCAGCCACGCGGGCCTGAAGTCCCTGCTCAACGTGGCGAAACTCGGCGACGAGAAAAACGTCACCGCACGCCAGGTGGCCTTCCAGGTGGGGCCGCGCCTCAACGCCGCCGGTCGCCTCGGCATGGCGGAGATGGCCATCGAGTTGCTCACCACTCGCGACGCGGTGCGTGCGGCCGAACTCTCCGCCAAACTTGATGCCGCCAATGATCGTCGCCGCGCCATCGAGAAAGAGATGCTTGAAGAGATGCACGAACACGCGGACGTGCTCGCTGCAGATGGAACCTCCGGCATCTGCCTCGGTGCACGCCACTGGCATCCGGGAGTCATTGGCATCGCCGCCGCGCGGATTGCCGATCGTTGCAAAGTGCCCGTCATGATCTGCGCTCTCAATGGCAGCGAGGGGCGCGGCAGTGCGCGCAGCCGTGGTGGCGTCAATCTCGCCGAGCTCATCCACGAACTGCTGCCACTCGTCGTGAGTGGCGGTGGGCACAGCGGCGCTGCGGGCTGCACCATCACGGAAGAACAGTTTCCCCGTTTTCGCGATGCCTTTGTCGCGCGCTCACGCGCGCTGCTGAGCCTCGCCCCGCCCGAGACCCTTCTGGTGGATGCCGAAGCGCGTTTCGCGCAACTCGGACCGCATCTCGTGCGTGAACTCGAAGCGCTCGCACCTCACGGTGCGGGCAATCCGATCGCACGCTTCGTCATCCGCAACTGCCGCGTGGTCGGACCTCCACGCCGCGTGGGCCAGAATGCCTCGACACTCCAGTTCATGCTGCGTGAAGGAGACGAAGTCCGACGCGCGGTCGCCTTCGGGCTCGGCGCGCGGCTTCCGGAACTCCTGCAGGGTCACCCCATCGACGTGGTCACCGAACTCGCGTTCGATGACTATCGCGGCGATTCCGAGATCCAACTGCGGGTGCTCGACTTCAAGCCCGCTCGGAATTCCGCTGCGCCTTCGGCCAACCTGTCTTGAGCAGCAGGATGGTGATGAGCACGAACGGAATGAGTGCCAGCATGTCGGCCCACGCTCCCGCATAGAACGGATTGTGGGCTTCCGCCCAATCCGTCATGCTGCGGTCGAAGTCACTGAGCACGCCTGCGCCGAAGGCGATGAGAATGCCTGCGATGGCACCGCCCGCGATGTAGCCAGACGCCAGCAGCACACCCGGGGAGCGATCCCCGTCGGCCGCCAGCTCCTCCTCGTTCTTGTTCTTGTTCTCCGGGAGCGACGCAGAACGCTTGTCGATGAACCAGCGCACCATGCCGCCGACGAAGATGGGCGCCGAGGCCGCCAGCGGGAGATACACCCCCACGGCAAATGCCAAGCTCGGCACGCCGGCCAGTTCCAATGTCAGCGCGATCATCGCGCCGAGGATCACGAGCGTCCAAGGCAGTTTCTGATCAAGAATGCCCTTGATGATGTAGGACATCAGCGTGGCCTTTGGCGCATCGAACTTGGTCACCTTGCTGCCATCCGGGCGGACCGTGTGCGCACCATTGATGCCCGGGTCCACGAGATAACGCGCCACGCCGGTCTCGGTATCAACGAGATAACGCGCGGCGGTTCCATCCGCAGCAACGCGATTCCAGACCGCATAGGTCTTGCCATCCTTTTCCGCCTGCGGGCCCGCGAGTGATTCCCGCGGAAGCGTCGCGAGAGCCGCAGACGGAACCACCAACTGATCGCTCGCCGCAGACGCGGCAGGCACATCCACATAGACCGTGGCGGAATCATTCAGCCGCAGCAGGATCGGCCCGAGGATGAGGGCCGAAGCGAGTGCACCCACGAGAATCGCGAGCTGCTGACTCTTCGGGGTCGCTCCCACGAGGAATCCCGTCTTCAGATCCTGTGAGGTGGCGCCGCCGTTACTGGCGGCGATGCAGACAATCGCACCCACCGAGAGCGCGGTGACGTAATAGTGCGGCTGGGTCCAGCCCATGACGAGAAACGTGAGACACGTCAGCAGCAAGGTCGCCACGGTCATGCCGCTGATGGGATTGGAAGAAGAACCAATCTCGCCACAGAGACGGCTCGACACGGTGACAAAGAGGAATCCGAAGACGATGATCAGGAGCGCACCGAGAATGTTCATCTCCAGCATGGGAGCGAGTGTGATGGCCGAAACGATGCCGAGAATCCCTAGCAGCACGACCTTCATGCTGAGATCAAGTTCTGTACGCAGCACGCCGGAGTTGCGGCGCCCGCCACCCACGTCGCCGAGACCGTGCTTCAGCCCCCGCCAGATGGTGGGAACACTCCTCAAGAGCGAGATGATGCCGCCCGCAGCCACTGCACCGGCACCGATGTAGAGCACATATTTCCCGCGGATGGCGCCCGGCCCCATGTTCGAGATGAGATCGCCGCCGGGTGCGAGCGGCGCAGAGAGCCCGTCTCCGAAGAACTTGATCATGGGAATGAGCACGAGGTACGCGAGCACACCACCACCCACCATGATGGATCCGATGCGCGGGCCGATGATGTAGCCCACACCAAGCAATTCCGGTGAGATGTCGATCCCGACACTGCCGCCCTTGAACGGCGCGTGGAATTCCTTCTCCGGCTCGCCCTTCCAGCCCTTGAAGGCCACCATCCAGGTCTTGTAGACCAGCCCGAGAATGAAGCCTCCAAAGATGGTGCCTGCGCCCGCGAGAGCCGGCCCGGCTGCGTGCCCCGCGCTGGATGCCGCACGGGACTCCTCGCTCGCGCCAGCCTTCAGCACTTCCGCGCAAGCCGTGCCTTCGGGGTACTTGAGCTTGCCGTGCTGCTCCACGATGAGTGCGCGCCGAAGCGGAATCATCATCAGGATGCCGAGCAGCGCACCGAGGACCGCCACCAGCATGACGCGCACAACCTCAAGATCGAATCCGAGGATCATGATGGCCGGCATGGTGACGCCCACGCCGAAGGCAATGGACTCACCGGCGGAGCCCGCGGTCTGCACGATGTTGGTCTCGAGGATGGTGGCGTCCTTGCCGAAGCCCATGCGCGAGATCAGCCGGAAGAGCGTGATGGAGATCACGGCCACCGGAATACTCGCGCTGACCGTGAGGCCGACGCGCAGCACGAGGTACAGGCTCGAAGCGCCGAAGATCATCCCGAGGAGCGTGCCGGCGATGAGCGCTCGGAGCGTCAATTCGCGATGCTGCGCACTGGCGGGAATGTAGGGTTGGAAGGCAGGCGCTTGTTCAGCCACGGGATTTCTCCTCAGGCGAGAGCTTCGCCGCAAGGGTCCGTGACTGTCAATGCTCTGCCCTGCCTGGCGCCGCCCTGCGGCCTCAGCTCTCCGCAGGCAGATCCGCGTCGAGGAGCGCTTCCGCTTCCGCGAGGTGATCCATCAGGCGCAGCGGCGCGCGACGGCTCGTTGGACCGGCCAGCAGGCTCGCCACCAGGAACGGCAAGGCCACGCTCACATCCGTCCGGAGATACACGCTGGTCTTCTGCACACATTCGGCGGAAGTCTTCCCCCACGTGTGGCCTTCCCCAGCGGTGCAACTGGAGAGTGCGCCGTTGTCGACCACATCCACACACACCTGCACATCAATGTCGAATCCGCGTGCAGGCACTCCGAGGATCTGCTCCAGCAGCGGCTCGCCCTGCAGGGTGTAGTTCTTGGGAACGCCGCCGCCGAAGATCCAGATCGCACAGTCGCCACCGCGAGCCTTCCTGCACCAGTGCTGCAGAGCTCCCATCTGGTAGACATCGCGCCCCACATCCATGCGCAGTGCGAAGGTCGGGTCCACGCGCTGCAGGCGCACCATGTTGAGAAAGATGCTGCCATCCTGCACCGCGCCACTGAAGATGGGCACGCCGTGCCGGAAGCAGGCACCCAGGACCGTCGGATAGGGGTTTCCCATCTCATCTTCGAGTGCGGCCACATGCCGACCGAGTTCGTGATGGAACTCTGGCGTGGTCATGCTGCGCTGGAATTCCGGACGCTTCACGATGTGCGCGAAGAAGCGGTCGGTTTCAAGCAACGTCTCCTCGCCGAAACCGAGGTCGTAGATGCGGATGACGCGGTCTTCGCGCAGCGCGAGGTCCCCCGCATTGGGGTCGATCTCGTGGATCACACAGCCGAGCAGCCGGTGCACATCGTGATAGAGATTCGCACCCGTGGTGGTGAGACAACTGATGGCGCCCGCATCGATCATGGGCACAATGCAACTGGTGCCGATGCCCGCCGGGGTCATGGCTCCGGACAAGGTCGCGAACACGGCACAGTTGTCCTCGATGGACTTGCGCATGAGCCGGTCGACTTCGCGCATGCCGCGGCCCGCGAACGCGGAAAAACGCGAGGCGAGGAGTTCGCTGACGCCTTCGGCTCCGGTAATGGGTTGTGGTGCCACGGGGCGCACATCTTCGTTGGGTCCGGCCATGGGCGCAGATTAGCCCCACGACGGAACGCGGGCAACGCTTGCGCAGTTGGACGAGGACCGGCACCATGGCGAACCCCATGGCGCGCCACTCCCCCACCACACTGCTCGTCGATGCGGATGACACGCTCTGGGAGAATCACTCCTATTTCATGCGCGTCTTTGACCGCTGGCTCGAGGCCATGCTCGCGCGCGGACACGCCCCTGCGTCTGTCCACGAAGCCTTCCGCATCGAAGAGGAAGAGCGCACGCAACGCACCGGCTACGGCTCGCGGAACTTCATCGCCTCATTGATCGCATCCATTGTGCGGCTTGAACAAGCGGTCGATGACGAGCTCGCGCGTGAACTCGAGGAGTTGGGCGAGTGGATTCATGAACATCCCATCGAACTGAAGGAAGGTGTGCGCGCGACGCTCGAGACTCTGGGGCTGCGCCACCGCCTGCTGCTCGTCACCAAGGGTCATCCTATGGAGCAGACCCGGAAGATCGCCCGCAGCGGGATCAGCCAGCACTTCCTCGCCACGGAAGTGTTGCGCGAGAAAGACCCCGCACACTATGAGGACGTCATCTCCCGCCACGCGCTCAGTGCTTCCGCCTGCTGGATGATCGGCAACTCGCCCCGCTCCGACATCATCGCCGCCCAAGGCGCGGGGCTCCGCACGGTGCACATTCCGCACCACACCACGTGGGAGCTCGAACATCGCGAGGGTCCCTGCGCTCCGGACCTTCTGCTTGATTGCTTCGCCGATCTCACGCAGCACTTCTGAGCCTCACACGCGCTCGGACGCAACGCGCCAGTTCTCATCCGCGCCGGGCACCGGTGCTGCCGCAAGTACCAGGAGTTCCACACGGCGCGCGCCGCCGCGCTGCAACGCCGTGGCCGCAGCGCTGAGAGTGGCGCCTGTGGTGAGCACGTCATCAAACAGCAGGACCGCGCGACCGTGAAGGTCTGCGGCATGGAACGCATGTTCCACATTCCGCGCACGCTGCCGCGCCGAGAGTCCCGCTTGAGGCGGACGATGCCGCCGTCGCAGATGGCCACGCAGCAACGGCCGCCCCAGTGCGCGTGCCAGCGGTCGCACGAGAATCTCCGACTGATTGAATCCGCGCCACCACCAACGCCCGAGAGAGAGCGGCATGGCGACAACGGCGTCAACACGAAGCCTCGCGCACTCGGCCAACGCACAATCCACGACCACCTGTGCGAGCGCCTCGGCGGGCGCAGGGTCGCGGTGGAACTTCATGCGCACCAAGGCGCGTCGCACAGGGCCTGCATAAGCGAGACAAACCTTTGCGCTCCCGTGCCCACGGACCTCCTGCTGCATTCCCGACCGAAGCTCGCGTCCGCAGGGACCACAGAAACCCGGCGCCTCCACCAACCCGTCGCAGCCAGCACAGCGCGGTGGAAAGAACAGATCCTTGAAGGCCACGCCCAGTGCAGCACGCCACTTCATCGTGGGTGGAGGAGTGTCCTACTGCGCCGTCCGGCGCAAGAAATCAGCGCGAGAGCCGCACTTCGTCAGGAGACTGCGGGAGATTCAAACGCTGGCGCAGACGGCGCATGTAGCTCGGCACCGTGTCGTTCTCGTCCGCGGGCACACCGAGGAGCGCCCCGATCTCGCGCGCAAGTGGCACGTTGGATTCGAGAGGCAACTGGTTTTCTGTCAGCACCTCGATGACCATGTTGCGGAAATACCTGCGCGACCAGAGACGTGAACCATGCAGGAGCCCGAGAGCCAGCACGACGCCCGCGGCGAGGACCATCAAGGCGCTTTCGCTGGTCGTCAGGCCCTCCAGCAACACACTGCCTTCGGCCAGTTGCGCACCACGCGAGAACATCAGCACCAGCAGCGCGATCACGTTGCAGGCGAACCCGATCAGCAACCAAGTGCGTTTCTGCACCGCGCTGTGCACTTCACGCAGTTGCTCGCGGCTGATGCCGAAAGCTTCTTCAAGGATGTGCTTCGGACGTTTCACCTGCACTGCAGCGCAGACAAAAAACGTGCCCACGATGCCGATGGCGAGAGAGAGGAATTCCAGATCACTGCGTCCCATGGGATTGGTCGCAGTCTACGCCGGAACCAGCCCGCTGCCGAGGGCAGGACTGGCCTCCCTCCCTGCCCGGGCTATGGTGCACCCGATTGGAGTGAACCACATGGTCGATCCTGCATTGGTGCAACACGTGGCCTTGCTTGCCCGTCTCGAAGTGCCGCCTGAACGCCTGCCCACGCTCACCAAGGAGATGGCATCCATCATCGGCTATGTGGAGCAGTTGAAAGACCTCGACGTGACAGGGGTGCCACCCTTGAGCCACGGCGGTGGAGCCCACGATGTGTTCCGGGATGATGTCCCGGCGCCTTCACTCCCGCGCGAATCATTGCTCGAAGTCGCGCCGCGCCGCGAAGGCCCGTTCTATCTCGTGCCGAAGGTCATCGGAGAAGGCGCATGAGCATCGATGAACTCGTGAACAACGTGCGCACCGGACGCACAAGAGCTGGCAGCGCCGCCGTGCATGCGGCAGACGCGCTCGATGCTGCGGGACGCCAACTTGGCGCCGTGCTGGATGTGAACCGCGAGACGCTCGCGCAACGCATTCAGACGCTCGAGTCACGCCTGAAAGCGGGCGAAGAGCTCCCACTCGCTGGCGTGCCCGTGGGTATCAAGGACAACATCGCGGTGACTGGCGAACGACTCTCGTGCGGCTCGCGCATCCTCGAGACCCACCGCGCGCCCTACAACGCACACGTGATTGAGCGCCTCATTGCCGCGGGTGCGCTGCCCGTCGGGCGCCTCAACATGGACGAATTCGCCATGGGGTCCTCCACGGAGAACAGCGCCTTCGGCCCCTGCAAGAACCCCTGGGACACCACACGAACGCCTGGTGGAAGCTCCGGCGGCTCGGCGGCGGTTGTCGCCGCTGGTTGCGTGCCGGTGGCCCTCGGCAGCGACACCGGCGGCTCGATCCGCCAACCCGCGGCCTTCACCGGCACGGTCGGCCTGAAGCCCACCTACGGCCGTGTGTCCCGCTTCGGCCTGGTCGCCTTCGGATCATCCCTTGACCAGATCGGTCCCATCGCGCGCTCCGTCGCCGACGCCGCGCGGATCTATGACGTGATCGCTGGTCGCGACCAGCGTGATGCGACGTCCAGTGCAGAGGCCGTGGAGGCCGCACTCCCCGGGCTGGATGACTCCATCGCCGGGATGCGCATCGGCATTCCGGCTGAATATGTGAGTGATGCTCTCGACCCGCGCATCAAGGCTCGGGTTGACGAGGCCGCTCGACATCTGGAAGCACTGGGTGCGAAGCTCGTGCCTGTTTCCCTGCCTCACACCAAGTACGCCATCCCGACCTACTACATCGTGGCTACAGCGGAGGCTTCGAGCAATCTCGCCCGCCACGACGGCATCCATCAGGGCGTGCGCGCCAAGGACGCCAACGACCTGCTCGCGTGCTACCTGAAGAACCGAGGGCAGGGCCTCGGCAAGGAAGTGCAACGGCGCATCCTCCTCGGCACCTTCTGCCTCTCGTCCGGCTACTACGAGGCCTATTACGACCGCGCCATGCGCGTCCGCACCTTGTTGGCGCGCGATTTCGACGCCGCCTTCAGCCAAGCGGATGTGCTGCTCGGTGCAACGACGCCGACACTGCCCTTCCGCCTCGGCGAGAAGACCAGTGATCCGCTGCAGATGTACCTCGCGGACATCCTGACGGCCTCGGCCAATCTCGCCGGTGTACCGGCCCTCGTGGTTCCAGCGGGCACGGTGTTGGAGGACAACCGACCCTTGCCGGTCGGATTGCAACTTCTCGGACCGGCCTTCTCGGAAGCGCGGCTCTTCCGCGCGGGGCAGGCCATCGAGCGCGCCTTCAAAGGCCCGTTGACCCTGCCTGCAGGAGCACTCGCATGACCAGCTTGCCCTACGAAATCGTGGTGGGTCTCGAAGTGCACACGCAACTGAAGACGCGCACCAAGATGTTTTGCGCGTGTGCCAACCGCTATGGCGCCGAGCCGAACACTCTCACCTGCGCTGTTTGCACCGGACAACCAGGCGCACTGCCTGTCGCGAATCGCCAGGCCTTCGAGCTCGCCATGCGGGTCGGCCTCGCGCTCAATGCGACCATCGCTCGCGACACCAAGTTCGACCGCAAGAACTACTTCTA